>Ga0105053_10000072_pt1 | contig 109756 bp, 109 predicted proteins | sample BON01_FD_78093 | JGI IMG/M metagenome (GOLD analysis project Ga0105053, IMG submission 78093) | Freshwater microbial communities from Lake Bonney liftoff mats and glacier meltwater in Antarctica - BON-01 | ecosystem: Environmental > Aquatic > Freshwater > Ice > Glacier meltwater | place: Lake...
CCGAAGACACTCGACGCCCGGGCTTGAAGGTTGCGGCGTAGGCCAACCCGAACGCAGTGAGGGTTGGCCGCAGCCACAACATTAAATGCACCGGCGTGACGCTTTTGATCCGGAGTCACGGCGGTTGATGCATCGCACCCAGATCAGAGGCGACAAGCCTTACTTCGATCCGAAGACACTCGACGCCCGGGCGTAGTCCCGGCTGAAATGGAAAAGCGCCCGTTACTTCGGCGCTTTTTTTGGTCCCGCCGCAGCCTTGCCCGCAGCCTGCAGACTTTCCAGGCCAGCTCTTTGCATCTCCAGCGTCTTGATGGTCATCTGCACGAAACCGGTGTTCATCGTCAGCCAGGTTTCCACCGCCTTGAGTTCGGCGATTTTTTTCTCCAGATCCTCGACGCTCATGGTGGGTGCAATCATGCCGGGAATGGGAAACCCCATCGGGTTCCACATTTTCTGCATGAATTCGAAAAAATCCTTGGGTACTTCCTGATCCGCCATGGCGCGCCCTTACCGGTTGCAACCATTATAGTCCCGCAGTATTGGCTAAGCGGCTTCGACGCGTATCTTCTCGCCGTTACGGGCGGATTTCAGCACTGAAGGATCACCGCGGATTTGGCCCAGCACATTACAGGCACTGGCCAGACGGCACTCGTTGGCCTGGGAAATGGGCGTGCGCCCCCAGGGTAACGCCAGTGCATTGCCTTCCACCCAGAAACAAACCGTACCCGGTGGAACTACCTGCTGCGCACCAGCTTCCAGGGCTGCCGACATCGGCAGCTCAAAATAGATTTCTTCACCCCAGGTGCTGACGCTGGATACACAGGGCAATGCGGCCAGCAGCTTGTCCGCCGTAGGGCCCGGCTGCAGATCGGCAACCACCGATCCGCCAAGCCAGGTCATGCGGATGCTGGACACCCGCGCCAAATGTCTGGATTACTCGCCCAGCGGCGAATCGATATGCCGGGTCGACAGGCGTTGTGCCAGTCGCGGAGAGGAGGCCGGCGCTAACGGTTCCGCCAGGGCAGCGACGACGCGCTGCAGTCGTTGTTTCTCGCTCATCACCCGGTTCGTATAGGTATCGTTTTCATCAGCCAGGGCACCGGCGTACATCTGCAGCGCGATGCTGATATTGCCGGTACGGGTCAGATACTCCCTGAGGATGCGGGTACCGACCCGGATATTGGATTCAGGATCGAATACCGCCTGTTCGCCGCCGAATTCCGCCAGCTTGTCACCGTGGTATTTGGGAATGATCTGCATCAAGCCCCGGGCCCCCGCCTCGCTCTCGGCGATCGGGTTATAGCGGGATTCAATGGCGATTACCGCCATGACCAGCAGCGGGTCGAGCCGGGTCAACTTGGCTTCGGCATGGGCAACCTGCACGAACTTCAGCGTGACATCCTGGGAAACCTTGTAGCGCTTGGCAAGAAACTCGGCCAACGCAAGGTGGCGCTGCTCGTCCGGATGGGCGGCCGGTGCCGCCTTCTTGAGTGGCAACACCCGTGCGGAAACCGCCTGGGCTTCGTTTTGCACGCTGGCATAAACAGATGCCAGCCACGGTGAGCCGTAGCGCTCATGGAGCAACAGGCCCAGCGCAGAGACGCTGGCAAAAAATACTATCAGCGTCCAAAATTTTCGGGCCCGGGGCAACGCAACAACAGCGCCTACTCCGGGAGATGATTCTGAAATCGATTTTGCGTACATGCAAAACCTCCTTTAGGGATACGCCCACCACAACAAGGTGAACGTTTTCAGCTTGTGCTACCTGGGTATGGTAACAGTGTCTCCTTATGACTACACTTGGCCAACTTCCACTACAGGTTGTGGCCTACTCAAAAAAACTGGCTAATTCTAGGTGCTCAGGACTGCAGCCGCAAGCCTGTCAGGAGACTTTTAACCCGCTAAGGCAACAATCGGGGGCGCAGTTTACCGGTACCGTATAGTGCAGCGCAACAAAAATATAACCTGTTGTTTATAAACAAATAGCTATATATCTTATAGGGTACTCACCACTTATATGGCGCGTCGCTGCATATTGGAGAGGCCGCGGCCACAAGAGTTCACTGCGGCGCGCATCTGGACTGAGGTTATGCTTCAAAATAAGCCTAATTATTCTATAAAAACAATCATTTATATCCCATCCTGAGGGTCAGGTGCAGGGGGCAGTTGGCGCGTCTCCCAAGCCCGTAGCGCGATTTCATAGTTAGTAAGTGCTTCCCAATACCGATCGTAAACACAGGGATCGCAGCCGCTGCCACAACACTCCCACGGCTCGGGCTCGGACGGACGCTGCGGTTTCGGTTCCATGCTCACCATGCGCTCAGCGCACATCAATCGGCAGGCGCTCGGTCGGAAACCGGCGGCGGAACTCAACAGCCAGCGCATCGGCATCGGCTGTTTTCCCGGCACGATGCAGTTCGGTGATGCGCTGTATCCATTTCTCTGGGGGTTCGTGGATGAGGTCCCGCCACAACTTGGCTTGTGGCGTATCGGCCAAGGTCGCAACCGGCGCCGGGGATTCCGCCGTCGATCCGTATCCGGCTGCAGTGTCGCCGGATGCGGGCGGCGCTGAGCGCAGTTGGGGCTGCGGTGCAGCAGTCGGCGCCGACTGCATACGCTCGCGGCGAGCGTCCTTATCCTCCTCAGTCCGGGCAACCCCGTCTGCAGCGATTTTGGCGCGTGGGGCCGCAGATTTCCTGGCACGCTGCGCCATCTCTGCGGCAGGCGGTAGCGCAGGTTCTGGCGCAGCCCTAGCCGGTGTCGGCCTGGATGCACCCGGGAGTGTTGCAGACTGCTGCGGCTCCGCCGGAATCGCCTGATCCAGCCGATCTGCCAACCGGTTGCCCCCCCGATCCGGGGCTGCCTCCGGTAAAAGCGGCACGGTCTTTTCCGTCATGGCTGGTGATGAGGGCGCCTCCCAGCGATCGCCCCCTTCATCACGCATCATCGTGACTACGGTCACCGACAGCACCACCACCGCTGCCTGCGCCAGCGGCACACTCCAGTTGCGGAAGCGCATGGCACCAACCGGCCCGGCACCAACTGCACGCCGTGCCGCTGCACGGATCGCGGCGTCGAGGTGCGCCGGCGGTTCCTCGTGCGCACCCGCACGGTAGGACTTCTCCAGCCGTGGATCGCGCTCCAGGTCGCTTGCTATGTTTTGTTCCGGCGTCACTGCCATGCCTGCATCCCCCGCCGCAACTTGGCCAGCGCATAACGCAGCCGGCTTTTTGCCGTCTCCCGCGTCACCCCGGTAGTCTCCGCAATTTCCTCAATGCTGAGCCCGCCTTCCTGCTGCAGCACAAAAGCCTCGCGCTGTTCGACCGGCAGTTCAGCCAGCAAAGCCAGCAACTGCGCCGCCTGCTCGCGCGCATCAGCACTGGCCTCAGGTTCAGCGCTGCGCGGTGCCACCGGCTCGGCAACAGGCGTGGCCGATTCATCGTCCAGTGATACAGCCGTCGCGTCATGGCGGCGAAAATGATCCATCAACCGATTATGGGCGATCCGGTAGAGGTAGGTGGCGAACTTGGCCTGCACCGTGTAACCGTCGCGCGCGCGGATCAGGTTCATCCACACATCCTGAAACAGTTCATCCGCCAGCGCCGGGTTGCGGCACTGGCGCAGCAGGTAGCGATAGACACCGCCCTTGTGGCGGGCATACAGGACGTCAAAGCCGGCGGCATCACCATCGCGATAGCCGAGCATGAGCGCCTCGTCGCTGGTGTCGGCATCCGTAGGCATAACGGGGTGCCAGTATGCAGAAGCCTCCGCATGCCGGCAACCCGCGTCCGCCGTCGCATCCACGCCTGTATCAGCGCGGGTCTGGAGCAAATCGCCCGGGGAATGGATCCGGGCGCGCAAGCGTCGGCGCACGGATGACCCCCTGTGCGACCAGGCTGCGATAACTGTCATAGTAAATGCTGATCACTTCGGCCGGCGCCACGCTGGCGCGCTCGAATTCCGTATAGGTTACCCGGGAAGCTTCGCTGCGGCCGTGCCCGGTGCCCAATCGGGCCGATTTTTGCGCAGTCGCTTCGGCGCCTGATGTCGCACTGTCTGCCGCCCGACCGGCACTGCTGCGCTCCGCAGCGGCCGACGGCAACGATGCATCAGCCTCCGCCACCTCAGACTCCAGCCGCCGTGGTGCCATCTGCGCGACCGGCTCCGGTTTCCTGCGGTACACCGCAATTCCGATGACGCCTACATGATCAGGACGGCCGGTACGCGCAGCATAAGAGTCAGGCAGCGCCGTGAAATAAAACGCAGCGGTGCGTTCCAGGCTTTTGCGCCAGCCTTTGACACCAAAACTCTGGTGCGGACCCAGCACATAACCACTTTGGCGCCAATCGGCCGTGTCACCGGTGATCACATCCACGCCATCCACCGACACCACCGCCAGGATGTCGCCATGCCGGCGATTGCGCATGCGTATTTCGTACTCGTTGCCGGGACGGCCGACGACATAATGTCGTCCCTCGTGGACATACGCCGGCAGCGCAAGGTTCTGGGCACGGTCGTATATAACGATATTGGCAATTCTGCCTACAGCTGCAGCCGGTAGCGGCAGCGCACAGGCGGCCAGGAACAGACTTACTACGGCAATCAGGCGTTTCATGATGGCTCCTCAATCGGTGTATGCGGAATATCCGCGACAGAATTACAAACGCAGCACCGGTCTGATCGGGGTTAAACGATGCTGTGATAAATTGCAGCCATGGATGAACTTGTACTTCGCGGCATGGCCAAATGGCCCAACGTACCCGCGGTTTATGGCTGGCTGTCGCTTGATCGCCGCGGACACTGGCTGCTCAAAGGCGAGCGCGTCGCCAACCCGGGCATTGCCGCCTTTTTCGGACGCAATTACAGTCACGATGAGCAGGGGCGCTGGTTTTTCCAGAACGGTCCGCAACGGGTGTACGTCACCCTGGATTACACGCCGCATATCTACCGGGTGAGTTCCGCACCGGGTGCCGGGCTGGCGCTGGCCTCACACAGCGGAGATCCGGTCCGCGTCGTCCATGCGGCCTACATTGATGAAGCAGGGCAATTGCTGCTAGAAACCGACCTGGGCATCGGCCTGCTTCACGACGCGGATCTCGAATCCATGGTGCCGCGTTTCTGCGGCGCCGACGGCAATCCGGCCGGGGATGCCGCCCTGGCGGCAATGTTGGAAGCACTGCAGGCTGGCGAGCGCGTCGCACTGGAACTGGATGTGGACGCGACGCGTCTGCCGGTGCAAGCCCTACGCTCCGCCGACGTGCCCGCCCGCTTCGGTTTTGTCGCCCGTCCGCTGCAACCCGCCGGCCAGGAGGAGTGTTACTGATGCAGCCGCTGTCGGCATTCAGCGCCGCGGCACGGCGCGCCGTGCGCGGCGTGCTGTGCGACATCGACGACACGCTGAGCACGGACGGACATCTCACGGCTGCAGCCTATGACGCGCTCGAACGTCTGCGCGCTGCCGGCCTGAGCGTGGTTCCGATCACCGGCCGGCCGGCGGGCTGGTGCGACCACATTGCGCGGATGTGGCCGGTGGACGCCGTGGTCGGCGAAAACGGCGCTTTCTGGTTTCGGTACGACCACGCCCGCCGCCGCATGCAACGGCAGTTTGTCGATACCCCGGATGTACGCCTGGAACATCGCACGGCCCTCGCCGCCATTGCAGCGGAAATCATCGCCGCAGTGCCCGGTGCCGCCGTCGCCGCCGACCAGCAGTACCGCGAGACAGATCTCGCCATCGATTTCTGCGAAGACGTGCCGCGACTCGCTGACACCGCCGTGCAGCACATCGTCGCCCTGATGCAGCGGCGCGGGCTGACGGCCAAAGTCAGTTCCATCCATGTCAACGGCTGGTTTGGCAACTATGACAAGCTGACCATGACCCGCCGCCTGTATGCGGAGTGCTTCGGCATCGACCTCGATGCTGCCCGCGATCATTATGTGTTTGCCGGCGATTCACCCAACGACGCACCGATGTTCGGTTATTTTCCGCATGCAGTGGGCGTCGCCAACGTCCGCCAATTCGTCGGACAACTCGCCCACGATCCCGCTTACGTCACGGTTGCCGCAACCGGTGCCGGCTTTGTCGAACTGGCCAACGCCTTGCTCGAAGAAAGACAAAATAAATGAATAAAATCATTGACTTACGAACAGACACCGTCACCCAGCCGACGCCCGCCATGCTGGCCGCGATGCAGACCGCCACCCAGGGCGATGATTCACGCGATGGCGATGCCACGGTGATCAAGCTCGAGGTGCTGGCTGCCCAACTGACCGGCAAAGCAGCCGGCCTCTACATGCCCAGCGGCACCATGACCAACCTGGTGGCTGTACTCGCGCACACCTCGCGCGCCGGCGAGGTGCTGCTCGAACGCGGTGCACACATCCTCAACAACGAACTGGGCGGCCTCGGCGCCGTCGCCGGGGTTTATTACAAGCCCTTGCCGGGCGTGCGCGGTGCCATGGATGAAACCGCGTTGCGCGAGGCCGTGCGGCCGATGACCCGCAACAATTTCGGCACCGCGCTGATCTGCATGGAAACCACGCATAACGGCGCCGGCGGCGCTGTGCTGCCGCTGGCGCACATGCAAATGGTGTACGGACTCGCACAACAACATGGCGTCCCGGTGCATACCGACGGCGCGCGACTGTTTAATGCCGCAGTGGCACTGGACGTGCCGGCAGCCACGATCGCTCAGCACACCGATTCCGTCTGTTTCTGCGTCTCCAAAGGCCTGTCGGCGCCGGTGGGTTCGGTGCTGTGCGGTTCACGCGATTTCATCGAACGCGCGCGCCCGTTCCGGCGCATGGTCGGCGGCAACCTGCGCCAGGCCGGTTCGATCGCTGCCGCCGGCATCGTCGGTCTGGAAACGATGATAGAACGGCTCGCCGAAGATCACGCGACGGCAAGACAACTGGCGCGGGGACTGCACGATGTAGATGCCTCGCTGGTCAACCCCGACGACATCGAAACCAACATCGTACGCGTCAGCCTGCATGCAAGCGGTCGCAGTGCAGAGCAATGGGCGGAAGAGTTCAAGGCACGCGGCGTGGCGGTGAGTCCGGGAGATCCGCTGTCATTGCGTTTCGTGACCCATCGTCACATATCAAACGCGGACGTCGACACGGCAGTGGCCGCCTGTCGCGAAATCTGGCAGCGCGGCCTCAAATGATGCGCTTGCGGATGGCCGTAACTACGACTTCGGCGATCAGCACCACTGCAAAAATCACCACCAGCATCAGTGCCACGCGATCCCACTGAAACAGGTTCATCGCCGAATCGATGGCGGTGCCGATGCCGCCGGCGCCGACCAGTCCAAGCACCGCGGATTCGCGCACGCTGATGTCCCAGCGAAACAGGGCAATGCCCCAAAACGCAGGTTCGACCTGCGGCCAGTAGCCTTTGGCGAACACGCTGGGCCAGGGCGCGCCACAGCTGTGCAGGGCCTCGATGGGGCCGGGGCGTGCCTCTTCCAGTGCCTCGCTGAACAACTTCCCGACAAAACCGATGGAACGGAACGCGATGGCCATGGTACCGGCCAGCGCGCCGGGACCGAAAATGGCCACGAACAGCAGCGCCCATACCAGCGAATTCACTGAGCGCGAAGACACCAGCAACAGCTTGGCCAAATAATTGAGGCCGGCATTGGGTGTCACGTTGTTTGCCGCCAGCATGCCCAGCGGCAGCGCCATGATGATCGCGAGTATCGTGCCCAGCGTTGCGATATGCAGGGTTTCGATCAGCGCCTCGTGCACCCCTTTGGGGTAATAACGCCATTCAATCGGCCACATGCGCTGCAGCAGATCGGCGACCTGCTCCGGTGCATCATAAAGAAACTCGGGAATGATCTGCACAGTGCGCAGTGAAACCACGCAGGCGAAAACGATGCCGAAATACAATGCGAAGCGTGCCAACCGTTCGCGCCGCGTGTAACGCTGCCATTCCTGTCGCAAGCCGGTGCCGGGCGCAGTTGCTGGCGTAGCTCTGGAGGCCGTCACTGGTAAAGCTTCTTGACCTGGTTTTGCAACATCTCACTGACCATAATGACGGCGATGATCGCCAGCAGGATGGTCAGCAGGAAATCGAAATCAAAGCGCTGGAACGCGGCAAACATGGTGCCGCCGATGCCGCCGGCGCCGACGATGCCGACCATGGTCGAATTGCGCAGGTTGGAATCCACCTGATAAGTCGCAAACCCGACGAAACGCGTCAGCACCTGCGGCAGCACGCCGTAGGCAATCACGCTGAAAAACGGCGCACCGGTGGCGCGGATCGCCTCGACCTGTTTCAGCGAAATCTCCTCGATGGCCTCGGCGAACAATTTGCCGATGAACCCGATGGAAGCAACCGTCAGCGCCAATATCCCTGCCAGCGCGCCGAAGCCCACGGCCTTGACGAAGATAATGGCAATGATGACCTGGTGGAATGAACGGCACAGCGCAATGCCCAGCCGCATCGGCCAGGTCACCCACGCCGGCATCAGATTGCGCGCCGCCAGCAAGCCTATGGGCAGCGACAGCATGATGCCCAGGGCCGAGGCGATGATCGCCATCTCGATCGATTCGTACAGACCTTTGGCCAGCAATTGCAGCTTGGATGTGCTGGTGTCAGGCGGAAACATACGCCCCATGAAACGCGCACCGTTATCGATGCCGGTGACAAAGCGCTCCCAGGAGATATCGAGTATCGACGCCGCATAAAACGCGTAGGCGATCAGCGCCAGCCAGGCCAGCCGTGCCGGCCAGTTGGGCAGGAAGGCCGGCGGACGTCCGGCCATGGCCGGATGCCGTTGCATCATTCCTGCCAATCTTCACCGCCATAAATCTGGTTCAGATGATCGTCACTGAGTCCGCCGGGCGGGCCGTCGTAAACTATGGCGCCGCCGGCCATGCCGATCACATGGCTGGCGAAGCGCTTCGCCAGCGGCACGTTATGGATGTTGACGATCACCGGGATATGGCGGGTCTCGGTAATACCAACCAGCAGTTCCATGATTTCCACCGAGGTCTTGGGATCGAGTGAAGAGGTCGGCTCATCGGCCAGCAGGATGTCGGGTTGCTGCATCACCGCCCGCGCTATGCCGACGCGCTGGCGCTGGCCGCCGGACAGCGCATCGGCGCGCTGGTTGGCGTGCTCGGTCAGGCCCACGGTGTCCAGCAATTCCCAGGCCATGGCAATATCCTGCGGTGGGTAGCGGCGAAAAAAAGCTTTCCACGCCGGCAGGTAACCCAACCGACCTGAGAGCACGTTTTCCATCACCGTCAGCCGTTCGACGAGATTGTATTCCTGGAAGACCATGCCGATGCGTCGGCGGTGCTCGCGCAACGACTTGCGGGACAGCCGCACCAGGTCAGCACCATGGAACAGGATTTCGCCGGCCGTGGGCTCTACCAGCCGGTTGATACAGCGGATCAGCGTCGACTTGCCGGTGCCGGATGGACCGATCACCGCAGTAATTCCGCGATCAGGAAACGCGATGGAAATACCGCGCAGCACCGGAATGCCGCGACGGTATTCCTTGGTCAGTCCGCGCACCTCAATGGTTGGTGGGACCGTTGCAGCCGGTTGTGCACCGGCCATTATTTCTTCTTGGCTGCGGCAGCTTTCTTGCGTGCAGCATCCTCGCGCGCGGACTCTTTGTCGTAAGCCGCGCGGTTGAACGGCGTGCCGGTACCTTCGGCGATCTTGCGCACCACTTCCCAATCCTTCTGGTAGGTGATCGGGAAGAAACGATCAGCGCCGCCAAAGGTTTTTTTCATTTCTGCCGGGAACCGGTAGTCATAAAAACACTTGGTCATGGTCTGCACCAGATCGGGATGCAAATCATGGGCATAGGCAAACGACGAAGTCGGAAATACCGGGCTCTTGTAAATGATGCGGAAATCATTCGCCTTGACTTCACCACGTCCGGCCATCCGGTAAAACACGTCGGAAGCCACCGGTGCAGCGTCATAGTCACCGGATTCCACGCCTTTGACCGACTGGCCGTGGCCACCGGAGAACAGCACCTTGTAATCCTTGTCCGGCACCAGGCCTTCCGGCGGGAACAATATCTGCGGCGCCAGATTGCCCGAATTTGACGACGGCGAAGTGTGCGCAACCTTCCTGTCCTTGAGATCAGCCAGCTTCTGGTAGGGGCTCGTATTTTTAACGATCATCAGCAGGTTATAACCCTGAAAATCCTTTTCGTAACCCTTGACCGCAAACGGCACGGCACCGGCGAGATTGACGGCAAATCCGGTCGGCCCCGTCGAAAAGCCGCCCACATGCAGGCGCCCCGCACGCATCGCCTCGATTTCCGCCGCATTGGAATTTACCGAGTAATAAACAATGCGCTTGCCGGTGCATTGACCCAGATGATCAAGAAATGGCTTGAAGGCATTTTCATAGACGGCAGGATCTTCCACCGGCGTGTAGGTAAAGACCAGTGTATTGGGATTTTTCCATCGCTTCGGATCCTTGGGCGTGTCCGCCACCAGATCCTTGTTTTCGTCGCAATACATGGTGTCAAGCTGGCCGCGATGCTTGCAGTCATCGGCCTGCGCCCATGCCGCAGTTGAAATCGCAGCCCACAACCCTGCCAACACCACGCCCAACAGTTTTCCGGAAACAGCCATGATGCTCCTCCCTTGATTGGAAATAATTGACGTCGATCTTCTGGTGCTATTTCAGCGCTTCCGCAATCACATCCGCCAGCAGCTTCTCGACCTCGCGCAGCGCTTGTATGGACCGGCCTGATCCCAGTGCAGCCGGCGGACGGTAAGACAGGTAAACAGTTCCCGGCGCCTGCGGCACGGTATAAACCGCAATCGCATAGGGACAGAACACGATATTGCGCGGATCAGCCTCCATGGTTGCGCGGGACAGCGCGGCGCTGCAGAACTCCAGCACTTCGGCCTGGCCGTAGATTCGGCGCTCACGGCCGAGGTCGCGGCCGGTGCGGGCCAGCATTTCGCCCACCCGCGCCGTGTTGTTCAGGGTCAGGCCGCGATTTTCCAGTGCCATGACGACACGCTCCTTGATGTCGGAAAAATCTCCTTTGATCGAATGCAATTGCACTGCGGGTGCTGCGGCGTGAGCAGAACACACCACCAACAGCGTGCAACAACACAACCATTGCATCAGGAATTTCATCTGCCGTTCCATCAGGTGCTGACCGTTGCAGTGTAATGCGAGGGGACTTGCTGTGGTTCAGGTCGCTGAAAATACACCCGGGTTGGCTGCCCGGCACATTGCCAGACCTGTGTCTAACCACTCTCCGGCGGGACAGGTTCCCGCGTGGCCAAGGTAGCTGGAAAATTTTTTATTATGTAAGTTATTGATTTTTAAACTATTTTATAAAGACCTCGGTCAGTGCAGGGCCTATCGCGCCTTGCCCCGCCGGGACGGATTGGGTATCTTTACAGCCCTGCTGTCCGCGGTTGCGAATCACCTCCCGCGACGGGCATCGGACTTCTCCCGAGACCGATTCCGCCGCATGGTGCAGATGTCAGGGCTTGTTTCCCATCGGAAACGGCCAAGCGCCTGGAATCGCAATCGGACGGGGCGCTATCGGGGCTGGTCCCGGCATACTCCGGGGTGCTGGCTTTACGGCAGCTGCCCGCTTTTTGGCGGTAGGCTTTTTCTTGACTGCTTTTTTCTTCGCCGGCTTTCGGGCCGGCTTTTTTTTGCCTGCCTTTCGGCTTGCACTTTTTTTGGCCGCAGCTTTCCGGACAACTTTCTTTTTCACTGCCTTCTTTTTCTTGACCGCTTTTTTGACAACTTTTCTGGTGACTTTTTTCTTCGTCACCTTCTTTTTCGCCGCCTTCTTTTTCGCCTTAGCCATGCGAGCCTCCTTCACGATCGACCAGTAGTGTGCGTTCCCTGGCGGGAATCCGCACTTCATTGTGCGCCACTACCAGTCAGCGCACGCCCTTCCCTGCCTGCTCCCGTCCTTCTAGTGCAATACGGCGCCGGCCTTCGTCGCCAGATTGCGGTACAACATGTCCGGGTCTATCCGTATGCCGCCGCTCCAGGTCAGCACATTTGATACCGGATCAAAAGCGACCCGACGAAACAGCGCGGCATCCGACAATACTTCCAGCGCGGTGTCCTCTACCAGGTCCCCCAGATAAATGTGGCCTTCCAGTCCATCATCGAAACGCAACCAGAGCGTGCAGTTATCTTCTGCGCGCAGCTCGGTGACCGTATGCAAATGCGTCCTGCGGCTACGGTAACGCCGGAACTTCAGACTGAGTGCCAAGGGTGGGTCCCTCCAGGGTTACGGTCGTTGAAATCCGGCATAAACCCGGCGACGCCTCCCTGCAACGTCAGCTGCAGGGCACAGCGCCGCCAGTTGTCTGGCGGAGTCAGCGCTGGAATTCGCATTCCAGCGAGACCCGCGTAATCAATCGCATGGTTCGATCCGTCTCCATTTGCCAAGCCTGCGGGCAACATCAATCCCAGGACAGCGCCCCTCCGGTTTGGTACTCGATAACCCGGGTCTCAAAGAAATTGCGTTCTTTTTTCAGGTCGATCATTTCCGCCATCCAAGGGAACGGATTGGTCGCGCCTTCGTACAACACTTCAAGCCCGATCTGCTGGGCACGGCGGTTGGCGATAAAGCGCAGGTATTCCTTGAACATGGCGGCATTAAGACCCAGCACCCCGCGCGGCATGGTGTCTTCCGCGTACTTGTATTCAAGCGCCACGCCCTTATGAAACAGCTCGCGTAGTTCTTCGCGGAACTCTGCCGTCCACAGGTGCGGATTTTCCATCTTGATGGTGTTGACGAGGTCGATGCCGAAATTGCAATGCATGGACTCGTCACGCAGGATGTACTGGTACTGCTCGGCGGCGCCGGTCATCTTGTTCTGGCGGCCCAAGGCAAGTATCTGGGCAAAACCGACATAGAAGAACAAGCCTTCCATCAGGCAGGCAAACACGATCAGGCTTTTCAGCAGCTTCTGATCGTTTTCCGGCGTGCCGGTCTTGAACGTGGGATCAGTAAGGACGTCAATGAACGGAATCAGGAATTCGTCTTTGTCGCGGATCGACGAAACCTCGTGATAAGCGTTAAAGATTTCGCTTTCATTCAGCCCCAGGCTTTCCACGATGTACTGGTAGGCATGCGTGTGAATAGCCTCTTCAAAAGCCTGGCGCAGCAGATACTGGCGGCATTCCGGAGCGGTGATGTGGCGATAGGTGCCGAGCACGATGTTGTTCGCCGCCAGCGAATCGGCGGTGACAAAAAATCCCAGATTGCGCTTGACGATGCGACGCTCGTCTTCAGTCAGGCCGTTGGGATTTTTCCAGAGCTCGATATCACGGCTCATCTGGATTTCCTGCGGCATCCAGTGATTGGCGCAGGCCGAGAGGTACTTGTCCCAGGCCCATTTGTATTTGAACGGCACCAGCTGGTTGACGTCGGTCTGGCCGTTGATAATGCGTTTGTCAGCAACATTGACGCGCCGCTCCTCTGCGGCGGGTACCTGTGACGGTGCACGGCCAGCCATCGCCGGCTGTCTTGCCAGCCCTGCGGTGGCTCCCGGTCCTTCAAATTGCAGCATGTTCAGTCTCCTTTATTAGCGTTGTGGGTGGACACCTTCCGGAACAGGCGGCGACTCTTGATTATTGTTATCGGTGAAATCGCTGCCATGCCGGTGAAGCAAACCCTGATCCAACAAACTGCCGTTCAATGTTTCAATCTTCCCTGATTCGTGCCTTGCTGATCCTGCCTGTTTATGTCTCTACTGGCATGATTCGCACTCTGGATCGAGTATCGAACACGCTTTCGCCTGATCGAGTTCCATTGCGACTCCGCCGTCGGCAGATACCGCATTCAGCTGGCCTGCCTTGGATGTCGACTTCTCGGTCGAAGTCGCTCCCAGCGTGCGCAGGTAATAAGTCGTTTTCAGGCCGCGCACCCACGCCAGCTTGTAGGTGTCGTCCAGCTTCTTGCCCGAAGCACCCGCCATGTAGATGTTCAGCGATTGCGACTGGTCTATCCATTTCTGCCGGCGCGCCGCGCATTCCACCAGCCAGCTCGCATCCATCTCGAAGGCTGTGGCGTAGAGGCTGCGCACGTCCGGCGGCACACGGTCAATCTTGGACAGTGAACCGTCGAAATATTTGAGGTCGGAGATCATCACCTCGTCCCACAGCTTGAGCCTCTTCAGGTCGCGCACGAGGAACTCGTTAACGACCGTGAATTCGCCCGACAGGTTGGATTTCACATAGAGGTTCTGGTAGGTCGGCTCGATACACTGAGACAGGCCGGTAATGTTGGCGATGGTCGCCGTCGGCGCAATGGCAATGCAGTTCGAATTGCGAATGCCGACGCGCTGGATGCGGCTGCGCAGGCTATCCCAATCCAGTTTGGTGGACATGTCGCACTCGACATAACCGCCGCGCTCTTCCGCCAGCACCTTCAGCGAATCCAGCGGCAGTATGCCGCGGTCCCACAGCGAGCCCTTGAACGTCGAATACGGGCCGCGCTCCTCCGCCAGGTCAGACGAAGCCGAGTATGCGGTGTAGGTCACCTGCTCCATCGAACGGTCGGCGAATTCCACTGCCGCAGGCGAACCGTAGGGAATGCGCAACAAGTGCAGGCAGTCCTGGAAGCCCATGATGCCGAGGCCCACAGGGCGGTGCTTGAAGTTGGAGTTGCGCGCCTTGTTGACATTGTAGAAGTTGAGATCGATCACGTTGTCGAGCATGCGCATCCCGGTGCCGACCGTACGTTTCAGCTTCTCCATGTCGAGGAGGCCGGTGGACAGATCCAAGTGTGCCGGCATGTTGACTGACGCCAGGTTGCACACGGCGATTTCGTCGGGACCGGTGTTCAGCGTAATTTCCGTGCACAGGTTGGAGCTGTGCACGACGCCGACGTGCTGCTGTGGCGAACGCAGATTGCAGGGATCCTTGAATGTGATCCACGGGTGCCCGGTCTCGAACAGCATGGTCAGCATCTTGCGCCATAGCTGGTTGGCCGGAATCTTCTTGTAGAGCTTCATCTCGCCACGGGTGCACTGCGCCTCGTATGCGACGTAGGCTTTCTCGAAGGCCCTGCCGAATTTCTCGTGCAGGTCCGGAACGTCCGAAGGTGAGAACAGTGTCCAATCGCCGCCCTCCATCACACGTTTCATGAACAGATCCGGGATCCAGTTCGAAGTGTTCATGTCATGGGTACGACGGCGGTCGTCGCCGGTGTTCTTGCGCAGCTCGAGGAATTCCTCGATGTCGAGATGCCAGGTCTCGAGGTACGAACACACCGCGCCTTTGCGTTTGCCGCCCTGGTTCACTGCCACGGCCGTATCGTTGACGACCTTCAGGAACGGCACCACGCCCTGCGACTTGCCGTTGGTGCCCTTGATGTAGGCGCCAAGCGCGCGCACCGGCGTCCAGTCGTTGCCAATGCCGCCGGCATACTTCTGCAACATCGCGTTTTCCTTGATGGCTTCATAGATGCCGTCGAGGTCGTCGGAAACTGTGGTCAGGTAACAGCTGGCAAGCTGTGAACGGCGTGTGCCGGAATTAAACAGCGTCGGTGTCGAGCTCATCAGATCGAAACTCGACAGCACGTTGTAGAACTCGATTGCGCGCACTTCGCGCCGGCTTTCCGGCTCGTTCAATGCGAGGCCCATCGCCACGCGCATGAAAAACACCTGGGGCAGCTCAATGCGCTGGCCTTCGATGTGCAGGAAATAGCGATCGTACAGAATCTGCAGGCCGAGATAGGTGAACTTGAGGTCGCGCCGGGCGTCGAGCGCAGCGCCCAGCGCCACCATATCGTAATTGCCCAGGCGCTCGTCCAGCAGTTCGGCAGCGATGCCCTTCTTGATGAAGGCCGGCAGGTACTCGGCATAACGCGTGGCCATCTGTTCCTGCGTGAATTCTTCGCCCAGGGTTTCCAGGCGCAGCGTATGCAGCAGCAGACGGGCGGTGACATAACTGTAGTCCGGGTCCTGCTCGATCAGACCGCGGGCGGCGAGCACCAGCGACTTGCGCACCTCATCAATGGGCACGCCTTCGTAGAGGTCGCGGTGCATCGCGTCGAGTATCGGTTGCGTGCTGACATCGCGGCCCAGCCCGGCGCATGCGCTTTCCACCAGCGCGGTGATATGCGGCATGTCCAGCGGCTTGGTCACGCCATTTTCAGTGACGTTGATCACCTGCTCCCGCTGCGCCACGGCCGCCGGTTGCGCTTCGCGCTGGCGCGCGCGCTCTTGCGCGCGTGCTTCGCGGTACAGCACGTACGCGCGGGCAACATGGTGCTCGCCCATGCGCATCAGCGCCAACTCGACCTGGTCCTGGATATCCTCGATATGAAACGTGCCGCCGGAAGGCTGACGACGCATCAGCGCATTCACCACGCTCTCGGTCAGTGCCGCCACCTGCTCGCGCACCCTGGCCGATGCCGCACCCTGTCCACCGTTGACGGCAAGGAACGCCTTGGTCATCGCGATGGCAACTTTTCCGGGGACGAAACCAACTACCGAGCCATTGCGGCGAATGATCTTGTACTGGGCATACAACGCTTCCCGCTCAGCATCATCGGGAACAGGGGTTGTTTGCGGAGCGGAATGGGTTTGAGCGGACTCTACAGCGACATGCATATATTAACTCCTTGATTTTTTTATGTTTTTTGATTTCCAGGAACCCCCTTCCCGGAAACACCTAACTCCCAGTACAACCATGACTACACACTACATGTTGTGGTTCTAACACCGATTGGGCCTAATTCTAGTGGCCGTATTTTGAATCCGCAATAGGTTTTGACGCTTTTTTTAAATGTTCTTGCAAAACAGCAAGAAACAGCCTTAAGCACCGGATTTATTGCACAAAAAGTAGGCACGCTAGCGCGCGGCAAGCGCCTGGGGATCAGGCTTTGCAGGAAAAACGAGAGCTCAGGCGGAAGAAATAGCCGCGCCCGAGAAAAATACGTAACCTATTGTTTTTAAATTATTATTTCTTGGTCGCGTGCTGGAAATAACGCGCCCATGCAAAATGCGGCCCAGGATCAGTTTTACGCCCTGGCGCGATATCAGAATGCCCCACGCTGGCGACAATCGGGTAACGCGCATAGAGCGCGCCTGCAAGTTTGCCCAGACATGCATACTGCGCCTCGCTGTACGCCACATCATCGGCACCCTCCAGCTCGATACCGATTGAAAAATCATTGCAGCGCTCGCGGCCGTTCCACAGCGACCGCCCGGCATGCCATGCACGCATCGTGCAGGGCACGAACTGCAACAACGCGCCATCGCGGCGGACAAAAAAATGCGCGGACACCCGCAACGCGGCGACGTCTGCAAAATAGGGATGCGCCGCGGGATCCAACCGGTTCAGGAACAGGTCAATCACCGCCGCGCCGCCAAACACACCCGGCGGCAGGCTGATGTTGTGGATGACCAGCAATTCAATCGCCGCACCGGGCGGACGCTCATCGCAGTTCGGTGAAGCCGTGTAGTGAGCTTCATCCACCAGCCCGTCAGCGTCGATGTTCATGCCCGCGTTTCAGGGCTGGGCATCGAGTTCCTGCTTGATGCCCAGCCGCTGGATGCGATAGCGCAGCGCGCGAAAGGAAATGCCCAGCAGTTTGGCGGCCGCAGTCTGGTTGTAACGGGTCCGTTCCAGTGCTTCGAGGATGGCCTTGCGTTCGATCGCCTCGAGCCGCTCAGGCAACGGCAGGCCCTCCACGCCCGCCCTCTGTCGTCTCGCCTCTTCCGTAGCCATTGCCGCCTTCGCTTTTGCTTCTTCGGCTTCGCGGGCCTGACGCGCAACACGGTCTGCCTCCTCGCGTGCCATCCGTGCGGTGCGTTCTTCCCGTTCGATCTTGAGACGCGCTTGGTATTGCTCTTCTTCCAGTTCGGCGCGGGAGGCGCGCTCTTCTTCGTCGCGCTTGCGTTTCTCCGCTTCCAGCACTGCGCGTTCGCGCTCGATTGCCGCGCGTTCTTCGGTCATACGCTTTTCTTCGGCTTGTTTCTTGGCCAATTCTTCGGCAGCAATACGCTCCCGTTCTGCCGCGTGCTCGTCCAACAACTGCAGATCGTCGACCACGATTTCGTCACCGCTCGCCAGCGCCACCGCCCGCTCCAGTATGTTCTCCAGTTCGCGGACGTTGCCCGGAAAGTGATAGGCCTGCAGCGCCGCTTCCGCCGACGCCGACAGCCGCGGCGCCCGCCCGTCAACGGCATGGCGCGCCAGTATCGCCGCGGCCAGTCGCGGAATGTCGTCGCGCAGTTCGCGCAGCGCCGGCATGCGCAACTCGAGCACGTGCAGGCGGTAATACAGATCCTGCCGGAACGCGCCGCTCTTGACTTCGTCGGCGAGGTGGCGATGCGTCGCACTGATGATGCGCACATCCACCGGTGCCTCGCTGGTTGAGCCGACCTGGCGTACGCGCTTTTCCTGGATCGCACGCAGCAGCTTGACCTGCATCGACAGCGGCAGCTCGCCGACTTCGTCCAGAAACAATGTGCCGCCATCGGCCGCCCGAAAAAATCCATCGTGATCGACAACCGCCCCGGTAAATGCACCCTTTTTATGACCGAAAAATTCCGATTCCATCAGATTTTCCGGTAAGGCCCCGCAGTTCACTGCAACAAAGGGACCGTCCCGGCGCGCGCCGTTGAGATGTATCAGTCGCGCCGCGAGTTCCTTGCCACTGCCGGATTCTCCGCGAATCTGCACCGGCGCCTGACTGCGCGCCAGCTTGTCGATCATCAGCCGGGCCTGCTCCATCTGCGCTGAAACGCCTATCAGGTGCGGCCCTCCCGGTGTTGTTTCCTGATCTGCATCCGCCCGGCCATCGGCACGTGGCCGCGGCAGTTTCAGCGCGGATCGAACCAGCGCACGCAACTGATCCAGCGATACCGGCTTGCCCAGGTAATCGAAGGCCCCTGCCTTGAGCGCCGCAACCGCGTTCTCTGCGCTGCCGTGTGCAGTGATCACGGCCACCGGCAGACTGGGATGGTTTTTGGTGATGTGCTCGACGATTGACAGGCCGTCACCGTCACCCAGCCGCATGTCGGTCAGGCACAGCTCGAAGGTATTGCTTCCCAGCAGCGACAGCGCCTCAGACACGCTCCCGGCGCAATGCGGTTCCAGTCCCATCCGGATCAGCGTCATGCTGAGCAGTTCCCGGATATCGGCTTCGTCGTCTACCACCAGTATCTGGCCGGTCGCCACCGTCTCCCCCTTCAGCCTGCTGCGCAAGTCATGGAGAATCGCGCGCCGCCGGTCGTCTCCACATACTCGAGCAAAGCGCCATTTGCTTCACATATTTCCCGGGCCAGATACAAGCCCAGTCCGGTGCCGCCTGGCGACGTTGTAAAAAAAGGCTCAAACAGATTGCCCCGGAATTCCGGCGGCACGCCCGTGCCATCATCAACGACGTCCAATCTTACCGCATTGCCCCGCGCGGCACGGGCCACTTGCAGGCAAATGCTGCCCGGTCGGCGGCATGAATGGCGCAGCGCGTTGTAGCACAGATTCCATAACACCTGGTTCAGGTGGTCGCGGTCGAACATGATGTGCGGATCAACCGCCAGTTGCAGATCAAAGATGTCCGTATCGAGATTTTCCGTGGCGACTAACTGTTCAATGAACGCGCGCAGATACGGCGCCAGGTGGAAACGTTCCCGTTGCGCACGTTCACCGCGATTGAGCGTCTGCACATCGTTGATCATGCGGTCCAGACGCCGTGTATTGTCGCGGATGATGGCGGTCAATCGCTGCGCGCCGGTCGACACCCCGGGTTCTTCCTGCAACAACTCGGCCGCGTGGCTGATGGCGCCCAAAGGGTTGCGAATTTCGTGGGCAATATTTGCCGTCAGCCGGCCGAGTGCGGCCAGCTTGATCTGCCGTGCCTCGGCCTGTATGCGCGCCAGATCCTCAAGGAAAATCACCGCACCCGCGCCCCGGCGTGGCGCAACCGGCACCAGCCGTGCGCGCAGGCTCGACCCGAGTTCGAATTCATCCGGGAGCTCGCGCCCCTGCTGATCCCGCAACCATGAATCAAACCGAGCGTACAACGCCGGCGCACGGTCTTTCAGCGCCACCACGTCGCCACCGCGCAGTCCGTCTATCATGCGCTCCGCAGCGCTGTTGGCCTGGCGCACTATGCCTTCGCCGTCCACAACGATGACGCCGTGCTCCATGTCCTGGATCACCAGTTGATTGACCTGGGCCATGTTTGCCAGATCAATTTCCCGCTGCGCAGCCAGTCGTTCGCTGGCCAGCGAGCGCTGGGCCAGTGTATGTGCCAGCCAGGCGATGGCGAAATAAGCGACTGACAGCAGACCGGCCTGCGCGTATTGCGCACCGCTTTCGGAAAAATTCAGAACTTCGTAGGTATGTTCCAGCAACACCGCAATGCTTGCGATCGCGGCAAAAAACAGTGTCAACTGCCCGCGCGTCACCAGGCCTGCCGCCGCCAATGAGGTCAGCAGGAGCAGCCCCAGCCCGCTCGACAGGCCGCCACTGGCGTACATCAGCAGGATGACGAAACCGATGTCGCTGCCGACCTGGAGCGCCAACTGCCAGGTGAATCGCTGACGCGTGTGAATCATCACAAACATCGCAAGCGCAAAGGCAGCGTATCCCGCCGCGCCGATCAGGAACAGGCGCAGATCCCGAGACCCCAGCTGCAGAGTAGTGCCCCAGATACCGGTCGCCAGCAGCAGCAGCACAGCAGCTGCCGCGCGATAACCGTTGAATAACAGCAGGGAGCGCCAGTAGGCCTCCGGTGGCTGGCTGACACCGGGTTCCGGCAGCTGGGGCGCAGTTTGGAAAGGCTGTGCGGGTTCCATGGGTGGCATCAGCGGGTATCCAGAAACTCCCGTTCATGCTCCTTCGAGCAGAAGTACTGTTCCTGCGACGACACGCCCTCGTCCCGCGGCAAATGAATGCCGCACCGCGCACAGCGCACCATGTCCTGGGCGCCTGGCTCTACTGACGGCTGCGCATCATGCGCATCATCCTGCGCGCGCCGGCGGATTCCCCGCAGCATCCAGAACGCCACGGCAAAAGCGATGGCGATGAGCAATATCTTGGTCATCAATTCCTCACCCCTGATTGCTGAAGTCGGGAGACCGGTGTGTTGGCAGAATCAGGCGTGCGCACAACATGCAGACAGTGCAGATCCACGATCCACATCTCCTCAAAACACGATGTCGGATTGTAGCCTCCGCTGACAGCAATCAGGTCACCGATTTCCATCTCGTTCCAAGCATACGCGCCCAGCATGCAGCAAGGCATGGACCGGAGACCGGAAAAAAGTAATGCTCAAGGCAATAATCATCGGGAAAGAAGGGCGAACCGCGAAAGAGACCAAGCCCCACACGGAATCGCCAGGATCGACTCCAGAAATTTTGGTCGGGGTGAGAGGATTCGAACCTCCGACTCCTGCGTCCCGAACGCAGTACTCTACCAGGCTGAGCTACACCCCGAATGGCACAAACAAGAAGGGCACGCTGCACGTGCCCTTCGGTCAATGCGTTCGCGTCACCGCGAACGCCGCCAATTGTATCAAAGAATCCCGGTACTGCGTGGGCGGAATCGCGTCCAGAGCGGCGCGTGCAGACTGAGCTTCCGCCTCGGCCTGGCGCCGCGTGTAATCCAGCGCCCCGGAGCGGTGGATCGCCGCCAGCACACCATTCAGATCGGCCAATCCCCCGGACGTCAGGGCATGCCGCACCAGTCCGGCTTCTTCCGCAGTACCTTGCTGCATCACCCGTATCAGTGGCAGCGTCGGTTTGCCCTCCGCCAGATCGTCTCCGACATTCTTGCCGATCATGCCGACGTCACCCGAATAATCGAGCACATCGTCTATCAGCTGGAACGCCGTGCCCAGATGGCTGCCATACGTTGCCATCGCCGTTTCAATCTCCGGCGGCGCGCCCGCCACCATGGCCCCAAGACGGCCCGCAGCCTCAAACAGCTTGGCTGTTTTGTAGCGGATGACCTGCAGGTAGCTCGCTTCATCAATATCGGCATTGCGGCAGTTCATCAACTGCAGCACTTCCCCCTCGGCAATGACGTTGGTTGCATCCGCCAACACCCGCAGCACCCGCATGTCCTCGACATCCATCATCATCTGGAAAGCACGGGAGTAGACAAAATCACCGACCAGTACCGAGGCTGAATTGCCGAACAGCGTATTGGCCGTCGGCCGCCCGCGCCGCAATGCCGATTCGTCAACAACATCGTCATGCAGCAGCGTCGCGGTATGAATGAATTCCACAACGGCAGCCAGCGTATGGTGGGCGGAACCGCGGTAACCCAGCGCGCACGCAGACAGCAATACCAGCGCCGGACGCAGGCGTTTGCCGCCACCGCTGATGATGTACTCAGCAACTTGGCGGACAAGAGCCACTTCCGAGTGCAGGCGTTCGCGGATGACACGATCCACGGCGCGCATGTCGGCAGAAAGCAATTGGCGTAAGTCTTCGAGAAACACTGGGCTGGATAAAAAGGCGAATGATAGCAATATCGCCGCCCGCCGGGCGCCCCCTGCCACCCTGCCCGCAATACCCGGCAATCATAACGTCCTGATTTTTCTGTAATATCCGCCAGAATCCGGCCCTACAGATGTTTTGACTGATGCAGTGCAGGCTTGTATAATTTGCGGCTTTCCGTGGTTTGATCGAGCTGAGGGGTTTTCCATGTATGCGGTAGTCAAGACCGGCGGCAAACAGTATCGCGTGAGCGCTGGCACAAAAATCAAGGTCGAGCAGCTGACGGCCGACGTAGGGTCCGAAGTTACTCTCGACCAGGTTCTGATGATTGCTGAAGACGGCAACGTCAAGCTCGGCAGCCCGCTACTCTCCGGCGCCGCAGTCAAAGCCAAAGTGCTGGCCCAGGGCCGCGGCGAAAAGGTGCACATCTACAAAATGCGCCGGCGCAAACATTACCGCAAGTCCCAGGGACATCGGCAGAATTTCACCGAGCTCGAAATCACGGGCATTGCAGGCTAAGGAGCACCAAACATGGCACATAAAAAAGCAGGCGGCAGTTCACGCAACGGTCGCGATTCACAATCGAAGCGCCTAGGCGTCAAACGCTTTGGCGGCGAATTGATCCCCGCGGGCAGCATCATCGTTCGCCAGCGCGGAACGCGCATGCATCCCGGTGAAAACGTTGGCATCGGTCGCGACCACACGCTGTTCGCCAAAATCGACGGACATGTATTGTTCACGCACAAGGGTCCCCAGCGTCGCCAGACCGTGAGCGTCGTTCCTGCCTGATTATCCCCCTTGCCATCTCTGAAAAGGCCCTGTTGAACGACAGGGCCTTTTTGTTTGAGGACTCATGAAATTCATAGACGAAGCACGTATCGAAGTACATGCAGGCAAGGGCGGCGACGGTGTCGCGAGTTTCCGCCGTGAAAAATTCGTGCCGCGCGGCGGGCCGGATGGCGGTGATGGCGGTCGTGGCGGCAGCATCATCGCCGTAGCCGACCGCAACATCAACACCCTGATCGATTACCGCTATGCCCGCATTCATCGCGCGAAAAACGGCCAAAAAGGCATGGGCTCGGACTGTTACGGCCGCGCTGCAGCAGACATCGTGCTGCGCATGCCGGTCGGCACCGTGGTCAGTGACGCTGAATCCGGGGAAATTCTTTTTGACCTGGCCCGCGACGGCGAGCAAGTCACGCTGGCTCAGGGCGGTGGCGGCGGCCTCGGCAATCTGCATTTCAAATCCAGTACCAATCGCGCACCGCGTCAATTTACGAATGGCGAACCCGGCGTCTCGCGTTACCTCAAGCTGGAACTGAAAATACTTGCCGACGTAGGCCTGCTGGGTCTGCCCAACGCCGGCAAGTCGACGCTGATACGCGCGATCTCTGCTGCACGGCCCAAGGTGGCCGATTATCCGTTCACGACCCTGCAGCCCAACCTGGGCATGGTGCGCGTTGATGACAATCGCAGTTTCGTCGTCGCTGACATCCCGGGACTGATCGAGGGCGCCGCCGAAGGTGCGGGTTTGGGCCACCAGTTCCTGCGTCACCTGGCCCGCACCCGGCTACTGCTGCATGTCATCGATCTTGCGCCGCTGGACCCGGCAGCTGACGTCGTACGCGACGCCAAAGCCCTGATCAAGGAACTGCGCAAATACGATGAGGCGCTGTATCGCAAACCGCGCTGGCTGGTATTCAACAAAATTGACCTGGTGCCTGAAGCGGAACGCGAGAAGCGGATACAGACGCTGCTCAAACAATTGGGATTAAAACGCAAAAGCTTTACCATTGCTGCCATCAACGGCGAGGGTTGCAGGCCGCTGGTTTACGCCGCCATGGATCATTTGCAGGACAACACGCGGCAGGATAAACCGCAAAAGGTAGCGCGAAAAAAGAAAACAATCCCGTCCGCATGAGCACGCAACATTCGACGGAATCCGTCATCAAAAAAGCGCAGCGGCTGGTCGTCAAGGTCGGCAGCGGACTGGTCACCAATGCCGGTCTGGGGCTGGATCATGCCGCACTAACCGGCTGGGCCGAACAAATCGCCCGCCTGCGCAAAGACGGACGGGAAGTCGTCCTGGTGTCCAGTGGCGCCATAGCCGAGGGCATGCAGCGACTGGGCTGGACACGCCGGCCGCACGCGCTGCACGAGTTGCAAGCCGCAGCCGCAGTTGGACAAATGGGCATGGTGCAGGTGTATGCGTCGTGCTTTCACAGCCACGGCCTGTTGGCCTCGCAGATCCTGCTGACGCACGAGGATCTCGCGGACCGCAAGCGTTATCTGAATGCGCGGTCGACCCTGCGCACCTTGCTCGACCTGGGGGTCATCCCGGTGATCAACGAAAACGATACCGTGGCCATCGACGAAATCCGGTTCGGCGATAACGACACACTGGCGGCCATGGTCACCAACCTGATCGAAGCGGATGCGCTGATCATTCTGACTGACCAGCGCGGCCTGTTCAGCGCCGATCCGCGCAAGGACGCCAATGCCACAGCAATCAGCGACGGCATTGCCGGTGACCCTTACCTGGAAACCATAGCCGGCGCCACCGGCAGCGCCATTGCGCGCGGCGGCATGCTGACCAAGGTGCTGGCGGCAAAACGCGCGGCTCGCAGCGGCGCCGACACCATCATTGCCTGGGGACGAGAACCCGATGTGCTGCTGCGCTTGGCTGCAGGCGAACGCCTGGGCACGCAACTGCTCGCGCAACAAGCCACCATCGCCGCACGCAAACAATGGCTCGCCGATCATCTGCAGGTGCGCGGCCGGGTCACGCTGGATGCGGGCGCCGCCAAAGCGCTGCTGGTCGACGGCAAAAGTCTGCTGTCAGTCGGTGTATCCAGCGCCTCTGGAAGTTTCGAACGCGGAGAGGTGGTCGCCTGTGTGGACGAATCAGGGCGAGAAATCGCCCGGGGCCTGATCAATTACAGCTATGCCGACACCTGCCGCATTCTGCGCACACCGTCCAGCCAGATTGAAACCAAGCTCGGCTATATAGACGAACCGGAACTGATACACCGGGACAATCTGGTTCTGCTCTGAGCCACCGTAAACCGGCTGCCTCCCGCTGCACTGGTCAGCCGCTGGAATCGAACTGCGGAGGACCACGGCGCAGCGCCTCAACGATCTGCTCTGCCGTCTCCACCATGATTTTCCCGCGGCACATAAAATCGCTGGACAGCGTGATGTGGTGCGCATTGACCTGTTTGGGCTCGATGTGACGCCATTGCGGGTTGCGCGCCCGCACCCAGGACTTGTCGCTACGTCCAATGGCGTAGTACTTCTGCTCACGCGATTCGCAGCGTATGCCCTCGTATGACACGTTGGTCGCTCCGCCGGCAGCCTTGATCACCAAGGTATAACGTACAACACCGTCCGTACCGGTCGACACCGATTTGCCATCAATGAAAAAACGATGGGCAGTGGCAGCTCCCACATTCAGAGGAATCAGGTTTCCATCGACAGGATACCCGGGCAATTGCGCCTGCATTTCTGCCCAGGGTTTGATCTCACGATCAAAGGCGTAATCCCAGCCCTCCCATTGGGACTGGGCGCCGGCCGGCCCCGTAAGCACCAGCGCAGCAATGCAACAGACCCAGGAAGCACGCATTCTTTTCATCCGTCGGATTGTACTCCCAGCCCGGTATCGGGCGGGAATGTCCATACCTCTAGGCAAGATCGGCCAGCAATGAGTTACGCGTCGCATCGGCGACTGACGCCACAGTTGCCGTGTAATTCGGATGATCAACACCAATCGCCAGCATCTTCCCGCCACGCAATGCAGCGACCATTACCGCGACCAACTCGAGACGGAGGAAATGCACTGCCGAGGTTTTTTGTTCATTGTCGCGCTCCAGATCCTCATCAGCGATCGCATATACGCGATCACTACCTTCCACCTGCACCCAGACACGCTTCTCAATTCCGATCAGCTGTGTCAGCTTGTGCCGGCGCTCCTCTTCTTCAGGATATTCGATCAACATGGTGGCCTTCCAGTTGCTGCCGTCCGGAACCAGCGGGTTATAGGCCTCCAGCTCATCGCCTATGCCCTGCTCCTCGAATATGCGTTCCGCGCGCAGCATCTCCTGCACCTGGTAGCGGATGGTCAATTCATCTTCGAAGATCAGCGTCAGGTGATCCCCCAGATGCACCGCCCTGTCCTGTTTGTGTGCCATGACTTTGGCGCGGAATTCGGGCCGCGCCTTGGCGTAGGCCTCCAAGGACATCAAAGTGTCTTTAGCAATCAGCGGCATGGTATTTATCCGAGTCCATAAGCGATACGTATCAGGGTCAGGGGATGCTGTTTTTGCGCTGCGGCACCGGTATCTCCGTCTGCGATCCCCTGCTGGATGTGGCGTCCGGCAATCGCACAGTCGGAGCTGATGTAATCGGGCGCGGCATCATTCATCATGCGAAATACCGGGCGGCCGATTTTCATCGATTGCTCGAAAAACTCGCTTTTCACTCCCCAGGTGCCGTCATGGCCAGCGCAGCGCTCTACCGTCGTAACCTGGGTATCCGGGATCATTTCCAGCAGCTCCCGCGTTTTCTGCCCCATGTTCTGCACCCGCAGATGACAGGGCACATGGTAGGAAATCTTGCCCAGCGGCTGCGTGAATGGCTGCTTCAGCAGTCCATCCTTGTGCCGCAGCACCAGGTATTCAAACGGATCAAACATGGCCTCCGCTACCGCACTGACGTCAGCGTCATCCGGGAACATCAACGGCAATTCCTGCTTGAACATCAGTGTGCACGACGGCACGGCAGTCAGAATCGCGTAACCCTCACGCGCCAGCTTCGCCAGCACCGGAATGTTCAGTGCCTTGTTGCGCGCCACCGCCTCAAGATCGCCCAGTTCCAGCTTGGGCATGCCGCAACAGGCTTCCTTCTCAACAAGGACCGATGGTATTTCGTTATGGGCGAGAATTTTTAGCAGGTCGTGGCCGAGACCGGGCTCGTTGTAATTCACATAACAGGTTGCAAAAATTGCGGCCTTGCCTGGCGTTGTTTTGCCATCTTTCACGGCAAATGAGGCATCAGGTCTGGCCGTCGAGCGGAATTTTGCGCTGTCGTATTCAGGCAATATGCGATCCTTGTGGATCCCGAGCACACTGTCCATCAGGCTGCGCACCGGTGCCGTTTTGTTGGCGGCATTGACCATCTGCACCACTACCGGGATCGACGCCAGTTTGCCCAGCGCATCGGTACTCGACAGCAGCTTGTCGCGAAAACTGACCTCGCCCTTGCGATACTTCACCGCCTTGGCACGCAGCATCAGGTGTGGAAAATCCACATTCCATTCATGCGGCGGCACATAGGGGCACTTGGTCATGTAACACATGTCACACAGGTAACACTGGTCCACAACCTCCCGATACTTCTGCTTGGGAATGCCGTCGACTTCCAGCGTCGGACTTTCATCAACCAGGTCAAACAGCTTGGGAAACGCCGTGCACAGGTTCACGCAACGGCGGCAGCCGTGGCAGATGTCAAATACGCGCTCAAGCTCCTGGTTGAGCTTGTCCTCGTCGTAAAAATCCGCCGACTGCCAGTCCAAAGGATGGCGGGTCGGAGCCTCCAGGCTGCCTTCGCGTGTAGTCATCTAATCAAATACCGGTCTGTAGTCACAAGGGCGGCGAAACAGAAAGAGGCGCATGCCGCGCCTCTTTCCCGTCAGCAATAAACGCTGAACTCAGTCGGCCAGCGCGTCCAGGGCTTTCTGGAAGCGATTGGCGTGGGAACGCTCGGCTTTTGCCAAAGTCTCGAACCAGTCGGCAATTTCACCAAAACCCTCGTCGCGGGCAGCCTTGGCCATGCCCGGGTACATGTCGGTGTACTCATGAGTCTCGCCGGCAATCGCGGCTTTCAGATTTTCGCGGGTGCGGCCGATCGGCAAATCGGTGGCGGGATCGCCACAGACTTCCATGTACTCGAGGTGCCCGTGCGCATGACCGGTTTCGCCTTCAGCGGTGGAGCGGAATACTGCTGCCACATCGTTTTGACCTTCAACGTCAGCCTTGGCTGCGAAATAGAGATAGCGGCGATTGGCCTGTGATTCACCGGCAAACGCAGCCTTCAGATTTCCATGAGTCTTCGAATTCTTGAGTTGCATAAAAACTCCTTTAAAATCAATTATTTACAATAACTCTGCCAGTGGCGCCGAAATGCAGGGCTAACTGCGCCACACAGATGTTTAGACTTGCTCTAATCTGTGTAAGCAGTGTAATTGCTAGCAGTAAAGGGAGTCAACTGCAGGGAGCCATCCCACGCACATATTTCGGCCGACTCCGTCACCGCTAACGGCTGAGTGTCGCCTCAATATCAGCAAACGTGCACGCCACGGCGTCAGTGGTAATCGTAATACCCAGCTGGCGGGCAATCTGGGTCGCCGAAAATATGCCGCGCACATATTGTCCGCGACGGGCATCCTGATCCACGGCCAGCGTATGCTGCCGTCCGGCCGCCTTCAATGTCGCCACGATATGCCCCACCGTGGAGGCACTGACGTCACGCATTTCCAGCACCTGCAGCGCCGAGCGCTGCGTCATGATGTCGCGCACCTGTATCTCGCTGCGCGCCGCGCCGCGCTGCACGGCCGCCTGCACCGGTTTTTCACCGAGCACATCGTTTGCTGTGATCACGCCGTGCACTTTCCGGTCCTGGTCCACCACCAGCAGCAAACGCACCCCGCGCTGGATCATGCGCCGGTGCGCCTCATCAACACTATCCCCGGGCAATATGATCACTGCAGTCACCCGCGTCAGATCAGTCATCACATCGACAGCGGGACTATCGATTCTTACGCGTTCAAGCACCGGCTGGGTAGGTTGCGCATAACCGGCATTGGCATCAAGCGCGATGGACTGGATTGCAGCGTATTCACGTGCCATGAGTGTCTCCTGTCGCTTCAAAATCCGGATTGATCGTCCGGCCGATCTCGCGTTCCGGCATCCACCGGCTGCGCCGGTCAGCCTTATTCTGAACCAGTGAGGTGCGAGGTACCGCCCGTTTGGGTATGCCGCCGCGGCCTGGGCTCGGTGCGCCGCGCCAGATAGCGGGAAAGTTCATTGAGCGCCTGTTCGTATACGGCGCGCTTGAACTCGATGACATCCTGGGTCGGCGCCCAGTACTCATGCCAGCGCCAGGCATCAAATTCCGGTTTGTCGGACGCCCGCAGGCAAACATCGCAATCCCGTCCCACCAGACGCAGCAGGAACCAGATTTGCTTCTGCCCGCGGTAATTGCCGCGCCATTCGCGTCGCAGCCAGCGCTCCGGAACCTCGTAGCGCAGCCAGTCCCGGGTACGGCCCAGCACCTGCACATGCTCGGGCTTCAGTCCAACCTCTTCGTGCAGCTCGCGATACATCGCGGCTTCGGGACGCTCGCCCCCGTTGATGCCGCCCTGTGGAAACTGCCAGGAGTGTTCGCGTACCCGCTTACCCCAGAAAACCTCGTTTTTGCAATTGCATAAAACGATACCAACATTGGGGCGATAGCCATCTCGATCGATCATGGTCATCCCCGGAACAATTGTTCATATGACTTGATTTTTTCACATATCCCCGGGCAATGAAAGCCCGCAACCGCCGAGAATTTCAGGGGCAGTTCAGGGATGGAGCTGATCGTCATCACAGCGGTTCATCGCCCGCAAACCTTCGACAAAAAGCGGGAATTCCATGTCGTACCGCGCCTGCAGCTCCGCAGCACGGCGCGTCAGCTCGTCCCAGCGCAACGGCCCTGGCGCATCACGGAATGCAAACGCGATGACATTGCCCGGTTTGCGGGCCGGCAGACACAGCGTGCCTTCCTGGAATACCGCCTCGATGCGTTTGAGCATGTCGTTGAACTGCCGGTCCCCGCCCCACAAGTTGACCACCAGCACGCCCCCAGGGGCGAGCCGGGCGCGGCAGGCCGCATAAAACTCCCGGGTTGCCAGTTCTGCAACATGTGATTCCGCGTCATAGCCGTCCACCATGATGAGATCAGCGGCAGCACCGGACTGCGCCATGTGTTCCGCACCGTCGCCGACAGTGATGCGGAATCGCGCATCATCGGACGGCACCAGAAAACACTGCCGGGCAATGGCCACTACCTGCGGATCTATTTCCAGCACGCGGACCTGCGCATCGGGAAAATGGTGATACACGAACTTGGCCACCGAGCCGCCGCCCAGACCGACCATCAGTGCCGTGCGCGGCGCCGGATGGAACAGCAAACAGGCCATCATCGACCGTGTATAGGACAACTCTAGATCATGCGGTCGCGATATGCGCATCGCGCTCTGCACTGTATCGCTGCCGATATGCAGGGAGCGCACGCCGAACTTTTCACTGACGTACACGGTTTTGGCGTCTTCGGCAGGCTTGCGCAACCGCCACTTGGGCAGGAATTTCATGTGTTTCCGAACCGGGAGTCTCGTAAGGTTCGGTAGAATAAGGGTTTTATCGGATCGGGAACAGGCATGCGCGTTTCGCAGTTTTTCATCTCCACGCTGAAGGAAGCGCCTTCCGAGGCGGAAGTTGTCAGCCACAAGCTCATGCTGCGCGCTGGATTGATCAAACGCCTGACCAGTGGCGTCTACACCTGGATGCCGCTGGGCCTGCGCGTGCTGCGCAAGGTTGAAATGATCATCCGCGAGGAAATGAACCGCGGCGGCGCCATCGAGCTGCTGATGCCGGCCGTGCAACCCGCCGAACTGTGGCAGGAATCAACGCGCTGGGAACAGTACGGACCCGAACTGCTGCGCATCAAGGACCGGCACCAGCGCGATTTCTGCTTCGGCCCGACTCATGAAGAGGTGATCAGCGACGTGGTGCGCCGCGAAGTCAAAAGCTACCGCCAGCTGCCGCTGAATTTCTATCAAATACAGACCAAGTTCCGCGATGAAATCCGTCCACGCTTCGGGGTCATGCGCGGCCGCGAATTCATCATGAAAGATGCCTATTCCTTCCACGCGGATTACGCAGACCTGCAACGCGAATACCGCAATATGTATGACACTTACAGCCGCATTTTCACCCGGCTTGGACTGAAATTCCGGCCTGTCGCCGCCGACACCGGATCCATCGGCGGCACCGGCTCGCACGAGTTCCATGTGCTGGCAGATGCCGGAGAAGACGCCATTGCCTATTGCCCGCAATCCGAATACGCCGCGAATGTCGAACTCGCTGAGGCCGTTGCATCGACAGCACCGCGTCCCGCCCCGGCGCAAGCGCCGCAGAAAATCCGTACTCCCGGAGTCAAAACCATCGCCGACTTATGCGCCTTTCTCAAAGTGCCTGCAGAACAGACCGTCAAGGCCGTGGTCGTAGATGGCGTTGACGGCAAACCCGTGCTGCTGCTGGTGCGCGGGGATCACGAGCTTAATCTGGTCAAGGCGGGAAAGCTGGCACAAGTCGGAAAACCCGTTACGTTTTCATCTGCAGAAACCATTCGTGCGGGCTTTAACGCCGACCCCGGATCGCTGGGCCCGATCGGCTTCAGCGGCACCATCATCGCTGATCGCGCGTTGACGGCCATGGCCGATTTTGTCGTGGGCGCCAATGACAATGATCACCACTGCACCGGAATCAACATCGGCCGCGATTTCCCGGAACCGGTTTATGCGGACCTCCGCAACGTCGTCACCGGCGATCCCTCGCCCGATGGCAAAGGCACTCTGGAAATCTGCCGGGGCATTGAAGTCGGCCACATCTTCCAGTTGCGAACCAAGTATTCAGAAACTCTCAAGCTGGGATTCCTTGACGAGACGGGAAAAACACAGATCATGGAAATGGGTTGCTACGGCATCGGCGTCACCCGCATCGTTGCCGCCGCCATCGAGCAGAACTACGACGAGCGCGGCATCATCTTCCCGCAGACCATCGCGCCTTTCGATGTTGCCATCGTGCCCATCGGTTACCACAAGAATGCACAGGTCAGGGAAGTTGCCGACCGGCTGCACGATGAACTCGCCGCAGAAGGCATAGACGTGCTCCTCGACAACCGGGACGAGCGCCCGGGCGCCATGTTCGCCGATATGGAACTGATCGGCATACCTCACCGTGTAGTAATCGGTGAACGCGGACTGAAAGAAGGTCAGCTCGAATACAAGGGCCGCAGCGACGCGCAGTCCCGCAATCTGCCCTTGACTGACGCAAAAATATCAATAAAATCAATGGTATGCGTAGAGGCCTCACCATCAACACCTGCCTGATCGGCTTTTTCCTGTTGCTCCTGCCGCTGACCGGCCATTGCGGCGCACAGAAGTACGAGCCGCTGTCAGCCAGTGTGCAAGCCACGCTGAACCGCGCCATCGCGGACCAGGCGGTACCGGTCATCGCCTTCGACGACGAGCAGGAAGCCCGGGCCTGGCTCTCAGCCATGACATCGCGGATTGCCAAAAGAATGCCTGATCGCGTGGCGCGCGAGGAATTTCTGCTGACCGTTCATTACGAAGCCAAACGCGCGGGACTGGATCCCCAACTCGTGCTCGGTCTGATCCAGGTTGAAAGCGCTTTCCGCAAGTACGCAGTGTCCACGGCGGGCGCACGCGGTTACATGCAGATCATGCCCTTCTGGGCCAAGCTGATCGGAACCAACGACCATAATCTGTTTCACCTGCGCACCAACCTGCGTTATGGCTGCGTAATACTGCGCCATTACCTGGACATCGAAGACGGCGACCTGTTCCGTGCCCTGGGCCGCTACAACGGCAGTCTGGGCAAGGCCGAATATCCGAATCTGGTGTTGCGCGCCTGGCACGGCACCTGGCGCTATACGCCGACCAGGGTAAATACTGCGCGCTGACCGGCGATTCAACCGCAGCACCAACCTACACGCTGAAGCACATGAAAGAAATCCTGGTTCTGTACTACACCCACCATGGCGCGACCCGCGAAATGGCGCAATTGATCGCGCGCGGCATTGAGCAAGCCGGCGCGGTAGCGCGTTTGCGCACCGTGCCGCGCGTGTCGCCAGTCAGTGAGGCCACCGAGCCCGTCGTCCCCGAGTCCGGAGCGCCTTATGCCGAACTGCGCGACCTGGAAGAATGCGCGGGACTTGCGCTGGGTTCACCCACCCGTTTCGGCAATATGGCGGCGCCGCTGAAATATTTCTGGGATTCCACCTCCAGCCTGTGGCTCAAAGGCACGCTGGCAGGCAAACCCGCCGCCGTGTTTACTTCCACCGCGAGTCTGCACGGCGGCCAGGAAACCACGTTGCTCACGATGATGTTGCCGCTGCTGCACCATGGCATGCTGATCGTAGGGCAGCCTTATGCGGCCCCCGAGCTGATGTCCACAGCGACCGGAGGCACGCCTTACGGCCCCAGCCACCATGCCGGTGCTGCCGGCGAGCTGCCCGTCTCCGAACATGAAAAGAAACTGTGTATTGCGCTGGGCAAGCGGCTTGCGACAACAGCACTGCAACTCGCGAAATGACACCGGCACACGGTTTTCACCTGACGACCAGCGTCAGCCTCGCCGCCCTGCTGCTGCTATGCCTGTCCTGGGAGCTATGGTTTGCACCCTTGCGCCCGGGCGGCTCCTGGCTGGCGCTGAAAGTACTGCCCTTGATGTGGATCGCGCCAGGCATAGTCCGCGGCAAGCTCTACACCCACCGCGCATCGACCATGCTGATCCTCGCTTATTTCGCCGAAGGCGTCGTACGCGGCTACACGGAGCAGGGCCTGGGCGCTGGACTCGCGATGGCCGAAATCACGCTGTCAGTTGTGTTTTTCGCTGCCGCCATCGCTTACGTCCGCGCCCGGAGAAAATCCCCACCCGCAACGCCGCAGGCGGCGCCCTCAGCCTAGCCTACAGCTGCGGATTCAGCCGCTCCGCTTTGGCATAGAGTTTGTTCAGCGCATTGATATAGGCCTTGGCAGAGGCCACCACGATATCCGTGTCCGCGCCCTGCCCGTTGACGATGCGTCCGTCCCTGGTCAGTCGCACGGTCACCTCGCCCTGCGCGTCAGTACCGGTGGTAATCGCATTGACGGAATACAACAGCAGCTCGGCATTGCTCGCCACCAGCGCTTCAATCGCTTTGAACGCGGCGTCGACCGGTCCGCTGCCGTGTGATTTTGACGGGCGCTCCTTGCCGTCGTCGGACATGACCAGGCTGGCGTAAGGCTGCTCACCCGTCTCGGAATGTGCGGTCAGTGACACCAGGTTAAAACGTTCGTTTTCGATGTGCTCAAGATTTTCTTCGGTAATCAATGCATGCAGATCTTCATCAAAAATCTCCCGCTTCTTGTCCGCAAGTTCCTTGAAGCGCTTGAAAGCGGCGTTCAACGCCTCTTCCGACTCCAGATCGACTCCGATTTCATGAAGGCGGGTCTTGAACGCATTGCGCCCCGACAGTTTGCCCAGTGTCAGCCGGTTGGTTGTCCAGCCCACCGATTCAGCGCTCATGATTTCGTAGGTTTCGCGATGCTTGAGCACGCCGTCCTGATGGATGCCCGACTCATGGGCAAATGCATTGGCGCCGACGATGGCTTTATTGGGCTGCACCGGATAACCGGTGATGCCCGACACCAGTTTCGAAGCCGGCACGATCTGCGTGGCATCTATGCCGGTATCGCAGCTGAAAACGTCCTGGCGCGTGCGTACCGCCATGACGATTTCCTCCAGTGACGCGTTACCGGCGCGCTCACCGAGGCCATTGATCGTGCATTCCACCTGGCGCGCGCCATTCTGCACAGCCGACAGTGAATTGGCGACGGCGAGCCCCAGATCATTGTGACAATGCACCGACCAGATCGCCTTGTCCGCATTCGGGATGCGTTCGCGCAAATTGCGGATCAGACTACCGAACTGATCCGGCAGCGTATACCCCACGGTATCCGGAACGTTGATCGTCGTCGCGCCGGCCTTGATCACCTGCTCCAGTATCCGGCACAGAAAATCGAGATCCGACCGCCCCGCATCCTCGGGTGAAAACTCGACATTGTCAGTGTATTTACGTGCCCACTTGATCGCCCGCACCGCCTGGTCTATGACCTGTGAAGGCTCCATGCGCAGCTTCTTCTCCATGTGGATCGGTGAAGTGGCGATGAAAGTGTGCACCCGCGGTCGCGCCGCCACCCTGACCGCTTCACCGCAGCGCTGAATGTCGCGTTCGTTGGCACGCGCCAGCCCGCAGATGGTGCTGTCCTTGATCGCCCGCGCCACCGCCTGCACAGACTCAAAGTCACCATCGCTCGCAGCGGGAAACCCCGCTTCGATTACGTCCACATGCATGCGCTCCAGCTGCCGCGCAATGCGGAGTTTGTCTTCCTTGGTCATCGACGCACCCGGGCTTTGCTCACCGTCGCGCATCGTCGTGTCAAATATGATCAGTTTTTCTTTGGCCATGATACTCACCCTAGCTTTAACGTCGGGATGCATTCATTGCATTCCCGTAATTGAGGCTCCCGGCCCTGTATTCCGGGCCGGACTATGACTGCAACAACAAAATTAGGAGTGTGGTTAGCGCGCGCGGCCGCGCAGCAGCAGACCTGCCAGCGGAAGCGCGGCAGTGAGGAAAAGTTTGATGGTCTGCATCAATCTACACATGGTATTGAAATATATCGACTTTTTTCGGGACCTGCAAGCCCGGCGGTGACGCCCGTTACTCTGCCGGGGCTTCCGGCAACTCGCCAGGTTTGCGCCGCAGTTTTTCATAGGCCCAAATGACGTAGCCAGAAAGCCCGTAAACCACGAACAGCGTAAACAACATTTCCGGCAGCGTGCCGGCAAATGAAATCAGCAGTACAAAACCCAGCGCTATGGCTACTACCGCAGAAAACGGCACGCTTTTGCGCAGGTTGATATCCTTGCCGCTGTAATACTTGAGGTTGCTGACCATGGTCAATCCAGCCACCAGCGTCAGACCCCAGGCCAGCCATTTCACATCGGCCCCCTGGACCTGGTACTCGGTCATCGCCAGCACCAACCCGGCAACCAGCGCCGCCGCCGCAGGGCTGGGCAATCCCTGAAAAAACCGTTTGTCGACCACGTCGATGTTGGTATTAAAACGCGCTAACCGCAATGCCGCGCAGGCGCAAAAAACAAAAGCGGCGACCCAACCCAGTTTAGTCGACAGCCAGGGTCCGAGCATGGGCACTGTTTTCATTGCAGCGAAGTCTTTGAGTGCCCAGACATAAACCACCAGTGCCGGCGCAACGCCGAAAGAAACCATGTCGGACAGGCTATCGAGTTCGGCGCCGAATGCGCTCTGGGTATGGGTCAAACGGGCCACCCGGCCATCAAGGCCATCGAGCACCAGCGCAACGAATATTGCGATAGCTGCCTGCTCAAAACGCCCGCCGACTGCCTGCACCACCGCGTAAAACCCGGCAAACAGGGCCGCAATGGTGAACATGTTCGGCAACCAGTAAATCCCGCGCCGTGCAAAACGGGATTTGATAAACAGTTTGTGTTCCTTGAGTTCAGTCATGGCGCAATCTTAACCCATAGAACCGCCGGCTTAGTGCCGGGAAACATCGGATGTCAGACCAGGGCCGCGAGCACGGTTTCAGTTGCAAACACCGTGTCGCCAACGCTGACACGCGGCGTGGCAGTAAGCGGCAGATAAACATCAACACGCGATCCGAAGCGTATGAAGCCAAAACGCTCACCACGCTCCATCTGCTGGCCTTCCTTGGCGTAACAAAGGATGCGCCGCGCAATCAGGCCCGCAACCTGCACACAGGTCACGTCATGTCCTTCGGACGTACGCAGATAGATCACCGCGCGCTCATTCTCCGTGGAGGCCTTGGACAGCTCCGCATTAAAAAACCTTCCGGGGAAATACCAGGTTTTTTCCACCGCACCGTCCACCGGACTGCGATTGGAATGAGCATTGAACACATTCATGAACACGCTGATCTTCAGCGCTTCACGTTCAAGATAGGGATCGCGCGCTTTCTCGACTGATACTATGCGGCCGTCGGCAGGAGCGAGCACCACGTTGGGCTCCTGCGGAATCTCCCGCGGTGGATCCCGAAAAAACTGTACAACAAACAGCAGGATCAGCCAAGGAAACGCGGCCCAGCCAAAGCCCGCGTAGCCGTGCACCCCGACCGCGACAATCAGCGCGATAGCAATGAACGGCCAGCCCTCGCGGGCGATTAGCGGATGAGGATAATGCTTCATCAGTGAAGTATGAGGGATGCGACGTAAAAGGCGTACAGATTTCTACACCAGCGCCTTGCACGTCACGCCCCTCAGGCGTTCACTAGTTCTTGGTCTGATCAACCAAGCGATTCTTTTTGATCCAAGGCATCATGTCGCGCAGTTTCGCACCCACGATTTCAACTTGATGTGCCTGGCCAATGCGACGCAACGCCTTCAGCGTTGGTGCGCCCGCCTTGTTTTCAAGGATGAATTCTTTGGCAAACTGGCCGGTCTGGATTTCCGCAAGTATCCTGCGCATTTCCGCACGCGTTTCGTCGGTAACGATGCGCGGACCGCGGGTGAAGTCACCGTACTCGGCCGTATTCGACACCGAATAACGCATGTTGGCGATGCCGCCCTCATAGATCAGGTCGACGATCAGCTTCACTTCGTGCAGGCATTCAAAATAAGCCATTTCCGGCGCGTAACCGGCATCCACCAGCGTTTCGAAACCGGCCTGGATCAGCGCCGACACACCACCACACAGCACGACCTGCTCACCGAACAGATCGGTCTCGCATTCCTCACGGAACGAGGTTTCAATGACGCCGGCACGGGCTGCGCCGATGGCTGCGGCGTACGACAGCGCGATGTCGCGAGCCTTCTTGCTGGGGTTCTGATGGATCGCAATCAACGCCGGCACACCGCCGCCCTGCGTATAAGTCGAACGCACCAGATGTCCCGGTCCTTTGGGCGCAATCATGATCACGTCAAGGTCAGTGCGCGGCTCGACCTGATTGAAATGGATGTTGAAACCGTGGGCGAACGCCAGCGTCGCGCCCTTCTTGAGGTTGGGCTCGATTTCATTGCGATAGACATCGGCATGGTGCTCGTCCGGCAACAGGATCATCACCAGATCGGCACCTCTTACCGCATCTCCGACTTCCTTCACTGCGACGCCGGCTTTTTTTGCCTTGTTCCAGGAAGCACCATTCTTGCGCAGTCCCACGGTGACTTTCGCTCCGGAGTCCTTCAGATTGTTGGCATGCGCGTGGCCCTGCGAACCGTAACCGATGATGGCGACCTGCTTGCGCTTGATCAGCGAAAGGTCTGCATCTTTGTCGTAGTAGATCTTCATGTCGTCCTCTGTATAAAACGTGAATAGTGAATATGCACTGACGCAAGCACCGCGCAAACGCAGCACCTCCCGCCCGAACCCTCAAACTTTCAAAACACGGTCGCCGCGGCCGATGCCGGAAGCGCCGGTGCGCACTGTCTCCAGTATCGCCGCCGGGTCTATGGCCTTGAGAAACGCATCCAGCTTCGACCCTGGCCCGGTCAACTCGATGGTGTAATCCTTGTCCGTGACATCAATGATGCGACCGCGGAAAATGTCCGCCAGCCGCTTCATTTCCTCGCGATCCTTGCCCGCCGCGCGCACCTTGACCAGCATCAACTCGCGCTCGATATGATCGCCTTCGGAAAGATCAACGACCTTGACCACATCAATCAGCTTGTTCAACTGCTTGTTGATCTGCTCAATGACGTCATCCGACCCGGACGTGACGATGGTCATGCGCGACAGCGTCGCGTCCTCAGTGGGTGCTACGGTCAGCGACTCTATGTTGTAACCACGCGCCGAAAACAGTCCGGCAACCCGGGACAACGCACCCGCTTCGTTTTCCAGCAATACGGAAATGATGTGTCTCATGGCATCAGACCAGTATCATTTCGGAAAGACCCTTGCCCCCCGGCACCATCGGGAACACGTTTTCGGTCTGGTCGGTGATGAAATCGAGAAACACCAAATCCTTCTTGCGGGCAAACGCCTCCTTCAGCGCCGGCTCAACATCCGCCGGTTTCTCGATACGCATGCCGACATGGCCATAAGACTCGGCCAGCTTGACGAAGTCCGGCAATGCATCCATGTACGACTCTGCATAACGATTGCCGTGAAAAAACTCCTGCCATTGCCGCACCATGCCCATGTAGCGGTTATTCAGGTTGATCAGTTTGACCGGCAGCCGATACTGCTTGCAGGTTGAAAGCTCCTGTATGCACATCTGGATGGAAGCTTCGCCGGTCACGCACGCAACCGTGGCCTTGGGATGCGCCATCTGCACACCCATCGCGTAAGGCAGGCCCACGCCCATGGTTCCCAATCCGCCGGAATTGATCCAGCGGCGCGGCTTGTCAAATTTGTAGAACTGCGCCGCCCACATCTGGTGCTGACCAACGTCCGAGGTGATGAATGCATCACCTTTGGTCACTTGATACAGTTTCTCAACAACAAACTGCGGCTTGATGATTGCACTCGAATGATCGTACTTGAGGCAGTCACGACCGCGCCAGAGCTCAATCTGCTCCCACCACGCTTTCAGCGCCACCTTGTCCGGGCCGCTGCGTGCGGCCTCGATCTGGCGAATCAACTCCTTCAGCACATCCCGCACATGGCCTACTACCGGCACATCGACTTTCACCCGCTTGGATATGGAAGCCGGATCAATGTCTATGTGCACGATCTTGCGCGGCTGCTCGAAAAAGTGCTTGGGATTGCCGATGACACGGTCATCGAACCGGGCGCCGACAGCCAGCAGCACATCGCAATGCTGCATGGCCATATTGGCCTCATAAGTACCGTGCATGCCAAGCATGCCGAGGAAATGCTTGTCCGTGGCCGGGAACCCGCCCAACCCCATCAGCGTGTTGGTGCATGGAAAACCGATTTGCCTGACGAATTGCGCGAGTTCGGCCGACGCATCCCCCAGAATTACGCCGCCGCCGGTATAAATCATCGGTCGCTTGGCTTCCAGCAGCAGCTTTACCGCCTTCTTGATCTGACCGGCATGCCCCTTGACCACCGGGTTGTACGAACGCATGGTGATCGACTTGGGATACTCGAATTCGGTCTTGAGCGCCGTCAAATCCTTGGGTATGTCGACAACCACGGGCCCCGGCCGGCCGGTCGATGCGATGTAAAAAGCCTTCTTGATCGTCAGCGCCAGATCCTTGACGTCCTTGACCAGGAAATTGTGCTTCACGCAGGGGCGCGTAATGCCGACGGTATCGCATTCCTGGAATGCGTCCTCGCCAATGGCGTGAGTCGGCACCTGGCCCGCAAGAATCACCAGCGGGATCGAATCCATGTAAGCGGTCGCTATCCCGGTGATGGCATTGGTAACACCGGGACCGGAGGTCACCAGCGCTACGCCGACCTTGTCGGTCGAACGGGCATAGGCGTCAGCAGCATGCACGGCGGCCTGCTCATGCCGCACCAGCACATGTTTGACTTTGTCCTGTTTGAACAACTCGTCATACAAGAACAACACTGCGCCGCCTGGATATCCAAAGACATGTTCAATGCCTTCTTCCTGCAGACAGCGCACAACGATCTCTGCACCTGACAATTGCATGATTTATAACCCACTCACGCCGGAGCGCTCAACGCGGGTCGCTTACGAGGAGGAAACCCGAAACATTACCCGGCGCAGCCTTGTCGGTCAAGCAAAAATCCCTGTAAACAGCAGGATAGCCGCATTTACAAGACTTACGCTGCTACCTCTTGCCTCTGCCCGGTGTTTTGCTAAGATGCCACCGACCCAAGGGCACACGATCCGCGCTGCCGACGCTGTCACCGGCACATAACAGAAAGCAACCCACTGGCCACCTACAAGGAACTCGCGGATTTCCTGGCCGCGGTCGAGCGCAGAGCGTTCAAACAGGCGGTATTTTCTGTGCGTGATGAACATCTTGCGCTGGATATCGTGCAGGACGCCATGCTCAAGCTCTCGGAAAAATACGCGGATCGCCCGATTACCGAACTGCCGATGCTGTTCCAGCGCATCCTGCAGAATGTCATACGTGATTTTTTCCGCCGCCAGAAAGTCCGCTCGGCCTGGGTCACTCCCTTAGGTTCGTTGTTCGGTGCCAACAACGATGAAGACAACGACCCGCTGGATACGCTGGAGGTCGACAGCAATTCCAAGGTCGCGAGTCGCCCCGCTGAACAGCTGGAGCAAAAGCAAATCATTGATATCATTGAAAAAGCTGTATCCACCCTGCCTTTGCGTCAACGTCAGGCGTTCATGTTGCGTTATTGGGAAGAGCTGGATGTTGCCGAAACTGCAAAAGCCATGGGTTGCTCGGAGGGGAGCGTGAAAACGCACTGCTCCCGGGCGACGCATGCTTTGGCCTTGTTGCTCAAAAAACAGGGAATTGAGCTATGAATGCCCATGAACAGGAAATCGCCCGGAAAATCGTCCTGACGCTGAATCAAGGCGCCCGTGATCTGGATAGTGGCACTGTGGCCCGGCTGGCTACAGCCCGGGAGCAATCGCTGGATGCATACCAGACATTACCGGGATGGCGGCACGCATGGGCTGGTCAACTGGTATCGCGCATTGCCGACAGGCAAACAACGGGCTTACGCTACGTACTCCCCATGACCGTATTACTATTGGGGTTGATTGGCATCGTTTATTGGCAGTCCGGCAACGGGAGAAGCGGCGAATTGGCTGACCTCGACGTACGGTTGCTTACGGACGATTTGCCCATCGATGCCTACCTCGACAAGGGCTTCGATTCATGGCTAAAACGGCAGTCGCGCTGATTATCTCTCTATGTATTGCGCTTTCTGCCTTCGCCGCCCAGCCCGCAAGTCAGGCCGCTAAGGCAGCACGCCCGGCGTGGTCAGAACTCACGCCCACCCAGCAGCAAGTACTCGCTCCCTTGGCCGCAGAATGGGGCAGTATGGACACGGTGCGCCGCAAGAAATGGGTAGGCATCGCCAACCGCTACCCGAAAATGAAGCCTGCCGAACAGCAATTGCTGCAAAAACGGATGAAAGACTGGGCAGCCCTGACGCCCGCCCAACGCCAGGTCGCGCGTAACCGTTATCAGGAACTGAATAAACGACCGCCCGCCCAGCGGCGCAGCATGTCCAAACAGTGGCAGGAATACCGGCGATCGCTGGCCAAGCCGGAGACTCCCTTTGATCCACCTGTCGGCGAGCCCATCACGCCAGGCTCGGTACCCACATCCCCTCCTGCTGAACAGCAGTGACGGCACAACATCCTGCTACGCCCGGCTTGGGCAGGCGCCTGCTCAGCCTCGTTTATGAAATATTGCTATGCGCCGCCATAGTCCTGCTTGCCGGCGGCATCGCTGCCGGTATGGCGCAGCTCACCAACCCGGCGTACGCACGGCTTTACACCCAGATCATCGTGTTTCCGGCATGCGCCGTATATTTTGCATGGCAATGGTGCCGGCGCGGCCAAACGCTGCCGATGAAAACCTGGCGCATACGCCTGGAAACGACTGCTGGACACCACGTGGCTCTGCCCCAGGCATTACTGCGCGTTGCTCTTGCCGCCATGGGTTATCTTTTGCTCGGCGTCTCGGTGTTATGGGCTGTCGTCGACCATGATGGGCAGTTCCTCCACGACCGACTGGCCGGAACTCGTCTGGTCAAAACAGAATAAACAGACTGCAGTCGAAGCTTGAGCCGCTCAGCGCCGCTCCTGCAGCCACATCATGCCCACCGCTATGCCCAGGAACAGCAATGTCGGCGCCACCGCGCTGGCAAACGGAGGCCAGTCGTTAAGCAGTCCCAGATGGCCAAGCAGCCGGTTCAAAAAATAGAATCCCAGTCCGAGCATGATGCCGGCGAAAATTTTCCCTCCGACACCACCCTGCCGATTCTGAAAATATGCGAACGGCAATGCCAGCACCATCATGACCAGCACGGCGACCGGGTACAGCAGCTTGGTCCACAGGGCTATTTCATAACGCAGCGCTTTTTGCCGGTTTTCCTTCAGATGCTGGGAATAGGAATACAAGGTCCAGGCAGACATTTTCTCCGGCCTGATCAACAACACACTCAGCAACGACGGTTCGAGTACGGATTGCCAGTCCATTTGCGCCACCCGGCTCACTCGCGTTTTTAATTCCTCGAATGTGGTCTGGGCAATGTCCGTAAGCAACCAGCGATTCCCGCCTTCATACTTCCCGTGCGCCGCATAACGCAGTGCGCGCAACCGGTAACTCTCATCAAATTCGTAGATGCGCACCCCTTTGAGTTCTGCTGACGGCGTCACTTCCAGCACATTCACGAATGCCGTCCCGTCCTTGATCCACAGACCTGACCGGAATTCCTGTGCCACGATTCCGGAAATGGCCTGCGAACGCAGACGCTGCGCAAACTGTTCCGCAGGCGGCGCCACAAACTCCCCGACTGTGAAAGTCAGCAAACCAAACAGGATGCCGACCGAACACAGTGCACCCACCATGCGTGCAAGCGACACGCCTGAAGCACGCATCACCGTATATTCTGAACTTGCCACAAATTGCGCCAGCGCAAAAAGCGTGCCGATCAATGCTGCAATCGGGAACAGTTCGTATACGTGATTGGGTGCGGACAGCAGCACATGCATCAGGATATGGTTCAGCCGGTAGCCACCGCGACCCAGATCCTTCATCTGCTCGACCAGATCAAAAAATGCGAACAGCATCAGCAAGGCAGCAAAAACCAGCAATGTCGCGACTGCGACTTCCCGGGCAATATAGTTGCGCAGGGTCTTCATCGGAACAACCGCCAGAACGAAAATACCGCCAGCCGTCGATAAAACATGACCAGCAGCAACAGCAGCATCACGCCGTGCACACCCCACATGCCTGTAACCAGGTCAACCCGCGACTGCGCGATCGAGGCCTGCATGATGGACAGCATGTTGCTGTAAATCATGTAAACCAATATCGCCAGCATGATATTGATTGAGCGACCGGCCCGCGGATTAACAAACGACAGGGGAATGGCCAGCAGGCACAGGATCAATGCGCTGGCCGGCAAGCCCACACGCCACGACAGCTCAGCGAGGTTGCGCGGCGTCTGATCGCGCAGCAAAGCCAGCGTCGTCGTCGTTTTTGTGGTTGGCGCACGGTCGGCAGCATCCGGCGTCTCGATCCGCATCGCGTAACGCCCGAACTCGAAAATCTTGTACTCGGGAGATCCCGGCTCTCCTTCGTAGCGACGCCCATTGAGCAGCACCAGAAAGCGGTCGCCGTTGGCAGCTGTTTCCTGGAATCCGCTCTGCGCGACCATCACCCCCTGTTTGCCGTGCTGGGTAGAACTGACAAACACGTTGGCCACAAGATTGGCCTTGCCTTCGACTTCTTCAACCAGATAGACGCGGTCCGCACGCCGGGATTCATGAAATGTACCAGGCGTTACCTGCGCCACATCATCGCGACTGTCCATCTGCCGGCGAAACTCCTCCGCCTTCTCCACCGCCCACGGCGAAAGCAGCAGCGACAACAGGGCAATGGTCAGCACCAGTGGCAGGGCAAACGTCAGTACCGGCCGGATCCAGCTGGATAATCCCTGTCCGCTCGAAAACCACACCACCATTTCCGAGTCCCGGTAGCTGCGGGTCAGCGTCATCAGCACTGCGATGAACAACGTCAAGGACAGCAGGATCGGCAAATAACCGACCAGCGTAAAGCCCAGTAATGCAATTACACCCGTTGAAGTGATCACTCCGCTCGCCGCCTGACCCAGCAGCCGCACCAGTTGGGTGGTGATGGAAATGCCCAGCAATACGAGAAAAATCGCAACTGCCGACATGGCAAGTTCGCGCAATAATGCAGCCCGGAAGATCATGCTGGCATTTTGCTTTTTGAAAGGAACCCGCAGATAATCAATGATCGATGTCGGATGGCGATGCGTTGCTGAGCATGCGACCGGAAATCTGTAATGATCACGATAACTGGATCCGCAAGATACGTACCAAAATACGCACCATTACCATCGCCGAACACGGCCAGTCATGTTTTTGAAAAGTCGCTTTTGACGGGCAAATACGCATAGGAGTTGACTCGTGGAATTTAGCATAAAACCCCTCATCCCGGGACGCAATGCCAGCGGCTGCGCCGTAGTTGGAGTATATGCAGACAGGAAACTCAGCGCTGCTGCAGCAACTCTCGACAAGGCGGCAAAAGGTTACCTGCGACGCATACTCGGTCGCGGCGACATGGACGAGCGCATCGGCACCACCTTGATGCTGCACGATATTCCTGGCATCGCCAGCACACGTGTGCTGCTGGTCGGCCTCGGCCCCAAGGCCGAGTTTTCCGAAAAACAATACCGCCGCAGCGTTACTGCCGCCATTACGGCGCTCTCCAAATCCGGCGCGGCTAGCGCCGAGCTCTACCTGACAGAACTCGCGGTCAACCTCCGCGATATCGAATGGCGCATCATGCAGGCTGCGCGGGCAGCACGCGAAACCATTTATCGTTTCGAGCAGATGAAAAGCAGCCCGTCAAAAACCGGGGCTGCACTGCGACGCATCGTACTCGCAGCAGGCAAGAGTGACGAAAAACGTGCGAAGCGCGGACTCGCACAAGGCATCGCCTTGGCACAAGGCATCAGCCTCGCCCGCGACCTCGGCAACTTTCCGGGCAACGTCTGCACCCCCGCCTATCTTGCCGCTCAGGCGCGCAAACTCGCCAAACAATACCGCCTGAAGGTTCGGGTACTGGAACGCGCCGACATGGCAAAACTCGGCATGAACACTCTGCTGTCGGTAGCACAAGGCAGCAGCCAGCCCCCCAAGCTGATCGTCCTCGAATACCTTGCCGGACCCAAAAGCCAGAAACCGGTCGTACTGGTCGGCAAGGGCGTCACCTTCGACACCGGCGGCATCTCGCTGAAACCTGCGTCGGAAATGGACGAAATGAAATACGACATGAGTGGCGCAGGCAGCGTGCTCGGCACGGTCAAGGCCGTCGCCGAAATGAAACTGCCGGTCAATCTGATCGGCATCATCCCCGCCACCGAAAACATGCCCGGCGGACGCGCCACCAAACCCGGCGACATCATTACGAGCATGTCAGGACAGACCGTGGAAGTACTTAATACCGATGCCGAAGGCCGCCTGATCCTGTGCGATGCGCTGACCTATGCGGAGCGTTACCAGCCTGCCGCCGTCATCGACATTGCCACCCTGACCGGCGCCTGCGTCATTGCGCTCGGCAGCGTAGTCAGCGGGCTGTTCGCCAACGATGACACGCTGGCCACCGAAATACTCGGTGCCGGCGAGGTCTCGGGCGACGGCGCCTGGCATCTCCCGCTGCATGACGAGTATCAAGAACAGCTGCGCAGCAACTTTGCCGATTTTGCCAACATCGGCGGTCGCCCCGCTGGCGCAATCACCGCCGCATGTTTTCTTTCGCGCTTTACCAAAAAGTACAAATGGGCGCACCTGGATGTTGCAGGAACCGCCTGGAAATCGGGCCGGGAAAAAGGTTCTACCGGGCGTCCGGTACCTCTGCTGACACAATTCCTGATCGGCCGTGCCGGCAAACACTGACCACACTGCGATGACACAGATCGACTTCTACACCCAGGTCGACGACAAACTGCAGACCGCATGCCGGCTCGCGGTCAAGGCACACCGCATGGGAATGCGCGTGACCTTGTTTTGCCCGGACAACGGCACGGCGGGACGCCTGGACTGGATGTTGTGGACCGTATCCGCAACCGGCTTCCTGCCGCACTGCAAATCCGACAATGATCTGGCCCCGGTAACGCCGGTGTTGATAGACACCACCGGCGACACGTCGCTACACGACGAGGTACTGATCAACCTGCATCCGGAACGACCGGCTTTTTTCAGCCGCTTCCAGCGCCTGGCCGAAATCGTCAGCATTGAAGACACCGACCGTGCAGAAGCACGCGAACGCTACCGGTTTTACAAAGATCGCGGCTACGCCATACGCACACACGACCTTTCGGACAAATCCCAGTATTAAAACTTCCGGCGCCGGGCGGTAAATTCCGCACCGGTTGAGCAGAGCACTGCCCCTCCGTTACCATCAGCGCATCCATGGCCGATCCGACTACCCCAGACGATCCCTCCGACGACGTGCTCCAGCGCGCCGATGCGCTGCTGCACAAGCACCGGCGTCCGCTCGCGCAATCATCCGCCCCGGCAGCATCCACAACCCCCGGCGCGGACATTCCGACGCTCACCGACATCATCATTGAAGGCGAAGTGCTGCCACACACCGAATCCGCCGCCTCCCCTGCGGCAGTACCGCCGGGAGCACCGCGACCGGACAGCCGTAGCACAGTCATGTCGCGGGTGCAGGCGCAGAATATCGAACACACCGTTTACCTGAAATTAAAACGCAGCCTGAACGATCAAATCGCCGGCGTCGTTCGCGACCGTTATCTGCCGGAAATCGGCGCCGCACTGGAAGAAGCCGTGTCACGCGTTACCAGCGAACTGCAGTCCGGCATTGCCGACATGGTGCGCACTTCGGTAGCAGAATCTTTGCAGGCACAGCTGAAGCAGCTGCAGGCGCCGGCAGCCGGACAGGCCTCCGGTATAATCGCAGACGCTATTGCAGCACCTCCTTCAGCATCACCTCCCCCGGCACCACACATGGAACTACCGAAAAGTTTTGAACCGGCGACCATCGAGTCGCACTGGTACCCGATTTGGGAAAAAAGCGGCTACTTCAAGGCCGGGCTGGATCAGGGCAACAGCAACGCCTACTGCATACAACTGCCGCCGCCCAATGTCACCGGCGTGCTGCACATGGGACACGCCTTCAACCAGACCATCATGGATGGCCTGACGCGTTACCACCGCATGAGCGGAGACAACACGCTGTGGCAGCCGGGCACTGATCACGCGGGTATTGCCACAGAAATGGTGGTCACCCGGCAACTGGAGCAACAAGGGCAGTCGCGCAACGCGCTGGGGCGCGACGCCTTCATCAGCAAAGTCTGGGAATGGAAGGAGCAATCCGGTTCGACCATCACGCGCCAGATGCGGCGGCTCGGTGCATCCTGCGACTGGGAGCGTGAACGCTTCACCATGGATGAGCCGCTGGCGAAACTCGTCACCCACACCTTCGTCAAACTCTATCGCGACGGTCTGATTTACCGCGGCGAAAGACTGTCAAACTGGGATCCGGTACTGCACACCGTGATCTCTGACCTTGAAGTGCAATCCGAAGAAGAAGACGGAAAACTGTGGCAGATCCGTTATCCGCTCGCCGACGGCAGCGGCCATCTAACCGTCGCCACGACACGCCCCGAAACCCTGCTGGGTGATGCTGCAGTAGCCGTGCACCCTGAAGACGAACGTTACCGGGCGCTGGTGGGCCGTCAGGTCGTGTTGCCGCTGACCGGGCGCACCATCCCCGTCATCGCCGATGAATATGTGGACAAGGCCTTCGGCACCGGCTGCGTCAAAATTACGCCCGCCCATGATTTCAACGACTACCAGGTCGGTCAGCGCCACAATCTGCCGCAACTGAATATCTTCACGCTGGACGCCACGATCAACGACAGCGCGCCGGAAAAATACCGCGGCCTGGATCGTTATGTCGCACGTGAGCGCATCGTTGCAGATCTCAAGGCACAGGGACTGCTTGAATCCGAAAAACCACACCGCATGGTAGTGCCGCGCGGCGACCGCACCGGTGTAGTCATCGAGCCGATGCTGACCAGCCAGTGGTTTGTCAAAATGGAGCCACTGGCCAAACTGGGCCTGGAGGCTGTCGCCAGCGGCGAAGTCCAGTTATTCCCTGAGCAATGGGTCAACACCTATAACCACTGGCTCAACAATATTCAGGACTGGTGCATTTCCCGGCAGTTATGGTGGGGGCACCGCATACCCGCATGGCATGATGATGCAGGCAATGTGTATGTCGCCGAAGATGAAGCCGAAGCCGTGCGGTTGTCCGGTGGCAAGACGCTCAAGCAGGATGATGATGTGCTCGATACCTGGTTCTCGTCGCAGCTGTGGTGTTTCTCCACGCTCGACTGGACACCGGAGTGGCCCGCGAAATCAAATCCGGCACTGGATCTTTATCTGCCGTCTTCGGTGCTGGTAACCGGCTTTGACATCATTTTCTTCTGGGTCGCGCGTATGATCATGATCACCAAATACATGACCGGGAAAGTGCCTTTCCACCATGTTTATGTGCACGGTCTGGTGCGCGACGCCGAAGGCCAGAAAATGTCCAAATCCAAGGGCAATACCCTGGATCCGCTGGACCTGATTGACGGCATCGACCTTGAAGCCCTGACCGCCAAACGCACCGCCGGGCTGATGAACCCGAAACAGACCGAAGACATCGCAAAACGCACGCGCACTGAATATCCGGACGGCATTCCGGCTTACGGTACTGACGCCCTGCGTTTCACCTTTACCAGCCTCGCCAGCCTCGGTCGTGACATCAAGTTCGACCAGAAACGCTGCGAGGGTTACCGCAATTTCTGCAACAAACTGTGGAATGCCACACGCTTTGTGCTGATGAATTGCGAAGACCAGGACACTGGACTTGACCCCGCGGCGCCGGTTGGATTGTCGGTCGCTGACCGCTGGCTGATCAGCCGGCTGCAGCGCGCCGAAAGCGAAGCGCAGCAGGCCTACCGCGAATACCGCTTTGACAATCTCGCCCGCGCAATTTATGAACTGGTGTGGGACGAATACTGCGACTGGTACCTCGAACTCGCAAAAGTACAGCTCACGCGCGGCAACGACGAACAGTGCCGCGGCACCCGCCGCACGCTGGTGCGCGTGCTTGAAACCATATTGCGACTGGCACATCCGGTTATTCCGTTTATTACCGAAGAGCTGTGGCAAAAGGTAGCTCCCCTTGCCGGCAAAAGCGGCGCGAGCATCATGCTGCAAAAGTATCCCCAGCCCGAGACGGCAAAAATTGACGAGCCCGCAGAACGCGACATCAACACGCTGAAACAACTGGTATCGGCATGCCGCACGCTGCGCGGCGAGATGAATGTTCCGCCGTCGCAGAAACTGCCGCTGCTGGTGCAGGGCGATGCAGAACAGTTGCGCATCTGGGCGCCCTACCTGACCGCGCTGGCCAGACTGTCGGAATTGCTTACCGTCAGCGAACTGCCGAATGACGATGCACCGGTCTCCATCGTCGGCGATTTCAAGCTGATGCTGCAGGTGGAAATCGATGTTGCCGCCGAACGTGAGCGTCTGGCCAAGGAAATCGCAAAACTCGCAGCCGAAACGGATAAAGCACGCAGCAAACTGGCCAACGCAGGTTTTGTCGCCAAAGCCCCGCCGCTGGTGGTCGCCCAGGAAAAGGAGCGCCTCGCGCGCTTTTCGACCTCGCTGGAGCAAATGCGCGCCCAACTCGCCAAGTTCGGCTGATCGTCCTCCCGGCCACACCATAGTGCGCCGACCCCGCCCATGAGCATCAAGCATTCGTTGCGCGCGCTGCGCTACCGCAACTACCGGTTGTTTTTTTACGGTCAGACATTGTCGATCATCGGCAACTGGATACAGCTGATTGCCATGGCATGGCTGGTGTACCGGTTGACCGAATCGGCATGGCTGCTGGGTCTCACCGGGTTCGCCGGACAGATTGCAATACTGGTGTTCGCCCCCTTCGGCGGCATGTGGGCGGATCGATTTGACAAACACCGGCTGCTGCTGATTACGCAGGCACTTTCGATTGCACCGCCACTGATACTGGCGCTGCTCACCTATACCGACACAGTCGAGGTCTGGCACATCATCGTCATGGCCTTGGTTGTCGGCATTGTTAATGCCATCGACACGCCGATCAGACTTTCCTTTACTACTGAAATGGTCACCAGGGACGATCTGCCCAGTGCCATCGCCATGAATGCGCTGATGCAAAGCGCCGGCCGCATGATCGGGCCGGCAGTCGCCGGTTTGCTGCTGGCGGTCTCGACCGAAGCCTTCTGCTTCGTGGCCAATGCACTGAGCAAAGTCGTCATAGTCGCCATGGTGCTGGCCCTGACCATCACACCACGCCCAGCACAACACACTACAAACTCAGCATGGCAGCAACTGGCCGAAGGTGCGCGTTATGCCTGGGAACTGCTGCCGATACGCTGGACACTGCCGATCGTGGCCACTATCAGTTTCATGGTGACACCGTACCAGACACTGATGCCCATATTCGCCGCCGAAGTTTATGGAGGCGGCGCCGGCATGCTGGGTTTCCTGATCGGTGCCGCCGGCTCCGGCGGCGTGATCGGCATGCTCGCACTGGCCTCGCGCCGCAATGTGCTCGGACTGACCCGCTGGATCACTTTTGCGTCACTGGCCGCCGGACTTGGTGTGCTGGTCTTCGCGCTGTCGCCCTGGCTGCCGCTGTCACTCATCGCACTGTCTGTCACCGGCTTCGGTATCGTCGTCAACGGCATGTCGGTCAGCACCATGATTCAGACCATCGTCGAAGACCGCATGCGCGGACGCATCATGGGCATATTTTCAGTCGCCTTCCTCGGCATGTATCCGCTGGGCAGTCTGGCGGGCGGTGCACTGGCATCAGCCATCGGCGCACCGGCGACCCTGGCAATCGGCGGCGGTATCTGCACAATTGCTGCGCTGCTGCTGTGGCAGCGTATGCCGGCGTTGCGTGCGGAGCTCCGTCCCATCTACCGACGCCTTAAAATAATTAATTAAATCAATAACTTATATTATTTTTGGCGTTACCGGCCTAATCCCCAACCGCTGCTAGACTCCCGGGCATGGACCTGTATGCACTGGCACTGATCACCGGACTGGGCTGGACCAGCGGCCTGCGCTTTTACGCCGTTCTGTTCTTTCTTGGTCTGCTGCATCGTACCGACCTTTATCTGCTGCCCGCCAATCTCGAGGTGCTGGCGCACCCCTGGGTGCTGGCCATCTCCGGCCTGCTGTTTCTGACCGAATTTTTTGCCGACAAGATGCCCGGCGTGGATACGCTGTGGGATGCCGTGCATACCTTCATCCGCATTCCAGGCGGCGCACTCCTGGCCGCTGCAGCCGTCGCCGGCAACGACCCCGGACTGGCGCTCGCTGCGGGATTGCTCGGCGGGACGATAGCCGCGGGCGCGCATTTCACCAAGGCCGGGAGTCGTGCATTGATCAATACCTCACCCGAACCTTTCAGCAACTGGAGCGCTTCCTTTGCCGAGGACGCCTTGTCTCTGGGCGGGTTGTGGCTGGCGCTGAAATATCCGCTGCTGTTCCTCGTGTTGCTGGGGTTGTTCCTGCTGACTGCCCTCTGGCTGCTGCCCCGGCTGTGGCGCGGCCTGCGCCGTATCGTCACGCTGCTGCGTCGCTCCAGCGACTGATCCTGCGGTTACCAGTCGTACTGATTGCAGAATTGCTGCATCACCTCTACCGCGGCAGCCCGCTCGAAAAACCGGTCGGCACGCGCCAGTCGCGCCGCATCACGCAATGCCGGTTCTCCGCCTATGCACACAATGGCGATATTCAGCATCAGTTCCCGCCGCAGCATATCAATGGTATCCAGCGGGTCGAACGCAGTGTCTTCAAGATCGAGGAGCAAGAAGCGATACTGCAACACCTCTGCAAAATCACCCAGCTCGGCCAGATCTGTCACCCGCACCATGGACCAGGTGTCGGGCAATGCCGCGCGTAGTGTCGCTTCCAGTTCCGCATCACTGCTGCACAACACTAATCGGCGCGCAAGACGTGACGCGACTGTAGGTTGTGTCATCGATTAATAAGTCCCCATCTCGAATGGCACTTTTCTGCCAACCAGGGCTTCCAGCATCTGCAGTTCAACATCCGTGTGATTGATGACCGGCGCTGCCTCCATCATGTTGGGCATGCCTTTGCCGTAAATGTAGCGCGGCTGGTCGTGCCTGCGCGTACGCACAGTCTCCGCAGCACCGGGGTCATCAACCGGCGTCAGCACCGCCTCGCCATAACAGGTGCAGGCATAAGTGCGCTGTTGCTCGACTTCGATGTATATCCCCGTGCCGCGTATGCCTATGGTCGCCGTGGCCGTGCGTATCTCGCGTGGACGACCCGTTTCGAATACCGACAATATCGCGCCAGTCAGTACGCGCAACAGGGTTATCGCGCTTTTCGCCGCGGCTGAACCAAACTCGATCCTGCTGCTGGCGCGCACCAGAAATGCATCCCGCTCGACAACAAACACCAGCTCAGCACCTTTGCCGGTAACAATCAGGTCACCGGGTGCGACCCGCTGACCGCGCTCCGCGGGTTTGCCGTTGATCCGCACATCTCCGCTGAAACGCGCGATGCCTGGCGGCACTGTGCCAGCCGCCAGCGCCGCACGCAGTTGCAACATGCCTGCCGCAGCGACAGTTGCAGCTGCAGCGCTGCACAGCCAGGTGCGGCGCTCCGCCCGAAATCTGCTTTGCTTCATGTTCACCCCTCAGATTGTTACTACCGCTCGACGCGCGACTTTTCCACGCACCACCAGTTCGCGTACCCGCCGTCCGCACTCGTCACGCTCCACCAGATGTGAATCCGCGTTGAGCTTGAGACCATCACGATGGACACGCTGCCCACTGTCCCAGACATCATCATCCCGCAGTTCGAGCAGTGCCTCTTCAATCGCAGATCGTTCATTCGCAGTCACCCGTGAGGAACGCAAGTGCCAAGCCAGATCCTGCTCCACTCTGCGAATAAATACTTCCTGCAGTTTTATTGCCACGGGAACAGGTGCGTGAGATGCCCAATCAGTCAACGTCGCCCTCAACCCAGCGCTCAGCCAGGCGCGGAATTCCTGTGATCCGGCGATGCAGGAGGCAAATCGCTCATGCGGGAAATGCATCAGAAAACTTGATGCATAGACCGCGGCGCGCCCGATGGTGGCCGAACCCGTGCCAGCTATTTTTCGATCGTACAGCCACAAATCTTCACCATGGCGTTCCACGTCCAGCCCGAAATGCCGAAATGTTGCGATGGCAGGTTGCAGCGCCCACGCACCCCAGTCCGCAGGTCGCCGCGGTGCAAGTCGCAAAGGGGCAATCAATACATAAACAAACTGGCCTTCGTCGACCCACACCGCACCGCCACCCAGCGGTCGGCGCACTACGGGCACAGCCAATTGCGGCGCCAGTTCACGCGAGGCACTCTGGCTCTGCCCCAGGCACAAATGGGCCGGCGCCGTGCCCCACAGCAGCACCGGCACACTGTCAGCATGCATCGCCTGCGCAATGCCCGCATAAGTCGCATGCAGACGCTGCGGCGACAAACAGCCGAGATCCATCAAACGCGCAGGGATCAGTTCGATTTTCCTTCCGGCGTAAAATATTCCTCGAAGTAAAAATCACGCTGCGCCAGACTTTGCAGGTCGCGGGCGCGATGCTGCATGCCGGCACGGAAAACATCTGCAAGATGCGTCCCCTGCTCCGCATCGAGGATATGGATCTGTGCAGCAAAGGGCGTGCCATTCAGATCCTCGTCAACACGGATGATTTCCGCAGCCAGACTCTCCAGCGGCTGCAGATGCAACAACCACGACTTGCAATCCGGATCATCCGGGTCGAACGGACACAACACGATTTTCCCCAGCCAGGCCAGCCGTGCCACCTGGTTGAACAGGCGTATGTCGAGTTTTTTGCCTTTCTTGTATTTCGCCACCTCGTTACGCAGATTGCCCGCGTCGGCGATCTTGATGCTTTTCATTGTCTTACCTCGCGCATATTGAGCCTATGGTGCCGCACGGCCGCCGCTACCGCAAGAAAAAAGCCCCGCCGCAGAGGGGCTTCAGGTCCGGATTCCCGCCAGGTCAGAACTTCTGTCCCCAGGCGATGCCCAGAGAATTCTGGGACATGGTGATGGTTTCCGTACCGCCCACCTGGAAATAAGGATTGTTTGCCGGCCCCGTAACAGACTTCTTGAACGCATGCATGTAGGCCATGGTGACTTCAGATCCGCCCTGCATCGCGTAGGTGAAGCCCAGCGTCGCATGATCCTGCACCACGCCGGGCGCCAGTATATTGAACGTCACATCACGCGACTGGATCGGGTTGTCGGTATGGTTATACCCCGCACGCAACAAGAGTTTGTTACTGTAGGCATACTCAACACCGAGCTTGATAACGTTTACGTCATCCCATCCGAAACCGATACTTGAACTGCTGGCACCGAGACAGCCCGCACCCACACCCGGGCCTCTCGGCGCGGTCCGCGTACACCCGCCCTGGTTGCTGGGATTCCCGACCGACTTGATCTTGCCGTAATTGATACGCTGATAATCTGCAGCTATGGTCATCGCAGGCGTCGCCTTGAAAGCAATGCAAAGTTATAGTTTTCTGGAATATCAAAGCCGCCATGTTCCGCAAAAAGGCCGCGGTACTTGTCGAATTCACCCATTTTGATCTTCGTTGAATATGCTGCTCCCACGCTCAGCGTGTCCGATAACTTGCCCAGCCACCCCAGACGCACGCCAAAACCCCAGGCGCTGTCATAGCCCTTGTTGGTCAGGTTGGACGGATCAGAGGAAATCACGGCAAACGGTTGCAGTCTGTAAGCCTTGAAGCGCTGGTAGGCAATCAACGGCGACACGCCGATAGAATGCTGTTGATCGACCTTGTAGGCAGCGGTTGGCGCGATGATCAGCTGCGACAGATCGACGCCGAGATTGCCGTTGCCACACAACAGATTGGCAGGCGCCCCCCGCCCAAGGCGGCGCAACTGGCGACTGCATTGCCCGAATAATCCGTGTTCATGCCACCGTTACCATATACAGTGACACCCACGGACAGATCGGGCTTGATCAGCTTGTTATAGCCAAACTCGGAGATCACAAAGTTGGTCGTGTCGTTGCCGTCAGAGGCACCGTCCACTCCGGCCGTACTGCCGACACGGCTGGCCTTGCGATCCGGTCTGAACAGATCGACACCGAGGTCCATGCGATCACCGACCCAAACCATGGTCGCCGGGTTGTTCGCACCACCAAACGTGTCAGTAGTCATTGCGGTAGATGCGCCGCCGCGACCTTTGGCCTTCATGCCATAACCATGAGAAAAATAACCGTCCGTCGCGTTTGCAGCTCCCGCTGTTAACGAGCCCGCCACTGCCAGTGCAACTGCTGAAGCTGTCTTTTTATTGCGCATGGTCCCCTCCAGAGTGGAATTGCGTTGGTTTAGTTTTTGACTTTGGTTTGATTACATGAACAGGCTGACATCTGATTGCTGCGCCATCGGCAGGAACGAGGCCGCACCGCAGTACTCCTTGACTTCGGGGATGAAGTCTTCGTGCTTGAAGCCGAACAGGTCGACCGTCATCTGGCAACCGATCAGGTTGACTCCGGCCTCCAGGCTCAGGTCACGCAGTTCGCCGATTTCAGCCACACCGTTGTTGCTGATTGTTTTTTTCATCAGCGCTGTTGCCAGCGACTCGTAGCCCGGCACCCCGGCCTGGATGAAGTTGGGAACATTCCAGTTGACCGCCTTGAACCAGTCCGGTCCGAACGGCATTTTCATCGGCATGCCCGGATTACCCAGCGGACTGACCTTCAGTTGCCCAAGGTCCTTCCGCAGCAGTTGCAGGCCGTAGAAGGTAAAAAAAATTGAAACATCCCAGCCCAGCGCGGCAGCAGTGGAACTCAGGATAAACGGCGGATAAGCCCAGTCCAGCGTGCCCTTGGTCGCGATGATGGTCATCGAGGGTGTGCGTTTGGCCTGGATCGCCGCGAGTCTTTCTTCGAGTTTTTCATCGAAGACTTCATCGACACGCTGGCGGATAAATGCGTCTATTGAAGCCGGATCAAAGTTGGTACCCATACTTCCTCCTCAGGACGCGCATCCGTCCAGGCAACAGCAGCGGCACCCATCTATATCGTTACATTCGAAAATAATGATATACCTGATTACGTTTTACCAGTAAATTTTTTTGTGTATCAGCGCAGCGCAGGGGGATAAATCAGCAGCTTAAACGCGAAGACAGATTGCAGAAAGTGGAAAGTATCCGATTGATTACAAAATACCTTTTTACATCTCTGTTAAAACAAACTGCAGCGTTAGCCATCACAAACCCGCATGGACATCTTCGCCATCCAGTTGTCGCTGGATTTTTTTGACATCGCGCTTCTTCAACGCAAACGGGAAAGACAGGATGTCGGTCGGGCTGGAATCACCAAATGGCCGGTTGCACGCCGAGATATTGTCTTCCTTGCCGGGACAACCCGAGGTCTGGAAAGGCACGCCGGAGCTGATCAGTGACTCGAGTTTGGCCTGCGGGACGCCATACTCGATCACGCGCCCCTCTTCATCGAAACGCATGTCGCGGAAATTTCCGCCGGCGTAATCGATGATATAGCGCGCGAGTTGTACCCGCCGCCACTGGCCGCGGTCGACCGGCGGCCAGTCTTCCATCAGCGAACCTTTCTCCGGGTAAAACGCAAACATGTGGTTGTGCCCACCCATGTCGCGGATTTTCTGCGCCACATCAAGAATCTCGCGCTCGGTCTCGCCCATGCCGCCGATCAGGTGCGCGCCGAATTTTTCCGGACCGTAGATTTCAGCCGCCCATTCGATGGCGCGCCAGTAATGTTCGTATTTGTGCGGACTGTCGACGCCTTTGCCGCGCGTGCGCTCGAAAATTTCCGGGGTGACTGCATCCAGCGCCACGGTAAAAATGTCGGCGCCCAGGTCCCGCATGCGGATCAGGTCGTCCTTCTCCAGCGTGGTCGGATTGGAAAGTATGGATACCGGCACCTGCGGCACCGCGCGCACCCACTTCTCCAGCAACACGAACGTGTCGTCATTGGAGTTGGGATGCGTGATCATCGAAATGCACATGCGCTGGAACTGCCCTTTGTCGGCGCCAGCCTGCACCCGCGCAATCACTTCGTCATAACGCGCCGTCGGCCAGTCCACACGAATGAAATTACGGTCAGCGTAGTCGCGCGCTTCCTCGCGATGGCGGGCCAGACCGCAGTAAGCGCAATTCGCACGGCAACCCTCGGGGTAGGTCACCAGCAGATTCAGGCAATGTGTGCACGCCGTGCGGTGCATCTTGCCTGCCACCAGCCCCAGCGTAATAGCCGCCGCCGTGCTCATCTGCACGTATTCCGGCGAGCGCATTTCCGGCGTCTTGATGTGATAGTCCGGCCGGTAGAAGCGGATCGGTTGTACGTTGTCGGCTATGGTATCCATGCTGTTTCCTTAAAAATCAATGCTGTCCTGGATGGCGGCGATGCCGGCTTTGGCGCAGAGGTCGTCACGGTCCCCGCCCGGCGCACCGGATACGCCGATGCCACCGAGCAAGGTACCCGCGCCTTCAATGATCATGCCGCCGGCGACGACCACGACGCGCGGACGGTGGCGAATGCCGCTTTGTTGCATACCCGGCTGGCTGACGCGGTCCAGATCCACGGTGTTGGTACGGAACGTCACCGCCGACCACGCCTTGTCTGCGGCCATGCCTGGCGTATGCGGGCCGGCGAAACGATCCCGCAACATCACCTGTGTGATCCCGCTGCGATCCACCACCGCAACCGCAACCTGAAAACCATCATCGCGGCATTTTTTCAACGCCGCCTGCGCGGCCTTCTGTGCAGTTTCCAGCGTCAGCGCCCTGGTTGAAAAGGTGGCGTCCTGTGCCAACGCCAGTTCCGCATTCAGCAACAGCACTGATAGTAGTATATAAGTAGTTGATTTTATTGACATTTTATATTGATTGCGCCGTGAGCGGCGCCCGGTAGTAGTCGTCAAAAGCAATCCAACTACGGCGATGTGCGACATCGTCGTTCGCAGCCGTCGTATTCCAAACTCGCGCGAGTTCAGCGCGACGCGCCACCGCGCGAGCCAGCGACTCGCCGAATTGATCGCGCAGTTCCTCGTCGTAATCTGCCAGTGCCGCAACGTCACCCGCAATGTACGCGCGCGCTGCGTCAGCCGCTGCTTCACCACTGGTTACTGCGGCAGCAATACCGGCGCCGGTGATGGGATGCGTCAGGCCCGCGGCATCGCCAACCAGCAGGGCGTTACCCACCGCAAGCTGCGCACGCAAGCCACCGACCGGTATCGCACCACCGGTACGCACCAGAACTTCCGTGCCCACGCGGCCCTCGGCAGCGAGCGTGCGATGCAAGGCATCCAGCGGCGTCTTCATGTCGGCGTTGATGTCGGCGTCCATGCCGAGTCCCAGGTTGGCACGATCGCCTTTCGGAAACAGCCAGGCGTAACCGCCGGGATAAGCCGGAGACAACCAGATATCGGTATCGTTGAAGGGGCGCAGCAACGGCACGGTGTACTGGCGGGTGTGGACCGTCTGCAGCGGCGGCAGACCGAGCAGGCGCGCCACCGTGGAGTGCGGTCCGTCGGCGGCAATCAACACCCGGTAGTGCAGCGACCATGGTCCTGCGGGGCCTCTGACACTCGCGATGTGTTGTGTGTGATCCAGGGCATCCAGCACGCTGGCAGCATGCACGGCCGCACCGGCGGCAACGGCCGACTGCGCCAGCGCGCGGTCGAAAGCCGCACGGTCAACCATCAGTCCGGTGAACGGCGTATCCGTCACAGCGCCGGAGGGCAACACGCTTTTCATCGCCGTAATCCGTTGCGCCAGCACATCCGGCCCTTGCGCATGACGCGACAACGGCAACGGGATAAATTCCGCGCATTGCACCGGCGCGCCGATTTCCCGCTTGCGGTCTATCGCTACCACACGCAGACCGGCGCGGGTCGCAGCGGCAGCCGCAGCACCGCCGCCGGGTCCCAGCCCGACCACCAGCACATCGCAGTCGCGCATCGTCATGGGTTCGCCGCCAGCAGTGGCTGTTTTAATGCCAGCCGGATCACGTCCGCAAAGTCCACCGGGGCCAAGGTCAGCATGTCCACCGATCTACCAGCGAAAAATGCTGCAACTTTCTGTTCCAACCGGTCCAGCGGCAGGTCACGCAGCGCAGCTTCCAAGTCCGCGATTGTCCGCCGCGGATTGATGAATATGTCGCCGGTAAACCAGACCTGGCGCAGGGTGCGGGTGGTCACATCAAAGGTCACGGCTGCGCGCAACAGTCCGCCCGCGAATTTCTGCGCCGCTTCGAGTATCGGCATGTCGGCAGCCGGGCGATTGACCAGCCCCACCCAGTCGGGATGGTCAATTTCTTTCAGCGCTTCCTGATAACGCTGGTGTTCCGACAGCGTCAGATCGCCGTCACTGAATTCAACACCGAACGTGCTTTCGAAGGCCTCGACCATATTGCTGCGGATCAGCCCCGCATCGGGCCGCCGGCCGAGCAGATCTTTCAGATTGGCTACCCGGTCACGGGCAGATGCAATCGTTTTGTCCGACAATTTTTCGGCGGAAATGCGCAACACCCGCAGCATTTTCTCGACATCGAATTCGATCAGCAGCGTGCCCTGGAACATCAATGCATCGCCGTCGAACGCGCCGCCGGTGCCGGAAATCTTGCGGCCATCGACTTCAATGTCGTTGCGCGGACGAAAGCGGGCATCCACCCCCAGCGCACTGATGGCCGTCGCCGCGGCATGGCAGATGCGTTGTGAAATGACCTGCATGTCTGCCGTGCCCAAATCGCGCTTGTGCAAATACAGTTCCCAGCCGATCTGGGTTTCATCGAAATAAATCGCACCGCCGCCGGTGATGCGCCGCTGCACCGTGATGCCCTGCTCGTGGCAATAATCGAGATTGAGTTCCTGTTCCGCGCTCTGGTGGTACCCCAGCAGCGCGGAAGGCGTGAAGCGCAGGAAGCGCAGCGTGCTCGGAATTTCCTCGGCCTGGCGCGCCTCCAGCAGCGCCCGGTTCAGCGCAATGTTCTGCGCCGCCGGCCTGAGCCCCGTATCGATGACGCGCCAGTGGCTCATGTTCGTCAGCCGGTCACAATCGGGATGCCAGCCAGCTTGCCGGTAGTGCGCAGCTTTGCGTGCTGCCTGGCAACCCGCTGCTCGGCAATCAGATCCTGCAGATCAACGCGCATGCCGGACTCCTGTTCCAACGCCATGACCTCATCACCCACCGCAATTGAGCAGCACGCCGGCGTCACCCGCACATCGCGACCCAGGCGCACCGCCAGCTCGACGACGCCGTCGGCCGGATGGGCAATGCCATTGAGGCCCGCCATCACCGCATAGCTGTCGATTTCCACCTTGACCCGGCCCGGCGGGCGGGCACAGCCCAGCAGCAGCGGCAGGTCCGGCAGCCGGCGACGGGCATCCATGAAAAACCGCCCGACCTGCCGTGCATCCGGCGTGATAAACGGCCGCTGTGCCGGCGCATAAAACGGCATCACCACCACCAGCACCAGGGCTGATGGCTGGTGGCGCGCCACGATTTCCAGCGCCTCCCACTCACCGAGCAGGCGCCCGTAGTGCAGGCCGATGACGATGTGCGGCACCACTTTCATTGAAGTCGCCACCAGGCATTGCAGCGAACGCTCAAAATCAGTAACGCTGCGCTTCAGGTGGTAAACCTGCGAAATCGTGTCCTGCGCCCCAATGACATCCATCATCGCAGCATCGATGCCGGCGGCTTCCATGTTACCGGCAATGCGTTCGTCGACCAGCGCGGTATGCAGTGCGATCTTGAACGCCGGAAACGCATCCTTGATCCGCCGCACGACCGGGTAATAGTCGTCGTACTCGACTTCATTGCTGTGGTTGGAACCGCCGGTCAACAGCATCCCCTGCGCACCCGCAGCAATCTGTTCGTTGACCACGCGCCACAGCGCTTCCGGCGTGCGCGCCGGGATCATCGGCTCGAGGATTTTCGCCTTGCAATGGTCGCAGGCCAGCGCGCACTCGCCACCGGTGATCGACACCGCAGGCCACGCACTCTTGCCGCAACCGGCGAGTTCGGAGGTCGCATACGACTTGAACGTCGGGGTGTAAAAATTAATGCGCGGCTGCATAGCCATGCCGGCACGCTCGATCTGCGCCACCAGCCCGGCGTCCAGTTCGACACCATCCAGCGCTTCGATGCTGCCGCCGATTTGCTGCCAGGTAGCGTTCACTCTTCACCCTTCACGCAGTCACCCTGCTCGGATTTCACGCCCCACAACCGGCAAAACCTTCAGCAGTCATTTTGGCTTCGAATGCGGCCGCCACGGCACCACCGGTGATCAGTGCTGCGGAATCCGCATCCCAGTTACCCGGTTTCATCTTGACCATCCAGCCCGAACCATAGGGATCGCTGTTGATCGTGCCCGGCGCCGAAGACAAGGTGTCATTGATGGCCACCACCTCGCCCGCCACCGGTGCCTTGACCGGCCCCACCCATTTGCCGGACTCCACAGTTGCCGCCGATTTGTTCATATCCACACTGCGGCCGACTTTCTTCGGCGTGCAGGACACCACCTGCCCTGCCAGCGCAGCAGCATAGGCGGTCATACCGATGGTGACCGTGCCGTCGGCTTCCTTGCGCGCCCATACATTGGTTTCGACGTTGTAATACAGATCATCCGGAATGTTGCAGCCTTTGACTGAAGCCATGGTCTATCTCCTCTCGATGGCGAGTATCGTGATTGCTTAAAACGAAAATCTCAGAAAAACAGCACCTTGTCGGAACTCAGGATCAGGTCGGCCAATTCACCACCGCTCGACAGCTCATCGACTTCAGCGATGACATCGTCGACCTCCATTTCGTAGCCCGGCATCGCCGGGCGGCACATGTAAAATTTTACGCCGGCGGCCTTGGCATCACGCATGAATTCAACAATGGTCTTGCCACCATCCATCGCCGTCAACTGCTCCGGCACGCCCTTCTGGCAGAGTTTGACACCTTCCATCGTGAAAAACAGCTTCACGTCGGCATCCATCGACGCCATGATCGCCGCCATGTAGAACGGTGTTGCGCAACGATGGCGCTGTGAGGGACCGCTGGTCATCACAATGACCACCGTTTTTTCGTCCTGATCCAGGTAATGGCGATCGTCGCTCATGCCGGCAGCCGTTTGCAGGTAATGCTGTCACGTACACAACGCGCCTGATAACCCGCCCACGCCGCATCACCGGTGACCAGCCCAACCAGTGCCTGCTCCACCGTTTGCGCCGGGGCCACCCGCGCAATCCACGCCGCGTAGGGCTGGTGATTGAGCAGAGCCGGATGTTCCAGCACTTCGATGTTGGCACTGGCGATCGTGCAGTCGAACAGATTGGGCACCGGGCCCGCCCATTTCGCGCTTTCTATGGTCGCCACCGGTTTGCCGGCGGGTCGCGCCGTGCCGGGGCGCCGTACCCGCACATGCATGATCTTGCCGGCAATGCTTTGCGAGATATCGGTCATGCCCACGGCCAGTTCGCCCTGTTCCTCGATCCGCACCCAGATCTGGAACTCGGCATCGTAGTAAAGTTCGGGACGAAATTCGCAACCATTGCATTCCATAAAGCTAGTGTAACCGTCGTCCGTGCCGCCTGTTGCGATGAATCAGATCACGCCTTTCTCATGCAACAGGTCCAGCGAATCACTGACATTCTCGTGTATCGCCAGCTTGCGCGGTGACAGGCCCAGCGCCAACCCGAGCAACTGGGTGAAGTAAATGACCTTGACCTTGGTCTTGATGCCGAACTGAGTCTCGGCGCGCACCTGGTGCATTTCGAGACCGGAGTGACAGGTCGGACATTCCGTCGCGATGACTTCGGCGCCCGACTCTTCCGCGGCCTGTAGCAGATTCAATACCAGTTGCGTGGAAGTGTCAGAATCCGACAAGGTATGAGCCCCGCCACAACATGCTGTTTTTAAAGGAAAATCTACATTTTCCGCACCTGCTGCCTGCAGCAGGTCGTCCATGAAATGCGGTTTGTTGCTCGACTCCGAGCCGGGCCCCTGATCCTTCTCCGGAAAAATCTGCCGTGGCCGCGTGTACATGCAACCGTAATAGTTGGCGATCTTCAGTCCATTCAGATTTTTGCGGATGCGCGCCTTGATGCCTTCCGGACCGAGTTCCTCCATCAGCCATTCGAGCAGATGCAAGGTGCGCACATCGCCGTTGTAAACCGGGTCGTCGGCTTTCTTCGCCAGATCCTGCACCGTCTGCATCGCCTCGGGCGAGGTTGCGCACTCGTACTCGGCCTTCTTCAAGTTGTGATAACAGCCATTGCACGGCGCCATCACGGTATTCAAGCCCATTTTTTCGGCGGCAATCGCCATGTTGCGCGCCGACATGTAGGTCTGCAGCATGGGATGGATATTTTTCACTTCCATCGCGCCGCAGCAGTTCCAGTCCTTCAGGGTTTCCATTTCCAGGTCCAGCGCATCGACCAGCGCCCGCGTGGAACGATCATAGGGGCCGCCCGAACCTTCCAGCGCGCATCCCGGATAATAGGCAACTTTGGTCATGCTTGATTTGTCTCCACCCGATTTGTATCCACTTTGTGTGTCCCCGCTTTATGTGTGCCTGCCTTGGCTTTTTGTTCGGCTACGTACTGGCGCAACACCTCACCGGTGTGCCCCCATGACTTCGTGCGCGGCTTGAACACCATCGCCAATCCCATCTGCAACGGGCCGGCGATCGGCATGCGGGCAAGAAATGCGCCGATCCGGCCTTCCTGCAGCAACGGCCACTTGTTCATGCGCGCCACCATGATGCCCAGCCAGCCGGTCTTGATCAGCTGCACGATATCCTGTCCGGTTTTCTTGAAGAAATTCTGGATGACCTCGGTATCCTCGATGCGACCGCGCTCCAGGCACTGGCGGGTAAATTCCTCGTCGAACAACGTGGAATTCGACTTCTGCACATGGCCTTCGTCTTCCATCCAGTGCTGCAGCGCTTTCATCACCCCTTCCGGGTTCACATCCTTGGGACAGATGTTGGTGCATTTATTGCAGGACACGCACTGCCAGATGATGTCTTTGTCCTTGAGTATCTCGTCCTTCATGCCGAGATTGGTCAGGTAGATCCAGTAACGCGGATTGAAGTCCGTGTTGATTGCGTACATCGTGCACGAGTTGGTGCAGGAGCCACACTGCCAGCAGCGATGAACCTTCTCGCCGCCCGGATAGGACTGTATGGTCTTGAAGAAGTCGGGGTCGTAGTCGCTGATGTACCGCGGCTTCATCATGGTGTTCCAGTGCCCGGACACATCGACACCATCGACCACTAGCTTGTCCTTGGTCATCAGGTCGCCGGGGGCGACCAGCGATTTTTCGTGAATAGCCATTAGCGGTCCGTTACAAAAATGATGGGCGAGCGCGTAGCGAGTAAGCGCACACGCCTCCAGCTTACTGCCAGAACGCGCATGTCAATATCACTCGCGTCTACAAAATTCATCATGCGTTGCATTCCAAAAAAATGTCAGTGTGTCCCTGCCGGTGATGCAGATACCTGCGATTTCTTGACGCGGTCTGGTCGCGCCCCTGGCTCGGCATCTATACCCAGCAGGCGCTTTAATTGTTCATTGGGCGGAACGCCACGTCCGAAATCGGCGCCCAGACTGCCTTCCGTCATCGAGCGGAAGTACGTCAGATAACCCTGACCCAGCACCAGGTTGATCCACAGCGCCTCGTCGCGATAAATGCCCTGCACTGCAAGCTGTGCTGCGAGCCAATGGCGTGCAGCCTCGAACAGTGCGGGGTCGTTGCTGAAAGGCACTTCGCGCATGGCGTCACCACCGCGGACAAATTCGCGCAATGCCCCGCTCTGGGTCGCCTGATCCCACACCCAGTGCGACATCAGCGGATAACGCTCGGCCTCGCCGTAATGCAGCATCTCGGCAGCAAAATCCCAGGCTGCACGGCGCAGCTTGGCAGCGGCCTTGACGCTTTCCCGGGTGCCGCTCACCGCGCCAGGCATCGCATCAACGAACTGTTGCAACCGCTCGCCCGGTGACGCCGCGCCGAACCACAGTCCGTGCATCAATGCAGCGACACGCTCGTCACCCAGTTCCGCCAGCGCCGGATACAGTTTGCGGCGCGCAGTAAATACCAGCGCCAGCACGCATTCCAATGCAGACAACCCGAAAGTGCTTTGTTGCGCACATTCGCGCGCATCCATCACTGCCTGCCGCTTGGCAGACAGCGCCGCGAGAAAACTGTCAGCTCCGCCGTCCTGCTCCATGCCCGCCAGCAGCGCGGCGAAATGCCGCTGAAACACCCCCGGATCCAGCGGCACTGGCAAATCCATCGGCACGACTTCGACCGTGACCACGGCGATTGCCTTCGATGCTGCGCGTTTTCCAAACCAGAGCATCGCTAGGGCCTGTTAACCATTATTTCATGAGTGCGACGGAGACGATTTGGACTCAGGGCTAGGAGCGCCGAGCGCGGTTTGCCCATAGGCAAATAAGCGAAGGCGCGACAACGCCATGGGGCCAAATCGTTCCGTCCCTCCGGGTTGTGACCAAAATCGTCGCTGGCCGCGTTGCTTGCCTTTCCCATATTCCCGATATGGGCTGCGGCAAGCGCCTTGCCATCGACGATTTTGGTCACAACGCATCTCACGAAATGATGGTTAACAGGCCCTACCTTCAGGCCGCCTTCTGCGCAGCACTGGTCAGATCGCCGACCGCGCGCATGGCCATGCTCAGTCCGTGCGCGATACAGGTGTCGATATCTTCAGGCCCCAACGCCGAACCGCCAACGTAAATGCCGCGCCGCGAAGTGGAAAATGTGGAGGTGTAATGCTCGCCGCGCTTCATGAAACCATGATGTTCGAGTTCAACGCCGAACACCTTGGCAATCTCCGGATTGTCGAGATTGGGATCCATGCCGATGGCGTGCACCACCAGATCAAACGGAATCACGATCGGGCGCTTGACCAGCGTGTCTTCACCTTTGACCAGCAATCGCCCGTCTGCAGCCTGCGTCACTTCAGCGATCCGGGCCTTGACGAATTTGGTGTGAAACTCTTCCTGCGAACGCCAGTAGTACTTGTCTTCGTTCAATCCGTAGGTGCGGATATCCATGTAATAAATGTACACGTCGGTCTTCGGCGACAGCTCCTTGATTTCCATGGCCAGATTGGTCGAGACCGTGCAACAAATCTTCGAACACCATTCGCGGCCGATCTGGCGGTCGCGCGAGCCCACGCACAGCAGTATGCATACGCGCTCCGGCGTGCGCCCGTCCGACGGGCAGGCGATCTTCCCGGCAACCACCATCTGCTCAACTTGGGTAGTGGTGACTACGTCCTCGTAGGTACCAAAACCCCATTCAGGCTTGTTGATGGAATCAAAGTGTGTGAAACCCGTGGCCAGAATCACGGATCCGGCATTGATCGTCTGTCCGTTCGACAACGTAGCGGTGAAATTACCGAAGTCACCATCGAGTTTGGCCACCGTGGCACCTTTGTGTATGGTGGCGCGGGCATCGTCTTCGACGCGTTTGACCATGCGGCCAATGGCGTCCTTGGCCCACTCGCCCGAGGGCACCAGCTTGGCGTAACCGGAAATGATGGGCGCTCCGCCCAGCTTGTTTTCCTTCTCCACCAGCACCACGCGCTTGCCTACGGAAGCCACGCCTGCGGCAGCGGACAGACCGGTCGGGCCGGCACCTATGATCAATACGGTGTCATTCATCTTCTTACCTGCTTATCGCGAGTTCGGGGTCGTAGAGATATTCGATATTGCCGGCCTCGACCTCTTTCAGATAGGCCTCGAAATTGCGCTTGGATTCGTCCCAGGAAATACCCATTTTTTCGACGACTTCCTCGCAGGGACTGGCATGCCACTGCAACTGGGCAATCTTGAACGGATCGGCGCCGCAGGCCAGCGCGGCAAACTGGATATCGGCCATGATCGGCATCGAATAATTCTGGTCATGCGCCTTGCCGATCCACTGGTTTTTGTCCATGGTGGTGATGCAGCCAGTGTCGATGCCCAGCATCACATCGGCCTTGGCTTCTTCACGAGCCACCTTGATCTTGCGATCCATGGTGAAGGAACGCGTAAATTCACGCTCGGATATGATGTGGCGGAAACCGAAACCGCAGCAGTCATACCAGGTCGAGTAATCGATCACCTGGGCTCCCAGCGCTTCGGCCACCGAAGTGCCCACGGCCGTGCGGTTACCGCCGAGCACGGTCGGATCGTAAATCGCATCCTCATGCACCATCTTGTAGTAATGGCAAGCGGTGTGCACCGTCACGCGCAGCTTGGACACGTCGATGGTCTGCAATTCCGAGGCAATGCGCTTGCGCATCACATGCACCCACTCGGAGTAGTGCACGATCTCTTCGGGGATTACCAGTTTGCCGTCAACCAGCCGCCCCAGCTTGCCGAGTATTTTTCTGACTTTCTCGCGCAGCTGCGGCGATTCAATCAGGTATTTGCGCACTTCCTTGTAATTGCCATACGAGGTGCCGCAATGCACCAGCGGAAAGAAATGACCGGGTTCATGGCCGTGGTTCTTACCTGAGACGTAAGCCTGATGGAAATTGCGCAGGAATACCGCCGCCAGCGATTCCAGATTGCCGATGCCCGAGCCGTGGTAGTTCCACGCCGTACACGAAGTCTGGTCGGTTTCATCGAGATAATCCTTGCCCGGCACCAGGCCCAGCTTGTTCATGGTCCACAGCAATGCTGTCGGATAACCTGGAATATTGCCGCACTGGCCGCAGGACTTGTGATGCCAGAGCTGGACAGTGGGGATTTTCTTGTTCCAGCCGAACAGGGTCTGCACATCAATTGGCTTATGCGCGTCGGAAACCCGGTGAACGATGATCTCGCCCTCCTTCTCCAACTGCCACATGTGATCACGCACATCGTCCATGCGCTCGGACAGGTCCATGGTGCGCCGGTCCACATGTTTCTCTACCCACTGCGTGGCCTTGGCAGCATCTTCAGGCGACAGGTTGGTCGGCTGAAAAAAAGAACCGTGGCCAGCGATGCCTGTGCCGTCGCTGGGATGCTGATCGTTGTTCATGACTACCTCCTCAGGTGGTCGCCATGGCAAGCCCGCCATGACGTGCCGCAAACGCCCGTTTAAACCTCAGTCCTCGTCCTTGGCATCTCCCAGCAGTTCCTCGTATTCCTCGCGCTTCTCTTCAATAAAGTCCTGGATCACGTCAAACAAATTCTCGTCCATCGTCTCCAGGGAGTCGAGCACACCCGTCATTTCCCAGATGGTGTACATCTCGACTGAAGTCTTCAGCGATACTTCCCAGGCGGTATCAGTGGTCTGCAACGTACGCACCGGGATCGCCTTGCGCAAAGTCTTCAGGTCGCCTTTGACTTTTTGTATGTTCGGACCCCAATCGGGAAAATGATCCGGCTGGATCATGTCGGGGGACAACTGGTTGCCGGTAGTAATTAGCTTCAGCATCACGCGACCAAAGGGGCGCAATACATCCTTGGCCGACTGGAAGCCGTGCTTGATCGCCACTTCGCGCATGATGGCGACCAGCCCGCCGGGAGAATTCTTGAACGGACAACGCGCCGCGCAGGTCATGCATTGCGCGCAGGCCCAGATTTTCTCCTGCATTGCGTCGTAAATCTGCTCGACGTTTTCAGTCCACAACAGCTGGACAATCTCGCGCGGGCTGTAATCGTAGAAATGCGCCGACGGACAGGTCGCGGTACAGATGCCGCAGTTAAGGCAGCCATTCAACTCATGGTCGTAGCGGATATCACTCTTGATATCCTCGAACACTGCGCTCATTTCCGCGTAGGTCGCCATGGTTGCACACGCTTCCGCGCTACTTCCTTTTCATGAAAAAAGTGAATTCCTTGTCCGCCGCGTCCGAGGACAGCAATTCATTGCCGGTCTGTTTCGCAAATGCCTGAAAATCCTTTACCGCACCGGGATCCGTGGCCATGATCTTCAATACCTGCCCGGTGGTCATATCAGTCAGCGCTTTTTTGGTACGCAATATAGGCAGCGGACAATTCAGGCCGCGCGCATCAAGTTCCTTGTCGAACTGCATGTGAACCTCTTAAATTAAATTAGCGTAACATTGAATTCTAATATACTGTGAATCCAACCGTGTCGCAAGGACTGTGAATCCAACCGTGTCGCAAGGCAGCACTGTGGCGCATGCGCTTAGCACTATCTGCAATGCCGATTATAGGCTCGCCGTGGCACCCGGCTGGTGGCATGTCCATCGTGTTAAAACGCTAAACCACGGGCGCCTGACTGAAATATCAAACAAGTAAAATCAATTACTTATAGGCGGGACATTGCCTGAGGCATGCCTGTCAGAGGTTTTCCATGGAAAAAACCGACTTCCAAGCCAATACCCGTTACACCATTGCCTGGCAGCAACCTGATGGCCGTGTGATTCCCGCAACGATCTACGTCCATCGAATACACGATCCGTTCATGATCGTGCGCCTGCAAGGTGCCGATGGCACATTGCGCAAAATAAGCTATACGGAAGTGACCAGAATCGCATCCACAGAAATTGTGCCCCCAGAACACATTCGCAGTGTGCCTGCCGCCCTGTTAGACGAAAAAACCTGGCGCGACCGTACCGAAATGGCCCACTACTCCTCGTCCCCGGCCCTGGGAAAATAACTGCGCAATCAGTAAATGCTGACGTTGGTATCCGCCAGCAGTTGGGAAAGGCGCAGGTTGGCCGCGGACAAACGATCGACCAGCAGTTCCAGGAACGCGCCATTGAAATGGTGACGGCACAATTCGGAAGCTTGAGGCAGTGTTTCAGCACGAATTTCAATGACAACGATTTCGGCAATGGACACCACACTCGCAGAGCGCTGGAACTTCTGCTTGCCGAGATAGGCCATTTCGCCAAAACACTCCCCGCCCTTCAGCACCGTCAGCAGCTTGCCCTGCTTGCGCACCTCGACTTCTCCGGTGGAAAGAATAAAAAACGAGGAACCGATGTCACCCTCCTGAATAAGCACTGATTCACGCGGCAGGCGATGCCATTTCGCCAGCCGCAGCACCTCCCACAACTCGACATCGCTGAAGTTACGGAAAAAATCGAGCTTGCGCAGCGTATCGAACTTCTCCGCTTCTGGCATGCCGTCGCCCCGCGTCTTGCCCCTGGTTTCACCAGGCACGTCAACCAGATCGCCGGCCAGATCGCCCCAGGTCTGATACCGGTCTGCGGTATTTTTCTGCAGCATGCGCAGCACTATGGCGTCTATCTGCGGCGGCACCTCATTCCGAAATTGACTGGGCGGCGCGGGATCAACATTGATGATCTGGTAAATGATGCTGTAGTTGTTGGTGCCGAGAAACGGCAACCGTCCGGTGAGCAATTGATAAAACACCACTCCCAGCGAAAAAATATCGGTCTGATACGTCAATTGCTGTTCCCGCACCTGCTCCGGAGACATGTAGGCCGGTGAACCCACTCCGGTAATCTGCGTCGAATCGCTGGCCGCATTCAGCGCTGCGCCAAAATCCGAGATCTTGATGTCGGCTTCACCTGCCAGCAGAATGTTGGCCGGCTTGATGTCACGATGAATAACACCTTCGCGGGCGGCGTAGTCCAGCGCCCGTGCGCATTTGTAAATGATTTCAAGCACCCGGGTCAGCGGCAGCAAATTGGCGACTCGGGAATAGGGCTCAAGCGTGGTGCCATCGACGTATTCCATGACGATATAACTCGCCTCGTCATCGGATACCGCGTCATAGATGGCTGCAATATGGGGATGCGACAGCTTGCCTGCGAGTGACGCCTCGGTCACGAACAGCTTGCGGTAGCGGCGGCCATATTCCTTATCCCCGAGCGCATCGGGAAATACCGCCTTGACCGCAACCTCACGACTCTGGAAGGGATCGTAAGCCTTGTAAACCACACTGGTCGCGCCGCGGCCAAGCTCCCTGATGACCTCGTATTTGCCAAATTTCCGCGTCGCGGCGGGAAGCGGTGTGGTGTCCGTGCCTATATCGTTGCTCATCCGGTAAAAATAGCACTAAATCGGGGGACGCGCCGACTGGCAAAAAGGGACACTGGCCGCTGCCCTAACGCTTGCGATCCTGCTCGGCCCGCATCCGGCGTAGTTCGCGCAACCGGGCTTCTATGGCGGATAACTGGTAAAAATCGCCTCCTCCGGCTTTCAGAGCAATCTGCAACTGCTCGATAGCGGGAACAAGCAGGCCCGCACGTACGTAGGCCTCGCTTTGCGCACGATGCTGCAGCAGGCTGTTGCCCTGCGCCGCATAAGCCTGGGCCTGCAACTGATATAGCCGAACTTCATGCGGTTGCGCCTGCACCCTGCCATTGAGCAATTGCAGCGCCGCGGCGATCTGCCGCGTCTTCAGCAACTGCTCTGCGTGTCCGTAAAAAAGCGCGCGCGCGCCCGGATACGCGCGACTGGCCTCCTGATAACATTTGAGCGCTTTATCCGCCCCACCCGCCGCATCGGCAAGGCGACACGCCAGATTCTCGATGATTGCGGACGGTGTTTTCCGCAACGCTGCCATTTCACGCTGTGCCCGGGGAAAATCGCGCGCCCGGATCAGGCTGGCCACCAAACCATAACGGCTGGCCGTTTCGGACAGAAATTTACGTTCGGCAAGACTGGCTTCAAAAAATGCAACCGCGTCGCGCGGCGTATCGGTTTCAGAACGCAATTTGGCGCGTATCAGCTGAAAATCCAGACTGTCAGGCACCTGCTTGTAGGACAGCCCCTCCGTGCGACTCTGGATATCGGCTATACGCTCATAGGTCAGCGGGTGCGTACGCAAATAAGCCGGCGCACCACCCTCATAAATGCGCGTGGCGCGCTGCATGCGCTCAAAAAATACCGCCATGCCGCGGGGATCAAACCCCGCACCATCCAGCAGTTGCAGCCCGACCCGATCGGCTTCCCGCTCATTGTCGCGAGTGAAGTTGAGTTGACTCTGGATGGCCCCCGCCTGTCCGAAGGCCATTGCGGCCTCAGCCGCCTGGGAATTCGAACGGGCTGCCAGTATGGCGACCGCCAGCGCCGCGATAGACATCAGTTGGCTCTGCCCTTGCTGATTGATCATCCGTGCGATATGGCGCTGCGTCACATGCGCCACTTCATGCCCGACTACGCCGGCCACCTCCGACTCGCTCTGCGCAGCGAGTATCAATCCGGTATGGATGCCAATGAATCCGCCGGGCAGCGCAAAAGCGTTGATTTGCGGATCGCGAATCACAAAAAACTCGAATTCCTGCCGTGCAGAATTGCTGCGCGCAGTCAGCTGGCCACCCAGACGGTTGACGTAGTCAGCCACCTCAGGGTCGTCCAGATAACTGGGGTCCCGGCGAACTTCACGCATGATGCTCTCACCGAGACGGCTCTCATCCGCCGGCGAAATCGCCGCTGCCGACACATCGCCCAGCTCCGGCAAGGGCTGCGCCAGCGCGCGGGGTACACAAAGCAGGATAAACAGCAAAATGTAGCGCTGAGTCATGATGCTATGATAATTCCGCCACTCAGGAGTTCCTAATGAAAAAACAATCTGTTACAGACGCCTTGACGCATTTTGACGCCCGTGGTCAGGCCTGGATGGTTGATGTTGCAGACAAGGCTGAAACCCGTCGCCTGGCGCGGGCCACAGGGCGCATCGTCATGCTTCCGGCAACTCTCCGCCACATTATTGCCGGCGCATCTAAAAAAGGCGACGTACTGGGCATCGCGAGAATTGCAGGCATCCAGGCCGCAAAACACACATCGACCCTGATTCCACTCTGCCACCCGCTGGCCCTGACCAGGGTGGAGATCGAATTCACCGTGGACCGGCGCAACCACGCAGTTAAATGTACGGCGACAGCCGAAACGGTCGGTCGCACCGGCGTGGAAATGGAAGCGCTGACAGCCGCCAGCATTGCGCTGCTGACCATTTACGACATGTGCAAAGCCGTGGATCGCGGCATGTGCATAGAAACGCTGCGGCTCGAGGAAAAACGCGGCGGCAAATCAGGGATATGGAAAGCCCAGGCACACCGACGTTGAACGCGCGGTCGCCGCCACTCCATAAGAATTTCCAATGACCGGATTTGTGCTGCCAATCTAAAATTGCTGGTGGACAAGGTCCGCACTGTTGGCTAGGATTAAAAAAACTTAAGCACAAGCTAATATTCATTAATTAGTGCAACAAGTGGGGCTGCCGGAATCAGTCGGTGATACATGCTGCAGCCCCAATCATTCAACAGGAGGAGTTCGCATGAAACTGTTACGCCGTAATTTCCTGAAACTGTCGGGTGGAGCCAGCGCAATGGCCGCTGCCGCAGCGACGGGCCTGCTCAAGGCAGGGTCAGCCTGGGCAGCGCCCTGGAACAAAAGCGCTTTTGAATCCAAGGCCCTCGCTGAAGTGCAAAAAAATCTGGGCGTCACCAATCTGATCGACAGCAAAGACATCACGATTACAGCGCCCGACATCGCCGAAAATGGCGCCATTGTACCGGTCGCGGTGACGAGCAAGATACCCAACACCCAGAGTATCGCCATCATCGCTGAAAACAATCCGTTTCCGCTGGCGGCAAACTTTGACATCATGGCCGGCGGGGAGGGTTATGTCTCCACACGAATCAAAATGGGCAAAACGTCGGATGTGCGCGCGATCGTCAAGGCCGACGGAAAATTCTATACGGCCACCAAGGAAGTCAAGGTCACTGTCGGCGGCTGCGGCTGAGATTGGCCGCAATCCTGAATACACGGACAAGAAAAGAATAGGAGCAAGACATGGCTGACCCGATGAAAATCCGCGCCACTCTGCAAGGCGATACTGCCGATGTGCGCATCCTGATGCGGCATCCGATGGAAACCGGTACCCGCAAAACCTCGTCTGGTGTGGTGCCGCTGCATTTTATCCAGAGCGTCATCGTGCAACACAATGGCAAAACGGTACTCGACGCACAGTGGAGCCAGGCCATCTCCCAGAATCCATTTCTGGGGGTGCGCGTAAAAGGCGCGAAGTCGGGCGACAAGATCAGCGTCACCTGGACCGATAACAAGGGCGACAAACGTACAGATGAGGTCGCTGTTGCCGCGGGATCCTGACGACTCCGTACAACTACATCATTCAATACCAATAATAATGAAGGAGGAGATCATGGAGAAAATGCACAGCGTCTGCCTTGCATTTAGTGCTGCCGCCTTTCTGGCCGTGGCGCCACCCGTCATGGCGCAGGGCAATGACCTTTCGGTCGGTCGCAAGATGCTGGTCGAGGACAATCCCGGCGAACTGTGGATAGACCAGGGCAAAGACCTGTTTTATCAGAAACGCGGCCCCAAGAACGTCTCGCTGGAGCAGTGCGACTTTGGCATGGGCCCTGGCAAACTGGAAGGCGCTGCAGCTCGACTGCCCCGCTACTTCGCGGACACCGATCGCGTTGAAGATCTGGAATCACGGCTGCTGACCTGCATGACAAGTTTGCAGGGCTTTGAACGCAATGCACTGATCAAGCAGGCAATCGGCCGGCCGCGCACCAAGGGTTCGGACATGGAAGCGCTTGCCCTGTTTGTCACCTCCAAGTCTAACGGCATGAAGGTCAACGTTACGTTAAGCCACCAGAAAGAGTACGACGCTTACAAAGCCGGCGAGTACATCTTTTATCGGCGCAGCGGACAAACCGATTTCGGCTGCGTGCAGTGCCATGGCGAACCCGATAAACGCATACGCCTGCAGGATCTGCTGCACATGACCAACAAGGCAGGTGCTCAGGAGGTGGCGTCAACCTGGCCGGCCTATCGGGGCGCGCACTATATCGTGCGCACCATGCAGTGGCGACTTAACGACTGCGTATGGCAGATGCGTCTTCCCGATTTGAAATACGGCACGGACTACTCGATCGCCTTGACTACATTTCTCAACCACCGGGGCAATGATGCTGTAATGAATGTGCCCGGATTCAAACGCTGACAGGGGGAAGAGATGAAAAAAACATGGCTAAAATGGTCAGTATATGCAGCAGTCGGGCTCATTGCGGCCGGTTGCGCCAGCTATCCCGACCGTGCAACCACGCAGCAGCTTGCGGAGAAAATGGTATTCGACGCCTTCTCCGCCTCACCGGAGCACATGAAACGCCTGGTTCAGGATCGCTCACAACAGATCTGCAGCAAGATCGGCGATGAAAAACTGACGCAGGCGGAAGCGGCCGAAGTAGTCAAACTGGCACGGGCATCCATCAAATATCCGGCGTCCGGGAAACTCGTCGGCGACTGGAAAACCGGCGACAAGCTGGCGCACAACGGTGCTGGGGATCGCATCCGTAACGGCAAGGTCGAAAACCGCAAGGAGAACGGCGCGCTGTGCCAGAACTGTCACGCCCTGGCGCCTGGTGAAATCAACGTCGGCAATGTCGGCCCCAGCCTGACCGGTTATGGCAAGCAGCGCGGCAACTCGGAAGCCATCGCAAAATACACTTACGAGAAAATCTACAATGCGTGGGTTTATTTCCCTTGCTCGAACATGCCCCGCCTGGGCGCCACCGGGCACCTGACGCCAGAGCAAATCACGCATATGGTGGCCTTCATGATTGATCCGCAATCGCCGATCAACAAGTAATTACAGTCACTGTGCCAATACAGGGGCTTGGGTAACCAAGCCTCTTTTTTTCGGAGTCAGCGTTCATGCACCTGTCACGCCGGGAATTTCTGCAACTCATGGCAGTCGCCGCAGCCCAGGGCCTGCCTATGGCCAGCGGTAATGCTTTTGCCGCTGCACGCAGCGGCGAACTGTATGCCCTGGGCAAGGCCCCGGGCAACGTCACGTTGATGCACTTCACTGACTGTCACGCACAACTGCTGCCGGCGTATTTCCGCGAACCGGATGTCAACATCGGTGTCGGCGATGCCCGCGGCCAGCCGCCGCATATCGTCGGACAGGCCATGCTGAAGCATTTCGGCCTGAAACCCGGCACGCGCGAAGCTCATGCGTTCACTTATCTCGACTATGTCGAAGCCGCACGCACCTTCGGCAAGGTCGGCGGCTTTGCCCATCTCGCCACGCTGATCAAACAGGTGCGTGCGCAACGCCCCGGCGCGCTGCTGCTCGACGGCGGCGACAACTGGCAGGGTTCCGCCACCGCACTATGGAGTAACGCGCAGGACATGATAGACGCCTCGAAATTGCTCGGCGTGGACATCATGACCGGGCACTGGGAATTCACTTACGGAGCCAAACGGGTGCAGGAGGTCATCGCCAAGGATTTCAAGGGACAAGTCGAGTTCCTCGCCCAGAATATCCGTACCGCCGACTTCGATGATCCGGTGTTCAAATCCTATACCTTGCGTGAAATCAACGGCGCTCCGGTAGCCATCATCGGCCAGGCATTTCCCTACACGCCGATTGCCAATCCCAGGCACATGGTCGCCGAATGGACCTTCGGCATACAGGAAGAACGGCTGCAAAAGACCGTTGAAGAGGTGCGGCGCAAGGGTGCCCATGCCGTCGTACTGTTGTCGCACAACGGCATGGATACCGACCTCAAGCTTGCATCGCGGGTATCGGGCATCGATGTGATACTCGGCGGACACACGCACGATGCCGTGCCCCGGCCGATTCCCGTCAAAAACCGCAATGGCACGACGCTGGTGACCAATGCCGGCTCCAACGGCAAGTTCCTCGCCGTGCTCGATCTGGACGTGCGCGGCGGCAGCGTCAAATCGTCTCAGTATCGCCTGTTGCCGGTTTTTGCCAACCTGCTCAATGCCGACTCCGACATGACGGCCTTGATCAAAAAACACCGTGCGCCCTACGAAACAAAGCTCAATGAAAAACTGGCTGTCAGTGAAGGTCTGCTGTATCGCCGCGGCAACTTCAACGGCAGCTTCGATCAGTTGATACTTGATGCCTTGCTCGAAACCAAGGACGCTGAAATCGCCTTCTCGCCGGGATTCCGCTGGGGCACATCCATCCTGCCCGGTGCCGCCATTACTCTGGAAGACGTCATGAACATGACTGCCATTACCTACCCCCAGGTCACCGTCAGCACGATCACCGGCGAAAACCTGAAAAACCTGCTGGAAGACATCTGCGACAATCTGTTCAACCCCGATCCGTATTACCAGCAGGGCGGAGACATGGTGCGCGTTGGCGGATTGCAATACGCCTGCAACCCGATCCAGAAAATCGGCAGTCGCATTAGTGACATGCGCCTCAAAGGCAAAACCATCGAAGCCGGAAAAACCTACAAGCTCACCAGTTGGGCGCCGGTCGCCGAAGGGGCTACGGGAGAACCGGTGTGGGAAGTCGTCACGCGCTACTTGCGTGACAAAAAGACCATCAAGCCACCGCTACTCAACCGGCCGCGGGTAACAGGGGTGACAGGAAATCCCGGGTTGGCTCAATAAAAGTAAGTTATTGTTTTTATTGATTAATCCAGCCGTGCGCCCAGAAGCGAGGGTACAGAACCGAACCAGGATGCGCATCGAGATACGCTTGTTCACGTTCGGCAATATGTCCGATAACCGGATACACCCCTTGAACAATGACAAAGACTGCCATGCTGGCGATCAGTCGAACTCCCCAATATCCCCAAGACGACCTTGTCTCCGCCGATTCCGGGGCATCCGGCCTCCCTGCCAACACCAATCCCCATGCCCACCCGCACATCAACACCAGTGTCATCTGGCTAATAGGCATGACAATCACGCCGTCAACCAGTGAATGTGCCGCCGCGCCTGTCAGTGCTGCCAGCAGCGCGAGACATACCATCGACCGAGACGACGCGGGTTGCCTTTTGACGACCATTCTGACATGACGCCACCAGGCGATAGCTCCGCACCCCACGACAACAAACAACAATAACGCCGCCGGGATACCCCACTCCGCAATGATCTGCAAAATAGCGTTGTGCGGATGTGCGCCGATGCCATTCGGGTAAAAGGAAAAGTGCATCGGCCCCACACCGAACCACGGATGATCAACGATCATCTGCATCGTCTGTGCCCAGAGTTCATCTCGACGCGACAGCGTAGCCCATCCCGCGGGGCGATCCAGTAGCGTAGCCACGAAGGTGGACTTCAACAATATCGGCACCAATATGAACAAGATTGCGTAGAGGGCGGCACCTGCAAGCGCACATGTTCCCTGCCACCGCAGCCACCGCGTCGCAGCCGGCTTGGCATATAAGAAGGCAGCCAACGCACCCAATATCAACGAAATCCAGGCGCCTCGTGAGCCCGAAGCAATAATCAGCATCCACCAGACTGCGGGAACACATCCCATGGCCAAGCGCTGTGCGTTTGACGACGCCCAGAATAACGCCGGGAGCACCAGAAATGGCGTCACCATGACCGCGAATTGTCCAAAAAACCGGGGATTTGAAAACCCTGAAAACAACTCGTTCACGTTGAACGGCATGCCATATACAGGGCCCGCGTACAACATCACTACATACAACATCACCGATTTCACACAGTAAGCAGCGACCGTAGCAAAACAGGTCCACAACAGGACACGGTCAACACTGGCAGAATTCGACGCATTGATTGCGGCAGCAATCTGAATCGTTAAGGCGATCAGCGCAAACATCAGGCCCCATTCCAGGAATGCCCAGCTTGGCAGGTTTGCCATTGCCGAGGAAATCGCACCCAACAGGAAAAAGAATGCCGCAGCCGCTAAAACCCAATGTCCGCACGACTTTGTCCGCAGCAAACGAGACAGATGGCGAGGCGGACAACAGATGAGATAAAGCAGACTCGCCGTCAGCACAACAAGCTGCACACCCCGCTGTCCGTCATGCCAGTTGAGTTCGGCTGCGAAATCCACGTTCGGAGCGCAGAACATGAAAACTGCCGCCAATACAAATATGAAATGCTGCCAGGCCCATTCAAGTATTACGCGCGGCATAGTGCCCCTTATTCTGCGAGCCAGGGAAGCGTCAACACAGCGCCTTACCTACTCTGGACAAAACCTCACCCTGTTCGTCAACCGTAATTTACCTGAGCATACCTGAGCAGATTTGCCATCGGACACCGCCTTCAGACGATCATTGCCGCTCCCATACAACCGGGGCAGCACAGTGCCCGGATTTGCCGCATATCCGGCCATGGATCACCTGCTGATGAGGGAACGGTGGAGGGCCGGGGCAAATTAAAGAGGCACCTTCCAAAAGCAGGTGTAACCACCAAACAAAAGCCCCGGCTCAGCCGGGGCTCTTACAAACATCCGAACCAAAATCAGCTGGCAACAAATCCGGTTTTCGACTTGCCGCAACCGGCAGGCGTTGTACCCGTAGTAATAGTCCAAGCCACAGACGAGGCGGTGATCGTCGGCGTCATGGTGACAACACAACTGGCTACGACCGCGGTGCCGGTAACCACAAGTGCGGCTGTGTTGGCTGTTTGTGTAAATGCCGAAAGCTCTCCCCCTACAGGCGGGATCGCTACGCCGGTCGCAGCGACGACTTCGGCTGTCGAGTCGCACAGCAAAGGATCGCCATTATTGTTTTGCAAACACTCGGCAACTGCGGTCTTATAGGATGCCACCCGTGCGATATTGTCCTGCCACTTCGCGCGCGTGATGTAATCCTGATACTGCGGAATGGCGATGGCCGCCAGAATACCGATAATCGCCACGACGATCATCAGTTCGATCAGCGTAAAACCTTTTTGCATTTTGTTCATGTGTAGCTCCCAAAAGTTGGACAAGAAATCCAGCAGGTAGAACCTGCTGCAATGTTCTATATGCAAGGCCTATGCCAGCTGCTAATGAACTTGCAACCGGATCATCATTCGATAGCCGAAACAATTGTAACTTATTGATTAATAACAATTATTTTTATTGGCCGCCATGTGGTCGTTAACAGAGTGTGACATGTGTCACAGTGGCGCTGTAGCACTAAACCTACTCCGGGACCGCTTCAGATACAGGTAGGCATGCGCCTAGGCCACTTGCGTCAATCACTGACAAATTTTGTCAGTCTGCAGCGCAACAAACGAATTTATAGGGGTGGGGGCTGGTAGCCGGGGACTCGAGATACGTCCACGACGTCAATCTGCTCGGGATCCAGAAATTCCTTCGCATACCGCTCGTAAACCCTTTCCCACATGAATACGTCAAACAGGTCCGGGTCGACATGCCCGTTCAATTTAAATTTTCCGAGTATGGTCAGTGACTCGGTCAAAGTTTTGCCCTTCTTGTAGGGCCGGTCTTTCGCCGTCAGGGCCTCAAAGATGTCGGCAATTCCCATGCAACGCGCCTGCACCGACATCTGGTCCCGAGTCAGGCCGCGCGGATAACCTTTGCCGTCCATACGCTCATGGTGCCCGCCGGCGTATTCCGGGACATTCTTCAGATGCCGGGGCCAAGGCAATGACTCGAGCATCTGTATGGTGACTTCGATATGGTGGTTGATAATCTGCCGTTCCGCCGCGGTCAAAGTGCCCGCACGTATCGTCAGATTTTCGATTTCATCAGCCGTCAGAAAATCGCCGGCACTGCCGTCCGGACGCTGCCACCGGTAGCGGGCGGCGATCGCCCTGACCCGGGCCATGTCCTCTTCACGCATCGACTCACCACCGACGTTGGTCCGGCGCAGGAATTCGCGGTCCTGCTCGATGTCGCGCAGCAAAGCCTCGGTCGCCGACGCCGACGCACTGCCGGTCAACAGCGCCAGCTGGGCGTCGCGCTTGATGACTTCAAAACGGGTGTCAATCAAATCAATACGGTCATAAATCGTCTGCAGCTTGGTAGCTTTATCGACCACATGCACTGGCGTGGTGACCTTGCCGCAATCATGCAGCAAACCGGCAATTTTCAGCTCGTATCGATCCTTGTCGCTCATCGTGAAATTCTTCAACGGACCGGTCTTGCTGTTATTCACGGCCTCCGCCAGCATCATGGTCAACATCGGCACCCGCTCGCAATGCCCGCCGGTGTAGGGTGACTTGTCATCGATAGCCGCATTGATCAGCTGTATAAACGATTCGAAGAGTATTTCCAGATGGTTGATCAGCAGCCGGTTGGTCAGAGCAATGGCCGCCTGTGAGGCTAGCGACTCGGCCAGTTGCTGATCATTTTCAGAAAACGGAACCACGGCGCCAGTATCACGGTCTTTTGCATTGATGAGTTGCAACACGCCGATGATCTCGTCTTCGTGATTCTTCATCGGCACCGTCAGGAATGACGTGGACCGGTATCCCGTTTTTTTATCGAAATTCTTGGTGCCCGTAAAATCAAATCCGGCCTCGGTATAAGCATCTACAACATTGACCGACCGGTCATGATGCACGGCATAGGCCGCCACCATGCTGTTGATGGGCTGGCCTTCCTTGTCATACAGATTTACCGGATAAAACGGGATTTCAACGCCGCTGGTGCCACCCATGGCGATTCCCAGCGTGTCGTTGCGCATGATTTCAAAGCGCAGCGCCTGACCGTCGGCCATGCGATACAGCGTGCCGCCGTCGGCATTGGTAATGGACTTGGCGGCGATCAGTATGGCCTCAAGCAACCGATTGATATCGCGCTCTTTGGACAACGCAACGCCGATGCGCAGCAATTCACCCAGCCGGTGCGAGAGTTCACTATGCGCCGGCTGGGCCTGCAGTTTGCTCATTGAGATGTGTGCTGCGAAATGATTACTTGATGCAAACCGCGCGCACCTGCTTCATGTCGGTAATCCCCATCAGCACTTTCTCTATGCCGTCCTGCTTCAGGGTATGCATGCCGTCTTCAAGTGCCGTCGAAACCATTTCAGCAACGCGAGCATGCTCCTGGATGTTTTTCTTGAGCAGGTCGGTGCCTACCAGCAACTCGTGCAAACCTACCCGGCCCTTGTAGCCGCTGCCACCACACACTTCGCAGCCGACCGGGTCGTGAATAACCAACTTGCCGGACTCACCACCGTAGTCCTTGACCCAACCCTCAAGCACCTTGGCCTCTGCAGCTTTGGGATCTTTTTTCCAACGATCTGTATTTTTCAACTCCATTGAATACTCAACCAGCAAGCTGTGTATCTCTTCTTCGGTCGCGTCGTGCGGCTTCTTGCATTTTCCGCACAGCCGTTTGGCCAGACGCTGCGCCAGGATACCCAGCAACGCGTCGGCAAAGTTGAACGGATCCATGCCCATGTCGAGCAGGCGAATGATGGACTCCGGCGCACTATTGGTATGCAGGGTGGCGAACACCAAGTGACCTGTCAGCGAGGCTTCAATGCCGGTGCCGGCAGTTTCCTTGTCGCGCATCTCGCCAACCATGATGATGTCGGGATCCGCACGAAGAAACGCCTTCATCGCCACTGCAAACGTCATTCCTGCTTTGGGATTCATCTGCACCTGGCGCAGGCCTTTCTGCGTAATCTCGACCGGGTCTTCCGCGGTCCAGATTTTGGTGTCCGAAGTATTCAGGTAGCCCAGCACTGAATGCAGCGTGGTGGTTTTACCGGAACCGGTCGGGCCGCATACAAAAAACAGCCCATAAGGCTTGGATACAACCTCTTTGAGCGTCTCGAGATTGTGATTGGTTAACCCCAGCTTCTCCAGCGGGATCGGTTCGCCGGCAGCCAGTATCCGCATGACGATATCTTCGACACCACCCGCGGACGGTATGGTCGCCACCCGCAGCTCAATGTCCAGCGGCCCGAATTTCTTGAACTTGATCTTGCCGTCCTGCGGTTTGCGACGCTCTGATATGTCCAGATCACACATGATCTTCAGGCGGGCAACAAGTGCGCTGCGGTAACTTGCCGGAACCTGGATGTAAGGCTGCAGCGAACCGTCCCGGCGGAAGCGGACTTCCGTTTTTGCCTTGCCGGGATAGGGCTCAATGTGTATATCTGAAGCGCCCTGCTGATAAGCGTCGATGATGATCTTGTTGACGAGTTTGACCAGCTCGTTATCTGACGCGGCCGAAGCCACATCATCACCGGCGACGGCTTCGCCTTCCTCGTCATCCAGCGTACCGAGCATGTCTTCAATGTTGCCGGAGTCCTCCAGGCCGCTGGCGCCGCCAAACATCTGATCCAGCGTGCTGGCAAACTCTTTGTTGGTGGTAACGCGGTATACGATTTTGCTCTTGGGATATACGTTACTGACCATCCGCGAGGCCTTGACGCGCTCCGGGTCAATGGTAACGACGATAATCCCCTCTTTGGAGTCTTCCAGCGGCACCCACTGGTTGGTCTGACAGAATTCTCGGTTCATGTTGCGCATCAGGTCAGGCGGCTTGATGCGATCCTGCTTGAACGGCTCGTAGGGGACACCAAAATAACTGCTCAAGGAGTCACCCAAGGCAGGAATCTTGACCTGGAATTCATCGGTCAACACAACCTCTACATCAAGGTTCTTGCGACGGGCCGAACGTTGCGCAAGCTCCAGTTCCTCCCCGGAAATCACGGCATTGGCGACCAGGCTGTCGTACTTGCTGCGGACCTGCATCATCGGGCCCTGCCGCTGCCTGAATGCAATCGCCAGAGTTTCGGTCAGCGACACCACACCTTCTTCCATCATCGTAGGAAAAGGTTGCGCAGACTTGTTGTTGATGATCTGGACGACTCCGATCAGATCCTTGACTTTTGCTTCCACCACCGGCGCCACCAACATCTGCTTGGTGCGATAGCCGGTCTTGGCATCGACCGCCTTCAGGAAATTCAGCTGCGCACTGTAGGTCTTGAGTTCGCCGTCGTCATACACATCACGGATATTGACGATACGTTTGTTGGCGGCCACAAATCCGGCAATTGACTGCTCGTTGATCGGCAGTTTGATGTCTTTGAACGAATTCAGTCCCGTTTTGACCTTGGAAATAATCGAACCCTTGTCTTCACTGAGCATGTAAATGGTCAGGCGGTCCGCATTAAACAGGTTGCACAGCTCCTGCGACAGCTCGAGAATGATCTCGTCGATATTCTTGGTCGCATGAATTTTGTTGGTTACGGCCTGCAACTTTTGCTGAAAACTGAGCTTCTCAGCCAGGTTGTCGGCGGCCACCGGTTTGTTTTGAAGTACGGTGCTCATGTTCACCTCTCTGTTTCCGTTGCTGCTGTGCTGGCACAACCCCTGTGCACTCCATCAATCTCAGAACTCAAAAATCTGATTCCGCTCAAGCATTTGCGCGTTACGCTGCGGCATCAGGGCCATAATCTAACCCATGATCAGTTCCGCTTCCCGCGGCTTGAAGTGTGTCACATAAATGGCTGGATTCAACTGCAGTTTGGCCAATTCAGCCGCCAACAAGCTAGGGCACAGATGTTTTGAGACTACCGCAAGTTCACGCTCGGCGTCCGGCAGTGCAGACTCAATGATTAAAAACTTCAAGTTATTGATTTTATTGATAAATTTAAAAAACTCGTCATGGCTGGTGGTATCCCCCGTAAATACCAGGCTGCCGGCGCCTGAATTGAGGTGATAACCAACGGCCGGCACCACGTGATTTGCCGGCAGCGGCGTAATGGTGCGCCCGCCATCCAGCTTGATCGGCTCGCCGACGGCGATCGGTGCAAATCGCAGAATTGGTGTTTTTTCGTCCGGTATTTTTCTGAAATCCGGCCACAGCTTCCAGTTGAAGAGATGCGTGCTCAGAATATCCAGAGTCTCGGGAATCGCGTGCAGCGTTACCGGTTTGGTGCGCTGAAAACCAACCGTATCGAGCAGGAATGGTATGGAGGTCACATGATCCAGGTGCGAATGCGTCAGAAAGATGCGATCGATCTGCGCCAGCTCTGACAACGTGAGATCACCAACACCGGTGCCCGCGTCGATCAGCACGTCTTCATCCAGCAGCATGGACGTGGTGCGCAAGTCCCCGCCGATGCCCCCGCTGCAACCCAGAATCCGCAGCTTCATTATTTGGTCTCGAACTTGTGCACACCATTCCACTGTGCGTCTGGTGGATCTGCACGATAGCCGGCAATGCGCTCGAGAAACGCGTCGTAGAGATAAGGCCGGGTCACCACCTTTTTCAGATTGAGTAACTGCAATTCAGCCTTGTCCCAGTCCTGCGCCCGGTAATATCGCAGCGCTTGATTCCAGAGCTTTACTTCATCCAGTTTGGCCTGCTCGACCTCGCCTTCGAGGCCTAGCGGCTCATAAATCGCCACGGGCTCATCTTTGCCCTTGACCTGCACCAGATCCAGTTCGCGCACGACTATGCCGGTTATTTTTTCCTTGGTGCTCTCACCAATAATAATGTCGACGCCATACTGCTTGGTAATGCCCTCAAGCCGGGAGCCGAGATTCACCGCGTCACCCATTACCGTGTACGCCCTGCGTATCTGAGAGCCCATGTCGCCTACCCGCATCGTCCCTGAATTAACGCCTATGCCGATCGCAAACGGGGGCCAGCCTTTTTCCTCGAACTTGCGGTTCAGCACCACCGCCTGTTTCATCATGTCCAGCGCTGCAAGAACGGCATTCTGCGGATGATGCGGATCCGCCATGGGCGCGCCCCAGAATGCCATCACCGCATCACCTATGTACTTGTCCAGCGTCCCGCGATGGCCCTCGCGTATGACCAGACTCATCGTGGTCAGGTAATCGTTGATGTACACCGACAGGTCTTCCGGGCTCAAACTCTCCGAAATGGTGGTAAATCCGCGCACGTCAGAAAACAGCACCGTCAGTTCTTCGGCGCGCGGCGCCATGCTGAATTGTTCGGGATTGCGTGCCATTTCCTCGACCAGCTCCGGCGGCACGTACTGCCCGAACAGTCCGGTAATCAAACGCGTACCCCGCGCCTCGACGAGGAAACCGTACGCCATGTTGAATGTAAACAGCACGAGCACCAGCAGCAGTCCCGAAGCCAGCGGCAAGACCAGATTCCCGGCCTGGAACACCGCCAGATTGGTGCCAACTACTGCCACCATCACAAATGCGGTCACCAACATGGATTTAAACGGCGTCAGCAGTGGCAGCAATAAGGCCAGCGCCACTCCGACCAGCAGCAGCAACACAAATTCTGCCCCCACGATATAAGGTGGGCGCTGCTTGATATTGCCATCGAGAATACCGGCGATCATGTTGGCATGGATTTCCACACCGGGATATACCGGATCCACCGGCGTTGCCCGCAGATCAAGCAGCCCTGGCGCCGTAGTCCCGACCAGCACTATCTTGCCGCGCAATGCGCCGACCGGGACTTTTTCATTCAGAACATCCACCACTGAAAAATAGTGGAAACTGCCCTTGGCGCCACGATAAGGCACCAGCGCGGCCGCCTGATAATCAACCGGGATCTGAAAGGGCCCGGTTTTGATCCACTCCAGACCGCTGTATTCCGTCGAACTGCCGTCTTCGCTGACCACCGGCTGTACCGGTGGTTGTCCGGTGACCGCGCGCACCATGGCCAGTGAAAGGGGTTCGTAGTAGGCCTGCCCGTATTCAACCAGTATCGGCACACGACGGGTAATCCCGTCCAGATCAGGCAGCGGATTGATATGTCCGGCGCTGGCGGCTGCGCGCTGCAGTCGCTCCAGATTCGCGGTGTAGCCAGACCATGAGGTAACACCAACCTTGCGGCCACCAAACGTTCCGACTGGCAGCACCGGTGGCGGCAACATCCCTTTTTTGCTGGCATTGGCTGGATCGTCGCTTAGAAATACATGGCCCAGAACGACAGCCCGCCCTTTCATCTTGCGGGCAAAAATGTCGTCGTATTCCAGTTGCGGACGCACCCGCTCAAGGACCTCTTGGTACTGCGCGACGCCCTTCAGTTCACCTACACCCAGCCGCTCCAGCACACGGATACCCGAAGACTCGTCGCGTTCGGCAAACACCATGTCGAACCCGACCACTGCAATGCCGTACTTATCGAACAGCTTGTCGAGCAGCAGGGCAAGACGATCGCGCGGCCAGGGCCAGCGACCTTCGCCCCCCTTCTCCCTCTCCAGCAGGCTTTTCTCGTCAATATCGAGGATCACCACCCGCGGATCGACCGTGCGCGGCATGGTCAACCGGAGCCTCGTGTCGTAGACAATGGCTTCCAGATTGTCGAGCAAGGGCATGCGAAAGACATGAATCGCATGCATCAGGAACAGCACCACGATAGCCAGCCCTATCGCCATGCGTGTCAGATTTTTTTTCACCCTGTATTCCTAAGCCGAGTCCTGCCTGCGCAGGTCTGTACACTCGTGCGACGGAGTTGCAGGTTCCCCCGGCGCCACCGCCACCCTTGCGAGGTGACTCCGACTGCGGCATGCGGCCCCGGTGCTGGCCGCGACAGCAGCTGTTGCCACACCTTTGCGCACTCCCGAGGAAGAAACGTGTTGCGTAACACCTTCCGTCGAGTACACGCGATGCAGTCTTGTTGTTACTTCTTGAAGAAAAACTCCATTTTCACGCCAGCGAGCTCAATGACGTCGTGATCCTTCAGCGGTTGGGCCTGTGCATCTATGGTCTTGCCATTGATGATCGGGAACTTTGCACCTTCGACATGGGTAATGAAATACCCCTGTGGCCGGCGCGTAATGACCGCAACCTGCAAACCTGGCTTGCCCAGTGTCGTCAGGTTTTTGACCAGATCGAGTTCCTTGCCTGCGCTGGGGCCGGTCAGAATCTGCACCGCGGCCAGCGTATGCATTTCGCCCGGCTTCGCCGCTGTTGCAGCGACGGCTGCTGCTGCAGCTGCCACAGGAGCAGGCGCCGGTTTGGCTGCCGGCTGCATCGGTTTGGGTGTCGGCGGCGGCATGGACGGCTTGGGTGTCGGTGGCGGCGTAGACGGCACCGGCGGCGGCACCGGTACATTTGCGGGCTTCGCCGCAGCCGCGAACGCCTTGGCAGGGGAGCGCAATATCATCGTCTTCTCAAAGTCGTCTCCACCGCCAGCATGGCCCGCCGGCGCTTCGGCAACATACTTGAGCTTGTACTTGCCAATCTCGATCACATCATTGTTCTGCAGTATGTGTTTCTTGATCTGGTTGCCGTTCACCAAGGTGCCGTTGGTCGAACCCAGATCCTCGAGAAACGAATCGTTCAGTATCGTCACGATGCATGCGTGCTCCCCGCTCACGGCCAGATTTTCAATCTGGATTTCGTTGGACGGTTTGCGGCCGATCATGATCCGCTCCTTGTCGAGCGGCACTTCGCGGATCGTGGAGCCTTCAAGTGTAAGTATCAACTTCGCCATAGTGGTATCCCCGTTGCTTATCTGAACCAGGACTTCAACTTGTCAACAAAACCGCTGCGGGCCGGAAAACTCTTCAGCACACGCACCAGAATAACCGAAACGTTGTCGCGACCGCCATTGTCGTTCGCCTGCTGCACCAGCTGCTCTGCCGCCAACGGCAGGTTGGCCTGCAATGACGAAAGCGTCAACTCGATGTCTTCGTCAGCCACCATGTCATTGAGGCCATCGGAACACAACAGATATATATCTCCCGCCTGCACCGGATAACGGTGCACCTCAGTCTCAACTTCCGGATCAATGCCTACCGCCCGGGTCACCAGATTCTTGTTCTGTGAATGACGGGCTTGCTCCTTTGCAATCAAACCGCTGTCGATCTGTTCCTGCAGCAGCGAATGATCGCGCGTAACCTGTTCGAGCTTGCCTGCACGGAAGCGATACAAACGCGAATCGCCTACATGTCCGACGATCAGCGAATTGTCGTGCCACAAGGCCACCACCAGCGTCGTGCCCATGCCCGCGTACTGGGACTGGTTTTGTGCAGCCTGGTAAATGGCGCTGTTGGCGCGCACAGCATGCTCATTAACCAGGCGCTCTGCTGCCGCCACGTCCAGATCGCCATTAACATTGGCCAGCGCCTTTTTCATTTCAGTGCTGATCATTGCCACGGCAATGCCACTCGCAACCTCGCCTGCATTATAGCCACCCATACCATCGGCCAGCACAGCAAGACCGATAGACGCATCAGCACCGATGCTGTCCTCATTGTGAGAACGCACCATGCCGGCGTGCGTGGCGGACACCATTTCGATCATGTTTGTTAAATCTCCCATTTTGCGCTCAGGATACAGCAGCAGCCGGCTTCGGCGCAGCAGCCAGTGTACCCAGACAGAGACGAATGGCCTTCGCCATCTGCTCACCGCTCTGATAACGCTGATCCGGGTCCTTTGCCAGCGCCTTGTTGGTAACCGCCGCCACACAGGCCGGCAGGCCAGTGCGCTGAGTACGGATATCCGCATGGGGTTCATTGGCGATTTTGAACATCAGTTGCGCCATCGATTCGCCCTGAAAAGGCAGCTTGCCACACAACATCTGGTAGAGGGTCGCGCCCAGCGAAAACAAATCGGAACGTCCCTCAACTTTTTTCCCGGCCAGCTGCTCGGGCGACATGTATGACGGTGTCCCGAGCACCATCCCGGTCTTGGTTTTGGATGAGTCAGTGACCCGGGCAATACCAAAGTCGGTCACTTTGGCCGTGTCGCTTTCCGGCTCGTACATGATATTCGCCGGCTTGATGTCGCGATGCACAACGTTTTGGCTATGTGCATAGCCCAGCGCCTCGCTGACACGGGCAATGATCGACAGCACCTGCGGCACCGGCAGCAACGCATCGGGCTTGGTAAAGGGCGCCAGATCACGTCCTTTCAGGAACTCCATGGCAATATAGGCCAAATCATGTTCTTCGCCCGCGTCGTAAATCGTGACGATATTGGGATGAGTCAGTCGTCCCGCGGTTTCCGCTTCACGGAAAAACCGCTCTTTGACTTCAACCAGTTCGTCTCCCTCGAACTCCTGTGCCAGCGCCATGGTTTTTATCGCAACCACGCGCCCGATCTTCGGATCCTTGCCGAGGTAAACCACACCCATCGCGCCTTTGCCGAGTTCTTTCTCGACCTGGTAACGGCCCAGCATCGGTTTTTCCATGCCGCCGCCTTCCAGCATCACCGTGCCGCCCGGGTGGCCTTGCCCGCCGCCGAGTATCACCGTCTCTGACAGGGCCTTGGCACGCGTCACGCGCTGCTCAAGATCGCGGAATTTAGGATTGAGCTCCGCCATATAGCGGAACACCGATTCGGCCTTGTTGAACTGGCGCTTGCGCTCAAAATCAAGCGCAAGACCATAAAGATTTTCCATGACTGCATCTTCGAGCGGACACTGCCGGAATTTGTCCCAGGCCAGGTCAAGCTGGCCCTGCGCCTGATAAGCGATACCCAGCATGCGATTGGATTCTGCGGAATCGGCGTCCGATTTTTCCTTGCCGCGCTCGGTCACCAGGAAACGTTTGGTGGTTAATGCCGCGTAGCCGACAGCAAGCAGGGCCGTCGAACCCATCAGCTGGATCCAGGTCAGCTGGGTCACCATCAAGCCAAAATGCGCACTGATCAATACCCCGCCGATCGCCAGACTAACCAGCGCCGCCACCCCCGCCTTGAGCCGGGGCAATACGATAATCAGGTACAGGGCGACAAGCAGAAAAACACCGATCTGCACCCAGATGCCCCAGGACGGCGTCACGAAAAAATGTTCACCCAGGATGCTCGACACGGTATGTGCCAGCGTCAGCACCGGCGCTGTCGCCGGCGAAGTTGGCGTAACCTGCGCCGTACCCAGTCCGGCCGCAGTGGGGCCGATCAACACGATCTTATCCCGGTATTTTGCGGCGGGCACCTTGCCGCTGATCACATCAAAAAACGAGTCCACCTGAAACGGCGTTCGGCCATCGCGATCCGCATAAAAAAAGGTGTGCATGCGCAGTTCGGAATCGGTGCGCACACGCAGCTTGCCCAGTTGCAGTGAATCGCCCCAGACGGGCTTGATGTCGGAAATGCCGAGATTCAGGCTGCGCGCAGCCACCAGTACCGATAACGAAGGAAATACCTTGTCGTAATAACGAACCAGCAGCGGTTCGGCACGGATAGCCCCGTCAACATCGATATCCGCGTTCAGGTGCCCTATCCCGGCGGCTACGGATCCGAGTTCGGCAAACGGATACAGCGGAAATACGCCGGGCGGCGGCAAAGCCGCTGCACCACCGGGGCCGGCCATGCCATTGGCCAGAACATAATCGGGTAGCGGCTGGTCCGGATTGCCCTGCGGCTCTGCGAGTTGTCGGAAAACCAGTGGCAGCACAACATTGCCAGCGCGCTGCATGCTGCCGGCAAGCTGGCGATCCGTATTCAGCTTCTGCTCAGCCTCGGCCAGCACGACGCCCATTTGCTGCAACGCGTCGTTGCTGCCAGTCGTTTTGCCGGGATTAGCTGCGCTCTGTGCAGACAGATCGCGATGCAGAGTCAGCAGCTTTTCGATATAAGCCAGACCAGCATCGCGCTGTGGCTCAAAAAAGAAAGTCGTATTGGCAATGACCTTGGCCTGGGCACCTGCCAGCAAATCGACCATCCGGGCATGCACATCACGCGGCCAGGGCCAGCGTCCGATGTTGGCAATGCTGCTGTCGTCGATCGCAATCACCGCAATGCGGTCGGAAGGCATACGGGAAGCGGCCTGGACGCCCAGATCATAGGCCTTGCGTTCCAGGCTCTGAATCAGGTCGCCGCCCATCGCAACCAGCATTACCAAGGCCACAATAAGCCCCAGCAACCAGTCGGCCTTCCAGAAACTCAGTTTTTTCATCCCTTTTGTACCCGTTCCGCGTTGTTTTTATGTTTCTGGTGAATGACTTAACGACGGAGTTTCACAGATTTTACGATATTCACCTCGAAACGTTATGTTTTTTTAAGTACTTAGTGCCAAACGTCACGGGTAATCCACATGCAACCGACAGCCGGTTCAGCAGTGGCGACAAGCGTACAACTACCTTCCTGCTGCAGTGATCACGAATTGGCGAAAATACTAAAACATATATTAAATCAACAACTTAAATAACAAAGGGTCACGCTATAGCGTGACCCTTCCGCATCACAACGCCAGACCTGCTGATCAGGTTCCCAGCAAAGCGCCTTTCGCCAATCCATTGCTGCGGGCAAATTCACCACCGGACAGCTTCTTGCCGTCTTCGCCGCGTGCGCGCAGCACTTCAATGACGCCGCCTTGCGCGGTCACCTTGAAACTCGCATCACTGACTTCCGAAACTTCGCCTATCTTTCCAGGCACGTCGGCATAACGGCGGAACAAATGCTTGCGTGCATCAAAAATCTGCACTTTTTTGCCATTCAGCGTGGTCCATGCTCCCGGCGCGGGGTTGGTACCGCGGATCAGGTTGTAGACGAAGTCGACATGGTTAGCCCACTGGATATGCGCTTCGCCGGCGCGGCACCAGCCTTCGTAACTCGCTTGCGATTCGTCCTGCACGGTTTCAGTATGTTTGCCGGCAAATACCAGATCGGCGGCCTCCAGCATGGCCTGCACCCCCATCGGGGACAGTTTGTTGAAATAGGCTTCGCCGATGGTCTCGTCGGGGCCGATGTCGCAGGTTTTTTGCAACACCACAGGACCTTCGTCCAAGCCTTCGTTCGGACGGAAAATGGTCAGTCCGGTTTGGGTGTCACCGCGAATAATCGGCCAGTTGATCGACGACGGGCCGCGATACTTGGGCAACAGCGAGGGGTGGTATTGAATGGTGCCCAGCCGCGGCAGATGGACAAAGGTATCCGGCGCAAACTGCAGTACATAAGCCATCACGCCGATATCCACCTTGAGGGCCTTCAGGGCATTATGCGCCTCGGGTACCCGCAGTGACGGGAACTGGAAAACCTTCAGGCCGCTTTCCTCGGCTGCGGTACGCAGCGGATCGGGCTTTGCCCCCGGTTTCTCCGGCGCACAGAACACCCCGGCCACTTCATCCTTGCGCGCCAGAAATGCTTCGAGTACCGCTTTGCCAAAGTCCTGCTGGCCGATGATTGCTATTTTCATGGTTTTACTTCCTTTTCATTATGCGCGGCGGGCGGTCAGACTTTTTTCTTTGGTGGTGCGCTGAACGCGCCTGCAGTCTTCAGCTTGCCAATCTGCTCGTCACCATAACCCAGCACTTCCTTCAGCACTTCGTCGGTGTGCTCGCCGAGCAAGGGTGAGCGCTCGATTACCGCCGGAGAAGCAGACAGCTTGATCGGCATGCCGACATTCCACCACTTGCCGCGCTGCGGATGATCGAGCTCCACATACATCTGGCGGCCGCGGATATGTTCATCGTTGGCGAGGTCTTCGGTGGACATGATGGGGCCGCACGGCACGTCCAATGGATTGAGTATTTCCATGAACTCGCGTTTGGTGTGTTTTTCGGAAAATTTGTTGATCAACGTCCACATCAGTTGCTGATTTTTGCGCCGGTCACCGATTTTGGCGAATCGCGCGTCAGCCGCAAGATCAGGTATGCCCACGTCAGGACCGATGCGCTTGGCGAGGGCACTCCAGACTGCTTCCTGCACCACAATATAAAGCCAGTCATTCGCGCCGTGCGGTTTGCAATGAATGGCATTGCCGAGCTGACCACCACCCGAATCGTTGCCCGCGCGCGGCACATCACCCATCCCTTTGTAAGTGGGCACCGAATACTCTGGCAGGTCGCCACGGGTAAGACGCTGATGGTCGCGCCATTTCACACGACACAAATTCATCACGCCATCCATCATAGCAACCTCGACATACTGGCCCTTGCCGGTGCGGGTAGCCTGATGCAGTGCGGCCAGCAGGCCGATCGCCAGATGCAGCCCCGTGCCGGAGTCGCCGATCTGCGCGCCGGTGACGAAAGGCGGGCTGTCCGGCATGCCGGTGGTGCTCATCGCGCCACCCATCGCCTGCGCCACGTTTTCATAAGCCTTGAATTCGGCATAGGGTCCGCTGGACCCGAACCCCTTGATCGAACCCATGACGATTTTCGGGTTGATCTCGTGAATCTTTTCCCAGGTAAAACCGAATCGATCGAGGACGCCGGGGCCGAAATTCTCCATGATGATGTCGCACTTTTTCAGCAAGTCCACGAATATCGTCTTGCCTTCGGCCGACTTCATGTTGACCGTGATCGACCGCTTGTTGCAGTTGAGCATCGTGAAGTAAAGGCTGTCTGCGTCCGGCACGTCGCGCAGTTGCCCGCGCGTTGCATCGCCCTGCGGTGGTTCAAACTTGATCACGTCGGCACCCATCCATGCCAGCAATTGCGAGCAGGTCGGGCCCGCCTGCACATGGGTCATGTCAAGAATTCGAACACCCTTTAATGCTTCCATTCTGTTCTCCAAAAATTCTGCGGCGGATTAAAGGCTGCCAGCCCGTTGCATGCGCGGCAGTGACGCGGCGCCCCGTAAGACAGTGGGTCCGTCCTAGATATTATTCTGATTGTACATAGCGAGAGGGCGTGACTATAGGTAAAGGCTGCTACCCTGACATTGACCAGAGTCAAGATTCCATTTCAATGTCTCCCGGGAATCAACAAAATAGTTATAAAATTCAATCACCTGCTTCCGCCGAACGACCATGACCCAACTCGCGCTGCATCCCCAATCCAAAATCATCCGTCTGCAATTGCAGCAAAACCTGGTTCTGAAAAATCTGGGGGTGGCGCAATGGAAAGAATTCGAACTATTGCTGGAGGTGATCGATTACGCCAAGGGCGAAACCCTGGAACTGCAGGGCACCCACGCCATGGAGCAGTATTTCGTCATCGACGGCATTCTGAAACGCACCGTGTCCAACGCCCAGGGCAAGGAAATGATTTTGCGTTTTGCCGCCGAAAGCGACATTGACACCAGTTACGCCGCATGGCGCCTGAAGACCCCCATGCCGTATTCCATACGCGCGGTCACCCGTGTGCGCGCCGCCAAGCTGTCGATGCTGCAGTGGGCTGCATTTCTCGAACGACATGCCAAAATCAAGGGTGAGTTCGAGTTTGAAGTCATGCGGCTGATGAGCGAAGTTATGGCGCATACCATCACCCTGCATCTGCTCAATGCACCGGGACGGGTACAACGCTTCATGCGCAAGCACGTAGAACTCGCCGAGCGGCTGCCAAAAAAGGAGCTGGCCTCATACTTGAATCTGTCGCCGGAAACGTTGAGCCGCCTCAAGCGGCGCGGGAAGATCTGACCCCATTTGACATTGACCTCATTTGCATTTTTGCATTTCATTTTTGCAAGGCGGCCGGTTTGAAAATGGCCGTGCAGCGGGCCTGAGGCTTTCGGTTGTCCCTCAATACGGCGTCCATCCCCCACCCAGCGCGTTCATCAGATCGACGGTGTAGGCGAGATACGCTTGGCGGTTGCGCACCAGCGCAAGCTGCGCATCGTTGAGCGTGCGCTGCGCGTCGAGCACTTCGAGGTAAGCCGAGTAGCCGGCGTCGTAGCGCATGGTGGCGAGACGCAGCGTGTTGCGCGACTGGTCGACGCGTGAGCGCAGATCCTGCTCGGTGTCGGCTGCGATCCGTACGTTCGAGAGCGCATCGGCGACTTCGCGGAACGCTGTCTGCGCTGTTTTCTCATAGAGCGCGGCTGCCTGCTGGGCCCGCGCCTCCGCCTGCTGCGTGCGCGCGGCATAGCGTCCCCAGTCGAGAACCGGGCCGACGACGCCGAGCCCGATCGACCAGATACCTGCGCCCGCCGAGAACAAGGTCGAAAGCTCACGACTTTGCGTGCCAAGGGCGCCGGTCAGGCTGAACGTCGGGAATTGCGCGGCACGTGCAACGCCGATCAGCGCGTTCGCCGACATCAGCGATGCTTCCGCTTCGCGCAGATCCGGCCTGCGCTCGAGCAGCGTCGAAGGCAAACCGGCGGGCGGCAGAGGCGGCACGGGAAGTTGCCACACGTCGCCGCTCCCGATCTGGAGATCGGGAGCGGCGGTGAGCACACCCAGTTGGTGTACCGCGACTGCGCGCAAGCGGCTAAGGTCTTTGATCTGCGCCGCAAGCTGTGCGCGATTCGCGTCCGCCTGGTTCACGTCCAGCTCGGAGGCGACACCTGCGTCCGCGCGCTTGCGTGCGATGTCGAGCGACTCTCCGGCAGCGCCCAGTGTTTCCCGGGATACGAGGATCTGCACATCGAGCGCGCGAACCGTGAAGTACGTTTGCGAGATGCCCGCAGCCAGCGTCAGCGCGACCACGTCCCGCCCGTAGCGCGAGGCGGCGTACTGCGCGCGAGCGGCTTCGCGTGCCCGCCGCAAGCGGCCCCAGAAATCGAGCTCGAAAGAGGTATTCGCCGAGACCTGGAAGTTGTTCCGCAGGGGCGCAGAACTGGCCGCCAGCGTTCCGGTGCGCGTGCTCGATCGTGAGCGTCCCGCGCCGACATTTGCGTCGATCTCCGGCAGGAAGGTCGCGCTCGCTTCGCGCATCACCGCTTCGGCTTCCTCGATGCGCGCGATGGCGAGCTTGATGTCGGCGTTCTTCTGCAGACCGGACGCCACGAGCTGGTCGAGCCTTTGATCGCCATAGAGGCGCCACCAGTCGGACGGCACCGTCAGTGCTGCGCCGGCACCCGCTTCGGAATAACTTGCCGGAAGATCGACGTCGGGGCGCTTGTAATTCGGCCCGAGCAGCATGCAGCCACTCAGTCCCACGGCCACCAGCGCGAGGACTGCCGCCCTGATGCCGCCTCTCACCTGCGAAGCGCGCGCGAGGCGATCTTCACAGGCGCTCATGGCACGTCCTTCACCGCGTTGTCGTCGGCGCTCGGCTCAGGCGGTGCGGTCTCCCCCATCTTCTGCCGCCGCGCGAACAACACGAAGAACAGCGGCACGAACACCGTGGCGATGAAGGTTGCCGCGAGCATTCCGCCGACCACCCCGGTACCCATCGAGCGCCGCGCACCGGCGCCGGCACCGGATGCGATCGCGAGCGGCAGCACACCGAGCACGAAGGCGAGCGAGGTCATGACGATCGGGCGAAAGCGCAGCCGCGCCGCTTGCAGGGCAGCGTCGATCGGGCGCATGCCCGCGAGCAGACCCTGCTGCGCGAACTCGACGATCAGAATCGCGTTCTTCGCCGCGAGCCCGATCAGTACGACCAGGCCAATCTGGAAGTAAATGTCGTTTTCCATTCCGCGCAGCCATACGAACAGCAGAGCGCCCGCTACTGCAAAGGGCACCGCAAGCATGACAGCGGCCGGCAGGCGCCAGCGCTCGTACAACGCGGCGAGGATGAGATAGACCATCACGATCGCGAAACCGAACGCAAAGATCGATGCGTTGCCGGTACGCTTTTCCTGGAACGCCTGCCCGGTCCACGCAACCGTGTAGCCGGCCGGCAGCGATTCTGCAGCGATGCGCTCGACGGTTGCAATCGCCTGTCCCGAGCTCACGCCGGGCTTGCCGCTGCCCAGAACCTTCGCCGACAGAAAACCGTTGTAGCGCTCGACCTGCTCGGGCCCGACGATGCTGGTCATGTTTATCAGCGCCTTGAGCGGGATCATCTCGCCGGTCGTGCCCGAGCGCACGTAGACCTGTCCGACATCGTCCGGCTGCGCGCGATACGCCGCATCGGCCTGGATCTGCACGCGATACGTGCGTCCCGACATGTTGAAGTCGTTCACGTAGAGCGGGCCCATCGTGCTCTGCAGCGCATCGAACACGTCGGGCACGGGAACGCCGAGCGCCATCGCCTGTTCGCGATTCACGTCCACCAGCAACTGGGGCACCGTCGGCCGGAAGAACGTGTTGATGCCCTGCAGCGCCGGGTCTTTGGCAAGCGCCGCGGTGAAGCCCTGCAGCGCCTGGGCGAGGCGCCGCGGATCGGAGTCCCCGCGCGCCTGCACATAAATCTCGAAGCCGCCTGCGCTGCCCAGGCCGCGTATCGCGGGCGGGTTGAACGCGAGCACGATGCCGTCAGGAAAGGTCATGCCCATCTTCATGACTTCGGCGGCGAGCTGGGGCGCGGTCTTGTCGCGATCGTCCCAGTGCTTGAGCAGGATGAAGCTCGTGCCGGCGTTCGACTTGTTGCCGCCGCCGATCACGTCACGGCCCGGTACGACGAACATATGGTCGATCGTCGGGTCTTTCGCGAGCCGCTGCTGCAGTTGTGCGCCGGTCCTGGCCGTGCGCTGCAGCGTCGCGGCGTCCGGCAGCATGATCGAGGTGATGATGTAACCCTGGTCTTCCGCGGGCACGAAGCTGCTGGGAACACGCGAGAAGAGCAGGGCGATCACACCGAGCAGCGCGACGAACGCCAGTCCGGAAATCAGCCTGTGCCGCAACGAGCGATCGACCCATCGCAGGAACGTTTGCGTCAATTTGGCGAAGCCCTTGTTGAAGGGCCGAAACAGGCGCGATTCGTGGTCGCCGGGTTTGAGCAGCAGTGCACACAGCGCTGGCGTTAGCGTCAGCGCCATGACTCCGGAAATCACCACGGCGATCGCCACGGTCACTGCGAACTGCCGGTACAGCACGCCCGCGATGCCGCCGAGAAACGCAACCGGAATGAACACCGCAGACAGAACGAGCACGATGGCGAGCACCGCGCCCGACACTTCGTGCATCGCCTCGATCGACGCCTGCTTCGCGCTCATGTGCTGCTCGCGCATCAGGCGCTCGACGTTTTCAAGTACGACGATCGCATCGTCGACGACGATACCGATCGCGAGCACCATCGCGAACAAGGTGAGGGTGTTGATCGAGAAGCCGAGCACGTACAGGCCTGCGAAGGTGCCGATGAGCGATACCGGCACGACCAGCATCGGAATCAGCGTGGCGCGCCAGTGCTGCAGGAACACGAACACGACGAGTAGGACCAAAATCGCGGCTTCGGCGATCGTGATCACCACTTCGTGTATGGAGGCCTGGACGACACGCGTCGTGTCGAACGGGATCAGGTAGTCCATGTCCTCCGCAAATCCCGGCTTGAGCTCGGCCATGCGGGATTTCACCGCGGCGGCGACCTCGAGCGCGTTGGCGCCCGTCTGCAGGAATACCGCCATGCCGACCGCGGGGTTGCCATCGACGGTGATCGACGTGTCATAGCTCTGTGCGCCGAGCTCCACCCGTGCGACGTCCTGGATGCGCAACACCCCGCTCGAGCCGCCCGCGCGCACGACGATGTTGCCGAACTCTTCGGGATTGACCAGGCGCCCGCGTGCGGTAACGGTGTAATTGAGCGCTTGCCCGACGGGCGCTGGCTCGGCGCCCACTTTGCCGGCCGCGTACTGCGCGTTCTGGGCGCGTATCGCGTTCGCCACGTCGGTCGGCGTCACACCGAGGTGCGCCATCTTGTCGGGCTGCAGCCAGATGCGCATCGAATAGCCCGACCCGAACAGGGTCACGTCCCCGACGCCGCTGATCCGCTTGAGCTCGTCGATCAGGTTCACCGTCGCATAGTTCGCGAGGAAGGTGGTCTCCTGCTTGCCCTTCGGCGACTGCAGGCCGATCACCAGCAGAATGTCGTTCGAGCGCTTTTGCACGATGACGCCGTTGCGGCGGACTTCGTCGGGCAGGCGCGGCAACGCAAGCTGCACGCGGTTGTTCAACTGGAACACCGCTTTGTCCACGTCGGTGCCGACTTCGAACGTCGCAGTGATGCCGACCGTACCGTCGGCGGCGGCGCTCGAGTTGAAATAAATCAGGTTCTCGACGCCCGAGAGCTGCTCTTCGATCGGCGCTGCGACCGTCTTGGCGAGCGTCTCGGCGCTGGCGCCGGGGTAGCTCGCACTGATCGTGACTGTCGGCGGCGCTATCTCCGGATACTGCGACACCGGCAGCGTCGTAGACGCGACGAGTCCGGCGAGCGTGATGATGATGGCGAGAACGCTGGCAAAAATCGGGCGCTCGATAAAGAAACGGGAAAAGTTGCCCATGGATGGCTCAGCGTGTCGCGCCGGGTGCGGGCGCTTGTCCGTCGTTGGCCGCCGGAGTCGCTGGCGGGGAGGCCGGCGCTTGCGGTGCCGCGCCTGGCGCGTGCGGCTGCACGGTCGCACCGGGCCGCAGCTTCATGAGGTTATCGATGACCACCTGATCGCCGGGCTTGAGGCCGCCCGTGACGACCCAGTTGCTGCCTATCCAGTTCGCAGTCTGTATCGGCCGCATGGTGGCCTTGCCGTCGGCTTCGGCAATCCACACGAGCCTTGCCTGCTCGGTTTGAACCACTGCCGCCTGCGGCACGAGGAACGCCTCCTGCTCGCCGGCGAGTATGCGAACCTTTGCAAACTGACCGGGCATCCACTTCAGCTCGGGATTCGAGAATTCCGCCCGCAACTGCACGGTGCCCAGCTTGGGATCGACCGTCGATCCGGCGAAGTTCAGCCGTCCGTTGCCCGCGGCGACCGTGCCGTCCTGGTTGAGTATCTGCACCTGCGCGCGCTTTGCGGTGGCGCGTATGCGCTCGAAGTCGCTTTCTGCCAGAGAGAAGCGCACCCAGATCGGATTGACCTGGGTCAGCGTCGTGAGGAGGTCGGTATTGGCGGTCACGAGACTGCCTTCCGAGCGCAGCGCACGCCCCGTGACGCCGCCGATCGGCGCCTTCACGTTCGTATAGGAAAGATTCAGTTGAGCCTCGGCGAGCCTGGCCTGTGCGCCTTCGATTGCGGCGGTCGATTGCTTGACCGAAGAGACGGCTTCATCGTATTCGCGCTGGCTGATCGCCTTACCCTGGGCGAGCGACTTCAGACGCTCCGCTTCGCGCTGCGCCAGCTCCTGCCGCGCGCGCTCCTGCGCGACGGCGGCCCGGGCCTGCGCGGTCGCGATCTCGTACGGCGCGCGATCGATCACGAACAGGGTCGCCCCGGCTTTGACCGGCGCACCTTCGGTATACAACCGCTTCTCCACGATGCCGGACACGCGCGCGCGAAGCTCGGCTTCGCGCGATCCTTCAGCCTGTCCCACCGCCTCGAGCGAAATCGGCACCCGCTCGAGCGTCACGCGCTGGACCGTGACCGGAATCGCGGGCGGCGGACCGCCTGCGCCTTTGCCTGCGGGTGCTTCAGGACCTTTGCCGCAGGCGCCCAAGAGCAGAGCGAAGCTCGCATAGGCGGCAGTGAACAACACGCGCGACGCGAGCGCAGGCTTGTTATTGGCGTAAAGGCTCATTGTGTAGACCAGACGTGTCGACGGGGAGGCGACCATTATATACAATCAAGGATGTATGTAAACCAAGATGTGCCAAGCGAGAGACGAAACATGCGCCGTACCAAAGAAGAGGCCGAACAGACGCGCCGCACCATCATGGCGGCGGCACTGCGCACGTTCGACTGCCGGGGCATCGCGAAAACAACGCTGGAGCAGATCGCTGAAGCCGCCGGTGTCACGCGCGGGGCGATCTACCACCATTTCGTGGATAAGCAGGCATTACTCGCGACGATACGCGAAGACGTTTCCCTGCCGCTGATCGACCGCGCGGACTTCACCCTGCTGAGCGATCGTAGCGGCGATCCGCTCGAGCGCGTCGAGCGCTTTCTGCTCGATCTGTTTCGAGCGGTCGACGAGGACGATGCGATGCGGCTCGCCTTTTCGGTCATGTCGTTCAAGTGCGAATACGTGGGCGAGTTCGAGGCCGAGCTCGACGAGTACGCCCGCAAGATCGAGCGCACACGTCGTCAGTTGACCGATGTTTATGCCGATGCGCGCTCGCGCGGCGACTTGCGCGCGTGCCTCACGCCCGAGATCGCTGCGCTGGAGACGACGGTGTTCCTTGCCGGGCTGATGCGCCTGTGTCTGCTCGATGGGCGCGGCGTCGGCGTTCGCCAGCACGCGCCGGAGTTGATCGCTGCGCACGTGGCGGCGCGGCGCGCTTCTTCTGCATAGCTGAGCTTCGGCATCACTGCCGAGTAGGTCTTTTTCTTCCGTACGTTGCAACTGCGTCGTCGATCAACCGGCGGTCTTGCCGCGCGCAACAAGGTGCGAACGAACATGCGTGGTTGACGTAGCATCGCTGTCGAACCTACAAGACGACGAGGCGACGACATGGCGGCATCTCTGAAGCCGACGGTATAAATGGGGGGTCCGTGTAACTATTCGGTAGCGCATGCGTTATCGACACAATACATATAACAAAGGCAACCCGCAATGCCAGGGCTTCCACGCTTCCCCCTTGCCGATGTGCCGCAGCACATCATTCAGCGGGGTAACAACCGGCAGGTTACATTCTTCACCGATGAAGATTACCGCTTCTACCTTGACCACTTGTTTGACGCTTCACGCAAGTATGGCTGCACGATTTATGCATACGTCCTCATGACGAATCATGTACCTCTTCTCGCATCTGCAAGCGAACCCTATGATCTGTCTCGCATGATGCAACACCTGGGAAGATATTTCGTGCGCTACATCAATCGCGTCTACAAGCGCAGCGGCACGCTCTGGGAGGGAAGATTCAAGGCGAGCCTGGTGGACACAGAAACCTAGTTTCTGCGCTGTTGCGCTACATCGAATGCAACCCGGTGCGGGCTGGCATGGTGCAAGCGCCAGGACAGTATCGGTGGTCAAGCTATCAACATCATGCGTTCGGTGTAGCTGATAGGATGGTCGTGGTGCATGAACAGTATCGTAGGCTCGGTAACTCGGACGAAGAACGGCAATTGGCCTATCGCAAGTTATTTGCTACCGAGCTTCACACCAAAGACTTGGCGGAGATCAGAGATACGGTCAATCGGGGTTGGCCGCTCGGAAGCGAGCGCTTCAAAGATGAGATAGAACGTGCCTTGCAATGTGCGGTTCGCCCGCCCCAGCGGGGTCGCCCACCACGCAAGTCGAAACCAGTACCGGTTGCCAAGCAACGCAGGGCCGTTTACATAACAGAAAAGTTACACTGAGCATCCCACCAGGGCAACGCAGCTACGTTTGATGCATCGCAATACTCCCCTTTGCTCCCCACTGAAACTCAAGGGCAAATTGGGGCGTCCCGCCGTAAAAATTGACCGGGGTCAAGAGTCCCCGAGCATGCTGCCCACTATGATACGGGCGAGTAAAAAAACAGCCACAGAATCAAGATCGGAACATTCCAGTTCCAAGTGGCCCCGACCTGCCATGAACCGAGGAAATTCGGCCTGTTTTACCTTTTCGGCCTGTTTTACCTTTATATGGCAGATATCCACTGGAAAGATACTTGCCCCTGGACGGCAAGAACGCGAGACCTCACAACATGACAACTGACACGCAATCACAAGAACAGATCGACGGTTTTCACCTAGTCATCAATGCCCTCAAATTGAACGGCATCGACACCATCTTCGGTCTGCCCGGCATCCCCATCACCGACCTCACCCGCAAAGCGCAGGCCGCGGGCATGCGCGTGATCTCGTTCCGCCATGAGCAGAATGCCGGTAACGCCGCCGCCATCGCCGGCTTCATGACGCAAAAGCCCGGCATCTGCCTGACCGTGTCCGCTCCCGGCTTCCTGAACGGCCTGACTGCGCTGACCAACGCCACCACCAACTGCTTCCCGATGATCCTGATCAGCGGTTCCAGCGAGCGCGAGGTCGTCGACCTGCAGCAGGGTGACTACGAGGAAATGGACCAGTTGGCCATCGCCAAACCGCTGTGCAAGGCCGCGTTTCGCGTGCTGAATGCCGAAGACATTGGTATCGGTGTCGCCCGCGCCATCCGCGCCGCCGTTTCCGGTCGCCCGGGCGGCGTCTACCTCGATCTGCCGGCCAAGCTGTTCCCGCAGTCCATGGACGCCGAGGCCGGCAAAAAATCACTGATCAAGGTGGTCGATCCGGCACCACGCCAGATTCCGGCACCGGACGCCGTCAAACGCGCCCTCAACCTGCTCAAGGACGCGAAGCGCCCGCTGATCGTGCTCGGTAAAGGTGCCGCCTACGCCCAGGCCGACGCCGACATCCGCGCACTGGTCGAAAAAACCGGAATTCCCTATCTGCCGATGTCCATGGCCAAGGGCATCCTGCCCGACACGCACTCGCAGTGCGCCTCGGCCGCCCGCTCGTTCGTGTTGCCGGAAGCTGACGTAGTGATGCTGGTCGGCGCACGGCTCAACTGGCTGCTGTCGCATGGCAAGGGCAAGACCTGGGGCGGCAAGGATCACAAGGCCTGGGGCGGCCAGAAATTCATCCAGATCGACATCTCGCCACAGGAAGCGGACAGCAACGTCCGTATCGACGCTCCGGTGGTCGGCGACATCGGCTCCTGCGTCGCGGCGATGCTCGGCGACATCAGCGCCATGGGCACGGGCTGGCCAAAACCTTCGGCGGACTGGCTGGGCGCCATCGCGGAGCGCAAGGACAGGAACATCGCAAAAATGAGCGAGACCCTGGCCAAGAATCCATCACCGATGAACTTCCACAGCGCGTTGAACATCGTGCGCGACATCGTCAAGACCAATCCGGACGCCATCCTGGTGAATGAAGGTGCCAATGCACTCGACTTCACCCGCAGCATTGTCGACATGTACAAGCCGCGCAAGCGGCTCGATGTCGGCACCTGGGGCGTGATGGGCATCGGCATGGGATTTGCCGTCGGTGCGGCCGTGATCAGCGGCGAGCCGGTGATCGCGATAGAGGGCGACAGCGCCTTCGGCTTCTCCGGCATGGAAGTCGAGACCATTTGCCGCTACAACCTGCCGGTCTGCATCGTGATCATGAACAACAACGGCGTCTACCGCGGTGACGAAAAGAACCAGACCGGCGGCGCCGATCCGGCACCGCTGGTATTTGTCAAAGACGCGCGCTATGAAAAGCTGATGGAAGCCTTCGGCGGCGTGGGCGTGTACGCTGCCACCCCGGCAGAATTGCGCAAGGCCATGGAAGAAGCAGTCCGCTCGCGCAAGCCTACGCTGATCAACGCCGTCATCGATGAAGGTGCCGGCACCGAGAGCGGACGCATCACCAGCCTGAATCCGACCAGCGCAAAAAAGAAGTAAACCTGAGAAGTTAGATCTGGCCGCCGAAGGACCGGCGGCCACTCTCGCCGAATCGATAGGCGAGGTGGCAGCACGTCGTCACTTTACCTTCAACGCATGCGGTGTTTCGTCCGGCCATAAAGCAGCAGAAACCCGCTGATCAAGCTGTCGCCGAAAATACCACCACCGTCCGACCGTGGCCAATACTCAAGCAGTCTGCCGGGCTTTGGCAATCAATTGTGCAATCAGCGGCCAGAACAGCGCCAGCAGCGCCAGCCCCGTAATACTGCCGACCAGGGTGTTGGAGAAAAACACCCGCATGTCGCCCTGTGAAATCAGCATGGATTGCCGGAACGCGCTTTCTGCCGCGTCCCCCAGCACAAGCGCAAGCACCAGCGGCGCTAGTGGATAGTCCAGCTTTTTAAAGGCGTAACCGACCGCACCAAATATCAGCATGTACCAGATATCGCCCATTGCATTGTTCACCGTAAAGGCGCCGACAGCGCAGATCACAACAATCACGGGAGCGATGATCGAGAATGGAATCCTGAGGATTGCCGCAAAAAACGGCACGCAGGTCAGTACCAGGATCAGGGACGCGATATTACCCAGATACATGCTGGCAATCAGCCCCCAGACAAAGTCCTTTTGCTCGACGAACAGCAGCGGTCCGGGCTGCAAGCCCCAGATCAACAGACCGCCCAGCAGCACCGCAGCCGTTGGTGACCCCGGAATGCCCAGTGCCAGCATCGGCAGCAGCGCCGAGGTGCCAGCCGAATTGTTGGCAATCTCCGGCGCAATCACGCCTTCCAGCTCACCGGTGCCAAATTTCGCGCCGTTCTTTGAGGTGCGCTTGGCGATGCCATAAGCCATGAACGACGCCGGTGTTGCGCCGCCCGGCGTAATGCCCAACCAGCAACCGATGATGGTGCTGCGAATCGCGGTGCCCCAGAAACGCGGCATCTTCTTCCAGGTCTCGAGCACGATTTTCATGTTCAGCTTGGCTGTTTTCCCGCTGAAGGACAAACCTTCTTCCATGGACAGTAGGATTTCCCCAATGCCGAACAGACCGATCACGGCAATCAGGAAGTTGAAGCCGCGCAGCAATTCGATAAAGCCAAAAGTCAGCCGCAATTGCCCGGTCACGATGTCGATACCCACTGCAGCCAGCGCAAATCCCAGCATCATTGCAACCAGAATCTTGAAAGGCGGCTCCTTGCCCATGCCGATAAAACTGCAGAAGGTCAGGAAATAGACCGCAAAAAATTCGGGCGGACCAAACTCCAGTGCAAAGTTGGCCACCGCCGGCGCAATAAAGGTGATCATGATGATCGCCACCAGCGCGCCAAAAAATGAGGACGTAAACGACGCGGTCAAAGCCTCCCCGGCCTTGCCCTGCTGTGCCATTGGATAACCGTCAAACGTGGTCGCAACCGACCAGGGCTCACCCGGGATATTGAACAGGATCGAGGTTATCGCCCCGCCGAACAATGCGCCCCAGTAGATGCACGACAACATCACAATCGCCGAGGTCGGCGGCATCGAAAATGTCAGTGGCAGCAGAATCGCCACGCCATTGGCACCGCCCAGGCCCGGCAATACGCCGACGATGATGCCCAGAAAGACACCGACGAACATCAATACGAGGTTGTACGGCGTCAATACCACCGAAAACCCGTACATCAATGAATTCAGTTCTTCCAATCAATCACCCCTTGCCCACATGTGCAATCCGGACGGAATTGCCTGCTAGTGCCCGACAAAACTCAGTATGTTGTAAGCGCCTTTGGGCAGCAGCACCAGGAACCAGATCTCGAACATCATGAACAGCGCGAAACTCACGCCGAACCCGATTGCCAGGCTTTTCGCCAGACGGTATTTGCCCAGCAACACCATGAAGCCGGCGATATAACACAAGGATGAAACATAAATGCCGACCACATAAATGCCGACCACATAAATCATCGCCGGCACGAACACGGCAGCTACCCGCCGCAACCCCTGCCAGCCCACAAAAAGCTTAGTGGGCACCGCTGCACGCACGCGCAAACCCGCCACAAAATTGGCAATGCTGCCGATGCAGATCATCAGTCCGACATAAAACGGGAAATAACCAGCCTGCGGACCGTCACTGGCCCAATGGGCGCCCAACCGGTAACTGGCAATCACCACGGTCAGGCCGAAAGCAAATGTCAGCAATGCCACCACCAATTCGGCACTGCGCTGCGATATTCCGGACTCCACCGGCGTACGCCCCCCTTGCTCACTCATTGGTGACCTCGACCCTCAACATATTTGGGAATGCGGCCAGGTTACGGACGAGCCCATGCTCGTCCGCAATCCCGTTGGATTACTTCTTGGCCAAGAAGCCGGCCTCTTTCATAAGACCATAATGCAGCGTTTCGGCCTTGGCAACCCAATCCGCATACGCCTGCCCGGTGAGGGCGGTCTGATTAAATGCACCACGCTCAATGAACTCTTTCCATTCCGGAGTTGCACGCACCTTGGCGAACAGGTCGACATAAAACGCGACCGCTTCCTTGGGCACGCCGGCCGGCATGAAAATACCGCGCAGCATCACGTAATCGGTGGGGACACCCGATTCCTTGCAGGTCGGAATGTCATTCCACGACTGGGTGTCAGTCACTTTGGCCTTGTACGGCATGCGGTCGTTGTCAAACACGCACAACGGACGCAGTTTGCCGGCACGCCAGTGAGCCACGGCCTCAATCGGATTGTTAACGCTGGAATTGATGTGTTTACCGACCAGCTGGGTCGCCACCGAACCACCACCCTTGAACGGGATGTAGGTGAACTTGATGCCCGCAGCTTTCTCGATCGCAACAGTAATGATCTGGTCTTCCTGCTTCGATCCGGTGCCGCCCATCTTGAACTTGTTGGGGCCAGCGGCCTTGACTGCAGCCAGATACTCCTTGGCGCTCTTGTAGGGTTCGTCCGCGTTCACCCAGAGCACAAAGTTGTCCAGTGCCAGCATCGACACCGGAGTGAGATCCTTCCAGTTGAAAGGCACACCCGTGGCCATCGGTGTCGTGAACAGATTCGACAGCGTGATGATGAACTTGTGCGGATCACCTTTCGAGGCTTTCACATCCAGAAAACCCTCGGCGCCGGCGCCACCACTTTTGTTAACCGGTACTATGGGCTGCTTCATCAGGTTGTGTTTGGCGACGATGCCCTGGACCAGGCGCGCCATCTGATCTGCGCCACCACCCGTGCCAGCAGGAATGATGAATTCGACCGGCTTGGTCGGCTCCCATGCCGCCACAGGGCCGGATGCAAACACCAGACCAAAAGCGGCCACCAGCGGCAACATGCCGCGAGACAATGCTCGTTGAATATTCATGTAACTCCTCCTATATCAATTGAACTACGGATGCTGAGTTATACCCGCGGCAATTGCCACAGCCCAACCTTATTAGAACGTCGCAACGTCCCATTCTTTCGCATTAGTTGCTGCGAAAGAATTGACCAAAATCAAGATTTTGCTTAATCCCCTAACGTTACGGCCTGACAGTGGATAAAAAATCCGCGACGAAAATCTACCAATAAATACACAGCCGTTGTTTGGCAACGCCCGGGCACAATGAACACTTTAACAGGAATAGGGCCATCTATTGCGCATATCCCCCAATGTAATATTGTTACAAATCAAATAGTTATGTAAGTTCCCGACAAATTCATGGGGGTGAGTGCTGTCGCAGACCAAATAACCGGAAATAGGTACGAAGTCACCGTTGCATCCACAGGATACTTCGCCGCCTCAAGCCCGATGCCGAGCCCTATGCGCAAAAAACGCTTCGCGGCAATTACTGCGGCGAAGCGTTCGATGCACCCGGTTCTAGTTCTTTACCTCAGTCTTTATCGTAATATCTGACGTCGGCACACCTCTGATTTTTGCCGAGAAGCCTAGCTGGGCAGCAAATAGCGCCGCCCCCGCCATCTCTTCAGCAACGCCTAGTAGTTCGTTCCATCAATATAGTTACTAAATAGATTATGATAGCCATGGTTTCCATTCGACTCTTGGTGGGGGTGATCATGGCCAGAAAGACAAAGCGGGCGACGCTGTTTTTGACTGA
>Ga0105053_10000076_pt1 | contig 108819 bp, 88 predicted proteins | sample BON01_FD_78093 | JGI IMG/M metagenome (GOLD analysis project Ga0105053, IMG submission 78093) | Freshwater microbial communities from Lake Bonney liftoff mats and glacier meltwater in Antarctica - BON-01 | ecosystem: Environmental > Aquatic > Freshwater > Ice > Glacier meltwater | place: Lake...
CACCAAAAATACCGCCCGTACGAAGTGGCGTAAAAATCTATTTTTTTTCACTAATGGGTAGCTTCATCGTTCTTAAAAACGCTAATATAAAACATCTTTCTCATTTGACAAAGTAGAATTAGAATGCCAAAATATTTACCGAACACCAAAATTATATTCCAATTCAATATAATCATATCATTTTTCACCCGATATTTGCAGTCGAAAAGTTTGTCTAATCCTTTTTAACCTCAGTTCCGAAACGTGCAAAAAAAACTTGCACGATATTTGCTCCGTTTTCAATCCGTATAATTTCAACAAATTTCCCTCGCAGCATGAAAATTTTTCAACACTTCAAATCTCTATCATTTTTGCTAGTCTTGGGTGGGCTATTCCTTGTCCCAGCCTGTAACGACGTAAAAGTTGAGGTACTCTCGCCTGATTCAAATGTCCACAACTATGACAACAATGTCTTTCTGGAGTGGAACAACGCATTCATGGAGATCGAGCGTTACGCTCCAGGGTACCGCCCAGGTCCTGCGCCGCGTGCATTAGCCTATCTTGGACTGTCTGCTTACGAGTGTGTTGTTGCTGGCATTCCAGAGAACAAGTCACTTGCCCCAAATTTTCCAGGCATGAATCTGCCCCAAATTGATGCAAGCGACAATTATTACTGGCCAGCTGTCATAAATTCCTCCTATCAGTATTTGATGGAGCGTTTCTTTTACCACATGGAAAATGCGCGGCCGCAGGAATTTGCCTTGATAAACAGTACTTTTACCAAGCTGCACAATCAATATGCAGCGTTGACCGATGCTGATGTCCTGGAGCGTTCAGAGCAACTGGGTCGTTCTGTAGCTGCTGGTGTGTATCAATGGGAAACCTCAGATAGAGAGGGTCATAATGCGTTTTTGAACCCCCAACCAATTGGCTATGTCCCGCCATCTGGCCCGGGAAAATGGAAGCCAACTTTCCCGGATTATGGGTTAGCCGTATTTCCCGATTGGGGCAAAGTGCGTCGCTTTGCCATGTCTGATCTGGATATGACACCTCGGCCTCCAATTCCATACAGCGAGAGCGAAACCTCGCTTTATTGGACACAGGGTATGGAATTGTACAATACAGTGAACAACATTAAGGCAGGTGGCCCAGGCGCTTACGAAGGCAAATGGATCGCTGAATTCTGGAGTGATGACATGCTGAATGTTACTTTCTCCCCGCCCACCCGCTTAATTGCAATTCTCAATCAAGTAGTAGAACTAGAAGGCTTGGATCTTGCAGAATGCGCTGAAGTATATGCTAAAATGGGTATGGCTATCAGCGACAACAGCGTTGCCATCTGGAATGCAAAGTACTTATTCAACACCGAACGCCCTGTAACGTATATCAGGAATATTATTGCTCAAAAATATCCGCAGGCCGCCAATTGGTCATCCAATTTGAACAACCCCTACGGTGGGCCACAAGGGTTTTCACCAGCTTTCCCTGCCTATCCATCAGGACATTCCGGATTTGGTGGCGCTGGGGCTAAAATCCTGTCTGCTTTTTTTGAATTTACACCAAAACACCCTGGCACCTACACCTTCACGGACTATTGTCATGATGGCAGGACTGAATTTATTGGAACCGCCCGCTCATTTAGCTCTTTTAAAGATTTAGGTGTAGAAAATGCCATTTCACGGATACCGCTGGGTGTTCACTTCCGTATGGACTGTGATGAAGGCCTGCGTCTTGGCGAAGTGGCAGCACAAAAGGTGTTGGAGCTGCCTTGGAAAAAATAAATAATTTGATAATTTGATAATTTTTCATAAAAGAACGGCCATTTCGCTTTGTGAAATGGCCGTTTTTCATTTTGAGACCTTTGTGCGTCTGTCAAAAAATCTTGGCGCGTTCCAGCAGCAGGTCGGTTTCTTCAATGATGATTTTACGCCCCCTGACGATGATAGCCCGATCATCTTTCAAGGCTTTTAATTGGCGAATCAGGTTTTCTGTTGCGGTGCCGATGTAAGAAGCCAGGTCTTCACGGGTGAAATTTAGCACCATAACATAATGCGGGTGTTCATTGAACTTTTCATTGAGCACCAATAGCGCCAGCGCTACCCTTTCCGCGACAGGCTTTTGTGCAAATGCGCTGATTTTATTTGCAAAAACGCGGAACTCATGGCTCAGGTAATACAGGAATGCGGCATTTAACGCCGTAGATTCTTGCAAATAGTACTCAAAATGCTGCCTGGGGATACAATCTACGGTGCAATCATCAATGGTTTCCACAAATACGGAGCTCGGTTCGTCGCAAACGATGGAACGGTGGCCAAACACTTCATCTTTTCCAAGAAAAAAAATGATGTGCTCGTTGCCCTCATTGTTGATGATAAATACCTTCGCCCTGCCTTGCCTGATAATATACAGACCCTTCGGGTAACTTCCCTCACTGTAAATCAAGGTTTTTTTTTTGAAAGTCTGGGGGCGCGCATAGGACTGTAGTTCCGCCCAAAGGGCACTGGGAATGCGTTCCCAAAATGGCGTGGGCTTAAAGAAATATTTGCGAAGTTCGGCTTGCTTTTGTTCGTCCGTCATGGCTGTTTTTGCAGGAAATGCCAGTAAAAGTAACGGATTCTGTAGAGAAGTAATGTAATAACATTCAAAAGGCAAATTTGTAAACTGCTACCTTTACGCTTTTCTGCCAATACATGGCCGTGCTTCAAGGAAGTAAAAAGCGGCAAAGTTTCAAGTAAAAATAGTTGCTCTACATGTTCGAATTTATTGAATCTAATAAAAAAATCACCTGGCTGATCATCGTTGCCACGTTTACACTGTTGATGTTAATACTGGTGCGACTTGTTTTCAGTAAAATCAACAAGCGGGCGGTAGAAAGAGCCAGTAAGAATATTTATACCTACCGATCTATCCAGCGCACCCTGAATATATTTTTTGGTATTCTGGGATTAAGCCTGGCAAGCTATACCCTCTTTGATGGCGACAAATACGAAGTCATCAGCAAAAATATTGAACGGATCATTTGGATAGGGTTTGTGGCTGTGGCAACATTAATCACCGTCGCCTTGACGCGTAGTTACTTCCGGCACAAGATTACACAGTCCTTTGAATCGGACAAGCAAGACCCGACTACTTACAAATACCTCAATTCCCTTTGTACCATTTTTATTTATATCATTGGTATCAGTTTAGCAGCTTATTCATTCCCAGATTTGCGTTTTTTGGCACAATCTGCCATGACAGGTGCTGGTGTGATCGCACTGGTGATCGGGGTGGCTTCTCAGGAAGCCATTTCAAATCTTGTAAGCGGTGCCTTTATTGTAGCGTTTAAGCCTTTTCAAATCGGCCATACTGTCCAAATTGGATCTACCGTAAAAGGTGTGGTGGAAGACCTAACTTTGCGTCATACCGTGATTCGGGATTTTCAGAACCGCAGAATTATCATTCCAAACGCCATCGTCAACAAAGAATATGTCACCAATTTCAATATGGTTGAAACCAAGGTTTGCGAATGGCTTGAGGTTGGGATTGGTTATGGTTCTGACGTTGATCTGGCGATTGCCATTATCCGCGAGTCGGCTGAAAGTCACCCCCTTATTTTTGATAACCGCACACCAGAGGAGGTGGCGGAAGGAAAACCCATAGTGGATGTTCGAGTTGTTGCCTGGGCTGAAAGCTCCGTCAACTTGCGTGCCTATATGTGGGCCGATAACAGCGACGATGGTGTGCAATTGCGGCATCAGTTGTTAAAAGCAGTAAAGGCAAAATTTGAAGCCCAGGGGATTGAAATTCCATTTCCGCACCGGGTAATTGTTCAGAAATCGGTGGACGGTGGCCGATAGACGGTTTGGTTGTTCGTTGTTCGTTTGCACAGCCTTTGCGCGCACGTTTTGGATTGTGTTTCAGCACACAAGCCAAGATACTCTGAATAAATTTTGGATTTAAGTGCTGAAACTCAATGTCAAGCACTTTAACAGAAGTCGTGCAAACGAACAACCATCAGCAAAAACTGCCAATCGCAAGCCAAATTACACCAAAACCTGATATCTGTCAGGTTATTCCAAAGTGCATTCCCTGACCTTTGTATCAACAGTTTTAACTAGAGCTGCAAACATTATGAACGCTCTCAATATTAAACATATCCTCGTCCCCACGGACTTTTCTCCAGCCTCACTCAACGCCCTGGACTCAGCGGTAGCAATGGCCAAACGGCAACACGCTAAATTAACGATATTGCTTGTTGTCAGTGAAAATCTGTTGACTTGCGGCCATCTTGATATGTTGCCTATAACCACGCCTGTGATTTCCATCATAAAGGATGAATCCTTTGAAATTCTGGAAAAAGTTAAAGGCCAGCTACAAGGAGAACATGGAATTGTAATCAATACCGAAACAGCCCATGGTTTTGTAGCGTCAGGCATTTGCAAATCAGCTGAGAAACTAAAAGTACAGCTTCCTGCGCCGGATTATCCGCCACAACAAAGCCATGCTTCTCGTTTTAGGTATTCCTGACAGCGGGAAAACGGATGCCATTAACTGGGTAGAAAGTAAGATCGAAGAGATCAAAACCGAATTGAGGGACGGATTGTCTGTTCACGTTTAAAACCCTCCAAACCGAGCGATATGTATTTTAGAACACTAAGCAAAGCAGTAAACCACTACACCGAACGAGGCTACACGTATTCATTTGATTTTTCAAAACAACTTAATGAAAGTAAAACGTGGAAAATCGTGGAGACACATCGATTTGAAGGGTTCTCAGATCCTTCTGACAATTCAATATTATACCTGTTAGAAAACAACAACGGCGTGGATAAGGGCATGGTAATAGATTGCTATGGTGCCGGGCGCGATGAACGGATAAGTCAATATTTGCAGGATGTATCAAGAAATTTTCCGAATTTGATGCTGCTTCCGGAAACTCAGACACCTTGCATGGAATAAGCGGAAAAATCTTTGCTAAGAATCATATTGATAACGACATGCCTTGCCCTAACAAGACTTTCTCAAGCTAATGTACCAAATTTAATGATTAAAAAATCTCACCCAAAGAAGCTCAACGAGCTTCAAGCCACGGCAATTTGCGGCAATGACATAAGCTCATCTTGCTTGTATGTCTCCGCTTTAACCATACTTTATGCTGGGCAGTATGCCTGGATATCACTGCTTATCGTAGCCTTGGTACTGTATCTTTTCAGAAAAATTTATGGAGAAGTTGTCGGCGCTTTGCCGCTCAATGGCGGTGCCTACAACGCTTTGCTGAACACCACATCCAAACAGTTAGCGACCCTGGCAGCTTGCCTCACCATACTTTCCTATATGGCTACAGCGGTCATTTCGGCGAGCGAGGCGATGCACTATTTACAAAACATGGTAAACGGTCTGCCCGTCGGAATCGCCACCATCGTTTTGCTGGCTGTCTTCATGAGCCTGGCACTTTTTGGTATCGGAGAGTCAGCAATAGTGGCTGTGGTAATTTTTTTATCGCATCTAGCCACCCTATCACTTTTGGTATTGGTGTGCGTTTGGTTCTTACTCGGGCACGGAAGTGCTATTTTTATGGAGAACTGGCAACAACCAATTGCTTCCGGTGGCATTACTACAGCCTTGTTTCTCGGGTTTTCTGCGGCAATGCTCGGTATTTCCGGATTTGAAAGCTCCGCCAATTTTGTGGAAGAGCAGCAACCTGGTGTATTTATTAAGACATTGCGCAACATGTGGGCGGTCGTGAGTTTCTTCAACCCTGTGATCGCATTACTGGTGCTGTGCATTATTCCTTTGAGTGTCGTAGGCGAACACCGGGAGTCGCTTTTAGCCTTCATCGGTAATGAAGCTGGCGGTAGTTGGCTCGGCTGGGTTATCTCTGTAGATGCTGTGTTGGTGCTGAGCGGTGCAGTGCTCACCTCCTTTGTCGGTGTCGGTGGCTTGATTGAGCGCATCACACTTGACCGCGTCTTGCCGAATTTTTTCCTGGCAAAAAACCGCCACAACGTCAATTATCGAATTGTGATAGGGTTTTTCATCATTTGCGTATCCGTGCTGTTTGCAACACGGGGCGACTTAGGGGCTTTGGCTGGTGTTTATACCTTTTCATTTTTGGCCGTAATGGCTTTGTTTGGCTTGGGCAATTTGTTATTGAAAATAAAACGCTCAAAGCTTCCACGCCCCTTGTACGCTCATCCATTGGCCGTAGTGGCCGCCATTGCATTTGTTGCTACAGCCTTTTGGGGGAATGCCAAGCTCAATCCAGATGCCTTGTTCGTATTCTTCCAATACTTGGTACCCGCTTTTGGCATCACGATATTACTGCTCAACCGAGGGCGAATCTTTTTGACGCTGATTTACACCATTGATTATTTGTACCGCCCAATACGGCGGTTTGTCGTTGTCAGCAGCCAATATTTGCATGAAACGCTCAAAAAGATGAAAGAACAACAATTCGTCTTTTTCACCAAAGGAGACAATGTAGCCGTATTAAACCGAGTACTTCAGTATGTGCAAAACAATGAAAAAACCGGAATATTAAAAATAGTGACCGTATTAGCCAACGATCAAATGGTCAACGAAGCCCTCCGCAACGACCTTGAGGTGTTAGACAGGGCATACCCTGACCTACACATTGAATACTTGGAAATTGTGGGGCAATTCGGCCCGGAGCTCATTGCAGAACTTTCCCAAAAATGGAATATCCCCAAAAACTTCATGTTCATTGGATCCCCTGGAGATCGCTTCCCGTATCAGGTATCGGAATTGGGCGGTGTACGATTGATTATCTAAAAACTGGCTGGAGGTGGTCAGAAAACGCGAAGACATACTGCTTACTCCGCAATACACACCTTACATTCGATTGATGAATTTTGGAAGTTCCTCCCTCGATTTTCAAATTATTTTCTGGAGCGACAACATGTTCCGGATTGAGACGACCAAAAGCAAAATGAGGTTTGCCATTGTGCGCGCCTTCCACGAACACGGCATAACCATACCTTTTACACAGATGGTCTTGCACCAGGCATCCCCGAAGGGAATCCAGTGATTTATGCTTTGATAGACCGTAATTGCCTGAAACCTGCTGTGATTTTGGCCGTCATTAAGTAATAATGCAACAAAAAACGCCAATAGCTGACTTTCGTCAGGTTTTGTCTTTTAAATAAACCTGATCTTTGTGATACGCAATCATTCAGCCTACTGCTGTATATAAATCAACAGAGGTACCCTAATTAATATGGGCTAGAATGATCTAAATAATACACTATTATGAATGAATACTCTATCAATAAAATAATCACGCCTACAGTTTTGCCACTTCAAGATGACACCGTTACGGCATGGTCTGAACATTTGTCGCACAATTTCAGGGCAAAACTGCTGTTGTACAATGCTGTTGGCACAGAAGGTGCAAATGGCGACCCAAACAGCCCAAAACAAGAAACAAAAGTTAGCGACCTAATTAAATCAGCCACCGCTACGCTCCGCGATTTGGGAGACAGTATGAGTACCGCACACAGGGTTAGTTACGTTGTTGAAGTGAGCAATCACTGGCGCAATCTCATCCGTCAGGTGCAGGACGAAGCTGCAGATTTGTTGGTAACCAGTATGCCAGCCCAAGGCGAGCCTACGCCTGGCCGCATGACTTCGTTGATGTACAACAGCCCTTGTCCAGTATTTTTTGTACGGAAAGGCATGCCTGTACAAGCGCCGAAAAAAATCCTGCTGCCATTGCGTGCCTCCGATGGCTTTGAGGAGCATATTTCTGCGGTAATTTCCTGGGCTCAATGTTTTAAGGCCAGTATATTTATGTCCACATTTATACCGGACGGGACGCCGACAAAAGATAAACTTCGACTCTTGCAAAGGGCTGAACAAATTGGACAAAAAATACGCGATGCTGAAATTGAACTACAAGTCGAAACTACCCATGGCTACCACTTTGGTACTACCATGATTAAACGGGCTAAAAAGATCGATGCCGATTTGATTGCCGTATGTGTCAGGCCGACCAATTATTTGACGCGCTTGTTCACCAAAATGGTAGGTCCATTTTTCTTAGAAAATTCGCCAATACCCGTACTTTCGTTGCCGCTAATGCAACCTGAGACTGAAGTAGCCGGTGTCGCCTCCAGTCAGACCTCAAATTCTGGCACTAAAAAACAAACTGTCAGTATGGCCGCAGAAAAAGCAGTTTGATCGCATTCTAAAATCATTTTATGGACATTGTAAAAATACGCCCCCTTCAAGAAGAGGACTACGAAGGGCTTAAAGCGTGCATGATACACGGACGTCTCCAAAACCATCGTTCTTTTAGGCTTGATTCAATGGCAAATGCGGAATTACAAGACCCTTGACGAGCTATTTGAACAAATGGAATACTTTGCGGACGCCGTTTCCGGCTACCGAAGCGATTTCGCCCTGTTGCCTGGGCCGACAGCTCCGTCAACCTGCGTGCCTATATGTGGGCCGATAACAGCGACGATGGTGTTTTGCTACGGCATCAGTTGTTAAAAGCAGTAAAGGCAAAATTTGAAGCCCAGGGCATTGAAATTCCATTTCCGCACCGGGTGATTATTCAGAAAACCATGTATCCGCCAACCGTCAATTAAAAACGCAAGATTCAGATGCTCAAACCACAAGAATTCGTAGAACTCCGCTCAGAGGAGGTGCAGGAAATACTCGGAACACCGCCGGGCTGGCTGGTGCGCCGGGGTACTTTCATCGTCTTTGTTGGTTTTGGGCTGATGCTCGCTGCCGCTTGGTTTGTGCGCTATCCGGATGTCGTTACCGCCAATGTTGAAATCACGACCAAGACGCCGCCTGTTGAGGTGGTAGCCCGCTCGGATGGCAGGGTTGCTCGGTTGCTGGTGGAAGATACCGTATTGGTGAAACCCAATCAGCACCTGGCAGTTTTGCAAAACACGGCTAATTATTTTGACGTGGTATTGCTCGACTCCTGTGTCAGCAGTTGGCGCAATTTTAAAGTGGAGGATTTCAGGGGGTTGCGCTTGCCGGACAGTTTGAACTTGGGCAACTTACAAGTTGACTATTCAAGTTTTGTGCGCTTGCTGAATGATTTTCAATTTGGACGAGAAAGTGGCAGCGCCTCTTTTCGCTCCAATGTGGGGTCTATTCAATTGCAGATCAGTCAGTTGGAGCAAAGCATTGGTTTTGAACAAAAAGCCTCGGTAAGGGTAAAAGATCAACTGAAAACGGCAGAAGAATTGTACGACAAACAAAAGCAACTGTACGAGCAGGGAATCACCTCTCGGGTCGATTTTGAAAAAGAACGCACAAAATTGTCCGATCTGGAGCGCCAACGCGATCAATATGAAAGCAATGTGCTGGAAAAACGCCGCGAAATCATTTCACTCAAAAGCAACATCGATAAAGCTTCTTTTGGCCAACAGGAAAGCAGTGCCTCGGCCTCTACCCTACTGGTCAACAGCCTTAACCTGCTCGGTACGGCCATCAACCTTTGGAAGCAACAATACTTGTTGACTGCACCCATTGAAGGAAAAATATCACTGAACGGCTTAAGGCTCCAGCAATTCGTCCGTATGGGGGATCAAGTGATGACTGTAGTTCCTGGAGGATCCGATATAATCGTCGGGAATGCCAAATTGCCGGTGGCTGGCAGTGGCAAGGTGACAGAAAAACAACGCGTTATTATTAAACTGGATAATTATCCTTATCGGGAGTTTGGCACCATTAAGGGCGAAGTTTACAGCAAGTCATTGGTTCCAAAGGATAGAGAATACAGCATCGTCATAGCTTTGCCGATTACCAAAAACAATACCCTGCGTACCAGTACCGGCAGGGAGATTGCCTTTGCGCAACAATTACAAGGCAAGGCTGACATTGTAACCGAAGACAAGGGCTTTTTACAGCGTATTGGCGAACAAATGATGGGGGTTATTCGATAACTTCTTCGGCTTCGTCGATCATATCCTGGGGCAAATTCTTGGTTGTCCGTGCGCCCAACTCCCTGATTTTCTGCGCTTTACCGACCAAGGTGTCGCCAGGTCTGCTGGCATTCACCAATTTATGCATGGCATCGTCATAAGCTACCCTGGCCGTATCAAGTCTGGCACCAATGGTGCGCAAATCCTCTACGAACGCAACAAATTTGTCGTACAAAAAACCGCTTTGCCGGGCAATTTCCAACACAGAACGCGACTGTTTTTCTTGTTTCCAAAGGTGCGCCACGGTGCGCATGGTAGCCAATAAACTGCTGGTGCTAACCAAAACAATGTTCCGCTCCAGCGCATCGGTAAACAATTGCGGATCGGCTTGAGCGGCAGTGTTTAACGCACTGTCTAGTGGTACAAACAGGAGCATATAATCCGGGGTATTGATCTGATAAAGGGTTTGGTAATTGGTTTTGCTCAGGTTCTCCACATGACTGCGCAGGCTGGCTACATGTGCGCGGAGGTGCACATCACGCTGACTTGGATCGTCGGTGTTGAAATAGCGTTCGAAAGCGGAAAGCGACACTTTAGAATCTACAATAAGTTGTTTGTTATCAGGCAGTTGAATGATAAAATCTGGTCGTTTAGCGTTGCCATCATCGTCGCGAAAAGTTGTTTGGGAAAGGAAATGTATGCCTTTTTGCAGCCCTGATTTTTCGAGTAAGGTTTCAAGCTGCATTTCTCCCCAATCGCCCTGCACCTTGCTTTGCCCTTTGAGTGCATTGGCGAGGTTATGGGCATCTACGCTGAGTTGCTGGTTGAGTGTATGTAATTGCTTGATTTCTTCTTTCAGGGTGGCTTTTTCCCTGGTTTCATCCATGAATTTGCGGTCTACATTTTCCTCAAACTCTTTGATTTTATCCCTTAGGGGCATTAAAACCGACTGCATATTCCGCGCATTTTGCTCTGTAAAACGCTGTGATTTTTCTTCCAACAGGCGGTTGGCAATATTCTCAAATTCTGTCTTAAAACGCGTTTGCAATTGTTCCACCTCAGCTTTTTGGTTTTGGAGGGATTGATCCAGGTGGAATATCTGTTGCTCCCGCGCAGCAAGTTGCGCCAATGCACTGCGCAGGTCATCTTCCTTGCCTGACAGCTCGCTGCGCATTTGTCCCACTTGCTCCACGGTGGCACTGTACAACTCCTTTGAAACAAATAAATCCTTGTTCAGGAACTGACTATCCCCATTTCCTTGTTGTTTAATGAAGTATAATATCAACAATACCGCGAAGAAGCCGCCGACCATTAAGAGTATTTCTGTGTCCATATGCCGATAATTTAAAGGCAAATGTAATAGATAGCTACCTTTTTGTTTATTTTTGTCCGCAATTTAAAAACAAATGTTTTAAATACCGTGCTCAGACTCTTACTCCTTTTTGCCCTTACCCTACCCTTTCAGGTATCTGCACAACGCAACCGCACTGAGCAGCAAACGCAATATTCCCTGCGCATCACCCGCACGGAATCGCCCATTACCGTGGATGGAAACCTTGATGAAGCAGCCTGGGGCAAGGCCGCCGAAGCCTCCAATTTCTGCATGAAATGGCCGCGCGACGGCGGTCCTGCCCCGCAGGAAACCACTGTCCGTTGTTTGTATGATGACCGCTACTTGTACGTTTCGGCTATTTGTTACGACACCACGCCCAAAAACGTAATTCAAAGCTTGAAAAGGGATGTTGGTTATTGGGACTCAGATGGATTTGCGATGGTACTCGATCCGTCAAACACGGCGAGCAATGGCTATTTCTTTGGTATAAATGCCGCAGGTGTTCAAAATGAAGGCCTGCTTTCCACCGGCAACAACGATATCGACTTTAACTGGGACAATACCTGGTTGTCAGAAACAAAAACCTACCATGATCGCTGGACACTAGAATATGCCATTCCGCTGCGCGTCCTTCGGTTTAAGGAAGGCCAAACAAAGTGGGGCATCAATTTTATCCGAAACGATCTTGGAGAAGGTATGTACTCCATTTGGGCATCTGTACCATTCCAGTTTGACGGCACGGACCTTGGATGGACGGGAGCCCTAGAATGGGATGCATCACCTAAAAAAACAAAAGGGAATTACAACCTGATACCCTACGCAAGCACTTCTTTGTCAAAAGATTACGAAGAGGCAGTGGATTGGAAGGCAACGGCAAATGCTGGAATGGATGCTAAAATTGGTATAGGCTCGGGTATGAACCTTGATGTAACCATTAATCCCGACTTTTCACAAGTTGAAATTGACCAGCAGGTGGTAAACCTAACACGTTTTGATATCCAATTGCCCGAAAAGCGCACCTTTTTCCTGGAAAATGCAGACCTGTTTGGCAATTTTGGCATCCCACCGCTACGTCCTTTTTTCTCGCGCAAAATCGGACTCAATGACGATGGTGATCCACTCCCCATTATTGGGGGCTTGCGGCTTTCCGGCAACCTCAATGCGCGCACGCGATTGGGAGTGATGACCATGCAAACAGGAAAAAAAGACAGCATTCCATCCCGAAACAACACAGCTATTGCTGTCAAACATACTGTTTTTGGTAGAAGCACGGTTTCCGGGTATTTTTTGGACCGAGAGGATTTTAGCGGAGGCGAAATCCAAAAAGCAGGGTATAGCCGCAATGCGGGCGTTGATTTCTCTTATATTTCAAATAACGGAAAATGGTTTGCCTGGGCCACGCACCACCGATCCATGAAACCTAATATTTCAACAAAAAACTGGTGGGGCAATGCGGGTTTCTCTTATAATTCCAGGAGATTTTCCTGGACCAATGATTATGTTCATGTAGGCGAAAACTACTACGCTGACTTGGGATTTGAACAGCGAATTGAAAACAATGACGCCCGCCTTGACACGGTGTTGCGCATACCCTACAACTTCATTTTTAACGAGTTCAATTTTATGTTCTTTCCAAAAAAGGCGGGCAGCAAATTAAATTTCATGAATGTTGGCGGACCTATATTGTTGGTTTTAAACGACGATGGCTCTATAAACGAGTTTGCGCCGGAACTTAAGTTTTCTGCCTTTTTCAAAAACACCAGCGAGTTTTCCGTTGGCGGTTCAAGCAACTACGCCAATGTTCCCGTGAGTTTTAAAATTGATGATGAGGAGGATTTGAATATCTGTCCAGCGATTCCAGCAGGCATCTACCAGTACAGCCAACTGAATCTTGAATACAGCGGTGACTATCGCAAGCCTTTTACCTGGCGTGTCAGTGGTGTCGCAGGGCAATATTTCAATGGCCAACAATACACCATAAAGGCAGAAATTGCCTACCGCTTTCAGCCGATCATGAATGTCCGTATTGAAGCAGAATACAACCGCTTAACATTTCCAGCACCCTTCTGCGACGTCGAATACATCAATATTACGCCACGAGTGGAAATATTTTTTGCCAAAAACCTGTGGTGGACAACCTTTTTGCAATACAACACCCAATCGGACAACTTCAATATTAATAGTCGACTCCAGTGGCGCTACCGCCCGATGAGTGATGTGTTTTTGGTCTATACAGACAACTATGCGGTCAAATTTTGGGGGCCAAAGAACAAGGCATTGGTGTTGAAGGTGGGGTATTGGTTGTGATTTAGTTGTTCGTTGTTGGTTGATAGTTGTTCGTTTCCAACCGCTTGGGTAAGTGTGTAGAACTTGGCCAGAGAACTCAAAATAGAAGATCACGGGTATTCGTTACCTTACTTGAGTTGTCTTGCTGTAAGCATCCGTCCACGTATAAGGCGCTGAAAGCACAAATGCAACAGCATCCCGGGCTACTCTCCCTTTTTACGTGGACGGGTGCTTATAGCAGGACAACCCAAGGTAAGGGATAGAGAAAACTCTTTGGAGACAAGCTATTAGATATCGAAGATTCAGTCCTGGTACTTAGTTCTGATATTCACGTTTTCTTGTCCGGTTTCCGTCACGAATATCAAAAGCTCGGAAACGAACAACGAACAACAAAACGAGCGACCATCAACGAAAATAACGTCCTAACGCAGCCCCCAAATCCCCCGGTTTCACCCTTTTCGCCAAAATCCTTTTATCCTTGTCAAGCAGGTAAATTACGGGCAAATTGTAGGCGTTGTATTGTTTTTCCAATTGTTCCATGGCTTTATGGTCGTCCACATCATACCAGGTCCACCCTTGTTGTCCAACGAACTTTTTCCAATATTCCCCCTGATTGTCTGTATTGATAGCAACGGCGGCTAGACCCTTTACCTGATAATCCAGGTAAACTTGATAGATTTTGGGCATAAATTCCATGCAATGCGCACAAAGTGGGCTGTAGAAAACCAACATCGTCAGTGGAGCTTCAATTTCGTACAATTCAATTTGTTTTCCCGTTTCGTCTGGCATTGAAAAGTTCAGCGCCAGGCTGCCCGTTAGGTTGGGTCGGTGTGCACCGGCTTTGTAGGCCAATCGTTCCAGGGTTGCCATGTCGAGCCAGGGAGTTTGATCCTTTTTCTGGTGCTTATCGACCATGTGGACGAAGATTCGATCGGCGCCGGGCGCATCATTCTGTTCATAAAATTGGGTGACCCGAAGCACAATAAACTGAAAAAAAGTACCGCCACGCGGGGTTTTAGCCAATATTTCATCAATGGCAAGGATCAGAGAATCTGGTTTTGCCACTACGTGGCGCGCAAAAAAATTATCGAAATATACCTGCCAAAAAACATTACCCAGCAAGGCATCATTGTTAAAATCAGTATTGTCCCAATAGTGAAGCTGCATCCAGCCCATGTATTCAGGGTTTGGCTTCCCTGTTTTCAGTGTTGGGTTCAATGGCATGGGAGGCTCTGGTGGCCTAACCGCTTGCAGCATTTTAGCATACAAGTGCTGCGGGTTGTTTTTGATAAATCCAAGCGCCAAAGAATCCGTTTTGGCCCGCAATGCCTGAAGTTCTTCATCAAATGGTTTTAAAGCTTCGACATCATTTTTTGTCGCTTGAGCCACCATATCCCGCATCGCTTTTTTAGCCTCAAAACTGCTTTCGATGAGGCTGCGCTGCTGTTCAAAGCGAAAAAGGGCTTCGTTTTGTTCAGAGTCTGGCGACCGAACTTCGTCCAGATGCGCTAAATCCGCCTGTATTACAAAGGAATCTGTTGGCGCTGAAATGACGAAGTCAAATAATTTGCCGTTGTTTGTACCGCAAAAATAAATCCCGGGATGGAGTCCATTTTTTTGAATGCGAAAGCTTCCAACACTGGTATCCACTTTAACTGAATCGAGGCGATAGGCTTTGCCGCCCTGATAATATCCAAATACCACATCAGGAGATTTTAAATGTTTGACTTGAAAAAGGATGTTTGCTTCTTGTGCATTCCCAGCCTGCGCAAAGGCTAGAATCGCAATGACCCTGAATAGTTTATGCATACGGCTTCAAAATTTAAAGGCAAAACAACATAGAATAAATGGTCTGGCAAATCGCGGACGAATACGGGAGAAAAATAAACGAGAAAAGCAAGGCAAGTATGATTTGTATTTCAGAGATGTATCTTTGCCGAACTTGACCAAATTGACCAGAACAATCAATCCTATCTTATGAGTTGGTACAAACGATTACGGGAAGGTATTTCCACCGCGACAAAGTCGAAGAAAGATGTGCCTGAAGGCGTATGGTTTCAATGCAAAAAATGCAAGGAAACCAGTACGATGAAGCTGCTTCGCGACAATTATTACAAATGCCCAAAGTGCGATTATCACACACCGATTGGGTCCGAGGAGTATTTTGACCTGCTTTTTGACGGTCAGGAGTACATAACCCTGCACGATGATATGATTTCTGTCGACGTGCTACAATTCACGGACTTAAAGCCTTATGACAAACGGTTGGAAGAGTCTCGAAAAAAGACCGGGCTGAATGATGCCCTTTCCATAGGTGCAGGGGAAGTATTGGGGCACCGACTCGTTATTGCTGCCATGGATTTTCGATTTATTGGCGGTTCCATGGGTGTTGTCGTTGGTGAAAAAATCTCCTTGGCCATCGATCATGCGCTTGAATCAAAAGCTGCCTTGATGATTATTTCGAAAACAGGCGGTGCGCGCATGATGGAGAGTGCTTTTTCCCTCATGCAAATGGCCAAAACCAGCGCTAAACTGACGTTGATGGCCCGAGCAAAGCTTCCCTATTTCTCCTTGATGACGGATCCTACAACTGGCGGCGTTACCGCCTCTTTTGCCATGCTGGGCGACATAAACCTGGCAGAACCCGGCGCATTGATCGGCTTTGCAGGCCCTCGGGTTATCCGGGAAACAATCAAGCGCGACCTGCCTGAAGGCTTTCAAACGTCAGAGTTTTTACTGGAGCATGGTTTTGTAGACTTAGTAGTAAATAGAAAAGACCTCCGAGAAACAGTGGGCGACTTGCTCGCTTTTTTTGATATTAAAGAAAGTGTATGATTGCTTTTAATCCGTTCGTCAGGCTTAACCTACGCACCTAGGCATTCATCTTTTATTCGTGAATTAATGAATCAGACAATCACAACTTTACCCAGCGGTAATCAAAAAAGTATGTCAATAAAACCCTCCACTCGCCGCAGCATCCTGATCTTCTTGCTTTTAGCCGCCTCCATTGGAGGTTATTTCGCCATAGAACCAATAAAAAGCTTTTTGGTGCCCGCTGTAGCGAAAGACATTAGAGATCCTTTTGTTTGTATCCCTTCCGGCGCTTCTTTTGAAGACGTTATCCAGATATTAAGGCGCGGTGGATTTATCCACGACGAAGTCAATTTCCGCTGGCTTGCCGACCAAATGAATTACAAAAAAGACAAAATGCGCACGGGCCGTTTTGAAGTGCAGCCCGGTTGGACCAATCGCCAGTTGATTCAACACCTGCGCAATGGGGAACAAGCTCCCGTCAAATTCGTGCTTAATAACGAACGCTTGGCAGAAGATGTCGCCGGAAAAGCAGCCCGCTTCATTGAAGCCGATTCCATGTCGATCTTGCAATTGTTTAGGAATAAAAATTACCTGCGCCAATATAACTTGACGGATGAAACGCTGTTAACAGCTTTTATTCCAAATACTTATGAAATGTATTGGAATACCGATGCACAAGGTTTCATTGCGCGGATGGTAAAGGAACACGATTTGTTTTGGAGCAAAAACAACCGCCTGGACAAAGCTAAAGGGCTGGGTATGACGCCTGAGGAAGTGTACATCCTCGCAACCATTGTAGAGCGCGAAACCAATGCCGTGAGCGAGAAACCAACCATTGCTGGTGTTTACCTCAACCGTTTGAAAATCAACATGAAGTTGCAGGCAGACCCAACCTGTGTTTTCGCCACACGCGATTTCACGACCCGTCGCGTCACGGAATTTCATACAACTTTTGATTCTCCCTACAACACCTACATGTACAAGGGCTTGCCACCAGGCCCAATCAGCATGGCCTCTATTCCCAGTATTGATGCCGTACTGAAGCCAGAGAAGCACAATTATTTGTATTTCTGCGCCAAACCGGATGATTCAGGTACCCATGCCTTTGCAGCGACCTTCGAAGCCCATAAAGTAAATGCGGTTCGTTTTCAGGCTTACGTAAAGACTCGGGATAAATAAAAACACGACATGATATATCGTTTACTAGGCCGCTCTGGTCTCCGCGTTTCAGAACTCTGCCTTGGCACCATGTCATTTGGTACCGAATGGGGCTGGGGTGCCGACAAGGCTGAAAGTCAAAAAATTTTTGAAGCCTACGCCAATGCTGGAGGCAATTTTGTAGATACCGCCAACCGCTACACTGAGGGCACCAGTGAGCGCTGGCTCGGTGAGTTCATTAAAAGCGAACGCGATCATTTTGTCCTGGCCACAAAATTCACGCTGCGTGACCAACTGGGCGATCCAAACTTCGCCGGCAACCACCGGAAAAACATGATACGGTCCGTAGACGAGAGCCTGCGCCGGCTTGATACGGATTTCATTGACCTGTTATGGGTTCACGCGTGGGATGGAACCATCCCCGCAGATGAATTGCTCCGTGGACTGGAAGATCTGGTGCGCAGCGGCAAAGCACATCACATCGGTATTTCCGATACGCCCGCCTGGATCGTAAGTCAAAGCAATGCCATCGCCGAATTGCGAGGCTGGAGCTCTTTTGCGGCGCTTCAAATTGAATACTCGCTGCTTGCCCGCACACCAGAGCGCGATTTATTGCCCATGGCCCAACATTTCGGAATGGCCGTGACACCTTGGGGCGCCATTGCTGGTGGGGCACTTACGGGAAAATACCTGAAAGGTGAAACAGGAAGATTGCCTGAACACAGTAACCGCCGCAGCGCACACGCCAATAAAATAGCCGAAAAAGTAGTCAAAGTCGCAGAAAAACTAAAAGTTCAGCCTGTTCAGGTGGCCATAAATTGGACGCGGCAGCGAAATCCCAACTTGAATGTTATTCCACTGATCGGCGCATCGAAAGCGGCCCAAATAGTGTCTTCAATGGGCTGTTTAGACTTTGTAATTCCCGATAAATACATTCAGGAGTTGGATGAAGCCAGCAAAATTGAACTGGGATTCCCACATGATTTTTTGAATTCCGCGAATGTTCAGGAATTGATGTTTGGAGGAACTACTGTAAAATAAGTTTATTGGTTGATGACAATCCGAGCCGCTGTGCTGCCATCTTCCCAAATAGCAAGCAGGGTGTATATCCCTTCTGGGTATTGACTCAGGTCAAAATGCTGCGGTACCCCCTGGATCAAAATCCTTTCTCCCAGCTGGTTGATTAACTGAAGTTCAACTTTTTCAGGGCTTGAGACATCAAAATACAAAATCCCAGAGCTTGGATTGGGGTATATGTTCAGCTTTTGGGAACTTGTTGAAGGATCTTGAGTGGCCACAATTTCAGGAAGCCAGGTATTAAAATCAATGCCCCATATCCGCTGCGGTACAAATAAAATTCCGCCATATTCTGTGCGTTCATTCGCAAAATATCCACTCCGGTTTGTGCTGAATCCTATACTTTCTACCTGGCCAACGGTAAAGGCGCTACCCAATTCAATGCGTCGTTTGTTTCCACTGAAAAATTGATCTGTTCCGGGCTGCCAATCCCAGAGCAACCAGGAGAACACCGCTGGCAACCCTCGCAGGTCATAGCCAACCAGTGCAATGGTTTTTCCATCGGGCGTAATACTAGCGCCCGTTATAAGGCCCTGGGAATCAAAAGTTTCGATTTTTTGAATACTATTGTTACCCAGATCTATGGCGTAATGCGTCGTTTGATATTCCTTCCGGTTTTTGGTGAATAAATGCAGCTTGCCTTGTGCAAAAACCATGGCTTCGCAGTCAAATACGGTGCTGTCTTCGGGTACGTTCGTGAAATCAATTTGGTCGGGGTATGCAAATGGCACAAAACTGTATTCACTGGCATTTACGGTTTGATTGCTGCTATTGCCAATCGCGCTGAATGGCACTTTATAAATGCCCAGGTTCTGACGGTTGTTGCTGTTGTTTCCAAAATCGCCCAAATACAGGTTTGTACCATCAGCGCATACATCTTCCCAGTCTCTATTTTGGGCATCCTTCAGATTAATTTTCTTTATTGAAGCCCCATTGGAGGGATTTACACTGAAAAATTCTGGATCGAAACCACTGTCGTTGTGTGCCCACCATTCCCCATTCGAAAAGTTCAAGCCGCTTATTTCCCTTAAACCAATGCCTAAATTCGAAATGTAAGCGGCACTGTAACCAGTCATCGGATACAGACAAGAGCCATCATTTTGAACAGCCCCTGCATTGAAATTTGTCGCTTGCGGGTCTGTACAACCAATTTGAGCTTGGATTAGATGGACTAGTAAAAGAAGGCTTATGATCAGGCTTGTCTTTAAAAATAGCATTGGATTCTTTTTTTGAAAACTACGTTTTTTCATTTCACACCACGCCACAACGGCCACAACGCAACTAAAAAAGCGCGGCCTCCCAAAGAAAGGGAGACCGCGCTTAATTGTGTAAAAAAAGTGCTTTATTTATTTAATCACGATCAACTTTCGCGTGCCAATTTCTTGGTTCGAACGGAAACGCAACGTGTACATACCGCTTGGCAGATCAACACAATTGATCGTAACTTGTTTGGCTTGGTCACTAATTTGCGTTTTCAGTACACGTCCGGTAGCATCAATAACGGCTATTTCCAGACGGCTATTCAATGGTGTCGCAAAAATCACTTGCGTCAAATCGCTCGTTGGATTAGGTTGCAGGCTCACACCGCTCAACCAACTCGGCTCCTTAACGGAAACCGAATTGCCGACTGTAATTCCTTCCAACGTATAGGTACATCCTTGAGCATCTGTGATAACTACATCGTAATTTCCTTGAGCAAGCCCTTCAATGTCTTCCGTTGTCGCAACGACCACGCCACCTAACAGCCAGGAGAATGTGTAAGGAGATATACCACCAGAGAAGGTGATATTAACTGCGCCTACACCAAGGTTGTTATGGTCGTTGGTAATGGCAACGTTATCAAAAGTAACAGGAGGCGTTACGGTCACATTGAAGGAACAGTTGCCCACATTTCCACTGGCATCCCTAAAGGTGAATGTTTGGATGGTGGTGCCTGCCGGGAATTCTGCACCACTTGGCAGGCCGCTTGTTTGCGCCCATTGGCCACTTAGAATCAAGCAGTTGTCCTGTGCCGTTGCTGGTTGATAGTTCACTATATTATCACTTGGACAAACGGCTAAGTTACTTGGGCAAATCACAACAGGCACTTCTGTATCAACAATAGTTACGGTTACCGTAGTTGCATTAGTCAATCCAGACAAGTCTGTTACGGTTAGGGTTACCTCTTGGGCGCCCAATTGCGCACAGCTAAATGTATTCGGGGTAATTACGGAACTGGCAATGCCACAATTGTCGCTGAATTGAGCACCAATGGCAGCAGTTGTAATGGTTACATTGCCTGAATTATTCAAAGCAATGGTCGCATTTTGAGCAGAAACCATCGGAATCTCCTGATCGTTGGAGGCTACTATAACCGAAGTGCCCGTTGTGCAACCATGAGCGTCTGTTGCGCGCACAGTGTATGTTCCTGCGTTGACATTGCTCAAGTTGCTGCCCGTTGCGCCATTGCTCCAAAGGAAAGTATACGGAGCTGTGCCGCCAGCAATAGTAGCCGCAGCTGCTCCTGTTCCATCATTCGGGCAAGTTGTATGGCTCACTTGAACATCCCAAGGTGTAAATGGCATTGGCTCATTCACAGTCGCCACACTGACTGTCTGGCATTGGTTGACATCGAAAATGGTGGCGGTATAGGTGCCACCAGCGAGGTTTGAAATGGTCGATGTAGTGGCGCCATTGCTCCAGGAATAGGTGTAAGGTGCTGTTCCACCGACTAATGCCAATGCAACAGTACCAGAATTGGCCCCTGGGCAATTGACATCCGTTACGGTATTGGACGAGGCAATGGCACAAGAGAAAGCATTCACCACAACTGTCCGTACTAGCGAACAAGCGTTTTGATCTGTAACTTCAACGGTGTAAGTACCTGGAGCAAGGTTGGTAATGCCTTGGGTGGTAGCGTTTGTACTCCACAGATATGTATAGGAACCACTGCCGCCCGTTGGATTGGCTATTGCTGTACCATTGTTGGCCCCGGCAAAAGTCTCATGTGTTGCGCTTGCATTGCCAAACAATTGGGTCGGCTCCAGAATTTCAATATCAAGGGAGGCGGGGCAATTGTTCGCATCGGTGACGTTTACGGTATAGGTACCAGCACTGAGTCCGGATATTGATTGAGTCATTGCGCCATTGCTCCAGAGGAAAGTCACTGGTTCCGCACCACCGATCTGATCAACGAAGGCAACGCCATTGGCATCATCAAAGCAAGTAACATTTTGTCCAGAAATGGTTGCGGCAAGGGCACAATCAAAGGCATTGACAGTAACCGTTCTTACTACGATACAACCGTTTGCATCGCCAACCGTCACCATGTAGTTGCCTGGTGCCAGGTCTGTAATGTTTTGTGTGTTCGCGCCATTGCTCCATAAATAGGTATAGCCAGCCGTTCCACCAGTTGGGTTCGTAGAAACACTTCCGTCATTCACACCGCTCATACTTTGATGGCCAACCATAGCATTGGCCAGTAAGATATTAGGTTGTGTAATGGTTGCCGAAACAGAAGCTGTGCAATTTTCGCCATCTGTTAGCGTCACGAGATAAACCCCGGCGCTCAAATTGGCATTTGTTGCCATGGTACCGCCATTGCTCCACGCATAGCTGTAAGTACCGTTGCCACCAAGACCTGCCACAGTTGCAGCGCCACTGGAGCCACCGAAGCACAAAACATTGCTTTGGTTGGACAAGTCGGCTGAAACCTGAGAACTTTGAGCAACCGTTGCTGCTGCTGTTGAGGTACAGCCGTTGCTGCTGTTGGATACCAAAAGGAGATAGCTGCCGACAGCATTAACCAGCGGTGAATCCGTATTTTCTCCTTCAATAATATTGCCGTCCGTCGTCGTCCAGCTATAGGAGATATTATTGCCCTGAGCTGAGCCCGAGCCATTTAATACCATTTGTGCGGTATTACAATTCAAGTTGCCCGGTGCTACTGCGGAGGCGGTAGGCGGTGCTGTGTTGTCGGCTACAATAACGGACGTCGCTGATGTACATCCGTTGTCAGGGTCTGTAACGACGAGGTTATATTGTCCCGAAACACCAATGATAAAGGTCGAAGTATCGGCTGTAAACCCATTCGGGCCAACCCAGGAATACGTGGCGTTGGTATCAAGGGTGTTTCCAAGTACGGTTGAGAGATCAAGCACACAGGTGAGCGCATCCGCTGTAGCAGTAGCGCCAGGGCCGTCTGTACTTACAATGACAGTGGCTGTAGCTGTATTGGAACAGCCTGTGATGGTATCATTCACTACCACACTGTATGTGCCGGAAGTGTCGACAGTTGGGCTTTGCAGCGTGGAAGTGTACCCGTTCGGGCCTGTCCAAACAAAGGTTGGGTTGCCAGAATTGGTCGAAGTGCTTAACACGATTGTATCCGCTACACACGTCAGCGAGCCGCTGGTGGTAGAAAGACTGGGTGGGGTATTATACCCCGTTACGCTTGTCGTGGAAGTTTTGGTACAGCCGTTTGTCGTATTTGTAACAATCAAGGTGTACACTGCTGGTGCGCCCACAACTGGGCTAAGCGTATTCCCACCAGAAACGATGGTACCACCAGTCCAGGAATAAGCATAGTTTGTACCCGAAGAACCGCTTCCTTGTAGGGTATCGAGTGGAATAGGGCATGAAACCACGCCCGCAGCGCCGGCATCTGCAGTAGGCTGCGTCAAATTCGCAGTCACCGATGTCGCAAGAAAGGCCGTGCAGGTGGTCACAGCATTGATTATTTGAAAAGTGTAGTTCCCGGCAGCATTCACAACTGGGGTCAAAGTAGTACCTCCGGATACTATGTTTCCACCATTGGAAGCATACCATTGGTAGGAAAAGTCAGGCCCGCTATCTGAGCCAGCAGCGTTCAATTGGATGCTGGTTTGTGCGCAAGTAATCGTTCCCGGAGGGGCAATTGTTGCTGTTGGGTAGACAGGCGGTGCCACTGTTTGCACGACGGTTGTCGTGCAACCATTTGCATCCGTTACGGTTGCTCTATACTGACCAGGGCTTAGAGCTGTTGCCGTCTCCGTATTTTGGCCATTCTGCCAATGGTAACTATAATTGGAGTTCCATCCTCCTATACCCGAGATGGTAATGCTGCCTAAAACTCCATTGCAGCCGACCAATGTCATGTTAACAACTTCGGCGCTGAGTGGCAAAGCAGGGGCAAGTACTTCAATTGGGTCAGAGACAAAGGTGATGCCTCCAGAAGTGATGGATACAGTATAGGTGCCAGCGGGAATATTGTTCAAATCTTGCGTCACTTGTCCACTGCTCCAACTATATGTGTATGTGCCGGTGCCGCCACCTGGTGAAATGTCGATTGCACCAGTATTGGTATTGATACATTTTACATTGGTCGAGCTGTTCAAGTTGTACGTTATGGGTGGTGCTGCACAGCGAGTGTTTCTGAAATTCCAAAGGGCAGTTGCCGACAACTGGCCGGCAACATACACTTTTTTGTCTGCTGGGCAAATGCAGTATATTGTTGGGAAATAAGTAATGGCATATTGGTTGGCAATACTTGCGCTTTCAATTATCGGGTAAGGCGTGCCCGTAACCCAGTCGCCTTGCGTGCCACCAACACACCCTGCAGGTCCGTACAAGCAGGCGGTATTCGTCGCGGCATCCCCCTCGATAAAGAAGCAATACACTTCATTGGTGCCGCCAGGCCCGCGCGCGTCCCAGAGATCTCTAAATGCGTGTGTGTTGTGGTAGTTCCAACAAGGCCCGCACCAGGTAGCGGAAATGTCGAGGTATACTGTTTTGCCAGCTTCCAACAGATCATAAAGGTTGTGCGAAGTCCCATCCAGGTCGGTGGCGGTAAAATCTGGTGCGATAGTGCCATTGGGAAGTTGGGCAAAGGACACGGTCCAACAACTCAGGCATAAGGTGCAGAGTAAAAAGAATCTTTTCATAGAAATTAAGCTGGGAAATATTGTGGTGAAATTCGAAGTCGAAATGTAGAACAATTTCATGAATTATTCAAAGTAAGATATGATATTTTGCGAAAATTGCACTTTTTAGGACAAAAAATATGATCTCCAGTATCATATCCATCGATGAACTTATTCATAGATATTTGATGAACAAGACGCTAATCTTCCATTTTATAAGAAAATACAGCGCTCCCGTTTCCTGCCACAACAAGTTTTTGTTGCCCAAAAAAACAAATGCTAAAAGGAGTATTACCCGCCAGAGGAAAGCCCTTGACAACTTTCCCAGCCAAATCAAACATGGTGATTTTCCCACCCAAAGTTGAACACAAGCCCAAACCTGAATCCACTGGAAAAACGGCATCAGGGCTAGCAATTATTTGCTGTGAAAATGTTTTTTGAGCCTTGCCAGACATTATTTTATAAACGGTCAATTGTTTTCCCAGTAACAGCGCCATACCAGGTTTGCCATCAACCAAAAAGCTCGTTGCCAATAAAGGGACATTTGTTTGTCTCCCGATCAAACTTTGGGTAGAAATTTTTCCTTCAAGGTCGCAGCTGACCATGAGCCCTTCATTGCTGATGCAGACAATGCGGGGTTTAATTGTAGATTTATCTAAAAAAACACCATTGCTAAAAGTACCTGGCAAAGAAACCTTTGGAAAACGCAATTTCCCGTCGCGTCCGAAAACAGACAAGCCCCCGTTTTCATTCAAGATCGCGAGGTAATCTTTGCCCAGGTGTTGAAAATGCAAGATATCCGAGATGGCATTGCCTATGTTTGTTTGCGGATTCCAGCCGTCTAAGGCTCGACCATAGGCGTCGAAACCATAGGCGTTCCCATTTTCACAACATACAAAGTAACTGATAGCCAAGTTCTTATCAAAATTTACGGCGCATAAACCAGTCCTTGCCAATGCTTTAAGTCGGAGCGGGTAGCCCTGTACTTCAGCGCCTTTTTCATCAACAATCCAAACCTGAGATTTTGTGTTAAACAGATAGCAATTTCGCCCGTTTTGAAAAAAATCTATGCCCTTGATTGTAGAGATGATTTTGTCGCCGATGGGTTTTTGCCAGGCAATTTCACCGCCTGGCTTGAGGCAATACAGTTGTGATTGATTGTCCTGGACCAGAATAGCCGCTCCTTCGGGCATGCCAGGTTGAGAAATGATAAAAGTTGGGGTGACGGCAGGAGCCCCCAAGGCTGTTTTCCAGAAAACATTGGATTTTGGAGTTTGAATACTTTGTTTTTGCGTCGACAATGCTACCTCCATTTTTCGCCCAAAGGAGGGTGTTATTTCTGCCCCCACCCACCCTATTTGAGCAAACGCTTTGATATCAGCTTCCCAGGTCTTTTGTATTGCTTTATCTTGAAATAATTGATGCAAAATCCGGGGCAAGTACCCGCCGTTCAAAACCACTAAGCCGCGGCCTCCTTGCTCAAGTTGTTGTACCAACTGTAGGAAATCGATGTTTTGAGCCAGGGTTTGATTACCAATGTATTTTTCAAGAAAGATTTCAAGCGCAGCTCTATTGGGTGCTATGGCCACATACTTCCCCAAATGGGCGAAGTATGGATTTTGGAATGCCGCATCCTTATCCGAAAAGAAGGGCGTTAACAAGGATTGGCCCTGAAACCCAAAGGCATCAAACATCCCGATATGTTCATGCGCCAACAGCCCCCTTGTTTGCCCGTACGATTCCAGGGCTTTTATGGCCTTCGTACTATCGCGGACGGCCAAAAGCAATAGCCTGTCGTCTGTCATCGATTCAGATAGTGGCTCTGTGACCACCAAGGCGGCCTCCTCCCCTACCCAAGGTATGACAAAACGGGTAAAGTCCGGGCTCAAATTACCAGACAACTGTTTAAAAAACAAGGACTTATTATCAAAACCAGCCCAAGCCACTAGTGCCGTATTATCGGGAAAAAGGTTGTAAATTTCTTTGCGACCAGCGCCTCTCCAAGTTCCCATTTCGGCGAGAAAGGCGCTAGGTTCAAAAATAGCTGTCGTTTTTTCGCCATCCCAGGCAATACCAAACCAAACAATATTTTCAGATACTGTTTGGATTATCGACCTGGCCATTGGGTACAAGCTGCCTTTATTCTGGGCTTGCCATTTTTCTGGTCGGAAAAAGAATCGGAGGCTTGCATCCTGGTTCAAATCACCCAGGTATCGGTTATCGGCCCACCATCCCCGATTGTTTTCCAGTTGGGTCAATGCGTCTTCCACCAAATAGGAAAATCGGGAAAAAATCAACAATCTGCCTTTCCTGGCTACAACAATACGCTCATTTTCTGCCAGGTGAACGGTAAATAAAGTCTGACTTCTAAATTGGTATGGAAAGAATTTTTGGGTTATCCCACTGGATTTCAAGGCTTTTTCAAGGGGGAATACACTGTCTAATTCCAATACAAACAGTGCTTGCAGGCTGTCTGCCGGATGCAGGGAGAATGCCGCCAGCAATTTGTTTTGTGCAAATGAAGTCCTTGCCGGAGCTACGTGCTGAAACAAGCGGCTTATTGCAGCAATTTCAGACCAACAATTTTGAAACAAGGTAGTTTGTAGTACATTTTTCCAAGTATTGTCACTTACGCGCTGCACTTGATTGCCCGCCTTTACCAAGCCGTTAAATTCAATTAACACAGAAGCCTGGGAAGGAACAGCCCTAAAAGCACCATGGTTATGCGGCATCAGGAATATGTAGGCTATCAAAAGGGCTAATATTACACTGGTCAAGGCCAAACGCACCCTGGGTTGGGATAAAAAAGCTTTCATCGTTCTACTCATTTGAGTGCGAAGTAGGGATTTTTTTTGAAATAAGCCAGAATGAAAATTGTTGTCCCTTATTTTTGCGCGATGGAACAAGTTTTGCAAAACACGAAATTAGGGCTCAAGCTCCCAACCGATCCACGCTGGGCGCACTTGGCCGAAATGGATTTGGAAGAAATACTAACGGATCACGCTTATTGCGAACAAAAAGCTACGTCTTCGTGCATTTCGCTGATACAGGCTTATCCAGAGCGGACCGAATTGGTCGCAAAGCTGGCCCCTATTGCCACAGAAGAATGGGGTCATTTCAGGATGGTTTTAACAGAGCTCAATAAGCGAAATTTATCCTTGGGCCGACAGCGCAAAGATGAATATGTGAACCAATTGATTGCTTTCCGACCTAAAGGGCTATCAAGGGAAGAAGCGCTGTTGGAGAAATTACTGACTTTCGCGTTGATAGAAGCGCGGAGTTGCGAACGATTCAGGCTATTATCGTTGTACTGTTCCGAAGAGGCATTAAGGGGCTGGTACCACAAGTTTATGGTAGCAGAAGCCGAACACTATCGGCTATTTTTGGATTTGGCGGAATTGTATTTTGGAAAAGAGCGCATTTGGGCGCGCTGGCAGGAGTACCTGCTTGCAGAGGCTATAATCGTGCAAAATCTGGTGCCTAGAAGCGACCGGATGCATTGACCTGGTAATATTTCAACTCCAGCCTTTTACTTTGTTGATCTTGCCTTCATCCCCAAAAAGTTCTTTAGAAACTTTATTGTAGGCGGCGGCAGCTTCTTCCGCAGTGTCGTACATACCAATATGTTTGGCTTTGCCGGCAATGGAAATTACTGCCCGATACCGTTTATGTTCCCGGTAAACACCAGTATAGCCAGTGCCGCTGCTTGTCTTTCGCTGCCTGCTGGCAACAGAGCGGGACCGATAAGCTAGATTTTCCAGCCTGCAATCAAGTTTGTCGCCATTTTTTGCACCTACAAGCCGACGAACCTTATCTTTTTGATCGAGCAGGAACTTCTCCGCAATTATTTTGTGCAAATAATGCGTCTCGGTTTTGAATGTTCCGTCGGCTTTTCTCCATGTTTTTTGAAAAACAGCGCAGCCGCTGGAATGCATTCGAAGGTTGTGGATCAGATATATCTCAACAAGATAAGGATCTGTGGTGAGCCATTCGTATGCTTGGCTGTCCAAGAAAACGGACTCTTCTGAATTTTTGAGTTTGACCTTGTAAATCACGGTATAGATTTTATTCGGTTTTGGAAAAAATGTTTTGCTTGGATTAGGGATCTATTGAAAGTTAAAAAAAGAGGCGGTTGAGGGCACCACAAAACGAACAATATGGCTGAACCAAAAACAGTAAAACGGGATGTTTAATTGAAGATTTATCTACAAATAAACAAGTTTTGGACCTGCTTGCGAAAATGTTTTGATTCTTAAATGGTAAATTTACAAAAAATATGTTGTTTTTTGGCTAAAATCCCTATATTCAACCATTATCCCTTCAGTGAGGTTATCGTATACGCAAAGTTACATAATTTTTAAATTAAAAGCGGAAGTTTATTTCCTGAAATCAACTATTGCCCCGATGAATACGCTTTTTTTGCTGCCAAATCAGAATATCAATGCTTAAATACTACCCATAAGGTACTTCGGCGCATAACAATGCGCTCCAAAATGTTAAGCATGTTTGCAAAAAAACACGCAAGTCTTTAGAATATAATTCTGTAAAAGGGTTAAAAAAACAACCTTTTTTAACGATAATTCTGCGTTCAATACATTTATATCGTAATTTTGCAACAAATTAAACTTGTGGCACAACCTTTGTCACAATATTGCCGTTAATATTGCCGTTCCAACGGTCAAAATCATTTCAGTTACCTTCGTCTTCGAATTTCAAACAGTTATTACATGAAAAATTGGCAAAAATTCCTCGCATTCGCATTTATTGCTGCACTTTTTGTTCTTGAATCCTGCAATCGTGGCTATGGCTGCCCGGGTGCTGATTTATAATCGACCTGCATTCTATTATGAAAATTAATTGGTTGGAGCTCCGCTCGACAAATGATATTGACGATGTAATAAGACGTTCATTTTCAGTGCCTTGTCTTTTATTTAAGCATAGTACTCGTTGTGAAATAAGCGCCATCGCGAAGTATCGACTGGAAGATGATTGGGTTTTTGAAGAAGATACACTTGAAGCTTACTTTCTGGATCTTATCAAGTATCGCGAAGTATCCAGTTATATCGCCGAATCTTTTTCTGTACACCATGAATCACCACAAGCCTTGCTGATCTACAAAGGAGAATGTGTTTTTGATGCTTCTCATTTAGACATCAGCATTCCGGAGTTGAAAGAGGCCATGGCATTGGAAACCACCAATTAAGTTTCAGCTTTAGCAAATAAATAAATACCAAATTTGAATCGAGCCGCCAGGGAAACTGACGGCTCGATTCATTTTATGGTAGATAATTGATACAGACTATTAATTTTGCTGCGTGAAAAACCTCAGGCCGATTTGGAGATTTATGTTTTTTGCGGCGTACACTGCTGCCATTGTAGCTGAAATATGGCTCAAAAAACTCCTGCTAGGCGCTGATATACGGCGCTCTATGCGGATCAGGCGACGTTGGGCGACAAACCTGCTACGCGGAATCGGCGTGCGCTTGGTGACGTATGGCGTGCCCCCTAAGGCTCCCTGCATCCTCATCAGCAACCACCGTTCCTATCTCGATCCGATTTTAATGCTCCAGCATGTTCACGCATACCCTGTGGCAAAAGCTGAGTTGGCTAAATGGCCCATTATTGGGAAAGGTGCAGCATTGGCAGGTATCCTGTACCTGAAACGCGAAAATGTAAAAAGCCGCGCTGGAACGTTGCAAGCCATCAGCACTATTTTGGGATCCGGTTTTCAGGTAATAATTTTTCCGGAGGGCACTACCTCGGGGCTGCAAGGAACCCTGCCATTCAAGCGCGGCGTGTTTCAACTTGCGGCAAAAATGAATCATGCGATAGTGCCCGTTGCTGTTGTATTTGAAGAAGAAGAAGATTTTTGGGTCGGCAAAGAGTCCTTTCTCAGCCATGCTGGTAGAAGATTTAGAGAAAAAGAAATTAAGGTAACCCTACATTTCGGGCCGGAAATTCAAGGCGAATCACCTGAGACATTACTGAATAGTTCAAAAGCCTGGATAGACGCGCAACTTCAACCACGAACTGGATAATACCTGCAATGTCAATTTTAAAAACGCTCCGCGCCTTTTCCCGCTTGTTGTATTTCGCTGGCTACACCAGCCTAATAATCACCGAGATACTACTGCTCAACCTCCTCAGGGGCACCGACATGCGACGCTCCATGCGCATTAGAAGAAATTTTGTGCGGAACCTGCTCCCCGGCATCGGCGTTCGGCTCCACATACAAGGCGTAGTGCCCGACTTTCCATGCATCTTGATGGGAAACCACCGTTCTTATCTGGATCCTGCAGTACTCGTGCACGATGTAATCGCATTTCCAGTTTCAAAAGCCGAAGTAGCAAAATGGCCTATTGTCGGATACGGCGCGAAAGTTACAGGCATATTGTTTTTACAACGAGAAAGTACCACCAGCCGAAAAAAGACACTTGAAGGCATCGCAACAAAGGTTCGAGCGGGATTTGCCGTAATGCTTTTCCCGGAAGGCACTACCCACGCCGATCCATTCTGCCGTGATTTCAAACCCGGAGGCTTCAAGCTTGCTGCACAAGAAGGCATCCCCATAGTACCGGTTGCCATAGAGTACCGGTCGCCAAAAGATTATTGGATAGGTGACGATACCTTCTTGCCACATTTTCTAAAACGATTTGCGGAAAAAGAAATGCATGTTTTTGTACGTTATGGCCCCCCTATTCAGAGCGACGACCCTGAATACTTGAAAAACACTGCGAAAACCTGGATAAATGCGGAACTGCAGGCAATTCAAAAGAGTTTTACTTGATGCTTAGAAATAATCAGCAGTTGCTATACCTTTGCGGCGCAATGGCCCCGTAGTTCAACGGATAGAATATAGGTTTCCGGAACCTAAGATAGTGGTTCGATCCCACTCGGGGCTACTGAATACACCATGAGTCATTCCAAATTCCGGGATGGCTCATGCCTTTTTTACGAAAGCACTTTAAAAATTGGCAGCAATTTTGCCTATTATTATTAAAGTTCTTACGCCATGCATCTCGATAAAAACATGAAAGTTAACCTTTTTCTCGCGGCTTTAGTCGTGGTGGCCTCCTACGCCACTTGCAAAAACCTCCAAAAGTCGGTTGCTCCAGCCAATCAGCCCGTTGATGAAACGTCAAACTATTCAAATTCCGGGTACAATTGGAAAGCATCCCATGTAATTGAGGGTGACAACCCTGAACCAGGCATTTATCAAATAGCGCAAACACCTGCGCGTGTCTTGGTTCCGTGGGACAAAATAACCCCTCCAAGCACCAGCCGCAGGGCATTCATGGCGACAGGTTGGTGGAACATTCGTATGGCATACCAGCCGTCTGACACGACGGTACACATACATTACGAAGGAAAATCCCTCAAGTTCCGGGAAGATCAAACATTTGACATCCTCCAAGACGGAAAAGTGCAAGAAAGCGGGCATTGGAGTTATGACGATCCAAACAAAATTCTGTACATCGCTTGTAACAATACCTACTTCAACAATAGCTGGAAATTGCAGGAAAATGGCTTTCGGATGGTTTGGATTGGCAATACCGATATCAATGTAACAGGCATCCAAATGCGGATGGATGGTTCAAAAACACCTCCGGGCGGGCAATAAAATCGCATTTTCGAGTCTTCAATGTACTGTCACACCTTGTCCATGAAACACCTGTCTGCAATGAATAAAATAGCCTGGTTGATCCTTTTTTCGTGGTTAATTGTCAATTGCACAAATACTACCACAGATGCCCCCAAAAACACAACAATTAAGGTGATGGGTAACAAACCTAGCGCTCCGGATTGGGCGTCAAATGCAATCTTGTATGAGTGCAATATCCGACAATTCTCTCCTGAGGGTAACTTTGCAGGAGTCTCAAAACAACTTCAGCGAATAAAGGACCTGGGAGTGAATGTTTTGTGGCTCATGCCTATTCATCCTATCGGCTTAAAAAACCGGAAAGAAAGCCCTTCCGATCTTGGAAGCCCATATTCCGTTAGAGACTATTACGCCGTAAATCCTGACTTCGGTACACAGGACGATTTAAAAAACCTTGTAGGCAAAGCACATGAATTGGGTTTGAAAGTAATTCTCGACTGGGTGCCGAACCATACCTCCTGGGATGCCGTTTGGATGGATAAGCACCCCGAATATTACACTAAAATAGAGGGCAAACCAACAGCGCCCTTGAACGAGCATGGGGGCTCCACTGGTTGGGACGATTGCGCCGACTTGGATTATGGCAATAATGATCTGCGCTCAGCCATGATTGATGCCATGCAATACTGGATCAAAACTGTTGATATTGATGGGTATCGGGTAGATATGGCGGGGCTTGTGCCAAATGACTTTTGGGAAGCACTGGGCCCAGCCCTGGATTCCATTAAACCTGTTTTCATGCTGTCAGAATGGCAAGATGAGCCAGCCCATTTCAAATCTTGTTTTCAGTTTAATTATGGCTGGAAATGGAAAGACGTCACGAAAGACATTGCAACAGGCAAACAAAATGCCATCGCCCTCGACACCTTGCTGGATTATCTAACCCGATTTTATCCAGAAGGCTATCAACAAGTTTATTTCACCCAGAATCACGACGAAAATACTTGGAATGGTACAGAAGGCGAACTGTATGGCGATGCCGCGGAAGTTTTTGACGTATTGATGTTTACCTGGCAAGGCATTCCAATGCTCTACAATGGGCAGGAAGACGGACTTTCCCAGCGCCTTGCTTTCTTCAAAAAAGACCCGATCAACTGGGGGCAAAAAAGTAGGACACCCTTTTTCCAAATCCTCTGTGATTTGCGGAACAACAACAAAGCATTGAGATCCGGGATGAACGGGGGGGGATTAACTAAGATAAAATCCGACAAAGACGATCGTGTGTATGCTTTTACCAGGGAAAAAGATGGTGAACGCGTAGTCGTCATCACCAATCTGAGCAATTTGCCCTGCGTGGCGACGCTATCCCCGGATGACGACACCGTTGGTTCTTATTTGAATGTATTTGGTGCCAGTACCATTCAGGTAACCAAAGAAATGCAGTTAAATTTAAAGCCTTGGGGCTATATAGTGCTGACAAATAAGTGACGCAAGGCTCATTGCTGCGTTGAAAACACGTTTTAGATTCGCTACACCTATGCTGGTGTTGGCGAATGATCCACTCCAAATAATGTCACCGAACGGCGATCACCATAGAAGTCTTAACCAGCGCCTTAGTTTGGGCGGCTTGCTCATTTCCTTAGGTATTATTTACGGTGACATTGGCACGTCCCCATTGTATGTAATGAAATCTATTGTGGGCAGCGATCTGGTGAGCCGGGAAACGATTTTCGGAGCTGTATCCCTCGTTTTCTGGACGCTTACAATCCAAACTACCTTCAAGTATGTCTTTTTGGTACTCCAAGCGGACAACAAAGGCGAAGGCGGGATTTTTTCATTGTACACACTCGTACGTCGGCGAAAGCGATGGTTGTTGTACCCAGCCATGATTGGAGGCGCCGCGGTGCTTGCGGAGGGCATGATTACACCACCAATCACGGTTTCATCGGCCATGGAAGGCTTACAAGGGCTTGAAAGTCTGGCTCATGTGCATATTCCGGTAGTACACCTGACTATTGCAATAATTTCCCTTTTGTTTGCTTTTCAGCAATTTGGCACAGCTGCAGTTGGAAAACTCTTTGGCCCTATCATGCTGTTTTGGTTTTCCATGTTGGGTATTTTAGGACTTATTCAGGTCGCTGGAGACATTTCCATCTTTCAGGCATTGAGCCCTGTCTTTGCGCTAAAAATGTTGGTGCATCACCCCCACGCTTTGGTGTTAATGGGCGCCGTGTTTCTGTGTACGACGGGTGCTGAAGCTTTATACGCCGATTTGGGGCACTGCGGAAAAGAAAATATTCGTATCAGTTGGATTTTTGTTAAAACCTGCCTGGTTATCAATTATTTAGGCCAGGCGGCTTGGTGCTTGCAGTTTGAAGGACAGATGCTGCCTGAAATCCGGCCAAACGAGCTGGTCAATCCCTTCTATGGTATCATGGCGGATTGGTTTTTGCCCTTTGGTATTACCATCGCGGCCATGGCGGCCGTTATCGCCAGCCAGGCCATGATTTCGGGCTCCTTTACGTTGGTCAGTGAGGCCATACGATTGGGATTGTTGCCGAAATTGACGGTAATTTTTCCCACCCATTTAAAAGGACAATTGTATATCCCTGCGGTGAACACGGTGCTTTGGGCGGGCTGTGTGGCGGTCACGATGTATTTCAAAGAGTCCCAGAAAATGGAAGCTGCGTATGGCTTATCGGTCACCATTACCATGCTGATGTCCACTGTTTTACTTGCCAATTTTTTCGTCGTAAAACGGGTAAAATCCTGGCTGATTTGGGCATTTTTGATTTGGTATCTGTGTTTTGAAGGCGCTTTCTTTACGGCAAATGCTATAAAATTCGCCGATGGAGGCTTTATCACCGTATTGGTCGGCTCCGTATTGTTCACCTTGATGCTTATTTGGGTGTATGCCAAACGAATCAAAGCCAGATTTGTACAAAATGTAAAAGTCAACGACTACATCGATCAACTGATAACCCTGAGCAATGACCCTGAAATACCAAAATACGCCTCCAATCTCGTATTCCTCAGCAGCGCCAAATCACTCAAAAAAGTAGAAGAAAAGATTTTGTATTCCATCCTGCAAACCCAACCCAAACGCGCTGATGTGTACTGGTTTATCCATATTGAAGTGACGGATGAGCCCTATACCATGGAATACAAAGTAAATGCTTTGTCGCCGGATGACGTGTACAAGGTAACTTTCCGGCTTGGATTCCGCGTGGAGCAGCGCATGAACTTGTTCTTGAAAAAAGTAGTGGAAAACCTCATCGAAAACGATGAGTTGAAAGTCCACACACGCTACCACATCAGTCGGGATGAAATTACGACCGGTGACTTCAGGTTCGTGTTGATCCAGGAATTTTTGTCGCATGAAAATGACTTGCCGCTGGGTGAACAAATTGTCATGAGCGCTTACTTGTTCCTAAAGAGATTTACCGCATCGCCTCAAAACTGGTTTGGTCTGGATAGCGATTCTGTTGTAGTGGAAAATGTCCCCCTTGTTTTGCGGCGGGTACAGAATTTCAACTTAAAAAGGATTGGATGAGCTGGGTATCCGTAGGTTTGCGCTGCCATTTCAACTATGAAAATCCTGCTGATCCGCTTTTCTTCTATTGGAGACATTGTACTCACCACACCGGTGGCCCGCTGCTTGAAGCAGCAGTTGGGTGCTGAAGTGCATTTTCTGACCAAGCAGGCATTTTCCAGCCTGATTTCACCCAATCCCAACATCGACAAGGTTTTTTCCTTTGAAAAGGAACTGAACCAGGTGCTGTCAGACCTTAAAGCTGAAAAGTACGATCACGTCATCGACCTGCACAACAATTTGCGCAGCATGCGGGTGAAATTGGCGCTGGGCCGCCCGGCTTCCTCCTTCAACAAGCTGAATTTTGAAAAATGGCTGCTGGTGAATCTGGGCATCAACTTCTTACCCGATATTCATATTGTGCAGCGTTATTTGGCGGCAGCAAAACACCTGGGCATAGAATATGACGGCCAAGGGCTGGATCATTTTATCCCAGCATCGGAGGTGATAGACGTACAACAGCTTTCGACACCGCTCTTGAAAGGCAAATTTATCGCCTTTGTCGTCGGCGCTACCCATGCTACCAAACGTATGCCAGTAGAAAAGATGCTGGAAGTTTGCCAAAATCTACAACAACCCATTGCAGTACTGGGCGGAAAAGCAGAAAATATTGCCGGGCAATATTTGGCCGATAATGGCGGGGGAAATGTCGTGAATTTGTGCGGTCAGCTATCCATTCATCAATCAGCTTCCGTTATAGAACAATCTGCCGCAGTACTCACCCATGATACGGGCCTGATGCACATAGCAGCAGCATTAAAAAAACCGGTAGTCAGTGTTTGGGGCAGCACGGTGCCGCAATTTGGCATGTATCCCCTTTACCCGGATGGCACGGACCTAAATACGACGATGGAGGTCAAGTATCTAAAATGCCGTCCATGCTCCAAGATCGGTCACAATGCCTGCCCAAAGGGACATTTTCGCTGCATGTTAGACCAGAATGTTCAAGAAATATCCCGGGTGCTTTCCTCAATCCATTGAGAATAGGCTTTATTTGCCCGCACCTCAAAACGCACTACACAAGGCGTTTGGTAAGGATGAATGTTTGCGATGGCAGCCTCAACCAGTTCCTCCAGGGCTAGCCTTGTTTTTAATATGGAGACCCACTCCCCTTCCCGGGCGATAGCCCCTTCCCACCAATAGGCACTGGACATTGGGAATACATTCGCGCAGGCCACCAGCCGATCCTGCAACAAGGCGTCCGAAATGCGCTTGGCTGTTGCTTCGTCGGGATGGGTGACGTAAAACACGAGAAAACTGCTAGCCACCATATTTATTCCGTTAGCCAGGAGCGGTAGTAGTCGCCGTCTTCGATACCCGCTGCGTATTCTGTCATCAATAAAGGCCGGAAGGTGTCGACCATGACGGCGAGTTCTCTTGTTTCTTTTTTACCAATGCTTTTTTCTACCGTGCCTGGGTGTGGGCCGTGGGGAATACCACCGGGATGCAAGGTAATCATACCCCGCTCCACGTGCTTGCGGCTCATAAAATCACCGTCGACGTAGTACAGCACCTCATCTGAATCAATATTGGAGTGGTTGTAGGGAGCCGGGATGGACAGGGGATGGTAGTCATACATGCGCGGCACAAAGGAGCAAATCACAAAATTATGTCCGTCAAATGTCTGGTGGATGGGCGGCGGCATGTGCAAACGCCCCGTAATCGGCTCAAAATTATGGATGCTGAATGCAAAGGGATAGGTGTAACCATCCCAACCAATGACGTCGAAAGGATGGTTAAGGTAATGGTAAGGGTAAATATTGTCTTGTTTTTTGATGAAGAACAGGAAGTCGCCCCGTTCGTCGTGGGTTTCCAAGTCAACGGGCTTGCGGATATCGCGCTCGCAGAAGGGCGAATGTTCCATCAACTGGCCGTACTCGTTCCGATACCGCTTTGGCGTGGTAATTGGCCCAGTGCTTTCTATGATCAACAGACGGTTGTCGACATTGTCAAAAGTCAATTGGTAGGTAGTGCCCCGCGGAATTACCAGGTAATCACCATAGGAAAATGCCAAATTCCCGTACATCGTGCGCAAGGTGCCGCTACCTTCATGTACGAAAATCACTTCATCCGCATCGGCATTTTTGTAGTAATAATCCGTCATGCTTTTGCGCGGCGCGGCCAGTATGATCTTGCAGTCACTGTTCACCAGCATTGGTTTTCGGGAGCGCAAATAGTCGTCCTCTGGGGCTATCTTAAATCCATTCAAACAACGGTGCTTCAACTGTTTGTCATGCACCGTCTTGGCGGCAACGCTGTACGGGTCACCTACTTGCACAATCTGTGTTGGCGCATTGCAATGGTACAACAGCGAATAATTGTTGCTAAACCCTTCGGTGCTGAAGAGCTCCTCATGGTACAGGGTGCCGTCCGGTTTGCGGAACTGGGTGTGACGTTTGGGCGGGAATTTGCCGAGCTGGTGGTAGTGCATTTCTTCGTTGATTGTTGTTCGTTGATTGTTGTTCGTTCGCGTTTGCTTGGCTTTTGTGAAAGTATGGCGGCTATTGTCCTTCGCCCTAGCTTTATATGATTGACCAGAGGTGGCGACAATTATCACATTATCAAATTATTTCATTATCAAATCAGCATAAGTTTTTGGGCAATTTCAGCAGCTTTCCCGTGATCAAAACTTATGGTTTTGAGGTCAATTGACCTGGTAATATCAATACCATGTTGGTAGGTTTTATCATAATACCACAACGCAATGCGTGCTGCACTGGCAAAATCATTTCTTTCCAGGGCTTCCAACGCCTCTTTTAAGTTTTGGCCGCCGAGCTTTTTACTGATCTTATTAAACGCCGTTTCAAGATCAGCCTTATCTGTCAACACATAATCTTCCAGCAGATTTTCAATGCGCGCTTCATCGGGTATTTTGAGGTTGATCAATGGAGCTACGCGCATTTTTGCCCAAAAAGGTTCCGGAATAAAAATGCGGCCAATGCTGTGGCTTTCGTTTTCGATCCAAATCCTTTTTGAAAGATCAAGGGCTAAGATACGTTCAAAAAGTTCGTTTTCAAACTGTTCTACGGTGGGTTGCGGCAATTCTCCAATAAAACCAAATGCAGAGCCCTTGTGGTTTGCCAGCCCTTCGAGGTCAATGATCTGTTCACCCTGCTTGTCCAGCTCATACAGAATCTTGGTTTTGCCGGAACCTGTTTGTCCGCCCAAAATGACCATTTGAAGCGGACTGCTTTCAAAGCTATCCAACACCAATTTGCGATACGCCTTGTAGCCGCCCGGCAGGATTTCCACTTCAAAGCCTGCCTGGCGAAGCAACCAGGCAATAGAGCCGCTGCGTTGCCCGCCGCGCCAGCAGTGTACCATTACCTTACGTTCTGGTGCCAGCGCTTTGGCATCTTTGACAAATGTCTCAAGCTTGGGGCCTACAAAGCGCAGTCCCAATTCCATCGCCTCTTCCTTTCCTGCCTGTTTGTACATTGTGCCTACTTCCGCCCGCTCCTCGTCCGTAAAGAGCGGAAAGCTGATAGCGCCTGGAATGTGCCCATGCGTGTATTCCCCTGGTGAGCGCACATCCAACAGTGGCGTGGTTTCACGTCGTCCCAACAATTCATGAATCTCAAGCATCGAATATTTGTTTTCCTTTTATATTGGGCTTTTCAATCATAATTAAAATACCGTTCCGATGGAACGGGTACCATTTTCGTCGACACTGCTACAAAGGTAAAGTCCTGATGCACGTGACTCTCATCATTCATCTCTCATCTCTCATCATTCAGCTCCCCAATTCCAACTGATCCTTCACCAAATTATAATAAGCCCCTCTCCGATTCGTCAATTCCTGGTGCGTGCCCTGTTCCAATACTTCGCCCTTTTCCAATACGATGATGTTGTCAGCGTTGCGTACCGTGCTGAGGCGATGTGCCACGATGATGACCGTTTTATTTCTAAACGTAAGGCCGAGGTTTTGCATAATGGTGCGTTCGTTGTGGGCATCCAAGGCGTTGGTGGCTTCGTCAAAGAAAATGTATTGTGGGTCTTTGTAAATGGCGCGGGCAATCAAAAGACGTTGTCGCTGACCCTGGCTCAGTCCTGAACCTTCCTGGCCGATTTTGGTATTATAGCCCGAGGGCAGCGATTCTACAAAGGATTGAATATTGGCCACTTTGGCGGCATACAGCAAGCGACGGCGGTCGATATTTTCTTCTCCGAGGGCGATGTTCTTGGCGATCGTATCAGAGAAAATGTAGCCATCTTGCATCACTACGCCGCAGTAATTGCGCCAGAGTTTGTTGTTGAGGTTCGACAGCCCAATATCGCCGATGCGTAGGCTACCTTCTGTTGGCGGGTAGAAATTAAGCAGCAATTTGAGCAGGGTTGTTTTGCCACTGCCTGAGGTGCCAACAATAGCGGTCGTTTTGCCTTCAGGGATTATCAAGTTGATATTTTGCAGCACCCAGGGGTCATGCGGACCGCCATAGCGAAAGGAGAGGTTTTGCATGCTCAGGTCGCCGTTGGAAGGCAGTACATTCACTTTTGAATCCTCATCAAACTCTTCATCTCGGCGGGCATTGATCTCGCTCATACGTTCCAGGCTAATCTTGGCTTCTTGGGCGTGCAGGATAAACTGCACCAAGGATTCCAAGGGTGCGTTCATGTGGCCAATGATGTATTGAACGGCCAGCATCATGCCTAAGGTCATTTGACCATCAATGACCGCTTTTGCGGCCAGCACCGAAATCAGAATGTTTTTCCCTTCATTGATAAATGCCGCACCGGCGCGTTGAACCTGGTCGGTGGCCAGGTATTCCACATTCACGCGGAACAGCTTTGCCTGAATGCGCTCCCATGCCCAGCGTTTTTGGCGTTGTGCATTGTGCAGTTTTATTTCCTGCATACCGTTCACCAGTTGAATCAGCGTATTTTGGTTTTCGGCCATTTGTTCAAACCTGCGGTTGTCCAATTTTCGGCGGCGGTTTAAAAAGAAACCTACCCAGCTGAAATAGAGTATAGCCCCGATGATAAACACCATGAAAATAACCGAGTCGTAGAACAACAACACCATTCCAAAAACCATCAGGCTGACGATGGAAAACAAGGTAGACAGGGATGAAGTCGTCAAGAACCGCTCTACCCTTTCGTTGTCATAGATTCTTTGCAGCAAATCGCCCGTCATTTTTGTATCGAAAAATGACATGGGCAGTTTCATCAACTTGATGAGAAAATCGGATACCAGGTTGATGTTGACCCGTGTGCCGATGTGCAGGAGTATCCAGCCTCGAATAAACTCAACGGCCACCTGGCTGAAGAACAACATGCCCTGGGCAGCGAGAATCAAATAGACAAAATTGAGGTCGTTGAGTTGGACACCTTTGTCGACCAGGGCCTGCATCAGGAATGGAAAGGCTAATTGTATCAAACTGCCCAGCAATAGCCCCAAGCCAATTTGGACAATTAGCTTCCTGTGCTGTCGCATATACGGCCACAAAAATGCAAAGCCAGTTCGGTCGGTATTTTTATCGCCCTCCCGTTCAAAAAAATCAGGGGTCGTTTCCAGCAGCAACAGAATGCCCTGGGGTTCTGTATTCACCACATCACTGATCCAGCCATTTAGAAAGTCTTGTTCATCAAGCTCGACCTTGCCTATTTTAGGATCTGCTACGTATACTTTTCCACCTTTTACTTTGTAGACCACCACAAAATGGTCTTGTTTCCAATGGGCCACACAGGGGAGTGGAATATCTTCTGCCAGCCGCTTAAAACCCGCCTTCACGCCCAAGGTGCGCAACCCTATTTTCTCTGCAGCATCCGAAATGCCCATCAAGGACACCCCTTCCCGGTCGAGGTAAGAGAGCTGGCGCAGATAATCCAGGGTATAGTGGCGGTCATAATATTTGGCAACCATCCGCAGACAAGTGGCACCACAGTCTGCGGAATCGAGTTGTTTGTAAAAGGGGAAACGGTCGGCCATATCTGAAATTACTATGGCAAAAATAGAGAAGTTTTGCGCAATTTGGTTGGTATTGTCATTCTACATACTTTGGACCGCTCCGAGCTCTAATGTCAAAACATTGGCTGTCTGGACAGAGCCTTCTATGAGCATTTATAACTCCCGGATCCAAACATTTCTATAGCTCACCAAGTCTCCATGATCCTGCAAACGCAGTGGCGCCTTGCCATGCGCCATGTTTTTCGGGAGTCCGATGTACTCCGTTGTGCCTTTTATCTCGGTATTCAGCTGCACCACAACGCCATTATGAATCACTGTAACATGCCCATAAGCGCGCAAAATGCCGTCTGAATTGAAGCGTGGCGCGGTGTACAAGATATCATACGTCTGCCAGTCCCCAGGTTTGCGGCAGGCATTCACCAATGGAATGCTTTGCTTGTAAATAGAACCCGTTTGGCCATTGGAATAGGTGCGGTTTTGGTAGCAGTCAAGCACCTGAACTTCATAGCGGTTTTGAAGAAAAATGCCGCTATTGCCGCGTCCCTGGCTTTCTCCTTTCACCACAACAGGGGCACGAAATTCCAGGTGCAATTGGAAATCACCAAAAGAGCGTCTGGTTTGAATGTCGCCTGCGCCTGGTTTTACAGTCACGCTGCCATCCGCAGCCAAGTCCCATTTCGCCTCCGTGCTGTCTTTTTGCGACAACCATTCAGAAAGCCCTTTCCCATCGAACAGGATAACCGCATCTGATGGGGCTTTACTTCCTTCACCTGGCGTTACTAGGCGTGGTTCTGGCTGCCACACCTCCGTAGCTTTGGGGTCGGTAATTTGGGCGTAGGCTTGAAAATGCAGGGAAATGAAAAGAGCCAAGAAAAGCAGTCGAAAAGGCATAATTTGACAATTTGTTAATGGAAAAATAAGAAAATTGGGCATCACTGCACCAACTCGAATTTGTATTCTACGGATTCAATCCGCGGATTTCCATTGGCATCCATATTTTCAAAAACAATGGTGATGCCGATGGTTTCGTCTGCCGTTTTATCCTTGCTGTCGAACACCACGTCAAGGCGGCCTTTGCCTTTCGGGGCAATCGTGCCCCGTGGAAATTCTATTTTGGTACATTCGCAGGCATCCACGATGTCAATCTTGATATCCTGGCCGGAAGTATTGGTGAATTCGAAAAACATTTCGCGTTTTTCACCTTTTTTCACCTTGCCAATGTCGATCATCTTTTTGTCCCAAGTGACAAATGCGGGCTGAGCAGCAGGCGTAACAGACGCAGTCGATTGTGCTTTATGAGCCGTGTTGCAGGCCAATAGAATGACCACGGTGAGCAGTGGCAGTAGCTTGTTGAGTTTCATATTGCGATTAGTTTTTGTCGGATAATGCGCATGCCTAATTCCTGGTTTTTGAAAATGCTGGAGGGAACTGTGTAAAAAGCTGTATTCGTTTATACTTATTCGTCAGACCACGAAAAGTGGTCGGACGAGGGCCATTTGGTCTGACGAATTTTCTTCGTCCGACCAATAAGTATACACAAACTCCTGCCCCCTCTTCATTCCTCCCCCCAAAATAAAAGGTGACTCATCTAAACGAAATTACTCTGGCAAAAGTTTTTTGCCAAGTTCCGTCGCTGCCTGTATGGCAAGATGATTTTGCTCCATCAAATTCTTTTGATTTTCCAGATACTTCAGGGCTTCAGGTGCCGGCATATCTGTTGGCGCTTTGTAGTTGGCCATCCAAGCCATCATGTCATTTTCAGCATTGCCAATGGTGGTCAATGTTTCGGTGTAGGTGGCAGACTGCTCCGGTGTCATAGACGCTGAAATCATAAATTCTTTGATTTGCCTGGCCACACGGTTCATTTCGGCCATATCTTTCATAGCGACATCATGGAGGTCTTCGGTATCTTTTTGGAGGGTTTCAACCTGTTTTTTTTGGTCATTGCAACCAAAAGTGAGCATCAAAGCAAAAATGCAAAGAAGGAATTGTTTCATAAATAGAGGTGGTATGTTGAAAAAGAGCTGCAAAGGTAGCAGAGCGCTGCCTAAAAATGTCGAAATTCGCCGCTATAAAACAGCAGCATTATGTTATCAGCCATTTCCCCCATCGATGGGCGCTACGTCGACAAGACCAAAGAACTGAGTGAATATTTTAGCGAATACGCCATTATTCGGTACCGCGTGTTCGTTGAAATTCAATACTTTATAGCCCTTTGTCAGTATGGGTTGCCCCAGCTGGCATCCTTTGAGGATGATAAAATTGATGATCTAAACGCTATTTTCGAGCAATTCAACCATGCTGATGCCGAGCAAATCAAATCCATCGAGCGCACCACCAACCACGATGTGAAAGCGGTGGAGTACTTTTTGAAGGAGCGCTTCGATGGCCTGGAGCTGGGAAATTTGCGCGAGTTCGTGCATTTTGGGCTTACCTCCCAGGACATCAATAATACGGCTATCCCGCTGCTTTTCAAAAATGCACTCACAGAGGTTTACTACCCATTACTGAAACGATTGCGCGATCAATTGGAGCATTACGCGCAGGAATGGGCGCGTGTGCCCATGCTGGCGCGCACCCACGGTCAACCAGCTTCCCCTACCCTGCTGGGCAAGGAATTTGCTGTTTTTGTAGAGCGTCTCGACGTACAATTGGAGCTGTTTCAGGCCATTCCACACCGCGCCAAGTTCGGCGGCGCTACCGGCAATTTCAATGCACACTATGCCGCCTACCCGGATTATAACTGGCAGCAATTTGGCGATGGTTTTGTGGTGGAATTCCTCGGATTGGAGCGCTCCCGCACGACCACACAAATTGAACATTACGATTGCTTAGCCGCTCAATGTCAGGCACTTAGCCGCATCAATACCATTTTAATCGACTTCTGTCGGGATATTTGGACGTATATCTCAATGGAATATTTCAGGCAACAAACTGTGGCCGGGGAAGTTGGTTCCTCTGCCATGCCGCATAAGGTAAATCCCATTGATTTTGAAAATGCAGAAGGAAACCTGGGCCTCGCCAACGCAATATTCCAGCACCTGGCCGAAAAGCTGCCCATCAGTCGCCTGCAACGCGACCTCACGGACTCAACGGTGCTGCGCAACATAGGTGTGCCCATGGGCCATACCATCATTGCCTTCAAATCCATCCTTAAAGGCTTGGGAAAACTCACCCTAAACGATGGCAAGCTCTTCGACGACCTGGAAGACAATCAAATGGTAATCGCGGAAGGTATTCAAGTCATTTTGCGCCGTGAAGGCTATCCGCAGCCATACGAAGCCTTAAAGGAACTTACACGGGGCCGAGCGGCAGTTACCCGCGAACATTTGCATGAATTTATTGACCTGCTAGCCGTGAATGATGACGTGAAAGCGGAGTTAAAGGCGTTGACGCCGCATAATTACGTCGGAAATTAAAATAATGCTCGTTCAAGAAACCCGCCTGCGCCAAGGCTACGGCGGGTAAACCGTCAACCGTCAACCGTAAGAAAATGTCTACACACCAATCAGATGGCTCATATGCCTCGCCACAAGGCAGTGGCGGCATGGGCAAGCAAATCATACTCATAGTCTTAATCACCACGGCTCTCGTGCTGGTTTACAAGGCTTTTTTCAGCGATGGAGGTCCATTGTCCAACCTTTTTCAGAATCCGAAGGAGGTGAAGCTCACATACGTGCCTTCCGATTTTACGCCCAACTTGGATGAAGAAGTCACCTTGCGCATTCTTTCCCAACCGGAAAAATATCCCAAGGAATTCAACGAGTTGGTCTATAACTTCAACCTTTCCCTGTTGTACCATGTCGCCAACCGCATGGCCCTGCCCGACAGTTTAAAACGCCGACTTGAGCCGGAGTACAAGTATCACCATGAATACCTTAAATCGCTGTATTACAACGATTTTATCAATTTAAAAGATACTTCGGCTACCTTGTATGAGAATTGGTACAATGATAATTCCAACCAAGCCGTACAACTATTCAATGAAGTAGCAGGGAAGTACACCTGCTTTTTTGTCACCCAAATCATGGCGACATTATTAAAGGCTGATGGTGGTAAATTGTTTGCCAAAGGAAAAAATGTGGATACGCCTTGCGGCATCGCCATCAATGAGGGACTGCATCCATTGGTCGAGCGCCTCCGCAAAAAAGCAGAAATCATGGACTTTAGCGCCTCTCGTGGGTTGTTAAAAGAAAAGGTGCGCAAAGGCATTGCCGAATTGGCAACGTATGAATTGCGCAGCCGACTGGGCCTGGATAAAACCTTGCAGTACAAATTTTTGGGCTTTGCCGTTTCAGAGACGGATATCCGGGTAGAAGCCATCAGTGTTGTAAAAGCTGGTTTCAAATTGGATGAATTTTTTGATGTCACTTTTAGCCCTAATAAGGGCATTGTGTACATTACCCTGCCACAACCCACCATATTGTCCCACGAAGTATATCCTAAAGTAGAAAAATTGGATGTTGGTTTTCTGGCAGGTATCAGTGGAGCTGAGATGAACAGCAATTTCAATGAATTGCGGCGCCAATTCAGACAAGAGGCCATTGAAAATGAACACGTACTGGACAAGGCCAAGTTGCGAGCAGATTCTGTCATGCAAATGCTCATGGGGCCTGCCGTGAAATCTATGGGGCGCTCGCTAAAACTGGAAGTCCGGTTCCAAAACGCTCAAAATCAACCTGAGACCGCTGAAGACATACGGCGACAAGGGCTTGAAGGTTCGGCCCCCCCCAAACTACAAGGGCCGATACCGCCCACCGATGCCCCGCGCCCATCACGTGACAAGAAAAAAGTCTTAGCCAATTGAGCTAGTGCCGAGTCCACCAGTTGGCGTATGAATTTGGCGGCCATATTTTCCACTCATCTTCGTTGCTCGTCGGTTAAAATGTCCCGCATTTCGCCCTCCTCGCGCCTTAATGAGTGAAAAATCTGCCTTCGCATATTCATACGCCAACTGGTGGACTCGGCACTAGTGCCGAGTTCACCAGTGAATGGCACACCAATAAATTGATTAGGTTTGCCGCGCATTCTTTTCACGAAACAACATATGTCCAAACATGTCCAAAGAAAATGAAACCAAATTGCTGAATGCCGCTGTGATTGTGGCAGCACTGGGCTATTTTGTAGACGTTTATGACCTGTTGCTTTTTGGGTTTGTACGGGTAAAAAGCTTGACCGACATGGGCTTCGCCGGACAAGAACTGACCGACCACGGATTGACCATCCAGAACTGGCAAATGTTCGGCATGTTGATTGGTGGGATTTTGTGGGGCGTGTTAGGGGATAAAAAAGGCCGGGTTCGGGTGCTTTACTTCTCTATAGCCTTGTATTCCATTGCCAATATTTTGAATGGTTTTGCCACAGGCTATGCTGATTACGCCTTTTATAGACTGCTGGCAGGCATAGGTTTGGCGGGCGAATTGGGTGCTGGTATCACGCTGGTGGCGGAAGTGTTGCCGAAGGCAAAACGTGGCCTTGGCACCATGATTGTGGCCTCAGTGGGGCTTTCTGGCGCCTTACTTGCCTGGATAATTGAACATTATTTTCATTGGCGCACCTGCTACTTCATTGGCGGCGGCTTGGGAATTCTGTTGTTAATGCTTCGTGTAAGTGTTTCAGAATCAGGTATTTTCAAACAAGTGCAGCAGCAGTCTGGCATTAGCCGTGGCAATTTTCTGGCCTTATTTACGAGCTGGGACAGGTTTTCCAGGTTTTTGCGCTGTATTTTTATCGGTACTTCTACCTGGTTTGTGGTGGGCGTACTGGTGTTCTTTGCTCCGGAATTTGGCAAAGCTAAAGGGCTTGATGGCATAACAGCCAGTAACGCCATCGCTATTTGCTACATCGGACTTATCTTGGGCGACTTGGCTTCTGGTTTTTTAAGCCAACTCCTGCAAAGCCGCATCAAGGTCATGGCACTTTTCCTCACCCTTGACTCTATAGCTGTTTGGGCCTATCTCACCCTACCCTTTTCATCGCCTGAATACTTCTATTTCTGTCATTTCCTGCTCGGCTTTTCAGTAGGTTTTTGGGTCATTTTTGTCACCATTGGCGCGGAGCAATTTGGTACCAACCTGCGCTCCACGGTGGCTACTTCAGTGCCAAACTTCGCCAGGGGTATGCAAGTACCCATCAATGAAGCATTTAAGTATTTGAAAAGCCCGGCGGTGACAGGCAGTGTGATCACGGCAGGATATATCGTCGGGTCCGCTTGTCTTGCCATTGCATTTATTGCCCTCTGGGGCATGAAGGAGACATTTCACCGGGATTTGGATTATCTCGAGGACATTTAGTTGTTCGTTGATAGTTGTTCGTTGCTCATCTCCTAGTCAATTGCTTAGATTTGATTCCCAGCACTTTAAATCCAAAAAGAATACAGCTAAGTACCAAGTTGATATTAGTTTGAGTTATGGGCCGTTGTGCGAGAAATTTTTCGGGACCAAGCTAGAAACCAGGTTGTGCTCTAAGTGACGTAGCGTAAAAAGTTTTCACCTCCCGTCCGTAATACCAGAAAAACGTTACCATGAAATTTACGACTACTTGCTTGCTCATTTTAGCCTTTATCCAAGGTACACTCTGCCAGGAATTCGCGGAGAATCAAAGGGCAAACGCAAACCCAAGCACCAGAAAGCTGTGCTACAACCCTGATAGCGACTCCACGCTGTTGTTCAAAATGTCGGAGCTGCTCACGATAGTAGGTGATTACAAGTCCGCAGCAGCCTACCAACGCAGCATTGTTCAACAGTACAAAGGGAAAGAAATCGAAAACCTGGCAGGTGTCATTTTCGTGCTCGCGGCTATGGATTTCATTGATCCGAAGCAACAGCCATTCATCCTTCCCCTGGAGATGGACTCCAAAACCAGGCTCAGCAATACCCGCCAGACCCTCCAAGACACCATAAACATGCGGGACTCTTTGCTAAAAGATGCTGTTCTACAGTTTGACCGGGCATTAAAATTGGACGAAAATTTCACTCCCGGATACCTCAATAAGGGCTGCGCATTAGCCCTGCTCAAAGATTTCGATGCAGCAGAACAGTGCATACAAAAAGGCATCGAACACTGCTCCACCCAAAAAATGACCACGGATTTTCTGGTCATGGCCGGGATTATTGCAGCCTTGCGCGGTGACAAACCCCGAGCTGCACAACAAATGCGCAAAGCCTTGACAATTGGCAGCTATCTGGCTGCTCAAAACCTGGCTATCCTAGAAAACAAAGTTGCGCCAAGCCTTGTGCTTGATGGCCCGCCGCCAATAAAAGGCGTTGAACAAATTGAATGGTTTTCTTTGGTCGATTACCTGGCCAGTCCTGCTGTGGACAAGGAAATAGTACTCACGCCGCAATTGCGCTGTGGCATGAAACAGAAAACATTGTCACAGCTGTATTTGCACGTTTCTGATGGCGAAAAGCAAAGCGCGGTGTTTCAGGAGACGAATTCAAAGTACACGGCAAGCACTTTGCGTGCTATAATTGCTGAATCCAGCGCCGATAATATCCAGGAAGCGTATGGCGTGCCGGATCGAATTGTTAATCTTCCTGATGGGTTGGTATGGGTGTACCCGGGTGCGCACATTTATTTCCGGTTTAACCATCGGAGGGTGCTGTTGAATTGGGGGGTGTATTTAAAGTTGAGCGATTAGGCGTAAGGAGGCGAGTAGGCCACCCTGGGCGAAAAAGAAATACCGAATTTTAAGCAAAAGGCCAGTAACGCTCATCATACCGTTCCAATATTCGCCTCGCAAAAAAATAAATCATGAAACTTACTACATTATTGCTCCTGGCAACCCTTTTGGTATCACTTCCCACCTGCAAGAAAGCAGACGCACCCGTTAACCAAGCTTACACCATTCATGTTGGGTTATCATTTTTAACGACAGTTCCACAGGGAGCTAAGAATCGGCTCATCATTACAGAAACTGGAACGGGAAAATATTTGGGAAAATTTGAAATCTCCGGCGGGTCTTCGATTTTACGGACCAATTGTTTGTTGAGGGCACTTCTCCTGCTGGATTGGATTACCACTTGATTCACCCAACAAACGATGCGAATCGTCCATATTTTGTTATTTCTCAGATTGGCGTACCAGAAGGTTCCTTTGTGTATTTTTATCCTTTGGAAATATTTAGATCGCAGGGTGAACTTATTTCCCTGAAAATCAACGACATACAATCCGTTAATTCTATATCAGCAGGCTTTTTTGAACCCCATAATGTTGTACTAGATGTAAATGAGAAAACACTATTTATGGATATTCTGACCTTTTCCCACTTTGGGATTACGCTTCGAGTGAAAGCGAATAATACCGCAGGTTTTCGGCATTACTATTTTCCTGAAGCCATTCAAGGGGATACTTTGACCATTGAATGGAATGATTTGGTTGCAGGAACAAACTTGAAACAAATTAGCCTGCCAGGAAATCCATATATTTTCTCTATACAGATCGATGCAGTTTCTCCCGACGTTAGGAATGCCATTTCCATTGTTCGGAGTTTCAGCTCAGCTATTCCAACGTATAGTCTTCCAGAATTTATCCCAACTGATTGGTTGTTAGGGGTTAACGTTAATACTAATTCTTTTTTTGTTGACCGCTTATTCGGCTTTCAGGAACCTATTGCATTTTCTACCCCTAACCTAAGCATTGATAGTCTGGGTTGTTTGCCTAAGGGGCCGCATTCAATTTGTTGTCTGTTTCTTTCTTCTCGCAGTTGCTATTTAGGCACATCTTCAGGAATAGGATTCACAAGAACCAAGCCTGGAATCCTTTGAAAATCTGCAATGTTTCGGGTATACAATTCAGCCCCCAAAATCATTGCAGTTGATGCAACTGCCAATCAGCAGCATCGCCGAAAGAAGGGCCATCATTTTGGTATGAAAGTATTTAGTCAATCATCTTTTGCTGCTCCTTAGTTGGTTTGGTTTGAATGTTTTTTTGAGCATTCTGGACAACAGGAAGGTTCAACCGTTGAATCAAATCGAGTAACAGCCGAAGATCTTCCTCGCGTTCAACCTGTAAAGTGATATTTGTCATAATCAAGCCTGTTTTAAAAAAAGGTAATGGATAATTTAAATAGTTTATGCCTCGAACCTTCCCCAAGGCCTCTTTCCCCCGCCAAACGCCATGCGATGGTGTTTCTCCACCTCGGAGAAAAAGTACACTACATTGCACCAATCATTTGAGCATACTTATAGGAACACGGATTGAACGAATTGAACGGATTAAAACAGATTTATTAGAGCGTACCCTTAAATCCGTTTTAATCCGTTCAATCCGTGTTCCAATAAAGCCAGCAGGATTGTTTAACTAAGACAGTGGAATTTTGTCCTTTTTCAGGACGATGCGCGTAGAACAGGCGAAAATTTGAAAACTAGATACTACTTTTTCCTCCCCCGCTTCTCCTTCCGCCGCATCCATCCCTCCGCCGCCGCAATCTCATCCATTGTAGCCTTCCATTTATTACCCGATTCCTTAGTGAGATCCAAGGTTTCACCGTATTCCCGCTTGTTCAGCTCCAACACCGTGATCGGCTTGGTGACGTAATCCTCAATTTCGGCCAGCATCGCCCTTTCCTCCGCGCTGCAAAAAGAGACGGCGAGGCCCTTTTTTACCCCACGGCCTGTACGGCCAACGCGGTGAACGTAGTTCTCCGCAACATCTGGCAGGTCGTAGTTGACGACAAAATCCACATCGGGAATATCGATACCGCGGGCGCTGACATCCGTGGCGATCAGGATTTTTTCTGTTCCTTTTCTGAATGCTTCCATCACCAACAGCCTTTCAGCCTGCTCTTTGTCACCGTGAATGGTCATACTGGAGATATCTACCCGGGCGAGGGCTTTCAACACCCTTTCTGCGCGGACTTTCGTGCGCACAAACACCAGAATCTTACTGTCAACATTTTCCCGGATCAGGCGCTCTAGGAAAAAGCGTTTGTCGTCCATTTCAATATGGGCCACGGAGTGGGTGATGTTTTTGGAAACGGGGTCTTTGGGCGACACCTGAATGCGTATGGCATTGCTGACCAAGGAATAAGCCAGCTTCTTGATGGTATCGTTGATGGTAGCGGAGAAAAAAAGCGTCTGCCGCTTGCGCGGCAGAAACTTTATCAGGTCGCGGATATCTTTGATAAAACCAAGATCGAGCATGTGGTCGGCCTCGTCCAGCACGATAATTTCCGCCTGATCCAATTTGATATAGCCTTGGCTCACCAGGTCGAACATCCGGCCGGGGGTGGTGACCAGGATATCTATCCCTTTTTCAAGCCTGGCTATTTGAGGGCCCTGCTCTACCCCACCGAACACTGAAAACACTTTGACACGGGTATGTTTCCCAATGGTTTCAAAGACTTCGGTGATTTGAATGGCCAACTCTCGTGTCGGCACCATTACCACACACTTTATGCCGTCTACCCTACTCGATTTTTTTCGCTCATGCAACAGGTGTACAATAGGAATGGCAAAAGCTGCCGTTTTTCCCGTACCCGTTTGGGCAATGGCCAGCACATCTTCACCTTTCAGAATCGTGCCAATGGCCTTGAACTGAATGTCCGTTGGACGTTTAAAACCCAGGTCTGCCAGATTCCGTTTTATCTCAATTGCAATATGATAATCATCAAATTTCATGGCAGATTATTCTTCAGCCTTTGTAACCTCACGCAGCAATTTTACATTGCGCGCAATTGGCTCACCTCGATCGTTCACCCCCAAAGTGAACTCCACATCGTCGCCTTCGCGCAAGTCGTTGAAATCGGTGTCAATCAAGAAAGAAAAATGGAAAAACAGGTTGTTGGTTTGCGGGAAACTGATAAAGCCATAACCATCTTTCAGGCTGAATACTTTGCTGGTTTTTACTTCACCATCTTCTTCAATAACAATGGCTTCTGGCTCTGCGGTTGGCACCCGTTTGCGTTCCACAAACAACTTGTTGATTTCGAAACCACTGTGTGCCCCTTCATCTATTGTCTTTTGCATCGCCATTGGGTAAGTCACCTCCTCCCATAAATCCTGAGAAGTGACCGTGGTGCGGCGGCGGCCCTCTTCGTCATAGTACTCATAATCCCAAGCCAAAAGCATCACTTTAACCCCCAGGGTGTGTAATTTGCGGACGAGCGGAACAAAGTCGCTGTCAGAGGCAATTAAGACGATCACATCAAATTGCTTGTGTAAAGACAATTCAAACGCCTCCAAGGCCATCCAGACATCAATGCCGCGTTCCTGGCGGTACCCCTGAATCGTGCGAACGGGAAGATAATGCGTGGTGACACCTTCCATCATGAGGATATCATCAAACAAGCGATCGTAATACAAGCGATTGCCTTCATTGCTCGCCTCTTGGGCTGTTAGGCGACCGCGGAAGTAGTGCGCATCCACAATCTGGCACAAGTGCATGTCCTTGTTTTCTTCATCCGCAATGGTATGACGAATGAACTCATGCAGCCCGGCTATGCTTATTCGGCTGCGTCGTTGGTGATGGTAGGCGTAAAAATTTGAAACGTGAAGTAAGTAATTTCCATCGAAGAAGACCCCGATTCGGGTCAATTTGTGCTGACTATCAGACATTTAGTAACAGGAACACCTGTGTTTTATATAAAATTAATAATAAGAATGAGCTTGTAGACGGTAAGGGTCGCGACTAGAATACTTAGGGTATAGTTGTAATGGGATGTATTATGTTTGCTGTTAAAGGCAACTTATTATCAGTAACCACAGCCACTCATCTGGTCATTATTCATTAAATGCTGTCTCCGAATCTTACATCCTCTTTCCATTGAAACGTTTAAAGTTCAATTTGGTTACTGCAACTACTCCTCGCCACCTTGCAGTTCACGCTCCAGTTCTTCCATCATCACATAATCAATGGATTCGCTGACCGTCGGAATCATGGTAAGGATCGTTTGCAGGCGCGAAATTTCGATGAGTTTGGTAACCATCGGTTGTAATTCTCCGGCAATAACGAACGAGCCATTGTCTTTCCAAAGTCGGTGGCCTGTCAAAATGGCACTAAGGCCGCTGCTGTCAACGTACTTAACTTGAGAAAGGTCGAGGATGAAATTTCGGACACCTTCATTGTTAAATAATATCAAGTCGCTTTTCAGGGATGGCGCGAAAGTAGAGTTCAGGTTTTCTTCTTCCAAAGTAAGCACAGCGTACTGTTCTTGTTTATCGAGACGATATTTCATAAATAATTGGATTTCAAATAAAATTAGGCAATTACAACCGAACTGTCTCGGTCTGTTCGGCGCAAATGTAAAGGTTGCCGCGCTGTTTTTCTAAAAAAGAGAAATTGAATTGTCTGCCAGAGCGTCAGTTCTAAAAAATGGCACTGTTTTTTCAGTAATACAGGCTTAGATGCAGCCTTATGGCGTATATTTTTTTTCTTTCAAAAACCTTGCGCAGAAAAAAATGTTAAAGTCACAGTTGCAATGATTCAATATTCCCCAAGAAACACCTAACATTGTAGCACAAAATCTCGATCAATGAACAAGAAATTCTCCCCGGTGGTCAAACAAATTATCAACCAAAGTGGCTTAGAAGCACGAAGGTTAGGTCACGACTATGTAGGTGTGGAACATTTGCTGCTTGGCATTATCGCTGAACGCGACAGCCTGCCTGTGCGGGTGCTTGATGCCTTACTGGTTGATATCGGCGACTTGAAAAAGCGTCTTGAAAAGGCCATCCCGCGGTACAGCGCTTTCCCGCCAGCAGACAATCTGTTTGTCGGCGAATGCTCTGTCACCACCCAAACACAACGTGTGCTAAAAGCAACCTTTGTGGAAGCAAAAATGATGAAAAGTGAGGAAGTGCATCCAGAACACTTGATGCTTTCCCTGCTCAAACACCCCGATACCAACGCTACTAAACTTTTGAACGAATACGACGTGGACTACGACTCATTTAAAAAAGAACTGGAGTACGTGCGGTCTGAACAAGACCTCACCCACCCAAACCTATTTGCTCAATCCGAAGGATCCGGCGAATTTGAAGATGATGATGAACGCAACCGAGGTTACCAATCGAGCCAAAAAAGACAGGAGAAAAGTAAAACGCCTGTGCTCGACAATTTCGGCCGTGATATCACCAAAATGGCAGAAGAAGGCAAATTGGATCCCATCATCGGTCGCGAACGCGAAATCGAACGGGTAAGCCAAATCCTCAGCCGCCGCAAAAAGAACAACCCAATCCTGATTGGAGAGCCTGGCGTTGGTAAAACTGCCATCGTAGAAGGCTTGGCCCTGCGCATCCAACAGAAAAAGGTTAGCCGAACGCTGTTCAACAAACGCCTCGTGATGCTCGACCTCGCCGCACTGGTGGCAGGTACCAAGTACCGCGGACAGTTTGAAGAGCGGATCAAAGCTATTATGACCGAGCTGGAAAAACACCGCGATGTCATTCTTTTCATTGACGAGATTCACACCCTCGTGGGTGCCGGTGGCGCTACAGGCTCCTTGGATGCCTCCAATATTTTCAAACCAGCCCTTGCTCGTGGCGAACTCCAATGCATCGGAGCCTCTACTCTGGATGAATACCGCCAGTACATCGAAAAAGATGGTGCCTTGGATCGTCGTTTCCAAAAAGTCATTGTGGAACCGCCAAGCCAGGAGGACACCATCCATATCCTGCGCAACATTCAGTCGAAATACGAGGAATTCCACAACGTGACCTACTCCGACGAAGCCATCAAAGACTGCGTTCGGCTCAGCGATCGCTACATTACGGATCGCTTCTTGCCGGACAAAGCCATAGACGTGCTCGACGAGGTGGGCGCAAGGGTACACTTGAAAAACATTGTCGTGCCCAAGCATATTGAAGAGGTAGAGGCGCAGATTGAAGAAGTAAAAGAGAAGAAAAACACTGCGGTCAAAAACCAGGACTACGAAAATGCGGCCAACCTGCGTGATCAGGAAAGCAAACTCGTGCGCCAATTGGAATTTGCCAAAATGGAATGGGAAGAAGAAAGCAAAGTGACCCGATACCCCGTTAACGAGGACGATATTGCAGAAGTAGTGGCCATGATGACGGGCATCCCGGTGCGCAAAGTAGGCCAAAGTGAAAGCAAAAAGCTGGTCACCATGGCCGATGATCTGCGTAAAATGGTTATTGGTCAGGAGGAAGCGATTACCAAGATGTCGAAAGCCATTCAGCGCAACAGGGTAGGTTTGAAAGATCCAAAAAAGCCTGTCGGTTCCTTTATTTTCCTGGGGCCCACTGGCGTTGGTAAAACTGAATTGGCGCGTGCGCTTTCCCGCTACTTGTTCGACTCAGAGGACTCATTGATCCGCATCGATATGTCGGAATACATGGAAAAATTCTCGGTCAGTCGTTTGATTGGTGCCCCTCCCGGCTATGTAGGCTATGAGGAAGGCGGACAATTGACCGAAAAAGTACGGCGCAAGCCATACTGCGTAATTTTGCTCGATGAAATCGAAAAAGCCCACCCGGATGTGTTCAATATCCTGCTACAGGTGCTCGACGACGGTCAATTGACCGACGGCCTGGGCCGCAAAGTGGATTTCAAAAACACCCTGATTATTATGACCTCCAATATTGGCGCACGCCAATTGAAAGACTTTGGTCAAGGTGTGGGCTTTGCGACCACTGCACGGCAAGAAGCAGCGGAAGAAAACTCTAAAGTGGTGATTCAGAACGCATTGAAAAAAACATTCTCGCCGGAATTCTTAAACAGGATTGACGATGTGATGGTGTTCAACTCATTGGGCCGTCCTGAAATTTTTAAAATCATCGACAATGCCTTGGATAGTTTGATGCTGCGGCTTAAAACCATGAAGTTTACCCTGACCATGGAAGAAGGTGCCAAAGAGTTTGTTGCCGACAAAGGCTACGATCCACAATTTGGCGCCCGCCCGCTACACCGTGCGATTCAGAAATACGTGGAGGACCCGCTCGCAGAGTTTATCCTCAGCGAAAACCCTGCTGAAGATGCTGCGTTGACGGCTACCATGAACGAGGCTAAAGATGGCCTGATTATTAATTTAGAGGAAAAAGTGAAGGAGAAAAGCAAAGGGAAGGGGAAAGCGAAAGCTGTGGATAATTAAGCAAAGCTTTTCACAAGTATATTTTGATGATGAGCCGTTCCAAAGACTGGGGCGGCTCATTTTTTCGCGACTGAACCTAACAACGCTATTTGAGGCTTAATGCTGAACGAAGAGCGAAATGCCAGTTAACGTCCTTAGGCATTTTTTAACCATTTGAAATTTGTTATATTAAATTGATTTAGATAACTTTATTTCCCGTAAATAGTTTATCATGCAATCGACACTCTTCTCCATATTGCTCCTTGGCTCCTTCAGCTATGGAAGCGGACATTTGACACCTTCGGGAATGATTTTGTTATTTCAATGGCTGTAGATCACGAAGGCTCAATTTATGTTGCGGGCAATACCATTCAAGACCTTGTTTCTGGATCTGGATGGCTGTCCCGTTTTATCCTGCTCAAATATGCTTCAAATGGGGAATACCTCTGGAGTTATCGTTTTGATGGCCCTTCATTGGCGTCAATTATGTCACCAAAATACTACTCGATTCTGCTCAAAATCTCGTGATCTTTGGTCAATATGGCGATACAGATGCGTTACAAGGCGGGCTCTTGCACTCAAAATATCCCCGGAAGGGCAAGAGCTATGGCGTGCCACTTACCTAGACCCCGTCTATGGTCTTGGTGGTACAGATGTTCGTTGGATCGGAGACCGATGGGTCTTTTGGGGCCGCAATAATGCTGGGAATGGATATCGCTACTTTGCCTGGCAACTGGGTACTGATGGAGCAAATCTTGGCAGTGCCATTTCGGAGTTTAATGCTGAGCTGTTTTACACACAACACATAGATAAACAAGGTAATTTATTGGCTTAGCCTTTGGCCAAACCCGTGTAAGAATTGGATCCATATTCAGCTTCCTGAGACGAATATAAAGGGCGCTCGGCGGATGGACCTAATGAATGTTGCGGGAAAAACCCTTCGAACACAACAAGTAGAAGCAGGTCTTTCCTTTTTAGATTGGTCGCTTGAAGGATTGCCCGCTGGTTCTTATATTATGGTGCTAAGTCAGGATGGGACACCTACGCATACAGGGTCTGTAGTGAAAGAATGAAGCTTAGGGTTTTATTGGGCATTTAATAGCCGTTCCTATGAATTTGGGACGGCTATTAAATTTTGATCATAACTTTGCCACATGAGCAACCAACATAAAAACAAAATACGTGCGCTAGTCATTTCTGGCGGCGGGAGCAAAGGCGCTTTTGCAGGCGGCATTGCCACGCATTTGTTAAACGACTGCTGCCACAACTACCAGATATTTGTCGGCACCTCTGCGGGCAGTCTGTTGGCTCCATTGTTGGCTTTGGGGGAAACAGACAGGTTGAAGGCGATCTTCACGAATATCCGGCAGGAGGACATCTTCAATGTTTGCCCTTTTATCATCAGGAAGAAGCATGGTTTATTGACCTACCGTATCAACCACTTCAATACCGTTTGGATGTTTTTGCAGGGGAAAAGGACTTTCGGTGAAAGCAAAAACCTTCGAAAGCTAATTGAGCGCATATTTACTGCCGACGATTACCAACGCCTTCTGGATGGGGAAAAAGATGTCGTGGTGAGTGTAGCCAACCTGAGCTGCAACAAGATTGAATACCATTCCGTGCACGACAACAGCTATGAAGATTTTTGCGATTGGATGTGGATTTCGGCCAATTTTGTGCCCTTTATGAGCTTGGTGATAAAAAATGGCATGGAATACGCCGATGGCGGTTTTGGGGCCTATTTGCCCTTGCAAGAGGCGATCCGAAAAGGCGCAACGGAGATAGATGCTATTATGCTGCAGCCTGAAGTAGCACCCCAACAATGCCAATTGCCCACCACAAATGCCTTCGGCTTGCTGACACGCACCATTGATTTTATGCTTGACCAAATTGGTGTGGATGATCTAGACTTGGGCCATTTGCATAGCATGCAGCAGCAGGTCAGCCTGAATTGCTTTTATACCCCGCGGGTGCTCACGGAGAACTCTTTTATTTTTGATTCGGCACAAATGACTGCCTGGTGGAATGAGGGCTACTATTATGCCGCACAAAAGCACCCGACTTGCCACAAAATAAAAGCGGGTTAGAGGGTCATTGTTTTTTGACCTAACTTCACGCCAAACTTAACATCGGCAATGAAGGCAGTCAAAACCCTCCTGTATAGTACCTTTTTCCTACTCAGCGCTTGCAATCAAACCAATTCCGACCCACGTTTAAACCCCGGAATTGACGCCCCCCCACCCATTCCTGCCAACACCAAATTCGAACTGCTTTCCCCAGAGCGCAGCGGTATCAACTTTGTCCCTGTCATCAGCGACGAACACCGCTACAACTTCATTGCCGACCCCTATATCTACAACGGCGGCGGCGTGGCAGTGCTGGATGTGAACAACGATGGCTTGCAAGACCTGCTTTTCACGGCCCGTTTACAAGGCTGCCAATTGTACCTCAACAAAGGCGGATTGAAATTCGAAAACATTTCCAAACAATCCGGTATTGAAGCTTTTGGCGGCTTGAAAACAGGTGCAACTGTTGTTGACATCAATGGAGATGGCTGGATGGATATTTACGTTTGCCGCACTTGGCTCGAGCCGGTGCCGGAACGCCGCAACTTATTGTTTGTCAACAATAAAGACAACACTTTCACTGAAAAAGCAGCGGCGTACAAACTTGATGACCTCTCCGCTTCCCAGCAGGCTAACTTTTTTGATTACGACCTGGATGGCGATCTGGATTGCTACATCGTAAACCACCCTGTCGATTTTAAAACCATCAACACCCTGGATTACAGCAGCGGAAATGCCCGAACTCAAGGCCCGCGAAATGAATGGGAGTCAGACAGGCTGTTGAAAAACATGGGCGGCTATTTCGAAGATGTCACAGAAAAGGCCGGGATAAAAAACCGCGCATTTGGCCTCAGCAGCATCGCCGCTGATTTTAATGGGGACGGCTGGCCCGACATCTTTGTCGGCAACGATTTCGTGATGCCCGATTTTCTGTACATCAACAACAAAAACGGCACGTTCACAGACCGTGGCGACCAATATTTCCGCCATACTTCCAACCACACCATGGGCGCTGACTATGCCGATATCAACAAGGATGGGTGGAGTGACCTCATTGCTTTGGATATGTTGGCGGAAACCTTGCCCCGGCGGCAGCGCCTGATGAATACCATGCAACTCTCCCGCGACAAGCAAATGCAGGAACGCGGCTACGGGCGGCAGGTAATGCGCAACATGTTGCAGTTAAATAATGGGAATCAGGGCTTTAGCGAAATAGCTTGCCTTGCAGGCGTTGAGGCTACCGATTGGAGCTGGGCGCCCCTCCTGGCTGATTTTGACAATGACGGCCATTGTGACTTGTTCATTTCCAACGGTATCCAGCGCGACCTGAATGACCTGGATTTCTTTGTTTTTACCGCAGACAGTATCAATCGCACAGGGGGCATCAACAAAGGCCGTTTCCCGGATTTTAATGATTTTGTGAAACTAATGCCTTCTGAGCCTGTACACAACTACGCGTTCCAGAACAATGGCAGCTTGAAATTTGATGATGTATCTGCGGCATGGGGCTTTGACAAAAAAGGTTTTTCAAATGGTGCGGCGTACAGTGATTTGGACAACGACGGCGATTTAGACTTGATTGTCAATAATTTACAAGCGCCGGCATCTGTTTATGAGAACAAGGCTGTTGGTATGAATGGCAACAGTTGGTTGCAGATAAAGTGTGCGGGTACCCAGAAAAACCCTTTTGGTATTGGTGCAAAAGTGTCGGTATATGGAAGCGCAGCACCGGGTGGAGATACGCGGCCAGCGTTGTTGTTTTCCCAGGAAATAAGCAATGTCCGGGGTTTTTATTCCTCCGTGGAGCCTATCCTTCAAGTTGGTTTGGGCACGCAGCAAAAAGTCGCCATGATAAAAATTGACTGGCCAGAAAACAAACATCAAATACTGCTGAACGCGCCTGTAAATCAACGTATTACCTTGAAAGTTGCAGATGCTAACCCTGGAAAATCCTCGCCTGACAAATACGAAGCAGCGCCTTTTTTTGAGGAAATCAAGCAAGGTTATGGCATTAGCTTTAAGCACCAGGAAAATACTTTTGAAGACTTTGACCGCGAGAAATTATTGCCCTACCGGCTTTCCCGCACGGGTCCATCCGTTTCAATTGCCGATGTAAATGGGGACGGGCTTCAGGATGTTTTTATCGGTGGCGCAGCCGCACAGGCTGGTTCTATCTTCCTGCAAAACGCAACCGGAACATTTGTGGTAAGTCCCCAATCTGCCCTGGAAGCGGATAAAAACTGTGAAGATACTGCCAGCGTATTTTTCGACGCGGATGGTGACGGCGATCAGGATTTATTCGTCGTCAGTGGCAGCAATGAAGCGCCGGTAGGTTCGGCATTATATCAGGACAGGTTGTACCTCAATGATGGGAAAGGGAACCTCAGTGCAGCCAAAAATGCGCTGCCGACTGAAAGTTTTTCTGGCAGTTGTGTCCAGGTTTTTGATTTCGATAACGACGGAAAGCTGGATGTTTTTGTCGGCGGCAGGGCTGTGCCGGGGCGCTTCCCCGAGGTTTCAGAAAGCATGATTTTGAAAAACGAAGGCGGTATTTTCAAAAATGTTACGGCGACTATTGCCCCGGACTTTCAAAAAACAGGCATGGTAACCGATCTGCAATTCGGCGATTTGAATGGCGATGCCAAACCCGAATTGGTCCTCGCAGGAGAATGGATGCCGATCACCGTGTTCCAGTGGAATGGCCAGCGCTTTGAAAACAAAACAGCGGACTATGGTCTACAAAACAGTACAGGGCTTTGGCGCTGCCTCACGTTGGCTGATCTTGATGGCGATGGCGATTTGGATGTAGTGGCTGGAAACCTTGGGCTGAACACGCGATTCCATGCGTCGGCCAAAGCGCCGTTCAGGTTGTTTGCCCATGATTTTGATAAAAATGGCAGCCTGGATCCAATACTTGCTTTGGCCGCATCCGGCGCGTACAAGCCCGTGCTTCAACGAGAGGCATTAGCAGCTCAAATTCCTTCCATAAAAAAGCGGTTTCCCCGCAACACACCTTATGCCGATGCCAGTATCACCGATATTTTTGATGCAGCTGATTTATTGACTGGACTTTGCCTGGAAGCTCAAACACTTGAAACACAGTGGTTTAAAAACAGTGGCGGAAAATTCACCCCATACCCTTTGCCTGACTATGCACAATTTTCACCCGTTGAAAAAATCATCGCGGCCGACTTGACCGGAGATGGCTTTGTCGATTTGTTGGTATTGGGAAACGACTATGGTATGGACATTGAAACCTACCAATTGGATGCCAGCGAAGGATTTCTATTTCCTGGAAAAGGGGATGGCCAGTTTGCCTCAAGCCCTATTAGCCTCGAAAGTCCAAAAGCCGCCAGGGATGCTGCACTTTTACCAACTTCAAAAGGGGAAAGACTGTTGTTAATTGCAAATAATAACGACCAAGTAAAGATATTTAGACTATTGGGTAGTAAGAATTGACTAAGCCGCGCTATTGAATTACATCCTACCTTGGCTGCTCAATTATCCATGAAAAGTAGTGTTCAAGCGTTACCCTTTTAATCCAATCTGCCTTGGGCCTATTTCACGCTCATCCAATAAATTATGCGGATTCCCCTACCTACAATTTTCAACCTAGCCGTTATCAGCGCGCTTGGGATACTTCCTTTTTCAAGTATCCAATCACAAGACCTACATCAAACCCTGATCTCTGAAAACTATTCAACAACTTTTATTACACCACGCATTTTAAGGGATTCAGCCCGTACACTTGGCATTGATCAGGTGCGTACGCCTGAAATCAATGCAAGATTTCGGTCAGCAGAAAACCCCTACCTCACATTTGGTGCTGATTTGAGCGCATGGTGGTTGAATTTCAGTGTAAAAAACGAATTAAAAACGCCTAAAACCTTGATTCTGTGGCTCAATCGCAAGAATTTCGATGAGTTTAAGCTTTGGCAGCAAAAGCCAGATAGCAGTATTGTTGAATTTGATAAAGTTGGTGCTACGGCCTACAATGATTCTCGGTTTTACCTTACTACGGGCTATTATATTGCCGTCACCTTAATGCCGGGCGAAAATCATTTTTGGGCCAGGGCTTCCAATGAAGTCGGTTCCATGTACCTCGCGCTGAGCCTCCACACCCCTGATGATTTTGGCTTGCTGGGCAGAAAAAACATCCTGCTTTTTGGGCTGTTTTTGGGTGTCATGTTGGTTTCTCTGGTGTTTGCCGGACAGCTGTATTTTATGTACCGCGACCCAACTTACCTGCTGTATATTGCCTATGTCGTGGTCGTATTGCTCCGTGAGGCGTATAATCACTCCGCGGTTGTTAATTTGTTCCCAGTGATGCAACGCCACAGTATCTCTTTCCTGATGGTCGCCACCTATGGCATGTTTTACCGCTATTTTATCCGTTTGTGGGACATCAACAAAGTGCTGGACAACATAACCAAATGGTACCTTGCTTTCATGTTTGTACTGGTGGGTGTTTTTACCATACTAGTATCTTATGAACAAGGGCCCATCCTAAAGTTTGTCTTTACGACGGTTATGGTTTCCATCCTTTTCATCACGGCAATTTCAGGGTGGGTGGTTGTGCGTAATTTCAAGAAAAATCCAAGGGCTCGGATCGTTGCCATTGCCTTTTTGCCGCTGGCCGGGGCCTTTATCCTGAACCTGTTGCGCAACATCAACATCATTCCAAATTACCCGTTCATTCAATTTGCGGTAATGTGGGGCTTCATTTTGGAAGTAGTTATTTTCACTATAGCATTTATTCGCTGGCATGCAGTAGTAGAAAATGACCGTAAAATCCTGGAGGTGCAGCTCGACCTGGAGCAGAAAGACAGGGTTATTGCTGTACAGGCAGCGGAGCAGCGTGTAAAAGACCGCATTGCCCGCGACCTTCACGACGATATTGCGGCTTCCATGTCAGGTATCCGTATTTTGAGCAAAGTTGCCCACCAGCAATTTGCCGACAAAATCCCGGAAGCGGGTCCCATTTTGGAGCAAATCAGCAAAAGCGCGCAAAGCACCGTTGAATCTATTAGTGATTTGATATGGTCGGTGAAGCCGCACCCGGATTTCCTGAATGATATGGCCGACCGGCTGCGAGAATACGCAGGAAAGGTGCTGGAAACCCAGGATATCGATTATAAAATTGATATTCCGCGCATGCTTCCAGTGCTGGATTTGGATATTGAGGTACGGCGCAATATATACCTGCTATTCAAAGAAGCCATCAACAACGCGGTAAAACACAGTCAGTGCAGCACGCTGAATATCAAGCTGAGCGCCAGCAAAACATTGATCTCAATGCATGTAAGCGACAATGGGATCGGGTTTGATCCGAAAGTTAAAATGGAGAGCGGTGTAGGTCTCGGCCTAGGCAATATGAACAAGCGTGCCCGGGAAATAGGTGGGGAGTTTAAAATCGATAGTACGCCTGGAAAAGGCACCACGGTTTCGTTTAATTTAACTTTGTAACCAAAGGGGTTTCAGGTTTCAAGGTTTCAGGTTTCAGGTTTACGAGATTTGTTCCTGACCATCAATGACCTATTTCAATTGTAACAAGACTGTTTATTGTTAATTTTGAAATTACGTGTCATTGCAAAAACAAATCGCGTAAACCTGAAACCTTGAAACCTGAAACCTGAAACCCCTTTTTTATTCAACTACAAATTTCTTAGCAACAAAGCGCTTTCCAGTATTCCCAGGCTCCGATAACCGGATCAAGTACATGCCTTTCGCCAGTTCAGGTAAGCGCACCAAGCTATTGTCATTCACCCCTTTTTGTTGATACACCAACTGGCCTGTCAGATTCAACAACTGAACGTCAGCGACCGACACATTCTCTGGAAGGTGTACTGTAAACTGCTGCCCGGCATTCGGGTTTGGTGATACAAACCAGTCATTTTCCCAGGCTATCGGTGAATGTGTGCCAACTGCGGCGCAAGTGATCGATTCCAGCATGGTGGTGGCATTTACCCAAAAAGTATCGATGTGTGGCTTATAAATTGCATTGTCGTAAATGTCGGAATGTCCACCACCGGGGACGGTGTGCAAGGAGTTCCACAAACCAATATCACTGGCTCGGGCATGCAACAAGGAACTGCCTTCCAGGTAGGCAATATTCGCCGCTAACCCTGAAACGTACGGCACGGTAGCATCTGCAGTTCCGTGTATACTAACCAATGGAACTTCTGTAATATCTATCCAACCGTTGCGGTACAATCCACCCGACATACTTATAGTTGCTTTTGAGCTGGAGGAATAGGTTTTGTTGCTCGCCGTGCCGCTAATGCCGTCCAGCCCCCCGTTGTTTGTGATCATGGTTTGCAAAAATGCAGGCACATTATCGCCTAAATCCAGGTAGGAACAGTGCAGTGCCGCCACAGCACCTGCCGAATAGCCTCCAATAAAAATATGGTCGGCATCAGCATGAAACAGGTTGTTCGTGGCAGCATCTTCCCGGAAATAGCGCACTGCTGCACGCATATCGCCCACCGCCTTTACAGCAGTATCAAAAATATTCAACGAATCAGGGTAGCCCAAAGTAAAAAGAGGCCACAAACGATAGGAAATCGTCGCCGCTACATAGCCCTTCTTGGCCAGCAACTCGCACCATTTGGCCATATTCGAGCGATCTCCAAAAATAAAACTGCCCCCGTGCGCCAGTATCACAACGGGTCGCTCCGCAACCACGTCGCCCACAGGCTCATAGACATCCATGGACAGGTTCAAGTTGTTGCCTGTATGGCCTACGGTAGGAGCATACACAACGGTCGTTTTTTTAAATGTTGGAAACACATCTGCTTTGTAGCGCGTGCCGTCACAACCAGCGTTCTGGGCTTGTAGTGAAACCAGGCTGAGGAACAGGATAGAAATTGTACTGTAGAAAGATTTAGTCATGGCAAGTGTTTAGTATGGGTAAGAATACCAGTGTAATAAAGCTCAAAGAAACAAAAAAATCACTTTTTTACGCGAATTAAATCAATACCGGAGTTCCGAACCAAGCGGTTCAGCTCAGGGATATCCACATTTTTCAAGCTCTTCCAAATAAGTAATTGTGCATCAGCCAATCCAAATAAATAAGTGCGCACCTCCAAACTCTGCTGCGTTGGCGGGAAGTCGCCGCCAGCATTCAAGCCCATCAGGTTGGCAAATTTATCATTCAGTCGTACCGGGAAGTTGAGCGGGTCTTGGGCGCTTCGGTTTTTAGTTTGATACATGGCTTCTTCAACGCCCGTCATCAAGCTGTCGATACGCGCAGCTAAGGTTGTTATGGGCTTATACTGCTCCCCCTTCGGGATGTCGGCAGTAATGGCCTTGATTTGCCCCCGAACATTTCGTATTTCTCGAATCGCCTGGTGCATTTCGGTCAGTTTGGCACCGACGGATTGCACAAAATCGAACTGTTGTACAAAGTCTGCCTGCTTTGTGCCACTGCGTGGATCCGCGATGATTTCAAAATTTTCGATTTCTGTTTTTCCGGCAGCACTCAAGGTTACTTTATATTTTCCTGGTACCGCTTTTGGGCCGGTCAAATCGTAGCTCCAAAGCACCATGCCATCGAATTTTTCGGCATCTGAGTAGCGCATATCCCAAACAAAGTTGTTGGCGCCCGCTTTCAAATCACCCAATGCTCCCAGTCGCGGCGGTGCTCCTTTCAAGGCATCAGGTTTGTTGTAAATATTGGAAAACAGCTTTATGGTATCGCCGTTTTCTTGCAAAATAGCTAGGAAAACACTGTCTTTGTCTCCTGGTTTTCCTTTTAAATAAAAATGAATGCTCGTGCCATTGGCCTGGTTTTCCCCGGCTGCTTTAGAACCTTTAGAAGCACGCCCTTCCATTCTATAGCCAGGGGCTGGCTTGAAAAGGTGCAGTGATTTATTGGCCAGGTTGCCTTTTGTCAAGAAATCAGGTGCCGCTGCGATCTGTTGAATGGGCGAAAGGTCGTCGATGCTCCACAAGGAACGACCTTGGGTCGCTGCGATCAAATGGTTTTCCTTGATCGTTAAGTCTGTAATGGGTACGATGGGCAAGTTTTGCTGGAAATGTTGCCAATGCCGCCCATCGGTAAAACTGATGTACATGCCTTGCTCCGTGCCAGCGTACAAGATGCCCTGGTGCGTTGGATCAGCGCGAATAACCCGTGTAAAATGTTCTTTGTCAATACCATCCGTAATTTTTGTCCAGGTTTTTCCGTAGTCTTTGGTGCGGAACAGGTAGGGTTGGTAATCGCCCAATTTGTACGCCGTACAGGCCAGGTAACATCCCCCATCGCTGTGCGGATCTGGTTCAAGGGAATTGACCATGGTCCACTTCGGCAATGCCGGAGGCGTGACATTTTCCCAATTTTTGCCGCCATCGCGGGTTAGGTGCACCAGACCATCGTCGCTGCCCGTCCAGATCAGGTCCTTTACCCGTGGGCTCTCTGCTGCGGTGAAAATGGTGCAATAATATTCCACCCCGGTATTGTCTTTGGTAATGGGGCCGCCGCTCGATTTTTGGCGGCTTTTGTCATTCGTAGTCAAGTCAGGACTGATCGTCGTCCAGCTCTGCCCTTCATTGGTGCTGAGGTGCAGGTAGTTGCTGGCAACGTAGAGTTTTTTAGGGTCGTGCGGACTAAAAAATACCGGATAATTCCACTGAAAACGATACTTGGCATCTTCAGCGCCATGCCCCATATTGTCTTCCGGCCACACATTGATGGCGCGTTGCGTGTGGTTTTTATGGTCCACCCGCGTCAGCAGTCCATGATATTCACCTCCATACACAATGTCATTATTCAAGGGGTCTACGGCAATGGTGGCGCTTTCTCCTCCTGCCGTAGGTTCCCAGTCCCGCTCTGTGATGGCGCCACCAACACTCCGGTGGGCAATTTTCACACTGCTGTTGTCCTGCTGGGCAGCGTAAATATTGAAGGGAAATGCATTATCGGTAGTAACCCGGTAGAACTGCGCGGTAGGCTGGTTGTGGTAAGTTGTCCAAGTCTCGCCGCCGTCGTACGAAATTTGCGCGCCGCCATCGTCGCCGATAATCATGCGATTGGGATCTTCTGGGCTCACCCATAGGTCGTGGTGATCGCCGTGGGGTGCATATTTTGTTTGGAAAGTTCTGCCACCGTCTTTGGATTTATGGTAAGCAACATTCACCACATACAGCACATCAGCATCTTTAGTGTCCGTGTAAATTCTGGAATAATACCAGGCACGTTGGCGCAAAGAACGATCTTCATTCACTTTGGTCCATTTTTTACCGCCATCGTCAGAACGGAAAACGCCGCCCGTCGGACTTTCCATGATGGCAAATACACGATCGGGCCGCACCGCACTTACGGCCAACCCTATTATTCCGATGGTATCTTTTGGAAGCCCATCATTGCGCGTCATTTCCGTCCAGCTATCGCCGCTATCGGTGCTTTTCCACATACCGGAGCCGTAGCCACCGCTGCTCATATCGTAGGGTGTCCGGCGTACCCGCCAAAAGGAAGCGTACAAAATCCGTGGGTTTGTGGGATCCATCGCCAAATCAACCGCACCTACGTCCTTGTTGACAAAATGAATCCGCTGCCAGGTTTTGCCGCCGTCCCTGGAGCGGTAAATACCGCGCTCTTCGGAGGATTTGAATAAATCGCCCAACACCGCGGCATATACAATGTCTGGATTGGTGGGATGCACGCGCAGGCGTGGGATGTGGCGACTGTTTTGCAAGCCAATATTTTTCCACGTACGCCCGGCATCCTCACTTTTCCACATTCCAGTGCCGGAAGACACGTTGCCCCGCACGGTGCACTCCCCTCCCCCAACGTAGATCACGTTGTTGTCTGAAGGCGCTACTTCAATTGCCCCAATACTGCCGCCGAAGAAGTTATCAGAGATGTTTTCCCAGCTGCGTCCACCATCTTGGGTGCGCCAAACGCCACCGCCAGTGCCGCCGAAATAGAACAAATTGGGTTTTCCTGCTACGCCTGTCACCGCAGCAGATCGACCGCCACGGAAGGGGCCAACGTTGCGCCAGGAAATTGAATTTAATAATAGGGAATCGACGATAGCCCCAGGCTCAGCATTGGGCTGCGAGGCTTTTTGTGGCTTCGCTTTTTGGGAAATGAGCAGCATTGGAACGGCTAAAAGCCAAAATAAAAGTAAGGTTCGTTTCATATTGCAATCTTTTTTTCAGACTGCAATTGTAGCAAATTTTCGCGAGGCCACATTTGCATTTCGGCAAATGGTCGTTTCTGGCAAACAAACGCCAAAATTAATTCCGCGCCATGCGCAATTCCAATTCATACACCTTACCACTTTCAAACACAAGCCCAGTAGCCTCCAGGCTTTTATAGCCCGTCAATTGCACCCGAATGGAATAAGTAGCCGGTACCGGCATAAAATTGCAGCGCCCATCCTGCTTGGTGACCCGTCCGAGCATTTTATCCTTTTCACGGCGCAACAAGACCGTTGCACCTTGAATAGGTTCTTTTGGATTGCCCATTTCCAAAACAGTAGCCCTGACAATAGTTTTGTTCGTATCGGTGACACCAACAACCTTGAAAGACTTAATATGACTTTCAGTGAATGAGTCAATGGGAAGCACTACTGTTGATTGTTGTGCTTTCAAATTGACCGTGAGGCCGCACAAACAACAAAATAACAATCGGTGAAGTGTTCCCGGAATCGACATAATCAGAAAAGATAAACGGTTTGAAAATACAGGCAATGTCCGTTCCAAGCCCGGGTGAATGGCGGGTTTTGGTGGTCACGAGGATCGTACATGTACACAATAGAACGGTTGAACCGAGCGGTGAAGCCCAGGTGTCGATTGACCATAAAATTGATGCCCAGGACTAAACTAATGTCGTTTTTCTTGATAACGTCTGGAATAACATCCGAAAATGCGTAATACTTGTTATCCGGGCCATCTTTCAAGCTGAACCCGATCAATCGCGCGTATGAAAGACCTGCATTGAAAGAAACCCGGTAAAAATTCTTTGACGCATCGTCGCCTTCGATGAGCCAGTCTTTGTAATGCCATTGTACCGGAATTTCAACGTAGTTGAATGTAATGGCATTCAGCGGGTCACCAAATTTGTTTTGCACCAATTCCTCTTGGGCACCGCGTTGGGAAAACAAAAACTCCAGGCTCGCATCGGTTTTTTCGGTCAGCCGCGCGATGACCCGCAGGCCGCCTTGTAAGCCCAATTTATTGTACCCAGCGGAAAAGTCTCCATCAATTTGGGAGGCCGTTACACCAGCAATGATTCCCGCCTTGAATCGAGATTGGGCCATTAAAATGCCGGGAAAAAGGCAAATTAGGAGAAGAATTGGAAAATTTGGGAATAGTATGTTTGTGTTGATTCGCATGATCTAAGTTTTTGGATACATTTGCACTGGTCGCGAAGGTATATTAGACAATTGAAGAAAAGCAGAAAAATTATGCGTTATACTCAAACAACCCTAAAAAAATTAGAAGACTTGTTCGACGAGTTGGATTATTCGGTGCGTTATGAAAAGGGAAATTTCCAAAGCGGGTACTGCATCGTTGAAAGCCGGCGGGTGGCCGTGATCAGTAAGTTTTTCGACACAGAAGGTCGGATCAACACCTTGCTGGACATTCTTTCTAAATTTGAAATCGATCAGGAAAAACTGTCCGAAAAGTCGAAAGACCTCCTCCTGAAATGGGAAAAAGAACAAACTGATTAAGTCTGCAAACATCCAGCATCCACCCTCCTTCGCTTTTACCTGCCATAGCCTTAGCGACGGAAGGAAAGCTAGTGCAGGTAAAGCAACCATACAACAGTGAAAATCACCATACTCGGCACCGGAACATCACAAGGCGTACCCGTCATTGGTTGCAGTTGTCCGGTATGCACTTCTTTGAACCCACACGACAACCGATTGCGTTCTTCCGTCTTGCTCAGCAATGGAGCGCAAAATATATTAATAGACGCCGGCCCGGATTTTCGGCAACAAATGCTGCGGGCCAAAGTGCAGCATTTGGATGCCATTTTGCTTACCCACGAACACAATGACCACGTTATCGGTCTGGATGACATTCGGCCTTTTAATCACCGGACAGGCCAGTCAATGGCGGTATACGCTTTGCCCAGGGTGGCTTTAGAAGTACGCAAACGCTTTGAATATGTGTTTGAGAACCCTATTCCCGGGCTGCCCCGGATCCAACTCAAACCCATCGCAGTTGACGAGAATATTCATTTCCAGGATTTGAGCATCCAACCAATCGGCATTATGCATGGCAGGCTTCCAATCGTTGGCTTCCGCATTGGAGACCTGGCTTATCTGACCGATGTAAAAACAGTACCTGCTACAGAAATGGCAAAACTTTCAGGGGTCAAGTATTTGATCGTCAATGCATTGCAACGCGATCAGCATCCAACCCACATGAATTTGGAGGAGGCCCTGGAATTTGTAGAAATGGTGTCACCAAAACGGGCCTGGCTCACCCATATCAGCCACTTGATGGGCTTGGAATTGGATGTTAGTCCGGGTTTACCGAAGAACGTAATACTGGCTTATGATGGCCTGGAAATTGAATTCTAGTGCTACATTTACCGAATATCTTATCAATCTGGATCACATACCCTTAGGCTATTGGGTGGCACTAGGAACATTTTACTTGGACAACAAGCTTTTTGACTCGTAAACCTTGTTTTCATTCCGCTGGTACACCACGTAATTGAAGCCTGGATGAATGGCAAAACCGCCATGCCTGCCTTTTTTGTCGATGGCCACAAACCCAACCTGTGCTTCTTCGCATTGCTTGGGGTATTTCCGAACAATCCTTTTTACGGCTATTTCTGCAGCTTTTTGCGGATGAGCACCCCTGCGCATTTCTTCCACCACCAAAAAGCTGCCCAAAGTGCGCAGCACAATCTCGCCAAGGCCCGTACTTGCCGCGCCGCCTACTTCGTTGTCGGCAAACATTCCCGCTCCAATAATTGGGCTGTCTCCTACCCTACCTTGCATTTTAAAGGCTGCACCACTGGTGGTGCATGCTCCAGCAATCCGTTCCATTTGATCAATGGCCAAAATCCCGATGGTATCGTGGCGCTCTACATTTATGATCGGCTTGTATTGAGCTGTTTTTTGCCATTCTATCCAGGCTTTTTTTGCTACATCTGTGAGCAAGTTCTCGTGCGGAAACCCTTCACTGATGGCAAAACGGTAGGCACCTTCCCCGGCCAGCATTACGTGTGGCGTTTTTTCCATCACCCGCCTGGCCAAACTTATTGGGTGCATGATATGTTGCACAAAGGAAACCGAGCCAGCCATGCCAAACTCGTCCATAATACAAGCATCCAAGGTAACATTGCCATCCCGATCGGGAAAACCGCCATACCCAACGCTGGTATCCATCGGGTCGGCTTCGGGCACGCGGGCCCCAGCCTCTACGGCATCAAGGGCACGGCCACCTTTGCTCAACACCTCCCAGGCAGCAGCAGTAGCTTTTACATTTGGGCCCCAGGTAGCTATAACAAGCGGAAAAGCGCCTTTTTCTGGTGTATCAAAAATGGAAGTGGTTTTATGCCAAAAATCCAAAGAACCGGCAGCAAGACCGCCAAGTAGTGTGTTTTGAAGAAAATTGCGTCTTGAATTCAAAATATTAAGCTGTACTTTAGGGAAGTAATGATTGCCATTATTGGCGTAATTTCGACCCAAAGTATTGCTACACAATGAAAAGTACACTGTTATTGCTAATTCTTTTTGTCGGCTGCAAGCATCAGCCCGCGACAAAAGAGGATACAAGTGCCTGGAAGAAAATTAAAATGGATTTTCGCAGATTCGACAATGATGGTCTGGCAGGCCCTCCAGGCGGCAAAATCTCGGCGAACTATGAGTTTTGCATTCCAGCCGCAGAGAAGTATTTGAGCCAGGTAAAAAAAATTGATGGTACTGTACAAAGGTCTGGCGGTAAAGGGCGGGTTCAGTGCAGTGATAAGGAATGGATGCTGATTGGCTCCACCCATCAACCGAATTTTCAGCGGGTGCTGTTTAAACTGGCATCGCTGCCATTTGTAAAAGATATTCAGGAGACTTTTTATGAGTAGTTCATTGCGCACTGTTTCCGTTCAAAAATGGGTGGTTGCAACTTCTATTGTCTTGTTTGTTATAAAGTTGCTGGCATATTACCTCACTAATTCCGTGGCGGTTTTAACAGATGCCTTGGAAAGTACCGTGAACGTGGTAACTGGGTTTACAGGGCTTTACAGCTTGAAATTAGCCGCCAAGCCAAGGGACGACAACCACCCCTATGGCCATGGAAAAATCGAGCTGATTTCCGCCTCTTTTGAAGGCGTTTTAATCCTGGTTGCTGGCTTAATCATTGTTTATGAAGCCATGGTCAACTTGCAGCATCAGCACCCCGTCAAACAACTTGATGCCGGAATTCTTTTGATCGCAATCACAGCCGCCGTCAACTATATATTGGGTAGCTGGTGTATGCGGGTCGGTAAAAGCCAGCATTCAATGGCGCTGGAAGCCAGTGGAAAACACCTTCAAGCCGACACTTGGACTACCATTGGAATCGTATTGGGGTTAATTCTGCTTAAATTATCCGGTGTGGCATGGATAGACAGTGCAGTGGCCATCCTTTTTGCAGGGATAATTATGGTGCAAGGCTATAAAATTATCCGGCAGACCATTGCAGGGCTTACGGATGAGGCCGATGCAGAACTTTTGAAGGATCTTATTGAAGTGTTGAATAAAAACAAGCCTGACACCTGGATAGACCTCCACAACCTCAGAATAATCAAATATGGTCCAATTCTGCACCTAGATTGCCACCTGACCGTACCCTGGTATTACAATGTGAATGAAGCACACGCCCAAATTGATGTGCTGGATGCCCTGATTCGGAAAAACTTCCCGCAGTCCCTGGAAATGTTTGTACATACCGACGGATGTATACCGCCTCAATCTTGTACCATTTGCCCCTTGGCTGAATGCCCCGTTCGAAAAGCAGCATTTATTGGAAGAATTGACTGGACAATAGAAAACATCACTTCCAATAAAAAGCATGGATTTTAAATAATTACAGCTTCAGGAATTTGCCCGATTGAATCGTATGACCTGAATAAACCGACAAAATGTAAAAACCCGCAGGTAAAGTACCGACATCTACTGTTGTTTGTCCGCCAATTTGATCCTTCAATGTCCTACCCTGCACATCGCGAACGACAATTCGATCAGCAAGATTTCCCTCCAGGTCAATCGTCACTTGATCCTGCACCGGATTTGGGTAAATCCTAAGCTGACGGGTGTCAGCGTCTACAACGGCCACGGAGGCCGTAATTGTTTCATTGATGGCACGCAAAAGTGAATATTGGGCGTTCACACCAAAGGCATCCTGCCCAATTTCCCAAATCATAACGCCACTCACTTCTGCCAGGGCCAATGCAGTTTTTGCTTTAATGGTTGGTATGCCATTCCAGAATTTCAAACCAGTATCATCAAGGAAAGCATTGGCGGGATCTTGATTGACAATGCCACGGTAAGTAAAAGACGACACGGGGCTTGTTCCGAAATCATAGCCGTAGAATGGTACACCCAAGGTCAATTTATTGGCGGCAACATTCTGGTTTTTCCAGTATTGGACGCATTGTACAGCCCAACCGTATGGCGAATGCTGGCCGATATTGGTTGGGTCCCAGGGGCCACGCAAGTCGTAAATCATCATGTTTACCCAATCGAAGGCTGCCAAGGCGCTGTTGGTAATTTTTGGGTATCGGTAATTGCCGGGCAAAGCGACCGTCAATGGAATGCCCTGTACGTTCAAAGCCGCCTTCAAATCGAGCACAAAAGGGCTGTACCAGTCTTTCACATATTGCCACTCAAGGTCCAGATCGACCCCGTCCAGGTTGTGCGCCTGGACGTACTGTACTATTTTTTGAATAAAAGCAGGGCGGTTGGCGGGAAGGCTAAGATTGTCCCAATTGGCTTCCACCGTAGGTGTTAGATAGCCTCCAGCGAGGGAAATAAATACTTTACAGCCTTGTGACTGCGCTTTTGCCACTACAGGATCAATATTGACCCCATCACAGGAAAGAATTCCTGCAGCGTCGGGGTTGGCAAAAGCGATGTTGACATGGGTCAACTTGTCGTATTCGATATCGTTTATCCAACTAAAACGATAGGTAGGAAAGTAGCCAATTACCTTAAAGGATTGACAAAGAGCACTTTGTAAGGTTGAACAGAGGCATAAAAGTAAAAGTGTTCGCATTCGGCTGAGATGAGTTGTTGAAACAATATCAATCTTTTGCCTCTCTCCGTTTCAATTCGTCCCGAAGTTTGGCGGCCATTTCATAATCTTCCGCTTCCAAGGCTTCCTGAAGCCTGGCTTGCAATGATTCCATTGGCCAGATTTCCAGAGAATCATCATCAAGGTTAGAAGAAACGGGGATAGCGGAGAATCCACCGCCTTCTTGTTCTTCCAGGATCACGCCTGCCGCTTCCAGAATAAAATCGTAGGTAAATACCGGACAATCAAATCGAACTGCCATGGCAATGGCATCAGAAGTGCGGGAGTCGATTTCGAACAATTCTCCATTTTTGAGGCAAACCAACCGGGCATAAAAAATACCATCCAGCAAGTTGTTGATGATCACCTCTTTCATTTTTATCTCAAAAGTATCGAGGGCGCTCTTAAACAGGTCGTGGGTTAGGGGCCGATTGGGTGTCATTTGTTCCAGCGCGACGGCAATAGCCTGCGCCTCAAAGCTTCCGATAACAATGGGAAGCCTGCGTTTGCCCTTTTTTTCACCCAGTACCACCGCATAATTATGCGATTGTGTCATACTGTGTGAAAGGGCTACTATTTCAAGTTCGATACGTCTCATTAAGTCACTTTTTTTGGTTCTGGGTTTCGGTGCCTCAAAATTACAAAAAGCTTCAATCAATTCGCAGCTTTAAACTTTTTGAATGCCTCATTTAACCGAGGCACTACTTCAAACAGGTCGCCTACAACGCCATAATCCGCAGCTTTAAAAAACGGTGCTTCAGTATCTTTATTGATGACAACAATTACTTTTGAATTGTTCACGCCTGCCAGGTGTTGAATGGCGCCGCTGATCCCGATGGCGATGTACAAATTTGGACGAATAGCGATGCCCGTTTGTCCCACGTGTTCGTGGTGCGGCCGCCAATCGCTGTCTGAAACCGGGCGAGAACATGCCGTGGTAGCGCCCAATGTATCTGCGAGTTCCTCAACAATGCCCCAATTAGAAGGATCCTTCATACCACGGCCAGCAGAAACAACTATTTCTGCTTCGGGCAGTGGAACAATGCCCTCCTGTGTTTTAACAGATTTCACCCGAATACGGCCCTTCCCAGCCGACACTGCCAAGGCTTCAACGCTGACAGCATTGCCATTGGCTTCGGGTTTCACGGCATTGCCCGTGAGTGAAATTACTTTTACGGCACTGGAAATTTCAAATTCAGCGATGGCCTTACCTGAAAAAACGCCTTTTTTTACGCGTAGAGCGCTGCCATTCACCGTTGGCAAGCTGCTGGCACCTGAAACAAGACCTGCATTCAAGCGTACAGCAAGCCGACCTGCAATGGATTTCCCGGTTGATGTATGGCTCAATATAACCACGGTCGCACCCAGGTTTTCAGCAGCAGCAGCAATGGTGGATGCATATGACTGGCTGTCGAAATGATCCAAACCAGCATCGGCAACATTTACGACGCGGCTTGCACCATAACGGCCTAATTCCCCAGCATCTTTAACTGTGCCAAGGGTGAGGGCTACACAAGTAGTGCCCAAAATATCAGCGGTTTTTTTACCGTAAGTAACAGCTTCAAGAGCCGCTTTTTTTAGTTGACCGCGCGAGGATTCAGCAAAAACAACAATCATATAGTTAATGTGACAATGTGATAATAAAAAAAGGAATGTGATAATGTGATAATTCGATAATTTGATAATGAGGCGGAACGCTTGGTTTTTTGATCGAAATGCCAAGCGAGAATCTCGATGCCCAATTTTCACATTATCAAATTACCTCATTATCAAATTATTTTAGCTTCTTCATGTAGCAGCCGCACCAGTTCGTCCATATTGTCCGGCTGCACGAGCTTAACACCGGCTTTGGCTGGAGGTAGGCTAAATTGAACTACCTTAGCGGAATCTTCGAAGGCTACAGGCTCAACCGTATGGAGTGGTTTGCTGCGGGCGGTCATGATACCGCGCATGTTCGGAATGCGTTGTTCAGCCATACCTTTTGCGGCACTGAGCACGAAAGGCAAATCTACTTCCAACATCTCTACCCCGCCCTCAATATCGCGCTCCAGGGTTGCGGTATTGCCGATCAGGTCAAGTTTTGAGGCATAGGAAACGTAAGGAAGGTCGAGCATTTCAGCGACCATAGCGCCCACTTCAGAGCCGTTGTGGTCGATGGTTTCTTTGCCAAAGAAAATAATGTCGAACTTTTCAGCGGCGGCGTAGGCTGCAATTTGCTTGGCGGTATACGCAGCACCTTTAGGCTCAGCATTGATACGAACGGCTTCGTCGGCACCGATGGCCAGGGCCTTGCGAATAGTGGTTTCGTTGGCAGCTGGCCCTACGTTGAGGGCGACAACCGAGCCGCCAAGGGCCTCGCGGAGTTCACATGCCCGCACGAGCGCATACCATTCGTCGTAAGGATTCATGATAAATTGCACACCTGCGGCATTGAAATCGGTGCCCTCTGCGTTAAACGATATCTTTGCAGTGGTGTCTGGCGTTTGACTGATACAAACTAATAATTTCATTTTGAACTAATTAGAAGGTTTTTCACCTAGAGGTTACAGCATGGTTGAGAATGGCGGTACTTTTGTGGGCGCGCAAAGGTAGGCAGATCAAGTTGCTCAAAAAAACTTCGCGTAAAGTTTCACCAATCCAAAAACAACCTTCCTCTGTATTCGTTCATTGTTTTGTACAAATGATCAAGAGATTTCAATATTTACAACAGCTGCTGGAAGCTTCCCCCAACGATTCTTTTGTGCTCTTTGCCCTGGCAAAGGAGTATGAGGGTCAGGGAGATAGCAGCAAAACGCTGGAATTTTATCTCCGTTTGAAAGAAGCTGACCCAAACTATGTGGGCCTTTATTATCACCTTGGAAAGCAATTTGAAAAAATGGAAGATTACCCAAATGCCATTCATGCGTATAAAGAAGGCATTGAGGTCAGTAAAAAAGCAGGCGACCGCCATGCAGCGAATGAACTGGCAGGCGCATTACTCAATTTAGAAGATCCTGATGAGGCATAAAAATAGCTTTTTTTCACCGTGGCTAGGCCAGCTTTTCCTGTTGACCCTTGTTTTCGGCTTGTTTTCGGCCAAAGAAACCGGTTGCCACCGTGTGCGTGGCGATGCACCCGCCTCCGATGCTACGGAAGCCCGACCAGCCAATTATTTATTGAAAAAACTGCAAAACCGCGACGTTTCCAAGGTTAAATTCTTAAACGCGCAAGCCAAAATCCATATTGATGGTGATGGGCAAAACATGACGGCCAACGCAAACATCATCTGGATTCGGGACAGTGTAATGTGGATAAATGTAAAGAAATTCGGTTTGGAGGCGGCTCGGGCGCTCATCACAAAAGATTCGATCTTTATGCTGAACAGGCTTAATAGAACCTGGTCGGCAAAAGGCCTGGAGTCTTTAGAGCGTGAATACAGCTTGCCAGATGGCTTTGGACTGTTGCAACAGTTTATCCTGGCATCTGCCTGGCTTGACCCAAAAATGGAAATGCGGGCTGATATCAAGGACAAGCTGCACCGCCTCAGCGGCAGCAACGGCCTGCTTTCCGCTGATTACCGGGTGGAAGAAGGCTCTTTTCTACTCCGCAGCCAAACTTTTTTGCAGCCAAAAGACTCCCGAAACGTATCCCTTTCATTCGATAATTTCAAAAAAACGCAGCTGGCCGGACAGTTTCCGTACCTTCGCCGCATTGAGGCTTTCAGCCCCGAAACGGGCAACATGAGACTTGAAATAGAACTCACAGATGTTGAAATCAATGTACCCAAGAGTTTCAGGTTTGAGATACCAGGTTCCTATGATAAAGTGGAGTAAAATACCCATATCGACCATTCTCTTTTGTTTGTTGGCATTGCTGTTGCTTCCAATGAATGCTTTTGCCCAATCCAAAAAGGAATTGGAGGACAAGCGAAAAAAGATCATTCGGGACATCGCGGCCACGGAAAAAATGCTCCAAAAAACTAAAGAGAACAAGAATGCTACCTACGACCGCTTTTTGGCGCTGCAAAGTCAGATAAAAAGCCGTGAGTCCTTGATTCAAACCATTCAAGCAGAGTTAATTGCAGCAGAAGATGGCATTTCACGCAACCAAAAGGTAATAAATTCGCTGAATCAGGACGTAGTAAACATGCGCCAAGAATATGGGCGCACAGTCCGCAACGCATTTAGGCAAAAGACTGTTAGCAACCCCCTCTTGTTCATCCTGTCTGCCGAAAGCCTTAACCAGGCATTTCGCCGTTGGTTGTTTCTCCGAAAATACGACCAGCGCCGTCGGGAGCAAGCAAAGGCTATCGTTGAGACACAATTAATGCTTTCCAGGAAAACCAAAACCCTGGAAGACTCCCGTATTGAAAAAGAGAACTTACTGGTTTCCATGCAAGGCCAAAAAGAGTCCCTGAAAACGGAGTTGCTGCAAAAAGATGAAATGCTGAAGTTTCTCGCAAAAGACGAATCCAGGCTAAAAACGGATCTTGAGCGAAAACAGGAGGCGCACGAGGCGCTAAACCAGGCTATTGAAAACATCATATCAGCGGAAGTCAGAAAGCGGGTGGATGAAGCCCGCAGCAGGCCCCAGCCCGTTGTTACAGCACCTGAAAAACAACCTGTCACATCAAGCCCGGCGGTGGAAAAAACTAACCCTGTTGCTGCAGCACCCGCAGCGGAAGACGCAAACTTGGATTTGGCGACCCTTGGTTTTGCCAAAAACAGAGGCCGCTTGCCCTGGCCGGTTGAAAGTGGCTTTATTTCCCGTGGCTATGGACTACAAAGGCACCCAACGCTCAAGAATATTGAAATCACCAACAATGGCGTGGACATCCGCACGGCAGAAAACGCCACCGTTCGGGCCGTTTATGAAGGCCGTGTGGCAGGCACCCAGTTTATTCCAGGGCATGATTACACCGTTATTATACAACATGGTGATTATTATACGGTGTACTCCAACCTCGCTGAAACCTCCTTATCCAAGGGAGATTTGGTACGGGCCAAGCAGTCCATCGGAACCGTAAGCACCAACCCTATTACGGGAAGTTCGGAGCTGCATTTTGAGCTTTGGAACCAGAAGGAGCGGGTGAATCCGAGTGGGTGGATAAAGAAGTAGAAAAAGGCAGTGAGCAAAAGGCAAAAAATAAAAAAAGGCAGTGGGAACCTGGGAATTAGGTGGAATTTAATTCAACTACATAATGGGTAAATTTTTATCTGCCCATAATCAGCGGAACTATTTGCCGGGCGCGACCCTCTGATCCAACAAGGTTTATTTCTAAAAAGAACACGTTTCCACCTGATTTTACCAAGTCAGCTGCGTTAATAGGCAGCACCAACGAACCACCTTGCAAATTATGCATTTCAAACGCCGATAATTCTTGTCCCAGCAAGGAAATGACCCGCCCCTTCAATTCCCCAGAAAAAGGCAGTTCCATAAAAACCTTTGCTTCTGTAGAAAATGGCTGAGGCACCACCCGCAAGCCAAGCGAAGCTTGAGCGATCTCGTTGGTCGAAACCTGACAATTCGGCATCACTTCCGGGCACCAGCTCCTCGTTGCCAAGGTACAGTCCAGTACAAAGGGGTTAGCCTTGCCTTCCTGGTAAGCCGCGATGCGCCAGGTCTTTTTAAGCTCGGCTGCATCCACAGGATCAAGTACATTCCATTGGCAAAGTGTCGCCCGTTGCAAGTCAAAAAAATTGGGGTCAGCGGCATTGGCCTGACCGCGATACACGGTATAAAAATACAAAATGGAGCGGGCAATATCCCCTTTTGAAGCTTCTCTCGGCTCAAAAATCGCACTGCCTGATTCTGCATACGCATCAATATTTTGGGTTGGGATGCTCGTAAAAACCTGGTTGTTCAAAAACCACTTTTGGGTTTGCGCATCGGGTATTTCAGCAAATGGTTTGTCGCCACGGGCATCGTTCAAGGCAATACGGGTGGGATATAAATGGTGCATATCACTGTGGGCATTCGTGCCAGCGGTGGCCCCTTTTCCCTGAGGATAGGAATGTTCGGTATTCATGCCGTTGGTGCCGCCATTTTGAAAGATATATTGGGTCGGATCCTGGGTGGGGTCGAGGTACAAGGTATGGCCGGAATAAATACAGCGCAGGCTATCATCGTCTTTGGCCAGGATTTTTGCGTACAAAGTGTCCCTTGCATTGGCGTAATCGAACACCACGGAGGGACGGTAGTTGCGGGCTACGCTGTCAATTAATTCCGGGCCGGAAAAGCCGGGGAAAACTGTTTGAAACCCTTGGGCGGCAGCGCTTGAAACAGATAGAAAACTACAGAAAAGGCTAAAAAACCGCGTAATGCGAACCATACTTGAGAATTTGAAGGCTTTGGATTTGTGATGTCACTTCATGGAACATGACATCTTTTTTTTAACCCATAGACACATAGGAACATAGGAACATAGGAACATAGAAAACATAGATTAAAAAAAGGGTTCTCTTTTCTATGTTTTCTATGTTCCTATGTGTCTATGTGTCTATGTGTTAAAAAATGACATGTGTAAAAAAAGCAACGTCGTGCTACTTAAACCGCAAAGATAACCCGGCATATGGTTCAATAAGCGCAAACTTAATTGCCGCCTGTGGATAACTTCCTTCAAAACTTATTGTTTAATGTTAAAAGGAAAATGACCTTTGCACTTTGCAGCCCCAACCCTCACTAAAAGTACAAAAATGTCCTACGCTCCCCGCATCGCCCCCGTCACTGGAATTCCCGTCCGCAAAGTACAAGCCGTCATTGATCTGCTGGAAAGCGGTGCCACCATACCCTTTATCGCCCGATACAGAAAAGAAGCGACTGGAGAGCTGGATGAAGTTGAAATCGCGGACATCCAGGATGCCTGGAAAAAGATGCTGGAACTTGACAAACGCAGGGAAGTGATCCTTCAAAGCATCGAAGAGCAAGGAAAATTAACCCCGGAATTGAAGCGCGCCATCGAGCAGGCAGCCACAATGACCGAACTGGAAGACCTATACCTACCCTATCGCCCAAAACGTAAAACCCGCGCCAGCATCGCCATTGAAAAAGGGCTGGAACCTTTGGCCAAAAGGGTATTTACCCAAAAAGACAAGGAACTGGAAACCATTGCTGCTCAATACATTAATGATGCGGTACCAAATGTCGCAGAAGCCCTGCAAGGTGCCCGCGACATCATCGCCGAGTGGATCAGCGAAGACCTTAGAGCAAGGGACAAAATACGCCGCCACTTTGAGCGCGGAGCTGCCATCGCTTCCCGTGTCGTGAAGGGCAAATCGGAAGAAGGCAAAAAATACCTGGATTACTTTGAATGGAGCGAACCGCTGGCTAAATGCCCAAGTCACCGACTGCTGGCCATGCGCCGGGGTGAAGAAGAGGGCTTTCTCCGCGTAGGCATTGCACCTGAAGAAGAAAAAGCGGTGGGTGATCTGGAAAACATGTTTGTGCATGGCTACGGAGAATCGGCTTCTGAAGTACGTACAGCCGTAAAAGACAGCTACAAACGGCTGTTGCAGCCCGGCATTGAAACAGAGTTCCGTAACACATCCAAAGAAAAAGCTGATACAGAAGCCATCCGTGTTTTTGCGGAGAACCTGCGCCAACTGCTGCTTTCAGCACCATTGGGCGAGAAAAAGGTCATGGGAATTGACCCTGGGTTCCGTACAGGATGCAAAGTGGTTTGCCTGGATGCCAGCGGCACACTGCTGTACAACACCGCCATTTATCCGCATGAGCCGCAACGGAAAAGCTTCGAGAGCCAGGCAGAAGTGGAGCATTTGGTAGAAAAATACCAGATTGAGGCCATCTCGGTCGGCAACGGCACGGGAGGCCGGGAGACAATGGATTTTCTCGCTAAAATCAAATTTGAGCGCCCCGTGCAAGTATTCCAGGTCAATGAAGCAGGCGCCTCCATCTACTCCGCCAGTGAAGCCGCAAGGGAAGAATTTCCCAAAGAAGATATTACGGTGCGTGGCGCCGTCAGCATTGGCCGCCGATTGATGGATCCGCTGGCTGAACTGGTAAAAATTGACCCAAAAAGCATCGGCGTCGGCCAATACCAACACGATGTGCACCAAACCCAGCTCAAAGACGGCCTCGACCGTACGGTGGAAAGTTGCGTGAACGCCGTAGGCATCAACATCAATACGGCGAGCAAACACTTGCTCACCCACGTTTCTGGCCTTGGCCCGGTACTGGCCCAAAACATCGTGACTTTCCGCGCTGAAAATGGCGCTTTCCAAAAACGCACCGACCTGAAAAAAGTGCCGCGCCTGGGCGACAAAGCTTTTGAACAATGCGCTGGCTTCTTGCGCATCCGTGAAGCCAAAAACCCGCTCGACAACACTTCTGTGCACCCAGAACGCTACGCACTGGTGGAAGAAATGGCCGGCGATATCGGTTGCAAAATCACCGATTTGATACAAGATAAGACCCAACGCAGCAAAATCGACCTAAAAAAGTACGTGCGTGGCGATGTCGGCCTTCCTACCTTGCAAGACATCCTGAAAGAACTTGAAAAGCCCGGACTTGACCCTCGCGGCGCAGCAAAAGCATTTGAATTCGCCAATGTGCATTCCCTCGACGACCTGCATCCCGGCATGGTCTTGCCCGGCATTATCACCAATATCACTAACTTTGGGGCCTTCGTCGACATCGGTGTAAAAGACAGCGGCCTGGTACACGTGTCGCAAATGGCAGATAAATTTGTGCGCAACCCGATGGAAGTGGTCGCGCTTGGGCAGCAAGTGATGGTACGAGTAGTGGAAGTGGATTATGCGCGGAAACGAGTGGCGTTGAGCATGAAAGGCTTATAAAATTATGGAAAAACAACCAAACAATCCATTGCACGGCAAAACCCTTCAGGCAATCCTGGAGGAACTACACGCTTTTTATGGCTGGGATGCCATGGCGTATCATATCAGCATAAAGTGCTTTGAGGAAAACCCGAGCATGCAATCGAGTTTGAAATTTTTGCGAAAAACGGAATGGGCGAGGAAGAAAGTGGAGGAGTTGTACATGAAGACGTTCACATCTTAGAGGCCCTCACTCAGCAAGTTTTTCTTCGTATTCTGAAAGAATTTCATTGCTGACAACCCAGTCAAACTTTTCTGCTCGAAATGCCTGACAAAGCCAATATTCTGGATTTTTTCTAGGAATCGAGATGAGGAGGCAAGCAGCATAAGTTGAACTTCATTTAATGGTGGAGAGCCTGATACGGGTGCTTGCATCGATTGTAAATTATATGCTTTCATTAAAAACAAGACAAAAACAAAGGAATTCAAGTATAAATGCTAGGACAATTTTCAATTGACTCAAAACCTACTCGGCACCGAGCTATTGAACAACCCGCACCTTCTTCTTCTCCGACAAATACGGCGCCCCAGCCGTAACCACCTCCAAAACACCTTCCAACCCGCTCGCAATCACCACTTTATCCCCTTCCATAAAAGCAACCTGTACCGGAATTTTTTTCACCGATATACTGTCCGGCTGCAAAGCAAATACAAAAGCTGACTTCCCATCGCCCTCCACAATAGCTTCAACAGGCACCATGGTATATGCCCTTGATTTTGACGGCGTAATATCAACTTTAGCAAACAAGCCCGGTGCGAACCGCTTGCCTTGTGTCGCAATTTGAATTTCTACTGTATACAACCCGCTGGCGGGATCGGCCGCTGCTGCCAGGTCGCTGACTTTCCCATTAAACACAATACCTTCATAAGCATCCATGGTAACTTGCGCACGCATGCCCATGCTTAAGCGCGCCCAATCGCGGTCGCTGACGTTGATACGCACCACCCAGTCGTTTGGGCCTGTTTCAAAAATCACGAAAGCGGGCATTCCTGGTCCGGTGATCTCTCCTTCGTTGATCAGTTTTTTGATGACTTTTCCGCTGCGGGTAGCGCGTATTTCCGCAAAGCGCTGGTTAAAACTGGCAATACGCACCGTTTCTTTGGCGACATCACGACCCGTTGTAGCATTTTGAAGCAGTTCCAAGGTGGCACTGCTGTCGCGGTAAAGCCCTTCAACACGGGCTAAATCCCGTTCTGCCTTGGCCAAGCCCTCTTTTGCCTGGTTGACTTGTGCGTCTATTTCCGTTTTGTCCATAATGGCCAGCAATTGACCCTGGCGTACGGCATCGCCTTCGTCCACATATATTTTGTTGATAATGCCGCCAATTTTAAAAGAAAGCCGCTGCTCGCCGGAAGAAGTGAGCATACCACTGGCGCTAATGGGCAATGCGGTGGATTGAGTTTCAACCAGCACTGTGCGAATAGGGATGTATTCGTCTAGTTCGCCAGATTGTGGCAAAGTATTGTCTCCTGCATTAGAGCAGGCAGAGAATACCATTGCAAATAGGATAACTGCGTGTAAATTTTTCATTTTAGGTCTCTTTCAACAGCGTTATGGTGATGGGTAAGGTGATACATCGTAAAATAGAGCATTTCACGCAAAGTCAATTTTCCCAATAAAGGGTGGTTGGATTGCAATTTGTCTATGATTGATTCTTTTTTCATGCTTTTTGTTTTGGCGGCATTTCTGTTTGTTAGTCGAATTGGTGATTAGTGCGTCATATCCCTGCCGCTTTTTTTAACACAGCTTCCTTCAACAATATCTCTGCCCACGATAACAATTGCTGCAATTCAGCGCTGGTTACCCGGTTTTGTGCATCTAAAAATTCAAGCAGCAGCAATTGCCCGGCGCGGTACTTGTTGTTGACTATCCTGAAAATAGATTTGGCCGCTTCAACATTTTTTTGTGCGCTCTGGTAAGCAAAACGCGCCGCTTCCAGTTCATTCCAGGCTGCCGTGACTTCCAGCGCCATTTGTCGTCGAACCTGTTGTAATTGATTGTTTGCCAATTGATTGTCCAAACGAGTCTCCTGGGTTTTGCTTTTTTGCAAACCAGCATCGTACAAGCTGTACGAAAGCCCCACCTGGCCCAAGGCATAAGCCTGTTCCTTGTTGAATTTGTACCCAAAACCCTGGAAACCTAAGGAGCCGCCCAGGTAAAAATCAGGTAACCTCTGCTTGACTTCATTGCGCCTTACGTTCGATGCTGAAGCAGCGAGCATAGATTCGATGGCAGAAAGCTCTTGCCGGCGTTCCAGGGTTTCTTGTATTAAAACTGGCAGGTCGTATTTTGGGATAATTGCCTGGAGCAAGTTGGAATCGGCTTCAATGGGATTTTGAAGATCTGCATTGAGCAAATAATTAAAGTAGGCACGGGCAGAAGACTGTTTGGTTTGGTAACTGAAAATTTCATTTTCGACCTTGCTTAGTTCGTATTCCGCCGTGGCGACCACATCCTTGGTGGCGACATTATTTTTGACCAATGATTCGTTGAAGCGCAGAAGTTCGAGCAGTACTGTCCGCGTGTTTTGCCACACTTTTTCAGCTTCCAGGCTTTGCATGTATTGAAGATATGCCCTTGTAATGTCGTAGCGCAGCACTTGTTCTTCCGCCGATTTTAAGGCCGTTTTACTATCAAGTAGCTGCCCTTGAATGGTTCGATTGAATTTCAGGTCAGTATTGTAGAGCGGATATGCAAAACTGATTTTTGTCTCGTGGAAATTGTTGGGCAAAAACTGAATGGCTGTATTTTCCACAAAGGGAAAATTATTGCTTTGGGTCAGTTGGTTCAAGGTGCCATACACCGGATTCAGCAGGTCGCCAATGGGAAAATCCAGTTTCCGACCGCCCGCTGCCAGGGTATAATTGGCGTCAAAGGCTAGTTTCAGCTTGGACATTGCCTTGGATTGGCGCGCAGATTGCTGGGCTTTTTGAATTTCTAGTGCTTGGCCCTGAATGGATAAATTATTCGAAATACCTGATTGAATATACGCTTCCAGTATAGGCGAATTTTGAGCGTAACCATTTGAAAGGCAGAAACTTAGAACGATAGCCCAGCAACGGGGGGTGGGGGTGGAAGTATGGGCAAACATAGTAGCGTAATTTCTAAAAAAACAAAACAACAAACAAATATTTGATCGCGACGAACACATCAACTCATGCTTCCAAAATTCCTGCCTACATTCGCGCTATGAATCACAATGTACATTTCCTCGAAGACCAACGCGAATTTGATCGCGTTATGGATGCTATTAAAAACCACGATTGGATTGGTTTTGACACCGAATTTGTTGGCGAAAAGTACTACATCCCTGTGCTTGGCCTCATCCAAATCATTGCCGCCGAAGATATTTATTTGGTAGACACCCTGAAAATCAAGAATCTCGACAATTTTCTCGATATTCTGGCAGACCCCAAGGTGCTGAAAATTACCCATGCGGGCGACAATGATTACCGCTTGCTCCACATTTTGTTTGGCAGCACCCCACAAAACACCTTCGATACCCAGATCGCCGCTGGCTTTGTTGGATACAACTACCCAAGTGGCTTTGGAAAACTCGTTGAAAAAGAACTGCATGTTTCCCTTTCTAAAAGCCATACCATTGCAGACTGGGAGGCCCGCCCCCTCGATCCAAAAGCCTTACAATATGCCGTAGAGGACGTTAAATACCTGCCAGCGCTCCATGAAAAGCTTTCAAACAAACTCAAAAAACACAAACGGGAATCCTGGGCTCGCGAAGAAAACCGAAAATGGGAAACGCCTGATTTTTACGAAGTGAATCCGCATAAGGAACTGTTTTCGAACGACTTGGTTCACCAATTGGAGCTCAGGGAAAAAATATTCCTCATGCGCATATACCGATGGCGGATTGAAAGGGCCATTGAATTGAATATCCCCAAAGAAACCGTACTGCAAAGCAGGCATATCAGCACCGTCATCCGCGCCACAAAAGGTGGCCCAAACGCCTTCAAATCGAACCGTACCATGCACGAAGGGATATGGAAAAAATACCTGGATGCATGGCAGGAACTTTGGAAGGAACCCGCAAGTGACGCTGAAAAAAGGATTATCAGCGACCTCAAAAAGCCGGCTCCCGAAAACCCGGAGCGAGAATGGACCATGGAATTGCTCTACCATTTTATAAAAAAACAATGCATAGAGCATGAGATCAGCGCTTCTTTGCTGTTTCCGCGCGGTGATTTCAACCGCTTGAAATCTGGCAGCGAGGATTTTGACCATAGCCTGTTGGAAGGTTGGCGGGCCGAATTGATGGGCAAGGAATTGGCTGCCTGGATGATAAAGGGAGAGAAGATCAGCATAGAGTGGTCTGATAATCACTGCAAGCTAACGATGTAGCAACGGATGTCCAAATTATTAGAGATCAAAGATTTAACCATCGAATTCCGTACGGAACGTGAAACCATTCGCGCTGTTGACAGTATTTCTTTGCAGCTCGACAAAAGTGATACCCTGGGCATTGTGGGCGAGTCGGGTTCTGGAAAATCAGTTACCGCACTCTCCATCATGCGGCTGCTGCCAAGCCCACCGGCGAAAATTGTAAGCGGTTCTATTCTATTTGAACCAGCTGGGGCGGCATCGGCAGTTGACCTGCTCAAGCTCCCCGACGCAGCAATTCAAAAAATCCGCGGCAAGGAAATCGCCATGATTTTTCAAGAGCCGATGACTTCGCTGAACCCCGTTTTCCCGTGCGGAAACCAGGTAACAGAAGCGATTCAATTGCATCAAAAAGTTTCGTTTGAAGCAGCAAAGGAACTGACGATCAAACTCTTTGAGCGCGTGCAACTCCCGAATCCAACGCGAATTTTCAATGCATTCCCGCATCAAATCAGCGGCGGCCAAAAACAACGCGTGATGATTGCCATGGCCATGTCCTGCAATCCTTCCATCCTCATTGCCGATGAGCCAACCACCGCATTGGATGTAACGGTACAGAAAGCGATCCTTGATTTGATGCGGGATTTGAAGGACGAGTCTGGCCTGTCCATGATGTTTATCAGCCATGATTTGGGCGTGATTGCTGAAGTATGCGACCGTGTGGCGGTGATGTTCCAGGGGGAAATTGTGGAAGAAGGCCCTGTGGAACAAATATTGAGATCACCAGAACACCCCTACACCCAGGGATTGGTGGCCTGCCGCCCTTCCCTGCATCGCAAACTGTGGCGCATGCCAACAGTGCCCGATTTTTTGGAAAACAAGCAATTTGATGCCCGATTGATAACGGAAAGCGAGACCAGCATCAGGAATAAAGCTTTGTATGCGCAAAAACCTTTGCTATCCGTCAAGAACCTCAAGGTACGTTTCCCAACAAAAACGAACTGGCTGGGTAAAACAACAGAATGGCTCTATGCCGTGGATGATGTTTCTTTTGACGTGTATGCCGGGGAAACATTCGGGCTGGCAGGCGAATCAGGTTGTGGAAAAACGACACTTGGTCGCGCGGTGGCCCGACTGAGTGCAGCGCATTCAGGGGAAATATTTTACAAGGGCGTAGACTTATTACAATTGGACGAAGCTGCTTTTCGGCAATTCCGCCGTGAAATACAGGTGGTTTTTCAGGATCCTTATGCCTCCCTCAACCCGCGCATGACCATTGGTGATGCCATTATGGAACCGATGCAGGTGCATCATCTGTACGATAACAACGCCAAGCGCAGGGAAAAGACCATAGAATTGTTGGAAACGGTAGGGCTTCAAGCCGATTATTTCCAACGATACCCACACGAGTTTTCAGGCGGCCAACGGCAACGTATTTGCATCGCTCGGGCACTTTCGCTCGAACCGCGCTTCCTTGTCTGCGATGAAATGGTATCCGCGTTGGATGTCTCCATCCAGGCCACGATGCTCAACCTGTTAATGGACTTACAGGAGCGTTTTGGATTGAGCTATCTTTTTATTTCGCACGACCTCAGTGTCATCAAACAAATGTGCGACCGGCTGATGGTTATGAATGCCGGAAAGTTGGATACCATTGGATTTGCCGCAGATATTTATCAAAACCCACCGACAGAATATGTGCAAGGGTTGTTGAAAGCAATTCCACAATTGTATTAAAACTAGCATTTAATTCTGTTATATTCCTTTCAATACATTGGTTTCCAAAAAGTTGACAGGTAGGTTTTGTTTTAAAGAAGTGTTCAAATAAGTTCTTTTGTAAAAAACAGGCAATTTTGAATGTCTCTTTTTTACTGGTTTCAACACACTTTTAATATCTTTGAGCATCACCACGCGGTGTAATTTTCCCTTTATTGCCATTTCTATCAGTCGTATTAACTAAACTTGCTTTCACACATGAAACGTAACCTTTTACTCACATTCCTTTTTCTATTTGTTGTTGGCGGGCTATTCGCCCAACGCTTGACAAATCCAAAAGCAGCTCAAATGGCCAAACAAAAGGCTTTGCCAGCCATGAAGACCGCTTTTACCGGGTTTGAAACAACCCATGGCCAGCAAGCTGACAATGTCCCGCCTGGCTCTAATTCCTTGTTGGACCTTGTTGGTACAACGGTGTACGACCTACAGTCAAACGGCGGCGTTGGTCACCGCGTGTACAATGACGGCAATGGGAACCTTACCGGTACATACACCATTAGCCTCGATGCGGCTGGGTACCCTGATCGCGGCACGGGCTACAACAAAAGTTCTGGTGGCACTTGGGGCCCCGATCCATCTACGCGTTTAGAAGCAGCCCGTACTGGTTTTCCTAGCCTCGTGGTGTCTGGCGGCAACGAATATGTATTCAGCCACCTAGGCGCGGGCAAAACCAATATGGCAAAACGTCCCGCAAGTGGCGGCGCATGGGTGCATAAAGAGGTTCCAAGTGCAACAACCCAGTTTTGGTCACGCGCTGCTGGTGGCGGCTCGAACGGCAATACGCTGCATGTGATTTCAACTTCCATGCCTGTTGGCAACGGCGGTACTTTGTTTCAAGGCATGGACGGTGTCGTGCTCTACTGGCGCTCACAAGATGGCGGCGCAACTTGGGACATACAGGATATGTTGCTACCAGGCATTGATAGCACTATGTTTACCGGAACTGATGTTGAAGGCTATGCCATTGATGCCAACGGAAATAATGTTGCAATCTTTATTAACAATACCTGGAATGATTGCTTATTGTATATTTCAAGCGACAATGGTACAACCTGGACCAAGCGCGTTGTAAACGACTTCCCGCTGGTTAAGTACGTCGTGAACACTGGCTACGACTCCCTCTCATTGCCACCAGATCCAGGCCGGCCGGCAAACGACCCATATGCCATTTTCACAAGTGATGGAACTGCGGATGTTTTGGTGGATGATGCTGGTTTTGTACACTGCTGGTATGGCGCTACTTATGTTTCTGACGCTGACCTGAATGATACTGGATGGACTTTCTATCCCGGCTCCAATATTGGCATCGTTTATTTCAACTCCCTTATGGACGACAATTCTGGGGTTATTTCTGGCTATTGCCCCGACATTAATGGCAACATGGTATTGGATGTTACCGATATTTCAAACTATGGAATTGGTTTAAGTTCCCACCCAGCAGCTTCCATCGATGCAGACGGCAACCTGTACCTTGTTTATTCAACAGTACACGAAGAATACCTTGACTTTGTTAACAACTTAAATTTCCGTCAACCATTTATTGTTGGCTCACAAGACTTTGGCGCAACTTGGACAGATCCACTTCCTGTTTTGGATCCGGTTTTGCTGGGAACTGACGAATCTGATATTCCTTTCTTGGAGGCAGTGTTTAACTCTTCTGCTAAATTGGCAGATTCTAAAGTTCATACCATTTTTCAGGCAGACTATGCTCCATTAACATTCTTAAATAGCCCAACAGTTGATACGGAATCTGGTGACAATAGCATTCGTTACGTGGGCTATCCAACAGCATGGGTTTTTGGCATGAGCAAGACGGAAAATGTTCCTGTTGAAGCACTGTCATTCAAAGTCACGCCAAATCCTGCAAACGACCGCATTGCGATTCAGTTTAATTCTGATCGCAGCCAGGAAAGCTGGATAGAAATGTATGACATTTATGGAAAGTCGGTTCGTAGCACCCCACCGGTAACGGTAGGCGCTGGTGTAGGCACGATCAACATCAACACCGGTGATCTGCCAACAGGCATGTACATTGCACGCCTGAACCTTGGCAATTCTTTTGCTACGCAAAAAGTAATCGTAAAGCACTAATTTATTTAGGCAACTCGAATTAAACATGGGCCATCTCGAAAACTTGGGATGGCTCATGTTTTTTACAAAGTATCTGGGAAATTGGCCTGTCCGACCTCCGAGAAGGGCTGCATTTGTTTTAACTTATTCGTCGGACCACGAAAATTGGTCAGACGAGGGCGATTTGGTGTGACGATTTTTCATCGTCCGACCAATAAGTATAAACTAACGCCTGAATTCATTCGTATTTACGCGCTAACAAAAATAAGGCATGACTCATGTTTTAACATTTGGCGGCAAATAAATTTCCACAAAGCCCGTTTTCCTTTTTTTTAATCCCTTTCGGTATACCTTCAAGTTCCTCGCGCCTGCGAGCATTCAGACATCCCGCCCGCTGAAAACCTAAGCTTTTTTAGTACAAACCGATTTATTCATCCATTCCGATCGTTCATACGGAACATTATCGCTTTACCGCGCCGATGGGTTTGAGCTTTCAGGATAAACATTTTCCGATTACATGGCTTCTTTGAATCCTCTCCAAGGTGTATTGGGACGGAGAAAGGCCGCGCATTTACTGCGCAGAGCATCCTTCCGTTTCAGTCGGGCGAAAGTGGACGAGATGGCAGGGCAACCAGCGGCCGAGGCGCTTACCGCGCTGTTTGCTTCCATTGCCGTACAACTCGACCAACCCCTGTACACCAATGGCCCCGCCGCTCCAGTTAGCTGGATCAACCCACCTCAGCCACCCAGTGCTCCCCTACCCGCCGATGATGATGAACTGACACCTTATGTCATGGCCTGGTGGGTAAATGAGGCCCTGCACGACAGCAGTATTACCCATCGCATGTGTTTGTTTTTTCACCAATTCCTGGCAGTTGATGCGGCCAGCGGTTCCAGCATGCAGTTCTTTGATTACCTGGCGCTTTTACGTTGGGGAAGTTTGGGTAATTTTAAAATGCTGGTGACAAAAATGGTCACGGATAACTGCATGTTGAGCTATGTGGACAATGACCAGAACTTCGCGCAAAATCCGAATGAGAATTTTGCACGGGAGTTTTTCGAGCTGTTCACCATCGGTCGCGGTGCACCTGCCGGGCCGGGTGACTATACCACTTTTACGGAAGATGACGTTGTCACAGCAGCACGGGTATTTTCGGGCTTCAACCATGCCCCACGGCACCAGAACATTGATCCTGACACGTCCATTCCTGCCGGGAAAGCCTATCCACAAAGCCACGACTTCGACTCCAAGACTTTTAGCCCGCGGTTTGGTGGGGCGATTATTGCCCCCCCGACAAACGACGCCGCCGGACAAGTAGCAGAATTAAATGCTTTTGTTGATCTGGTATTTGCCCAACCCGAAACCAGCAAAAACTTGTGTCGGCGCTTGTACCACTTCTTTGTCACCAGAAATATCACGCAAGAAATTGAAGATGAAGTTATTACGCCACTCGCACAAACGCTCGTAGCCAATAACTTCGAAGTAAAACCTGTGCTGGAACAGTTGCTGCAAAGCGAGCATTTCTTCGATACCGATGATTCTGACAATGCCGATGAAATTGTAGGGGCCTTGATAAAATCGCCCCTCGAACTTGCCCTGCACGCATTTTCATTCTTCAGCCTTCCCATACCTGATCCCATTTCCCAAAACAAAAAACACTATGTGGATTTTTACAATGCCGCTGTACTGGAGCGCATCCTCGGCAGGGCTGGCATGACGTTGTTCTATCCCCTTGACGTTGCAGGCTATTCCGGTTATTACCAAGACCCAACGCTCAATCGGCAGTTTTTCAACGCTGCCACCATCGTGCAACGCTATAAATTGCCACAAGTGCTCATCACAGGCACCAATGCCTGGGGCAGCGGATCAGGGGATTCTATTGGCACACAACTTTTCCTGGCAACCTGGGTGCGTGACTCAGGTGTGATTTCAAATCCGGAGGATTCCTACGTGCTCGTGCAAGAACTCTTGTATTACCTCTTCCCGGAAGAACCTGACAATGAACGCTTTACCCACTTCCTCGACATAGTTTTTCTCGACCAGCTTCCGCCGGCTGACTGGAATTATGAATGGCAGAATTTCATTTCCACGGGCGAAGATTCAGAGGTAAAAATTCCCCTGGAAAGGCTATTGAATGCGGTGATGTATGCACCGGAATACCAACTTTTTTAAGGGGTTTCAGGTTTCAAGGTTTCAGGTTTCAAGGTTTCAAGTTTCAGGTTTACACGATTTGTTCGTGGCTTTGAAACAGTGTTTCAAATTTTACAACAGATCGTGTAAACCTGAAACCTGAAACCTTGAAACCTGAAACCTTGAAACCTGAAACCCACAAATTTATTTGTGATGAACAGACGCAACTTTCTCAAAATATTTCCTGCCGCTGGCGTATCCCCTTTTGTGGTGAATGGCTTCCCGATGCGGCCTTTTTCCAATTCCAAAATTTCTAAACTCCTGAACACCTGCGACGGTGTTGAAGACCGGGTACTCGTGCTCATCCAATTGAAAGGGGGCAATGACGGGGTAAATACGGTGATTCCTATTACTCAGTACGATGCTTATGCTGCGCTGCGGCCAGTGATCAAAGTACCGGAAACAGGGCCGGAAAAGTTCATCAAACTGGACAATACCCTGCCATCTGCCAATCAGGTGGGGCTGCACCCGGTGATGACGGGCATGAAGGAAATGTACGATAAGGGTTGGATGAATATTGTACAAGGTGTTGGTTATGAAGGGCTTAACGGGTCCCACTTCAAGGGCACCGACCTTTGGATGAGCGGTGGCGATGGCACGCCCGACAATTTCAACATCCGTTCCGGCTGGATGGCGCGTGCCTTGCAGGCGATGTACCCTGATGTGATGGGATCACCTATTCCACCCGACAAGGTGTATCCATTGGGCATTCAGATTGGCGATCCAAATCCTTCCCTTGGATTTCATTCAGAAACTGACCATCAGAATGTCATTAACCTGTATGGTCAAGATCCGGCAGGCTTCTATTCGCTGGTGCAAACCATCGGCGGCGCGCCCATGCCCAATGTGCCAGACTCAGAATACGGGGATGAATTGGCCTACATCATGGGGGTAGAAAAAGCGGTGGATGAGTACTCTGTGTACATCACCGACGCTTTTAATGCAGGTTCAAACGCCATTACTGCCTATCCCCAAACAACCTTGGCGTATCAATTAAAAACCGTGGCGCGCTTGATAAAAGGCGGTTGCAAAACCAAAATATACCTCTGCAACATGGGCGGTTTTGATACCCATGGCGACCAATTGGCACCCGAAGGCATCGTTACCTTGGGCGGCCATGCAGAACTGTTGAAAAACCTCTCTGATGCCGTCAAATATTTTTTCAACGACCTGGAAGCAATGGGGCTGGGTGATCAGGTGGGCGCTTGCACTTTTTCGGAATTTGGCCGTTGCGCCAAAGAAAATGGATCAAAAGGCACAGATCACGGCACGTTAGCACCCATGTTTGTTTTTGGAAAATCCATGCAGGCAGGCGTCAATGGCACCAATGTGAACCTGGCCAACCTGACCGGTGACAACCAACTACAGGGTATGCAGTTTGATTATCGCCAGGTGTTCACCACCCTGCTCCAGGATTGGCTCGGCGCCAGCGATGATGCACTGACCACCACGATGTTTGAGGATTATACCAAACTGCCGCTGGTGGATCCCGCTGCTATTGTCAACCCCGATTGCTATATCGGTACCACGGTGAACGTATGGGAAGGCATTGAAACGCAAAAAAAGCTGTCTGTTTTCCCCAACCCGGCCTCGACACGGGTAGAAGTAAGTTTTCAAAGCAGCCAAGCGTTTGCCGCCAGCATCAGCTTGCACAGCCTTGGTGGGGCATTGATGTCGCGCATGAATGTACAAATACAGCCAGGCACAAACCGTTATTACCTGGATGTACAAAGCCTACCGCCCGCTACCTATTTTATTCGCCTGGAGGATAAAAAAACGGGCACCGCCAACGTTTCTAAGATCGTCAAACTTTAAAAAAAAGTTTCAGGTTTCAGGTTTCAAGGTTTCAGGTTTACGCGGTCTGTTGTTAAATTTGAAATATTATTTCAAGCAAACGAACCAATCGTGTAAACCTGAAACCTTGAAACCTGAAACCTGAAACCCCTTCTTTTATGAAATCCATTTTTTCTCTCCTGCTTCTCGGCCTTACTTATTCCGCGTTTGCTCAGTTGCCACCCGCATGTGCTGGTGGCAGTCCTGCAACAGCCTGTGCAACGGCCTGCATCAATTGCAATTTCAACGGTTATTTCGGTTCTACAGCAGGGTACCCTTCTGGCATTGTGCCAAATTTTTGCGGCACGGTAGAAAATGCCCAATGGATGGGCTTTATCGCTGGAGCATCCAATGCCGTCTTCACGGTAACCCCTTCTAATTGCGCTTATGGCGATGGCTTGCAAATTGCCCTGTATGAAGATTGTATGGGCGATCCTGTGGCCTGCAACAAGGGTGAAATGGATGGGGGCAATTTGCCCGTATCCATGGCGGTACAAGTGACGCCCGGCCGTAACTATTTTCTGATGATCGACGGTTTTGCAGGCGACCAATGCGATTTCTCCGTGAGCGTTACACCAGATGATGCCGTGTATGAGCCCCCGCTCGGTACGGTGGGCAGCATTACAGGAGCCGCAAAGGTTTGTCCTGGCGCGACCATGACGTACAACGTTACAGCAGTATTCGGTGCCAATGCCTATATCTGGACGGGGCCTCCGGGCGCTATGATCGACACCATGCCATTGCCCATAACCCTTGTGGGTGCAGGCGCCAACCAAGCAAGCATTACTTTTGGAAATGTCGGTGGGCCAATATGTGTACAGGCCGCAAACTCTTGCAGCCAAACTCCCGTTTGTACCAATCCCTTCCAGGTAGAAATGCTGGACGACGCTTACAGACCATCCTTAATTGCCGATACGCTGGCGCACCTGACTTGTTCGGGCCAGCCCGCCATATTAAATGTATCGGTGCAAGAGTCATCAGGGTTTATCTTCCATTGGACCAGCGACAGCACGGGCAATATTGTCTCCGGCGTAAATTTCAAAAAAGCGACAGTGGACAAAACAGGAACATACACACTACAAGTCACCAACAATCAAAATGGCTGTAGCGCCGCTATTTCAATTCATGTCGGAGAGCCTGACACACCCCGTACAGCCGCCTTGCAGTTAAAACACATCACTTGTTATGGTGATGACGAAGGTTTTTTGGAAATCGGGGCGGTAACTGGCGGGCTGGAACCGCTCCGCTATTCCATTGACAATCACTTGTTCAGTAGTACGACAGAATTTCGTTACCTCAAGCCAGGTCCTCATTTGCTGCGCGTTCAAACTGCCGACGAGTGTCAATGGGATACGACCATCACGGTGTTAGAACCCCTTGAATTTTTGATAAATTTGGGTGACGACACTGAATTGCACTTGGGACAGGCAGTCCAATTATGGGATACCTTGAATGTGAATGAGCCTGATCGCGTCAAAGAGTTGTTCATTTCACCCGCTGAATATTCGGACTACTTGTGTGCAGATTGCCCCTTTGAGCCATTGCACTCTTTTCGATATACGGTGACGGCGCTTGACTCCAATGGTTGTAAGGCAACAGACGAGCGGATTGTTTCCGTTACAAAAGAGCGATATGTGTACGTGCCAAATGCATTTGCTCCCGATGCAGAAAACGAAGGGAACAATCGTTTTACAGTGTTTGGTGGAGAAGATGTTGCCGAAGTGGCTTGGCTGCGCGTGTTCGACCGATGGGGGCAACTCGTATTTGAACGGCAGGGGTTTTCTGCCAATGATGCCATCAATGGATGGGACGGGCGTTTGCGCGGCGACAAGCTGAACCCTGCTGTTTTTGTTTGGCAGGCCGAAATATTATTTATTGATGGTGAGGCTGAAAAGCGGACAGGCAGCGTGACGCTGCTGCGATAAGCCTAACAAAACAATAACCAAATCAAATTTTTTAAGCGGTTAAAAAAATTCCTATAAAGTTTTTCCCAAAAAGCGACTTTTTTTATGTTGGTTTTCAGACATTTGTCGATACAAGACATTGAAAAACGTAAAATCAACTTAACACATGAAAATTCCACTATGGCTTATTGCCCTACTGTTCGCGGGCTACACAGTGTGGTGCGCCAATTATTGGCACAACTACTGTAAACGTTGCTGCGGCGACGGTGTTCCTGCGCTGACAGTAACTTCAGGCGCTCCGTTGTTCAACTGGAATGCCGAAAAACCCGTCGAGGATGCAAAATTCCCCGACTGGAAAAAATCCTTCCTAAAAACTGGCGGTCAAGGCGACACCCTCATGATCACAGGCTATTACCGGGAGAAAGAACCTGGTGGCGAAAAACTCGCTATGGCACGCGCACAGGCGCTCAAATCTATGATGATGCCAGAAATGCCAGAAAGTCGACTCCACCTTAAAACAAAAATGATTGCCGTCGACAGCCTGGCAGAAGGTTCCCCGCCAAAAGAATCTGCTGGATTCTCCTGGTCAAAAATGGTGCTCAAAGCTCAGCAGAGCGCTATTATTGAAGCGGACAACGCTATTACCTTCCTATTCCCAACCAATTCTACAGAGCGTGAACGCGACAAAGTCGTGGATGAATACCTGTTGAAATTGGTAGAAAAGCATAAGGCAACTACCAGCACATTCTCCGTGGTAGGCTATGCCGATAATGTTGGGGAGCCTGACGAAAACCAAAAATTGGGCCTTGCACGGGCAAAATCTATTGCGCTTTTCCTCAGCAAAGGTGGCATCGCACAGACGCGCATGACGGTAGAATCCAAAGGTGAAGCTGATCCTGTAGCTGACAATAGCACAGAAGATGGCCGCCGCCAAAACCGCCGCGTGGTCATCACCGTAAACAATTAAACTTTCAAAACAAACGAAATAATGACTCTCTCATTTATACTACTCGACAATTGCAGCTTCCTGGGAAATCTCCCCATTGCGCTTGCGCTTTGCCTCATTCCTTTTCTGCTCGGCTGGTTGGCTGCGTCGGCTTATTACAAAGTTAGCGCGCTAAAATCTCAGATTGCCGAGCTGACAGCGGACAACAACGGCTTGAACACAAAGGTAAATAGCCAAGCTTCTGAGCTCACCGACCTGCGTGTTAAGATCACGCAAATCGAATCTGAACTTGAAGACAAAAACGGTCATATCCGCAAATTGAAAAATGACCTGATTATTTGTGAAGCAGATTTCCATGTTTTCAAAGCCAACGCTGAAAAAGGCGGAGATGCGGGGAACGCTGGTGTGTCTGCCAAAGCTGGTGCAGCAGCAGCCATCATGTTTGCGGGCAAAAAGGTAAAGCCCGACGACTTAAAAATCATTGAAGGCATCGGCCCAAAAATTGCGGAATTGCTGATAAACGCAGGGATAAAAACCTGGAAGGCACTTTCTGAAACCAGCGCAGATCGGCTGAATGAAATTCTGGATGCTGCCGGGCCTAGCTACCAAATCCACAACGCGAGCACCTGGCCGGAGCAAGCAGGTTTGGCTGCCAATGGCGAATGGGACACTTTGAAAAAGCTCCAGGAAGAGCTTGATGGCGGGAAGAAATAAGCCCGCGCAACGTTTCAAAAAAACATGAGTCATCCCGGAGTTTCGGGGTGGCTCATGTTTTTTTAGCTTTACAATTTCGAAACGGTCACTGTAGCCCGATAATCCTCCTGCTTTATCGTTTCTCCAGCCCGCATGGCTGGAGCAATGTCGTTTAAGGTTATCGTGTACCCATTGAAACTAGCCTGGCCACTTCCTCCCTGACTAAAATCACCACTGGCTAAGGTCACGCTTTCGGCAACATCTCCTTTGGTCAAAATAAAAACACAATCAGCACGGCCGGCCCAAATACACTGCACCCCTTCCGGGCATCGGCTGTCGCCTGTCACTTGGGCAAATTGGATATTGAGCGCATTGTCATCCGTTTGCATGGTGGCTCCCTGGGCAATTACAAAAGATTTGCCCAGTTCAAATACGGGGAATTTGGGTGCTGGTTTTGGGCATCCGGTGAGCAGGAAAAGGGTGATAATCATGCTCAAAAAAGAGAATAAATTTTTCATAGGAAAAAATGGTTTGGTGAAAATTATGAAAATCAAGCAAGGTTGACCTTGTGTGTTGATACTTTTGCGGCCGAAATTAAGGATATGGAAGCAATTGCCAAAGGAATAATGTCAGGAATAGGCTATGGCCTGCTGATTGGCCCCCTGTTTTTCCTCAGTGTCAGGGTTATTCTTGGTCATGGTTTGCAGCATGGTTTGGCGCTCATCGCTGGTGCCTTTACCAGCGATTGCGTGCTGGTGTTGACCAGCTGGTGGGGGGCAGGAAAATTAGAAGCCATTTCAACTGACCCAACTTTTCAAAATTGGATAGGTCTGTTTTCTGGCCTATTCCTGCTAGGTTTTGGTATCTCTGCCGTTTGGCCGCGCAAAAAAGACCAATCAATAAAAATGGAAGGCACCGTTAAAACGGCCAAACTCGGTTATTCCTATTTCCAGGGCATACTCATAAACACAACAAACCCGTCGAACTGGCTGTTTTGGCTGAGCGTTGCCACGGTCGCGAAGTCGGAAGACGGCACCAATGAGGAGATGTATGCACGGATCTTCATGGCTTCTGCTATGGTCACCCTATTTATAACCGACTTGGCAAAAGCCTATGCCGCACACCGAATTGGGAGCAAGCTAAAACCCGGCATGACTGAAAAAATAGTCCGTGTGGCGGGCATAATCCTCATTTGTCTGAGCTCCTGGGTATTGTTTAGCGTAGTTCAGGACTGGTAAATCATTTAATTCAACACATGGATTCCGTAAGAGAACAGTTTTTACTCTTGATCAGTACCCCATTGTACGTTGGGGTCATCTTACTGGAAATGGTGCTGAGCCATTATCGGCACCGCAACGCTTACACAGTTCGGGACACCCTCACCAACCTATACTTTATGATTCTAAACGGCGGCATCGACCTGCTGTTCAGGGCTGTTTATGTGGTTGTTTTTCAAATATTCTACACATACAAGGTCTTCACCATTGAGTCCCAGTTTTGGTACTGGTTCTGCCTCATTGTTGGTATGGACTTCCTGTATTATTGGTTGCATCGTGTTGATCATTTCTGTCGCTTCTTTTGGGCGGTACACGTCACGCACCATTCTTCCCCGAAATTCAACCTGACTACTGGGCTTAGATCTTCGGTTTTCCAGCCTTTGTACCGATTTATTTATTTTATTCCCCTGGCATTGCTAGGCTTTGAGCCGCTGGATATTGTTTTTATCTTTTCAGCCACCCAAATTTGGGGAATTTTGGTGCATACGGAGTTTATCCATAAAATGGGCTGGCTTGAATATGTACTTGTAACGCCTTCTCACCACCGGGTACACCATGCTTACAACCCACTGTACCTCGACCGAAATATGGGAATGTTCCTGATTATTTGGGATATGATGTTTGGGACTTTTCAAAAAGAATTGCCGCCGGAGGAATATCCTGCGATCAATTATGGCCTTTCTACCCCAATTGAAAAGCCTGATGCGTTCAACATTGTATTCCACGAATGGAAGAATATATTACAGGATTTGCGCCGGAAAGTGTCCCTTAAAGCCAAATTTATGTATGTTTTTGGACCACCCGGATGGAGCCACGATGGCAGCAGGCAGACATCAAACATGTTACGGAATCAGGAGACAATGGAACGCAAAGGGAAGGTTTCATAGAATAAGGGGGTGTTTTCATCGAATCCTTCAAATCAAGTGATTAATGCCCGCTACTTTTGAGCGGTTCTTTAAAGGCTTTGAACTTTCCTTTGCAACGGACACCACGATATGAAACAATTTTTCCGCATCCTTTCTGAAGGCGCTATACAAGCTTGGCAGCAACTGATTGCCAACAAGTTGCGCTCTTTCCTTTCCCTCCTGGGTGTCACCATTGGTATTTTTTGCATCATCGGGGTAAAAAGCGCTGTTGATTCCCTGGAAACAAACATCCGCGGGAGCATGGACAAATTGGGCAATGATGTCATCTATATCGAGAAGTTTTCTTGGGGCGAAGACCCTGGAAAAAACTTCTGGAAATGGATGCGCCGCCCAAACTTCTCCTTTTCAGAATACGAAGTGTTGCGCGAGCGCTTGCAAAACGCTGAAATGGTGGGCTATTGGCAGTATTTGGGCTCTAAAACCGTAAAATGGCAGTCATCCAGCGTAGAACGGGTATTCACCTTAGGTGTTACCGAAGATTGCAACGACTTGTTTCACATGGAATTTGAGGGTGAAGGCCGCTTTTTCTCCCCCATTGAATATCAAAGTGGCAGCGATGTATGCATTTTGGGTGGCGTGATAGCAGAGGAGATTTTTGGTGTCAACATAGATCCCATTGACAAAGAGGTCAATATAAATGGTCGCAAATTGCGGGTTTTGGGTGTGTTAAAAAAATCCGGCAAAGACCTGCTTAAGCCATTTAATTTCGACAACGGTGTTTTGGTGAGTTATAACCTTGCCCGCCGGGGTTTTGGCATTCGTGCCAAAGGTGACTTTGATCGCACCAGCCTCATGGTAAAAGCCAAACCTGGGGTGAATTTAGACCTGATGAAAGATGAGATCACGGGCGTGTTGCGTGGAGAACGCCGATTAAAGCCAAAAGAAGAAAATAATTTCGCGCTGAATACATTGTCAATACTCAGTGGCCTGTTCGATAGCGTATTTAGCACCCTCAACATTGCCGGTTTTATCATTGGGGTTTTTGCACTTTTTGTGGGTATGTTCTCCGTCGCCAACATCATGTTCGTTTCCGTAAAAGAGCGTACCAACATCATAGGCGTTAAAATGGCGCTTGGCGCCAAACGCTGGTTCATACTGCTAGAAATCCTTTTCGAGGCCGTGGTACTTTGCATCGCTGGTGGGCTGATCGGCCTAGGGTTAATAGCACTGGTCACCTTTGGCATCTCTAAAGCCGTGGATTTTGATATCCACTTGTCGTTTAGCAACATGCTTTTAGGCCTCCTAACCTCTGTAGTGGTAGGCGTATTGTCTGGCTTGATCCCTGCAGCCCAGGCAAGTCGCATGGATCCAGTTGAAGCGATTCGGCAATAATATTTACTTTTTCAAGAAGGCTTTCGCCACCTTTCGTGCTGCTTTAGCTTCGGCCTCATTGTAGCGCGGGCTGCTCGGGTTGGCAAACGCGTGATTGGCTTCATAGTGATGGACACTAAGTTTTTTTCCCGCAGCCTTCATGTTTGTTTCAAAATCTGAAACGACTTCAGCATTGATCCATTGATCCTGGGTAGGATGAATCATTAAGACGGCACACTGAAGCGTTTTCAGCTTCTCCACGTCTTTTTCTGGCATTCCATAATATACCACGCAGCCCTTTGCTTTTTCTTTGAGCAATAGGGCAGCTTGTAAAGACCAGCCTCCGCCAAAACACCAGCCCATGGTGCGGAAATTGGCATCGTCGCCTAAATATTTGGCCGCTCCGAGAATGATGGCCGAGGATCGTTTCGGATCATTGGCTTTCATGAGCGCGCCTGCCTCATCAGAAGTAGTAGCCACCTTGCCATCGTACAGGTCAATGGCTAGTACATTGATACCCAGCTCTTTGCCCCAAAGAGCGGTTTCATTTTTGATGTAATCGTTCAGCCCCCACCATTCATGGAAGAGCAGCAGGTATTTATTGGTTTTTTTCTTGGCCTTCAGCAAATAACCTTTTCCATTTGCGCCGTCTTCCACGGGGTATTCAATTATTTCGCCTTCAGCTATGGTTTCTGTTGGTAAGGGCGATGGGTGTGCATTGAGAAAATTTTTGTCATTGGCAAAGAGCGAAAACTCCTCTAATGCAACATTGGGGTCATGGCACATTGCCAGATTGGCGCTTGGTTCCGCATATTGGCAAGCGGAGAGCGCTAATACCAGGAGAAAGAGTAATTTTTTCATAAATCCCAAAATTCAGGTTAGTCTAATTTCAATACAAGTCCTTTCAGGTAAGACCCTTCCGGGTGGAACAAACTGACAGGGTGATCGGCTCCTTGGGTTAATTGATGCAACACCCGCACTTTCCTTCCAACTTCCATAGCCGCTGCCGCAATCGTGTTGTAGAACAATTCACGGTCAACCACCTGGGAACAGGAAAAAGTGAATAATACACCACCAGGAGCCACTTTTTTCATGGCTTCGACATTCAGCCTTTTGTAACCCTGCACTGCATTGTGGCGCTTGGCCATACTTTTGGCATACGCCGGCGGATCAATAACCATCACCTGATAGGTTGATTCCGTGTTTTTTAAGAATTGCAGCACATCCTCCTTGAAGCCAACATGCTCCCCTGAAAAAGGTTGATTCAGGCTTACGTTTTCTGCACAAATTTCCATGGCTTTACCCGAAACATCCACCGAATGTACCCGTGTTGCGCCTGCTTTCAGGGCATAACATGAAAAGCCACCAGTGTAGCAAAAAGCATTCAACACCGTTTTCCCAGTAGCATAATGGGCCAGCAGATGACGGTTATCGCGTTGATCCAGGAAAAAGCCAGTCTTTTGTCCCGTCTCCCAATCAACGCGGAATTTTATGCCGTTTTCAAGGACAATATGTGTTGCTGATTCATCATAATCTGCTGATTTCCAAAGGTAACCATTGGCTTGAGTTTCCGAAAAATTGGCGGGCAGGGCATCGCTGCTTTTATCATAAATAGCTTTCAAGTTAGCTCCATACACCTGCTGCAAGGCCGTAGAAATCAATGCTTGTTGACGGTACATACCAATACTATGGCATTGAACCACCGCAGTATCGCCATAAATATCGACAATCAAGCCCGACAATCCATCACCTTCCCCATGCAGTAGTCGGTAGGTGTTGCCCGTTGAAAATGGATCAAAGAGCAGCCTGCGCACTTCCAAAGCATTTTGAATTTTTTCAATCCAAAACGGGGCTTTTTCAATATCAGCTGCTGCAAAAGTTAAAAGACGAACCGCGATACTCCCATGGTGAAAGTGGCCGATGCCCAGCAAAGCACCTTTTCGATCACAAACTTCCACAATGTCGCCGTCTAACGGATTCCCATCAATGCGCGCAATGGCACCACTAAAAACCCAGGGATGGAATCGCAGTACGGGGATTTCCTTGCCCGGTTTTAAAAACACGTTTATCATAATTTCTTAATAAACCACAAAGTCGGTTTTTTACTGCAATTGCCGTTTAAAACCTTAAGAGCATGTTGCAAAAAACGTTTTTCATTAGTGCCTCATCCGGCAGTTGGCGTAACCTATTCACACCATCCTCACCAGATGAGGCAATAAGGGTTTTCCACTAAAAATGGTTGGGGATAGTCCCTAATTCTTTGCTAATATTTGGGCAGCGTATGACATGTTGTTCACATCTTACGTTTGCTGACAGAAATCTTGCTATTTTGCCGCCACAACGAATTATAAATCAATCATAAATCATTCTTTTCTACTCAATTATGCAGCCTATTATCCGACTACTCTGCCCCTTTTTGCTGCTGTTCACCTTGCTTCCTTCCATTTCTACTGCACAGGACTGTACAAGTACGATTAAGGAAAACAAAAAAATCAATGGTGTCCAAATTGCAAATACGGCTTCATTGGCTGTTGTAATCCGCGGTAGCTACACTTATTTTATTGAATTTTTCACGGATGAAAAAGGAATTTTTGCCAGATTCACTTCCCAAGGAGGTATAGAATTTAATCAAGACGATCAGGTTGTCTTTGTAGATGCCACGGGTAAAGAAAAAGCCTACAAGTTTTCAGGCATGGACGAACTGATGCCCGGTGCGGTGCCAACCCACCGGAACAACCTCAGGCTCGATCTTGAGGCGACAAAATGGCTGTCTGAATCAAATATTACCGGTATCAACTTCATAAATTTTGTAGACCGGCAAAAGTTCAAATTTACCATCAATGCGGATCGCCAATCAGAACTCAAGCGCTTAATCACTTGTTTTAACAGCCTGTTGGATCAATCATCCGTAGTAGACACCCCTGGAGCCGCTGTGTCAAAACCAGAGCCATCGGGAAGCAGTGCTGGCGGCAGCACCGGTAGTAAACCTACAACTGGAACAAAGCCCTCAAGTGGTCCGTCGTCAGGCACCGCTGGGGGGGACCCCGAAGTGGCTGCCTTGCGCTCATATCTTGAAAAAACAAAGGAAAAATTAAGGGCAGAAATTAAAGCAGAAAAAGACCGCGCCGAAGCTATAAAAATACAACTACAACAAGAAGTCGCCGCCGCAAGAGAAACTGCCAACGCCAAAAAATTAGAATTTAGCAACGAAGTGCTGGAAGCCCGAAAATCAAGCTTGGCAGAAATCGAAAAATCGAAAGCTGAGGTTCAGGCCATCGTAACACAAAACAGGTTAAAGGCTGATTCAGCGGTTACCAAGATCAATACCAACGTACAAGAAGCGCGACATCAAGCAGGTGAAGAGATACAAAGAGCACGGATTGCCTCTTCTGAAGAGGTAAAGAAAGCCCGAGAAGCTGCGGCCAAAGAAATTGCATCCGTCAAGGCTAATCTTGACAATTCCAAGTTGCAATACAGCGATGAAGTTGCCTCCGCCAGGGACAATGCCAACGATGAAATAAAACGGATCCGGGATGAAAATGCCAAAATGGTGGCAGAAGCCCGGACAGCCGCCAAGCAAGAGTCCAGCAAAACCACCACTGATGTTGTCGAAAGCAAAAAAACAGCAGCGGAACAAATTCTAAAAATTCGGGAAGATGCCGCCAATGAGGTGGCCAAAAGCCGAGAAAACTCCGTACTGGAAAGGCAAAAAATTGCAACTGATTTGGCAGAAAGCCGTCGGAAAGTTGCGGAGGAAAAAGCCCTGTTGCAGCAGAATAGCGCCAATGAATTGGCGGAAATCAGGGAAGAAGTCGCCAAACAAAAAGAGCTTTCAGCTACTGATGTTGCAGAAGCCCGGAAAAAAGCTTCCGAAGAGGTTGGCCGTATCCGCTATGAAGTGTCCGAACAACAAAAAAAGGCAGAAGCCGAAAAACTGGATATCACCAAACAGGTGGTTGAGAGCAAACAAAAGGCTGCTCAAACGGTGCAGCAGGTTCAGGAAGAAGCGACAAAAGCCATTGCCGAATCTCAAGCGCGCTCTAAATTGCAGCGGGACTCTGTTGCCATGGAAGTGGCTGAATCCCGCAAAAAAGCAGCGGAAGAAATTACCCGCATCCAGGAAGAATTGGCAAAATCAATTGCAGCGGCCAAGGCGCAAGAGCAAAAAATAATGCAGGAAAGCGCCGAAGCAGTTAAAGCCGCGCGTGAACGCAGCGCCCAGGAAGTTGCAAAAGCGCAGGAAGAAGCTAAGCTTCGTGTGCAGGAAGCCAATGCCAAAGCCGGTGAAGTGCAAAAACAATTCGCAGGAGAAGTGGCTACTTCCAAACAAACTGCAGAAGAAAAAATCAAGCAAATACAAGCTGACGCTGCGGCCACGGTGGCTGATGCCAAGAAAAAACAACAAGAAACAGTAACAGCTTCTGCTTCAGAAGTTGTCAGCTCCCGCGAAAAAGCCGCTGCTGAAATTGCTGCCGCCAAGGAAAAAGCTGCCAATGAGGTGGCTGCAACCCGTGAAGCCGCTGTTCGGGCGCAACAAGAATCTGCCAATGCCGTGGCGGAATCAAAGCGCCAGAGCGGTCAAGCGATCCTTGCGATAAAAACGGCAGAGGCCGACAGTGTGCGCACCGCACGGGAGAATAGCGCCGGAACAAAACAAAAACTCGCCAATGACGTCGCCGATGCCAGACAAAAAGCCGCTAGCGAAATTGCCGCGGCCAATCAACAAGCTGCAAATGACGTTAAAACAGCAAGAGAAGCTGCTGCAAAGGAGCGACAACTCAGTGCTGAGAATGTGGGAAAATCCAAAGAAGAGGCTGCCTTACAAATTGCCTCAGCACGAGAAGCCAGCGCTAAAGAAGTAGCTGCCAGCAAACAACAAGCGCTGGAGGCCATCGCCTTGGCTAAAAGAGAAAGCGATGACAAAAAAGTCGGCTTTGCCAAAGAGGTAACCGATGCGCAGGAACGCGCCCGTAAGGAAGTAACGGATACCCGGGCTTCATCTGCCGCAGAGGTGGCCATAGCCCGAAAAGATGCAGAAGCCAAGCGCCAACTATACGCCAATGAAGCTGCCGACGCTCGAAAAAAAGCAACAGAAGAAATAGGTGCAACACAAAAAGAATCAGCAGAGGCTGTACAAAAATCGCGACAAGAAGCTGCGGCTGCCATTGCTGAAACGCGAAAAGATCAAGCCCAAATTGTAGCTGAAACCAGGGCTACCGCCACCGCAGAAGTGGAGAAGATAAAAGCAGAATCTGCTGAAACGGTGAAGTCAGAGGCCAAAGCTGTAGCGGATGCTAAAACACAAGCCGCAGCGGAGCTCAATAAAATAAAAACTGAAAACGCCGAGGCCATTAATACCGACAACAAAAAAGCAGAGGCCGCAAAGCAAGCACAAGCAACTGAAAGCCAAAAACTTACGCAGCTTCAAGCAGATGTGAAAAAGGCGGAAGATGCGTTAAAACGCTTGAAGGACGAGGCAGAGAAAGTGAAGAAAAAAGAGTAATTCTTTTAGCAAAAAGAAAAACTTGTTTGATAAGCCAAAAATGACCGATACCTTTGCGCCCCGTTCATAGCCCGGATGGTGGAATGGTAGACACGAGGGACTTAAAATCCCTTGACCCTTAAAGGTCGTGCAGGTTCAAGTCCTGTTCCGGGCACTCATAAAAAAAGCGTCATCCTGAAATTTCGGGATGACGTTTTTTTTATGCGTAATGACGGTAATAGGCGGATACGGTGCTAGAAACCCAACCGCAGTGTAGCCATCCAAGTCCTTCCCGCCTGCGGAAACAAACCCATTTGATGATACACTGCCCCTCCTTCCAAACGCGTGTAGGGATCATCCAGACGCGCATCATAGCCCGCTGACGTGTACCGATATA
>Ga0105053_10000079_pt1 | contig 108076 bp, 101 predicted proteins | sample BON01_FD_78093 | JGI IMG/M metagenome (GOLD analysis project Ga0105053, IMG submission 78093) | Freshwater microbial communities from Lake Bonney liftoff mats and glacier meltwater in Antarctica - BON-01 | ecosystem: Environmental > Aquatic > Freshwater > Ice > Glacier meltwater | place: Lake...
CCTCGATTCCCCACCGTCGGACAGCGCTGGCGAGGTCGTCGACGATCACGCACGTCGGTGGTCGAGCCTGGAAGCGTCGATCGAGTTCGTCGCCCAGCGTCGACGGTCGGCTGTATGCACTAGTGGCGCTGGCGTCGAGCCGCTCGACGTTCGGTGACTCCCAGCTCCGTTCGGTACCGAATCCGACGTGGAGGAGCCGCTGGGCTTGTCCGCTCGCTGCCCCGGCGAGACCCACACAGAGAGTGCGATAGACGTCGTCGTCATCGTCGTCGCAGATCCAGACCACGTTGTCGCCGGTGATCAGCCCCCCGAGTGCGTCATCGATGGTTGGAAAACCTGTGCCGACGGGCTCCACATCCTGATTTTAGCCATGCTAATGCTTCTGGGTTTGCACATCACCGTGGCGGTCGTCCATCGTGGTGTCCGCCATGATGCATCACAGGACAGCCCAGCCATGATCGACGAGAAACTGGAACCGATCTTCGACGACGTCGTTCGGCGCAACGCCGGCGAGGTCGAGTTCCATCAGGCGGTCCACGAAGTGCTCGAATCGCTCGGTCCGGTGATCACCAAACACCCCGAGTACGCCGACCAGAAGATCATCCAGCGAATCTGCGAACCGGAGCGACAGATCATCTTCCGGGTCCCGTGGCGGGGCGACGACGGCGAGGTGCACATCAACCGTGGGATGCGCGTCGAGTTCAACAGCGCCCTCGGGCCGTACAAGGGCGGGCTGCGGTTCCACCCGTCGGTGAACCTCGGCATCGTGAAGTTCCTGGGCTTCGAGCAGATCTTCAAGAACGCGCTCACCGGTATGCCGATCGGCGGCGGCAAGGGCGGCGCCGACTTCGATCCGAAGGGGCGCTCCGACGACGAGATCATGAAGTTCTGCCAGAGCTTCATGCTCGAGTTGTACCGGCACCTCGGCGAGCAGACGGACGTGCCAGCGGGCGACATCGGAGTCGGTGAACGCGAGATCGGCTGGCTCTTCGGGCAGTACAAGCGCATCACCAACCGCTACGAATCGGGTGTCCTCACCGGCAAGGGCACCGCCTGGGGCGGCGCGCTGGTGCGCACCGAGGCAACGGGATACGGCGTGGTGTTCTTCGTCGAGGAGATGCTGGCGACGCGAGGTGAGTCGCTGGACGGGCGCACGGTGATCGTGTCCGGATCCGGCAACGTCGCGCTCCACGCCATCGAGAAAGCACAGGCCCGCGGAGCCACCGTGACTGCGTGTTCCGATTCGTCCGGATTCGTGCACGATCCCGCCGGACTGGACCTCGACGTACTGAAGGACGTCAAGCTCCATCGCCGTGCACGCATCTCCGCCTACCTCGACGAGGTGCCCTCGGCCACGTTCGCCGAACGCGGCAACATCTGGGACGTCGAGTGCCACGTGGCGTTGCCGTGCGCCACCCAGAACGAACTCATCCGGCGCGATGCCGAGGCCCTCGCCCGCAACGGGTGCATCGCGGTGGCCGAGGGTGCCAACATGCCGTGCACCCCCGAGGCGGTCCAGGTCTTCAACTCCGCTGGTATCGCCTTCGGTCCTGGCAAGGCCGCCAACGCTGGCGGGGTCGCAACCTCCGCGTTGGAGATGCAGCAGAACGCCAGCCGCGACTCGTGGACGTTCGAGCACACCGAAGCCCGCCTCGCCGAGATCATGAAGAACATCCACCAGACATGCTTCGAGTACGCCGATCGCTTCGATGCTCCCGGCAACCTCGTGCACGGCGCCAACATCGCCGGATTCGAACGCGTGGCGACGGCGATGGTGGCGCTCGGCCTGGTGTAGGCCGAGCGGCACGTCGCTTCGTGGGCGGCAGCGATCAGTCGAAGATGATGACGCTGCGGGCGATGTTGCCGGTCTTCATGTCGGCGAAACCGTCGTTGATCTCGTCGAGGGTGATGATCTTCGACACCATCTCGTCGAGTTGCAGCCGACCGTCGAGGTACATGTCGACGTAGCGGGGCATGTCGGTGCGGAACTGGTTCGATCCCATGTTCGACCCCGTCAGCGTCTTTTCGGAGAGCAGCTCGGGGCCGTGGATCTCGATCATGGTGCCCACCGGAATCATCCCGATGACGGTGGCCTGACCGCCATTACGCAACATCTGGTAGGCCTGCTCGGCGGTCTGCTTGAGCCCGACCGCCTCGAACGAGTGGTGTACTCCCCCACCGGTCAGATCCTTCACGGCGACGACGGGATCGTCGCTCGACGCGTTGATCACGTGAGTTGCGCCCATCTGTTGGGCGAGTTCCAGCTTGGAGGCGTTCATGTCGACGGCGATGATCTTGTTCGCGCCAGCAATCCTGGCGCCCTGCACGGCCGACAATCCGATCCCACCGCAGCCGATGACCACCACGGTTTCTCCGGGAGCGACACGGGCGGTGCGGAACACGGCGCCCAGCCCGGTGGTGACGCCACAACCGATCAGCGCCGCCCTGTCGAGTGGCATGTCCTTGTCGATCTTCACCAGCGCCTGCTCGTGCACCAGCATCTGCTCGGCGAACGACGACAGGTGCAGGTACTGGTTGACCGTTTCGCCACCACCTCGACTGAGGCGTGGTGGTTCGCCGGGCTGGCGCACCAGTTCGGTGCCCTTGTTCTCGCACAACGTCAGATGGCCGTCGGTGCACTGCGAGCAGTGCCCGCAGAACGCCGACAGACACGTGATCACGTGGTCGCCCGGCTGCACGTAGTGCACCATCGTCCCCACTGCTTCGACCACACCAGCCGACTCGTGGCCGAGCACGGCCGGGCACGGGAACGGATACTTGCCCTCCATGAAGTGCAGGTCGCTGTGGCAGAGACCCGCCGCCGAGGTGCGGATCAGCACCTCCCGCGGGCCGAGCTCGCCGACGTCGACGTCTTCGATGTCGAGGTGTCCCGGTATCGAGTTGAGTACTGCGGCTCTCATGATCTGTACCCCTGTCGTTCGCTGATGGAGCCAAATGGTAGCCGGTGCCGATCGAGGGGGGGCGTGTGGAGCGATCGCGCAGGGCCCAGCCGGCACCGTGCGACGCAATGAATTCTCCCACCGACACCGCACGCGTCCTCGACGCCGAGAACGACGCTCAACAGCACATGAGCCGACTACTCGATCAGGGCGGGCTCGATGTCGACCTCTGGCAGATCGACCTCGCGGCGATCAGCGCACACCCCGACTTCCCTGGCATGGAGGTCGACCGCAGCGAAGCGTGGGGTCTCGTCGCTCGACTCCCCGGCATCGATGCACATCCCGGCCGAACGCTGATGCTCAACGGGCACATCGACGTGGTGCCGACCGGCGATCGCGAAGCCTGGAGCGATGCCCCGTTCGGCGCCACCGTTCGAGACGGCCGACTCTTCGGCCGCGGAGCGTGCGACATGAAAGCTGGACTCATCGCCGCTCACTGGGCAGTCCAAGCGATCAGGGCATCGGGCGTCACCTTGGGCGGCGACCTGCTCGTCGCCTCCGTCCAAGGCGAGGAAGACGGCGGTCTCGGGACGTTCGCCACCCTGCAGCGGGGATGGACAGCCGACGCCCGCATCAGCCCCGAGCCGACTCGTCTCGACATCATCCCGGCGAACTCGGGCGCACTCACGTTCCGCCTGCGCATCCGTGGACAGGCGACCCATGCCGCACAGCGAGCGAGCGGCGTCAGCGCCATCGACAAATTCGTGCCCGTCCTCGCTGCACTCCAGCGACTCGAGGCCAGACGCCACGAGACGGTCGATCCGCTGATCGAGCGCTGGGACCTCGCACACCCGTTGTCGATCGGCACGGTCACCGCCGGCGACTGGCCCTCGACGGTGCCCGATCTCCTCGTCGCCGAGGGCCGCTTCGGCATCGCGATCGGCGAACCGATCGAACAGGCAAAGGCCGAGTTCGAGATCGCCGTCGCCGAGGCCGGCGAGAGCGATGCGTGGCTGCGCGCACACCCGGTCGAAGTCGAATGGTGGGGCGGACAGTTCGCGTCTGGCCGCCTGCCGCACGACAGCGACCTGATCGAACGTGTCCGCGCAGCCCACGACATCGGGAGCGAGCAACGCCCACTGGAGGTCTATGGCGCGCCGTACGGCAGCGACCTTCGTCTCCCCACGGGCCTGGGTGGCGTTCCGACGATCCAGTACGGGCCGGGAGACGTCGTCGACGCCCATTCACCGTCGGAGCACGTCGTGCTCGACGATGTGGTCGTCACCGCGCGAACTCTCGCTCTGGTCGCACTCGACATCTGCGGCGACGCAGGCTCGCAGCGCTGACCACCACCACACGACGCTGGAAATGCACGGTCAGCGCGCCCAAGGGTGCAGAATCGCGAACGTGTCCGACGAAGTGATCACCGACGACCAGGCTCCCGGCGCTGCGGCCGCCCCGCCACCGACCCCTCGGCCGTGGAGCGCGTCCGAGCGACGCGTACCACGCGCCGTCGTTCGTCCACTCCGACGTTTCGCCGACACCGAGGCAGCGGGCGGCGTCGCCATGCTGGCCATGGCGGTCGTGGCGCTGGTGTGGGCGAACTCGGGCTTCGGCGACTCCTACGTCGAGTTGTGGGAAACCGTTGTGTCGTTCCACCTCGGCGACCTGATCCACATCGACCTCGACCTGCGCGGCTGGGTCAACGACCTCGCGATGGCGTTCTTCTTCTTCGTGGTCGCGTTGGAGATCAAACGCGAATTGGTGCGAGGCGAGCTTCGCGACCCTCGCGCTGCGGCCCTCCCGGCCCTCGCTGCCCTCGGTGGGATGATCGTGCCAGCGCTGGTCTTCACGCTGTTCAACCTCGGCGGCCCCGGAGCCGGCGGATGGGGTATCCCGATGGCGACCGACATCGCCTTTGCGGTCGGTGTGCTGTCGCTGGTCGGGCGGCGTGTGCCTTCGTCGTTGGTCGTGTTCCTCTTGACGGTGGCCATCGTCGACGACCTCGGCGCCATCTTGGTCATCGCCGTGTTCTACACGTCGAACCTGTCGTTCGGATGGCTCGCTGTCGGACTCGGCTGCATCGTCGGGGCGATCGTGTTGAACCGGGCCGACGTCCGGGCCTTCGTTCCCTACTTCGTGCTCGCCGCCTTCTGCTGGTTGGCATTGCACGAGTCGGGGGTGCACGCCACGCTCGCCGGGGTGGCGTTCGGCCTCGCCACGCCGAGCCACGCATTCTTCCGCCCGACATTCTTCGTGCCACGGGCACGAGATCTTGTCGGACAGGTCGAGGACGCAGGAGCGCCCAGAGGTCGAGCCGACGTCGACGATGCGGGAGACAGCGCCGACGACGAGGAGGCGTTGGAGGCAGATGCGCTCAACGAGCTGATCATGCTGGCAGCCGAGAGCCAGCCGCCGTTGGACCGTCTCGAGCACCGGCTGTTGCCGTGGACCACGTTCCTCATCGTGCCGGTGTTCGCGCTGGCGAACGCCGGTGTCCGCGTCGGGTGGGACGACCTCACGAGTTCGTTCTCCGAGCCGGTGACCCTCGGCGTGATGTTGGGTCTCGTCGTCGGCAAGCCTGCCGGGATCATGCTGTTCGCACTGCTGGCGATCCGTCTCGGTGTCGGGAAACAACCCGCTGGGGCCTCGACACTGCAGATGTTCGGCGTGGCGATACTCGGTGGCGTCGGGTTCACCGTGGCGCTGTTCGTCACCGAACTGGCCTTCGAGCCGGGAACGCTCGCCGACCAGGCCAAGATCGGCATCCTCGCCGCCTCGGCAATCGCTGGTGTGGCCGGCTACCTGTTCCTGCGTGCCGTGAGTCGATCCACCGACGCAACGAACTGACGCCGAACGTTCGACGATCAGCCGACAGCGAGCAGATCGACCACGAACACCAGGGTTTCGTTCGGACCGATCGCACCACCGGCACCAGCAGCGCCGTAACCCATCTCGGGCGGAATGGTGAGGCGACGACGACCGCCGACCTTCATGCCCTGCACGCCGTCGTCCCAGCCCTGGATCACCTGGCGGCGGCCGAGGCCGAACTGGAACGGCTCCATGCGGTCCCACGACGCATCGAACTGCTCGCCGGTCGACCACGACACACCCACGTAGTGGACGCTGACGTTCTGGCCGGCAACGGCTTCGTCACCGTCGCCGACCGTCTCGTCTTCGATCAGCAACGTTGTGGGTGGAGTTCCGTCGGGAATGGTGACTTCAGGCTTGCGCATGCCGGTCGAGGCTAGCGGTGTACCGCCACGCTGACAGCCGACGCGTCACCAGCGTGGCGGCCCACGTCGAGTACGTACTCACCGGACTCGGTGACCCAGTCGCCGTCGACGCGTACGTCGAGCATCGACCAGTCGATCTCGATCTCTACCTCGACCGTCGCTCCTGGTTCCACGAGCGAGCGCGCAAACCCGACGAGTCGACGATGGGGACGTTCCCAGTCGCTGCGCTCGAGGCCGGCATGTACGAACACGACCGGCCGCAGCGCACGGGTGGTCGGATTGTGGATCGAGGCGACGAGCGTCGTCGGATCGGCCAACACGGCGCCGACGAGGTCGACAGCACCCCACCCGAGCCCCCAACCGAACGAGAAGTGGGCTGTATGACCGTCACGATCGAGCATCCACTGGCCGTGGAACAGGTCGTAGATGACCTCGGTGGCGTCGCGGTCGAAGTCGGGAAGGTGCCCAGCTTCGGTCGGCACGACGAACGGTAGGCGACCCGCCGGTTCGACGTCACCTGCGAGCACGTCGGCGAGCGCCGTGCCGCCTTCCACGCCCGAGTACCAGGTCATCAGCACAGCCTGCACCGTGGACGCCCACGGCATGACGACCGCCGACCCCCCGACGACCACCACGACCACGTGGTCGTTCACCGCGGCGGCTGCGGCGATGAGGGCCTCGTCGGCATCGGAGAGCCGCAACGAGATCCGGTCGCCGCCAGGCGACATTCGATCGACTGTGTTCCCGCTCGGGGCAGCAGGCTGCCGGATCGGACCCAATGGTGGCGTCCAGTCGGCACCGTTACCGAGCGTCGGGTGGTCGATCGGCGGGAAGATCGTTCGCCCCAGTGCGTCGGCACCGGCAGCCTCGATGCACTCGCCCTCGTCGGCCTTCGTGTAGCCGACGACCACCACGGCGATGTCTGCGTCGGCCGCGATCGAGACGTCGTCGTCGGCATGAACGACATGGTCGGCACCGAATCGGGACCGCAACCCGTCGAGCGGCGTGACGACGTGCGACGAACGCACATCGCTCGATCCGCCGTCTCCGAGATTGCGCACCGCGGCAAGTCGGCCGATCACTGCGATCCGATCGACCGAGGAGGCATCGAGCGGCAGCAGCAGGCCCTCGTTGCGCAGCAGCACGGTCGACGCCGCCGCGACCTCTCGGGCGAGCGACCGGTGATCGTCGCAGCCGACCACGTCGGGCGGCGGCTGGTGTTCGAACACCGACGCAAATCGCAGCAACGTCGCCACGATGCGCCCGACCGACCGATCGACGTCCGCTTCCGAGAGCTCACCGCGCTCCAGCGCCCCACCGAGCGCCATCGCCCGCTGCTGACGAAACGGCATCTCGATGTCGAGCCCGGCTACCAGCGACAACGCCGGATCGCGGAGGCCGAAGATGAAGTCGGAGGTCACGAAACCGTCCCAGCCCCATTCGTCGCGCAGGATGTCGGTGAGCAGGTGCTCGCTCTGGCCGCACCATTCGCCGTTCACCGAGTTGTAGGCGCTCATCACCGACGCCACCCCCTCGGCGGCGACTCGCTCGAAGTGCGGGAGGTACACCTCGTGGAGAGCTCGCTCGTCAACTGTGACATCGACGGTGAATCGGGCGTTCTCCAACGAGTTGAGGGCGAAGTGCTTCATGCACGCCATCACATGGCGCTGCAAGCCGCCCGTAAACGCCGATGCCATCACGCCGACGTGGTGGGGGTCCTCGCCGTAGGTCTCCTGCGCCCTCCCCCACGCCGGATGGCGCAGCAGGTTCATGCACACCGCTCCCGTGTACGTGGCGCCGCTCGCCCGGAGTTCGGCACCGATCGCTTCGCCGATCCGCTCCTCCAGGTCGGGGTCGAAGGTGGCACCACGGGCCATGCTCACCGGGAACGCCGTCGCGTCGCCGACGACGCATCCCCGCGGTCCGTCGGCGAAGTCGATGCCCGGGATCCCGAGACGCTCGACGTGCGCCGCCGGCCAAGGGTGGCGGTAGTAGCCGCCAGCGGTCATGTCGAGCAGCCCGGGCCAGAACGGTGTGTCGCCGTCGAGACAGCCGAGCCGCTCGTCGAGCGTCATCAGCCCTACGAGCTGCGCTGCTTCGACATGGTGATCGCCCCCGGCACTGACCCGGGCAGCGGCCTCTTCGAACCGGGTGGTCATGGTACGACGAACCGGGTGGTCATGGTGAGACCTTGCCACAGCCGTCGAATGGGAGCAGGCTCGGCCGATGTCGGCTGGCAGAATGCGACGATGCCCGGCGCCTTCCTCCACCCGTTCGCCAAGCCGACCCGCGAGCAGTTCATCACCATCGCACGAGGTGAGGGTTCGCTGCTGTGGGACACCGCCGGCAACGAATACGTCGACGCGATGGCGAGCCTCTGGTATTGCCAGGTCGGCCACGGTCGCCGAGAGATCGCCGACGCAGTCGCCGCCCAGATCTCCACGATCGAGGCGTACTCGTGCTTCGACCCGTTCACCAATGCGCCAGCCGACGCGCTCGCCGAACGGATCGCCGCACTCACGCCGATGCCCGACGCCCGCGTGTTCTTCGCCGGGTCGGGTTCCGAGGCGGTCGACTCGGCGATGAAACTCGCCCGGCTCGCCCACGTACAGGCTGGCCACCCCGAGCGTCGCCTGATCATCTCGCGGGTGCGTGGCTACCACGGCACGAACTACGGAGGCACGAGCGCCCAGGGCATCGCCCTCAACCGTGAGGGCTACGGCGAACTGCTCGCCGATGTCGTCCAGGTGCCGAGCGACGACATCGAGGCGTTGTCGGTACTGATGGCCGAGCACGCCGAGCGTCTGTGCGCCGTGATCACCGAGCCGGTGCAGGGCGCTGCCGGGGTGTTCCCGCCTGTCGACAGCTATCTGGCCGAGACGAGACGGCTGTGCGATCAGCACGGGGCGCTGTTGATCTTCGACGAGGTGATCACCGGTTTCGGCCGGATGGGTAAGTGGTTCGGCGCCGACCACTACGGCGTCACGCCAGATCTCACCTCGTTCGCCAAGGGTGTCACCTCCGGCTATCAACCCCTCGGCGGGGTGATCGTCGGGCAGAAGGTACGTGCAGCACTCGAAGCCGACGCCGACTTCATCCTGCGCCACGGCTACACCTACTCCGGTCACCCGGCAGCATGTATCGCCGCACTCACCAACATCGACATCATCGAACGCGAAGGCCTCCTCGACACCGTGGTGAAGATGGGCGCCCGCCTCGAATCGGGCCTGCGGTCGCTCGAAGCCGATGGCGCGTTCGATCACCTGCGCGGCGAAGTCGCGATCTTCGGCGCCGCTATGCGTCCCGACCAGAACGCCATGGCGGTGCGCGACCGCATGTTGGAACTCGGCGTGGTCACCCGGGCGATCGGCACCGAGACCGTCACGTTCTGCCCGCCGTTCGTCACCACCGACGCACAGGTCGACCGCATCATCGATGCGCTCGCCACTGCGCTGTCGGCATAGGTTCGCGTTCGTGGCAGGTCTTCCCCGTTGGACGCATCTCGCGCTGTCGGTGACCGACATCGACGCGATGATCGAGTGGTACACCACATACACGCCATTGCAGCTGTTGGTGAAGCGCGAGGACCCGCATGGATACGGGGCGTGGCTCGGTCACCCCGATGCACCTGACACGCCGTTCATCTTGGTGTTCGCCCAGTTCTTCGAGGGCCACGAGCCCGATGCGAACGCGAAACCCACGCCGCTGGGGTCGTTCGCCCACCTCGGTTTCGAGGTCGCCGAGCGCGGCGACATCGACGACATCGCCGTTCTCGCCGAAGAGGGCGGCTGGCTGGCCACCCCTCCGCTGCAACTCCCGTACCCGATCGGCTACATCTGCATGGTTCGTGACCCCGATGGCAACACCGTCGAGTTCTCGCACGATCAAGGCGTCTACGAATACGCCCAGGAGCACTTCACCCGCCCCGGGTGAGCGCCGCTCAGGTGAGCAGACGGATGAGGCTGCTGGTGTCCCACCGGTCGCCACCCTGCGCAGCGACCTCCTTGTAGAACTGGTCGACCAGTGCGGTCACCGGCAGGCGAGCACCGTTGCGGTCGGCTTCGTCGAGCACGATGCCGAGATCTTTGCGCATCCACTCGACGGCGAAGCCGAATTCGAATTCGTCAGTGGCCATCGTGCGCGCACGGTTGTCCATCTGCCAGCTCTGCGCCGCGCCTTTGCCGATGACGTCGACGACCTGGTCGACGTCGAGCCCGGCGAGCTTGGCGAAGTTGACTGCTTCGGCGAGGCCCTGCAACAGACCGGCGATGCAGATCTGATTGACCATCTTGGTGAGCTGGCCGGCACCGGCTGGCCCGAGTTGCACACACGATTTCGCATAGGCGTCGATCGCCGACTTCGCGCGTGTGAACACCTCGGCGTCGTCGCACCCGCACATCACGGTGAGTCGACCGCTCTCGGCCCCCGCCTGGCCACCGGACACGGGAGCGTCGACGAAACCGACTCCCCGTTCGGCGCACGCAGCCGCCAACTCACGCGCGACCCCCGCCGATGCCGTGGTGTGATCGATCAGGATCGACCCGGGATCCATCGAACCGAGGGCACCGTTGGGCCCGAGAACCACCTCACGGACGTCGTCGTCGTTGCCGACGCACAGTGCGACGATCTCCGCACCAGCTGCCGCCTCGGCCGGCGTCGGTGCCGCCTGGTTTCCGTTGAGCGCCACCCAGGCCAGCGACTTCGAGGCCGTGCGGTTGTAGACGACGACGTGGTGACCCGCCTTTGCGAGGTGCCGCGCCATGGGGGCGCCCATGACGCCGAGACCGAGGAATGCAATCGTGCTCATGATCGCCGAGTCTGGCACGGCGACATGCGACACTCGGCGACATGTCGTTGGTTTCCCCCAGTCACGCTGCGGGCGCGAGCGGTGCCTGGTGCGTGCTCACGTGGAACGTGCATGGTTCCGCGCTCCCCGACATGGCGTCGCTCGCCGCTGCTGTTCGCAACGAATCGCCCGACGTGGTCGTACTCCAGGAGATACGCAGACGACAGGCCGATGCGTTGGCGACCGCCCTGCAGATGAAGTACTCGTGGGTCGTGAAGCACTACCCGTACACGAAGCTGATGTGGCGGCGCGCGGAAGGGATGGCGATCATGACGCTGCATCTCCTCGACGCAGTCGGCCACACGGAGGTGTCGGACGACCGGCCGATGCGGAGCTGGCGACGGCGCATCGCCCAGTGGGGTCTGGTCGGGCGCGCCGACCGATCGATGCTGATGATCTACAACCTGCATCTCTCCCCACACGACGACGCCGACTCTCGTCGCGCCGAGGCGGCCCGGGTGAACGAGTTGGTGGAAAACATCGGTGACGATCCGCCACCGGTCGTGGCCGGCGACTTCAACGACGCCGGCGATCCGTCGATCATCGAGATCCTGCCGGGCGTGGAACACGTCGTGCCGTCGATGAGCAACCCATCGGTGGCGCCGACCCAGTTGCTCGACCACGTGCTGCTGCCAGAAACGGCGACGGACGTGACGGTGGCGGTTCCCTCGGGCGGGGCGGACTGGGCGGCGATCAGCGATCACCTCCCGGTGACCGTGCGCTTCACCCTGTGAGGGACAACACGGGTCTGACCCGTGTCGTCCGCTACTTCTTCTTCTTGGGCTCCGCCGGCGGTGCCTTCAGCACGCCTTTGGCGAGGGCATCGTCCAGGTAGGCCTCGGCGTCTTCGGCCGACACCTTCAACGCTGGCGAGATCTCCGAGATCAGGTTCACACGCGCACGTTCGTACATCGTGCGCTCGGCTGCCGACAGTGATGCGTCGCGGTTGCGAGCGGCCAGGTTCCGGACCACTTCGGCGACCTGGTACACGTCGCCGCTCTTGAGCTTTTCCTGGTGGTTCTTGAACCGGCGGCTCCAGTTGGACGGCACGCGCGGATCGGGCTTGGCCAGCACGGCCACGAGGTCTTCGAGTTCGTCGGCCGACACCGGTGGGCGAACCCCGACGTCGTCGGTGCTCGAGATCGGCACCTTGAGGGTCATCTCGTTGATGACCGTCTTCAAGATCAGGTACTCCTGCTTCTCGCCGAAGAACTCCATCTTCTTGGTCCCTTGCACCACGCATGCGCCGTGCTGGGGATAGATGACGGTTTCGCCCTTCTTGAACTTCACGCAGAACCTCGTCTGATCGGGGGTGGGGCCGCGTCAGACCCTGGTCGACGCAGCAAGTCTCCAGGCTACAGCGCCCCCGGCAGGATTCGAACCTGCGACCTTGTCATTAGAAGGGACTTGCTCTGTCCAGCTGAGCTACGGGGGCCTGTGCATGAAGATACCCGTCGGCGAGGTGTGAGCGCAGGTAGCCGAGGGAGGTGATCACGGCGAACTGGCGCACCTGCTCGCGCTGGCCCGGGAGCCGGACGTGGCGGACCTCGTCGAATCCGGGCCCGACCATACCGACATACAGGGTTCCGACGGGCTGGCCGTCCTGCTCGTCGGGGCCGGCGACACCGGTGAGCGACAGGCCGATGTCGGCGCCGAGCCGCTCGCGCACACCGTGGGCCATCTGGCCGGCGGCGGCCTCGCTGACCACGGGGCCTTCCCCCACGCCCAGCAGCTCCTGCTTGACCTCGGTGGCGTAGCTGACGATCGCACCCCGGAACACCGTGCTCGCCCCGGGGATCGCTGTGAGGCGGGCACCGACGAGACCACCGGTGACCGACTCGGCGGTTGCCAACGTGAGTCCCCGCTGCCGGCACAGATCGAGCACGACCGACTCCATCGTGTCGTCGTCGGTGCCGAAGACGAGGTCGCCCAATTCGGCCCGCACCACCTGTTCCCAGTGGTCGAGCTGTTCGTCGCATTCGGCCCCGGTCGGTGTCTTGGACGTGAGTCGGACCTTCAGGCCTTCCCAACCACTGGCGAGGAACGCCAGCGTCGGCGTGTCAGGGCCGTCGAGTTGTTCGATCACGTGGTCGAGGCGTTCGTTGAGGCCACTCTCGCTCTCACCCCACGTGCGCAGCACCCGACTGCGGATCACCGAGTCCTCACCGCTGCGGCGTCGCAGGTCGGGCAGGATCGCCCGCTGCATCATGTCGTACATCTCGTGCGGCACGCCCGGCACCGCGTACACGACCTTGTCGACACCCCCGACGGTGACCGGACAGATCAGGCCAGGCGCCGTGCCCCGGGTCTGGGGGATGATCGCGGCCCCGACAGGCACCATGGCCTGGCGAAGGTTGTTCTCCGCCATCCGGCGACCCCGAGCCGCGAACATCTCGCGGATCACGTCGGCGACCGCATGGTCGAGCACCAACTCGACGCCCATCACCGCAGCGATCGCATCACGGGTGAGGTCGTCGTGGGTGGGGCCGAGCCCGCCGCACATGATCACGGCGTCGGCATGTTCGAGCAGTCGCCGCAGCTGCGCTTCGATCCGACCAACGTTGTCGCCGACCTTCACCTGCACCAGCGAGTCGATGCCGTTGGCGGCGAGTTCCCCGCCCATCCAGGCCGAGTTCGAGTCGATGATCTGGCCGAGCAGCAGTTCGGTGCCCACTGCCAGCACGTCGCACCGCAACGCCATTCAGCCCACCTGATCGACGGTCATCGACACCGTCTGGTCGGCACTCGCGTGGCGGGCACGCCACAGATACTGGGCGCCGCTGATGGCCGCCAGGACGACAGCGAGCCAGAGCAGTGTGTTCCACAGCCACGTGGCGTCGAGCGCCGTCGGCGGGAACAGCGCGAACGCCACGGCGAACTGCTGGGCCACGGTCTTGTACTTGGCCAGCCTGCTCGCCGGCACGCTGATCCCCTTGCCCCCGACCAACACCCGGTACACGCTGATCACGAATTCGCGTGCGGTGATGAGGATCACCGGCAGCACCCAGAAGACCCCGGTGCTCACCAGGGTGAACATCGCGCCGAGGATGAGCACCTTGTCGGCGAGCGGATCGAGGAAGGCCCCGGCCGAGGTGATGCCGTGACGTCGTGCGATGTAGCCGTCGATGCCATCGCTCGAACAGAGCACGAACCAGAACCCGACGGCGATCCACGATCCCTGGTCGTCGTTCGGGATCGCCCAGAACATGATCGGCGACAGCAGGAGGCGCCCGACGGTGATCGCGTTCGCCCAGGTGGCGAGCTTGTCGGGCGGGACGGTCATTCCGCCGTCTCGAGAGCGTCGACGTCGACACCGGTCGCGACCAGGTCGGGCCCGAGGGCATCGACGATGGCAACCGAGACCAACTCGCCTGGACTCAGGGCCGGATCGAGGTGCACGACCCCATCGATCTCCGGCGCTTCCCGATGGCTCCGACCGATACCCACGGTGTCGACGAGCACTTCGATCGTGGAGCCGATGAGCGCATCTCGGCGAGTTGCGGTGATGTCGTCCTGCATCTCTCGCAGTTCGGCGAGCCGCTCGCTCATCAACGCCGGGTCGACTCCGCCGTCGAGGTCGGCCGCGTACGTGCCGTCTTCTCGGCTGTAGGAGAAGAAGCCGCACCAGTCGAGCTGCGCCTCCTCGACGAAGTGGAGGAGTTGGTCGTGGTCGGCTTCGGTCTCGCCCGGATAGCCGACGATGAAGTTGCTGCGGAACGCGGCGTCGGGCTCGCGGTCGCGGATGTCGGCGATGCGGTCGAGGAACCGTTGACCGTCTCCCCATCGACGCATCCGACGCAGCAGCGGCTTACTGACGTGTTGCAACGACAAATCGAAGTAGGGCACGCCGGAATCACAGATCACATCGATCAGATCGTCGCTGAGGTCGCTCGGGTACAAGTAGAGCAACCTCACGCGATCGACTTCGTCTGCAACGGCTTTCACCAGCGGCACGATCGATCCGGCGCCCAGCTCTCCCGGGCGATCCTTGCCGTACGACGCCAGGTCCTGTGCGACGAGCACGATCTCGCGGGCTTCGAGCTGATCGACCTCGGCGAGGATCGCTGCGATGTCACGGCTGCGCTGCGGGCCGCGGAAGCTCGGGATCGCACAGAAACCGCACGAGCGGTCGCAACCCTCGGCGATCTTCACGTACGCCCACGGCACCGCCGACTTCGGGCGGGGCAGGTTGAGTAGATCGAACGCTGGCAGCGGTGTCGACGACACCGCAATGAGCTTGCGAGCAGGAGCCGAGCCGTGCGGCACCTCGGTGCCGTCGCGTTCGGCCGGGGTGACGTTGAACGCCTGACCGAACCCGGCGATCTGATCGACCTCGGGGAGTTCCGCCGCGAGTTCGGCGCCGTAGCGCTCGGCCATGCAGCCGGTGACGACGAGACGTGAGCCGTCGGCGCGCAGCTCGTCGAGCGCGAGGATCGTGTCGATCGACTCGCGACGGGCCTCGTCGATGAAGGCACAGGTGTTGACCACGACGAGATCCGCGAGGGTGGCGTCATCGGTGGCTTCCATGCCGTCCGCGAGGAGCGCGCCGATCAGCTTGTCGGAGTCGACGTCGTTCTTCGGGCAGCCGAGCGTCTCGATGTAGAAGCGCTGGGACACGAGGGCACACGCTACCTGGCGGCGCACACCAAGGACCGCTCGAGTGATGTTCGAGTCACGCAATGGTGGAGCGGAACTTTTCCATCAGGTGATGGCCGGCCGTGGTCGGCGGGTGACGGGGCGCCTCGTCGCCGGCGACGATGCATTCGATGCGGGCATCCCAATTCGCGTTGTGGAAGAACGGGATCGACAAGCGCCGGCTTCGACCGTCCGGCACCACGCGGTGCATCGTCGATCGCCAGCGGTCGTTGGTCCAACGTTGCATCAGGTCACCGAGGTTCACGATCAGTCCACCGTCGACCGGTTCGACGTCGACCCATCCGCCATCGAGGGCCTCCACCTGGAGGCCGGGAGCACCGTCGGTCCACAACACGGTGAGCGTGCCGTAGTCGGTGTGCGCTCCCGCCCAGAGGCCGTCCGATGGCGGCATCGCGCCGATGTCCGGGTAGTGAGCGAGGCGCAGCGCCGACCCGTGGCGGTCGATGTGGCAGGCGAAGGCGTCGTCGGACAGGTCGAGCGCCACGGCGAACGTCTCCATCAGCGTCGCCGACAGCGACGCCATCGCCCGGTAGTACACCTCGACGACCGGACGGAGTTCGGGGAGCGCTGCTGGCCACAGGTTCGGGGCATGGACCGCGCGCTCGTCGGCGTCGTCCATTTCATCGAGCGGGCGGGGCGGTGGATCGATCGGGCCGACGTTGAACGTTTCCTTCAGGTCTGGTGGCGCCTCACCGCCGATCGAACGATTGAGTGCCTCGGCCTGCAGAGGGCTGTAGCCGTATGGGTACCCAGGCTCGGGCATCGCTACGGCGAGCCGATCACCCAGTGGAAGATCGAAGAACGCAAGCGCCGTCCGGTGCAGGTCGCCGATCGTTGCCGGGTCGATGCCGTGGCCGACCACCGTGAAGAATCCCACCTCGCGACAGGCGCGGTCGATCTCCTTGCCGACAACTGCCCGCGCGGCCGGCGAGCCGTCGACGAACCCGCCCAGGTCGACGACCGGGATCACTGGTGCGCGAGCCGCAGACCAGGTCGAGGCCACGGGAACGACACGAGACGGCCGGTGCTCGAACATGTGACGTACGCCGTGCGCAGATCGTCGCCACCGAAGCAGATGTTGGTGGTGAGCAGGTCGCCCGTGGCGTAGTGCTCGACCTGGGTACCGTCAGGCGAGATCGCCGTGATGCCGCCGTTGAAGATCGTTGCGACACACACCCAGCCCTCGCCGTCGACGGCCAACGAATCGAGGAACTGATGGCCGGGAAGCCCGTACAGCAGGCCCGGATCGAGCAGGTCCGATGGCGCCAGTTCGCCCGGCGAGGTGACCGCCCGCTGGAACACGCGACCGGTGTGGGTCTCGGCCCAGTACAGCGTGGCGGTATCGGGCGACAGACCGATGCCGTTCGGTGAGTCGGTCGGGAACACCGCCTCGCTGATGCCCGAGCCGTCGGCATGGGCGTAGTAGATGCCCGTGAGGTCGGCGGTGCGGGCATCGGTGTCGCGGATGCCGTGGTCGGTGAACCAGAAGCCGCCATGGCCGTCCATCACCAGATCGTTCGGGCCGCGCAACGCCTTGCCGTCGCAGTCGGTGTACAGGTCGGTGACCGTGCCGTCGTGGGCATCGACCCGCTGGATGCGTCCGCCCAGGTAGCCGTTGCGGTTGAATCCACCCGGCAGCATCAGGTCGCCGAGGTCCACAGGGGTGAACGAACCACCGTTGTTGCACACGTAGATCGCACCGTCAGGCCCGACTGCGGCACCGTTCGGCCCGCCCGGGACGTCAGCGATCGTCTCCTTCGTGCCGTCGGGATGCACCCTGGTGAGGCGCGGTCCGAACATCTCGACCAGCACCACCGACCCATCGGGCATGCAGATCGGCCCCTCGGGAAAGGCGAGGCCGCTGGCGACCTCGGTCAACTCTGGCGTGAACTCGGTGACGGTCGGCTGGTCCATCACCTCATGTTGGCAGGGTCGGCTTGCCGGTTCAGACTTGGCCGTTTTGTCTTAGCAGTTCGAACTCTTCCACGGTCATCAGTACCGAGCGGGCCTTCGAGCCTTCGCTGGGGCCGACGACGCCACGCGTTTCGAGCAGGTCCATGATGCGGCCGGCTCTGGCGAAGCCGACCTTGAGCTTGCGTTGCAGCATCGAGGTGGAGCCGAGCTGGCTGCGCACGATGAGCTCCATCGCCTGGCGCATCATCGCGGTGTCCTCGTCGTCGTCGCCGGCGGAGAACGCATTGGCGTCGGAGGTGACGTCGAGATCGTCCATCGACGCCATGCCACCAGCAGCCGACGATCCCGAGCCGCTCGGTCCCGCAGGACGTGGTGGCACCAGCGACGGCTGTCCGGCCGCCCCACCGCCCGGGCCTGGTCTGTCGCCGCCCTCGCCGCCGGATTCGACGTCGTTGGAGTAGATCGGCTCGGGCGACTGGGTCCGCCAGTGGGCGACCACCTGACGCACTTCTTCCTCGCTCACGAACGAGCCCTGGATGCGGTTGGCCACCGACGAGTTGCCGGGCAGCAGCAGCATGTCGCCCTTGCCGACCAGCTTCTCGGCGCCTGGCTGGTCGAGGATCACCCGACTGTCGGTGAGGCTCGACACGGCGAACGCCATGCGGGCGGGAATGTTGGCCTTGATCACGCCGGTGATCACGTTCACCGACGGGCGCTGCGTGGCCACGATGAGGTGGATGCCGACCGCACGAGCCTTCTGGGCGATGCGGGTGATCGACTCCTCGACGTCACGGGCGGCCACCATCATCAGGTCGTTGAGTTCGTCGACGACCACCACGATGTACGGCAGGTGCTCGTACTCGATCTCTGATCCCAGCGACGGCTGGATCTGGCCTTTGGCGAACGCCTTGTTGTAGCCACCGATGTCGCGGTAGCCGAGTTCGGAGAGCACGTCGTAGCGGCGCTCCATCTCCTTCACGGCCCACCCGAGGGCGTTGGCGGCCTTCTTCGGGTTGGTGACCGGCTGGGTGAGCAGGTGCGGGAGTCGGGCGTACTGGCCCATCTCGACCTGCTTCGGGTCGATCAGGATGAGACGCACGTCGTCGGGCGTGGTGCGCATGAGCAGCGACGTGATGATGCAGTTGATGCCGCTCGACTTGCCGGCACCGGTGGCACCGGCGATGAGCATGTGCGGCGTGGCGGCGAGGTCGAGGAACACCGCCTTGCCGGCGATGTCCTTGCCGATCGCCACGTCGAGCGGGTTGTCGGCCTTGGCGGCCTCGGGCGACGCGAGCAGGTCGCCGAGTGCGACGAGTTGACGCTGATGATTCGGCACCTCGACGCCGATCGCCGACCGCCCCGGGATCGGGGCCAGGATGCGCACATCGACTGCCGCCATGGCGTACGCGATGTCCTTGTGCAGGCTCGTGACCCGCGCGACTTTGACGCCGGGGCCGAGTTCGAGTTCGTAGCGGGTCACCGTGGGGCCGACGGTCATACCGACCAGCGTGGTCTCGACACCGTGCGACGCCAGCGATTCGTGCAGCATCCGACCGCGAGCTTCAACGGCCTTGCGGTCGATCTTCTGCTCGCCTGGCCGATCGAGGAAGGACATGGGCGGCAAGACCCACTCGCCGACTCTGGCTCCGTCGCCGACGACCGCCGGACTCGGTTGGCTGCCGGTGTCGAACTTGGGCTTCTTCGTGCGACGGGCCGTCGTCGGAGCCGCCTCGCCGCCCAGATCGTCGCCCTCCGCTGCGAAGTCGTACAGCCCTGGCGTCAGCGACGACGCTTCACCGGCGACACCGATCGCGTCGGGCGAACCGGCGCCGGCTGCAGCGTCGGCATGGCGATCGCTGTTGAGGGTGGAGATGTTGCCGATGCCCGACTTGGCGGCACGCCCGAGGGGTGCGCCGATGGCGGCGAGGAATCCGCCGGTCTGTTGGGCAAAGGTCTTGATCGACGTGCGGGTGACCAGCAACGCTCCCGCGGTGAACGCCGCGATCAACAGCACCGCTGAGCCTGCGGTATCGAGCAGTGCTTCGAGCGGCGTGCCGACGAGGGCCCCGATCCAACCGCCGGCGTCGGCGATTCCATCGGCTGCGTCGCCGAGTCGTTCGGCCCCACGAGCCACTTGCAGCAGCCCGAGCACGGACAGTGACATCAACAACCACCCGACGAGCAACTGGAACGGGCTGGCGGATCGCCCCTTGCGCAGCAACGAGATGCCGACGGCCACGAGCACCACGGGCACGGCGAAGCGGCCGAGCCCGAACAACCAACCGGTCAGCGTCTCGATCCCGCGACCCAGCGGGCCTGCGAGGTTCAGATACGCAAGGGCGAGCAGGACGGCCAGCCCGATGAGACCGAGTCCGAGGAATTCGGATTCGCGCCCACCGACCGGCTCGCGAAGCTCGGCCTGGCTCTCATCCCGCCGCGAGCTCGACCCCTCGGGCGGGGTGAGGTCGTCGATGCTGCCAGCCTTCGGGCGCTTCGACGTCGCTTTCATCGACCCCTTGCCGGTCGGGCTCTTACTCGACGGGCTCGCGCTGGCGACACCCTTCGCAGCCGGCTTCGGGGTCGCGGTGGAGCGCTTCTTGGGCGTGGCCCTCTTGCTCGCCGACGTCGAACGCTTCTTGGACGGACCCCAGGTACTCATGGCACGGACAAAGGTACCAAGGGGCGACATGCGCCGCCGCGACCCTCACCCTTGCGATGAGCGAATCACGCAGATCTGGTGTGTTCGCTCATCGCCCAGGCCTCGGCCGAGATCGGCACGAGTTTGTCCGCCGTGCAGATGCTCCGTTGTCCCCGATGCCGCGATTTCACGGCGCTCGAAGCGCTCGATTGTCCCGGCTGCGGGTTCGCGGTGGGCTTTGACCCGCCGACGCTGACCATGTACGAGGCAACTCCCGATGGGGTCAGCGTCGACGGCCGGACCTGGATCCCTGCTCGAACCGAGATCGGCGTTGCAACTGGCTCGTCGCCGACGATGCGGGTGCGGCTCGGTGCCTGTCATGCCGGTTGAATCGTCGACGATTAGAAGCCTCGGACACGATCGCCTCGAGAAACTCGCCGATGCCTGCGCAGGTGATGCGCAGGTTTCTCGTGCAACTCGCCGAACTGGGGTTGCCGGTCGACCCGTTCCACGAACGCGAAGGAGGTCGCGCGTTCGACCAGCTCTCGTCACAACTTCCAATGGATCCTGGTCGAGCAGACCGAGTGGCGAGCGGCCCTCGGAACGGCCACACGCCACTGAGACCGCTCAACCGGCATCGGGCGAAGCTCCCGATGTGGGCCAGACGCTGTCGGGAGTGTGACGCGTCCGCGGGAGCGCGGCGTCATTCTGTGCTCGACAACTCTGTGACACCCTCCGAATATGCAGGGTCGCGCGGGCGCGACCGACTCGTCTCGTTGGCAACCCTGTTGCAAACGTGAGCTACATCACCGACGTCAACAACGCGACGATCCACTGTTGCCTTGCCCCTCGTCATTCAGTCCGCACAGCCAATCGATTCGGGCATCCGAAGTTCATGGTGGTTCCCCAGGTCGACCGTGCGGATCGTCCCCGGTCTGCCGTTCGGGACGGTGGGTACGCTGCCCGACGAGCTACGAGACGGGGTCGACTTCGAGGACGGCGCCGTCGGACGACACGGTCACATCCAGCCGGCCACCGCCTGGCGACAGCGTGGCCACGACGTAGCGAACGGTGCCACCATCGCCGCCTTCGATGCTGAGCGCTTCGATCGTGGAGTCGGGCAACTCGCTACTGACCGCGTCGAGGATCGAAACCTCGTCGAAATCGAGAGCGTTGCCAGCGAACGTGAAACCAGACGCACCGGTCAGCTTCGGCGCCGGCGGCTGCAGCTCGCCGTCGAGGAAAACGTACGGCAGAGCAGCCGTTGCGTCGTCCACGGCGACGAAGAGGTTGATCACCTGGCGGCTCGCGGTGATCTCGAAGAACGCCTGCCCGGCACCGAGCTCGGACTCGATCGCGTCGATCGCGGGGCGGATGTCTGCCACGAACCCATCGTCGGCACCGACACCACCGACACCACCGCCATCACCATTACCATCGCCGCCACACGCAACACCGGCGATGGCCAGCAGGCCGACCGCAGCGACAGCGAGCAACCGCGACAAATCAGGCCTCCATGACGACGGGCACGATCATCGGCCGCCGCTTGGTGCGTTCGGTGACGAACTTCCCAGCCGCACGACGAACGTCGCGTTCGAGGGCCTCGACGTCACGAACACCCTTGCCGAGCGATTTCTCGACGGCGTCGGCAACGGCGTCACACGCCTCGTCGAGCAGATCCTCGGCCTCGGGTGCGTACACCCAACCACGGGTGATGATCTCGGGGCCGACGAGCACCTTGCCGGTCTGGATGTCGACCGTGACGACGACCACGACCACGCCTTCCTCGGCGAGCTTCTGACGGTCGCGCAACACGCCTTGTCCGATGTCGCCGACGATGCCGTCGACGTACAGATAGCCGGCGGGCACTCGACCGATCGGGCGAAGATCGTCGTCGGTCAACTCGATGACGTCGCCGTCCTCGCACAGCACCACGCGGTCGTGTGGCACGCCCATCAGCTCACCCAGCTTGGCGTTGGCGACCATGTGGCGGTACTCGCCGTGGATCGGCACGTACCACTCGGGATTGACGATCGACAGGTACGTCTTGATCTCGTCGGCCTGGGCGTGGCCAGTGGCGTGCACGTCCATGATTCCCGAGTGGACCACGTCGGCGCCCATACGGATGAGCCCGTCGATGACGGCGTTCACGTTGCCCTCGTTGCCGGGTATCGCGTGACTCGACAACACCACGGTGTCGTGCTCGCCGAGCTTCAGCCACTTGTTCTCGCCACGAGCCATCAACCCGAGCGCCGACATCGGCTCACCCTGCGACCCGGTGGAGATGATGCAGATCTGGCCGGGCAGATACTTGTCGATCTCCTCGATGTCGATGATCGCCGACTCGGGGATGTCGAGCACCTTGAGCTCACGACCGAGGCGGATGTTCTTCTTCATGCTCAGCCCGAGCGTGGCGATCTTGCGACCATCGGCCATGGCGGCATCGGCGATCTGCTGGATGCGGTGCAGGTGACTTGCGAAACTGGCCGTGACGATGCGGCGGTCTCGGTGCGCAGCGAACAGCCCGGTGAGCACCGCGCCCACGCTGGTTTCGCTCGGCGAATAGCCGGCCTCCTCGGCGTTGGTCGAATCGGACATCAACAACCGGATGCCGGGATCTTTGGCCAACTGGCCGAGGCGAGCGAGGTCGGTGCGACGCGAATCGACCGGGGTGAGATCGATCTTGTAGTCACCCGAGTGCAACACGACGCCCTGCGCGGTATGCACCGCGATCGCGTGCGCGTACGGCACCGAGTGCGTGACCGGGATGAACTCCACCGACAGCGAACCGATCTCGACGGTCTGGCCGTCGGTGACCTTGCGCATGTCGGTCTTCGGGAGCAACCCCGCTTCCTCGATGCGGTTGCGCGCCAAACCGAGCGTGAGCGCCGAACCGTAGATCGGCAGCGGATCGCTGCGGAGGTCGCCGATTCCGTCGTGATCGCGCAGCAGGTACTGGATGGCGCCGACATGGTCCTCGTGGCCGTGCGTGAGCACCAGCGCCGCGATCCGTTCGGCGTTCTCGCGCAGGTACGTGAAGTCGGGCAGGATGAGATCGACGCCATGCATGTTGGCGTCGGGGAACATCAGCCCACAGTCGATGAGGATGATCGTGCGATCGGGGTCGTCGGCAGCACCCTGCTCGATCGCCATGCAGTTGCGGCCGATCTCGCCGAGCCCGCCGAGAAAGACGACACGGACCGGGACGCCGGATGCGGTCGCACCCTTTCGGCGCCGCTCAGCCACGGGCGGCGACCAGACGTTCGTACACACCGCGGGCGGCGTGTTCGAGTCCGGGGGGCGTCGGCCCCATCGGGGACCTACATTCCCCGACAGCGTGACCGAGCGTTCTCAACATGGCTTTCGACGGTACCGGGTTCGGGGCGTCGTCGTTGGTCTCGAACTCGTAGCTCTCCAGCTGGCGGGCATTGATGCGGCGGGCACCTGCGACGTCGCCGCGATCCCACGCTTCGAACATCGCGACGTGATCGGGAGCGCACCAATGGGTGGCCACGCCGATCGCTCCGACCGCACCGACCGCGAGCAGCGGCAGGGTCATCGTGTCGTCGCCCGAGTAGATCTCGAAGGCAACGGGGCAGGCGGCTGCGACCGCGGCAGTGGCGCCGGGGTTCCCGGCAGCGTCCTTCAGAGCAACGATGTTGGGTACGTCGTGAGCGAGGCGGACGATCGTGGTGCCGGCGATCTCGCGGCCGGTGCGCTTGGGGATGTCGTACAGCACGACGGGCAGGTCGGTCGACGCGGCGATGGCCCGGAAGTGCGTCTCGAGTCCGGCCTGCGACGGCCGACTGTAGAACGGGCAGACGCCGAGGATGCCGGCGACTCCGAGGTATCCGGCCTGCTCGGTGAGACCGATGTCGTGGCGGGTGTTCGACCCGGTGGTTCCGGCGATCACCGGGACGGTCACGGCATTCACGATCGCCTCGAACAGGGTGAGTTTCTCGTCGATCGACAGCGTCGCCGACTCGCCGGTGGTGCCCGACACGACCAGGCCCTCGTTGCCCTGCTCGACGAGCCACTTGGCCAGCGCTACCGCTGCATCGACGTCGAGTTCGCCATCGTCATCGAACGGGGTGACCATGGCAGTGAGCACCCGGCCGAAGCGCGCCATCAGCGCCACCACCCGAGCTGGAGGCGGTGCTGTCGGGCAGTCGTCACACGATTCACAGCCCGCAACCTATTCGATGATCACCGATTCGCGCAGTTCGATTCGCGCGGCCCGATCCCCCGTTCAGCGGGCTCAATTCGACCCGGACCCCAGCCCTGACGCCAACCACCCACCAGCAGGGAGGTTTCGAACCACGGCGAACCCGACGAGCACCAGGCCGACCCCGAGGACCGGCCCTCGTCCGCGGATCAGATCCGTGCGGGCACGGCCGTGCCAGACCGCCCACGTCCACGTGGCCCACGCCACCACCACGAAGAGCGTCGCGAGCGGCACGAGCACGTTCTGATCGAACGCCGCCCCGAGATCGAACCGTGTGAGCGCGCCCACTGCTCGCGTCGAGCCACAACCGGGGCAGTCGAGCCCCGTGACTGCGTGGAACGGGCAGCCGATCGACACGCCGAGCGACGCCCCTGGCCGTGTCGACCAGTTGGCGAGGCCCACCCACGCGATGCCGGCCGCCGCAGCACCGACGGTCGCAGCTCGCCCCGTCATCCGGTGCTGGTGCTGGTGCTGGCGAGGCCGACGGCGGCGAAGAGGAAGAACAGCACGATGATCACGAGGACACTCGCGGCCGCAGCGATGGCCCAGGTCTTCGCCGACTTCGACGAAGCGACAGCACCGGCATAGTCGCCGGAGTTGTACTTCCCGTCGACCTGAGCGGCGAACACGATGCTGACGATGCCGAACGGCAGGCAACAGAACAGCGTCGTGAGGATCGCCCACACCAGGTTGTTGGCCGGCTTGGGCCCAGATTGCTGATACCCCTGGTTCCAGCCCGATGGTGGATACCCGCCTCCGGGGGGTGGGGGTGGCGGCGGCGACCCGGGTGGGGGTGGCGACATGTACGACATCAGTGGTCTCCTCGGTGGTCCGCTCGGGCCCGGTGCGCACCCGATGGCGTGCTCACCGACGTTAGAGCGCGCTCACTGTCGGCTCGGGGACCTGGTCGGAACCGCTGGCCGCCCCGGCGACAACCAAGTTCATCTCTGCCGCTCGCCGGGCCCGCCGCGCCACGTCGAACCGCCACCACACGTACAGCGCTGCACCCAACACGATCGGGGCGACGTAGGTGAGCAGACGGAACACGAGCACCCCGGCCAACGCGCTCGGCGCGTCGACGCCAGCGGCCACGAGCGCCCCGGTGAGGCCCGCTTCGACAACGCCGACACCACCCGGAACCGGAACGAACGAACTCAACAGGGTGACCACGAAATAGACACGGAGAAACTCGATGACGCCCAACTCGTCGCCCACACCGAGCCCACGCAGCGCCACGAGCAGGATCACGGCGCCGATCGACTGCGCCACCGCCGTGCTCGCCAGCAGACTGAACGGGCGCCCGGCATGCACCCTCAGCGACGAGCGGACGTCGAGCAGACCGGCACCGAAGTCGTGCCCGGCGAGGCGATCGCCGAGCGACGGCCACCGGGTGGCCACCCGATCGGTGAGCGACCGCAGTATCGCCGCCAGCCAGCGGGTGACGCGCTCCGAGCGCAGGATCACCGCCCAGAAGACCGCCGAGCCCCCGACGACCACCGCACACACGGCGAGCATCGAGAGGTCGGTACGCGTCGGCGGGCGTCGCGTGATGTCCGCGAGCAGCGCACCGAACGGCAACAGCCAGGTCACGAAGGTGGTCGCCACGCCGTAGGCCACGAGCATCGAGGTGAAGGTCGTGGTCGGCACCGATGCGTCTCGGGCGATCGACCAGCGCAGACCGGTTCCCAAGGGCCCACCGAGCGGCACGCCCTTGCTCGCAGCGGTCCCGACATCGTGAATGGTCAGCGAGCGCCCGAACGAGGTGGTTCCGAGCAGTCGCTGCACGATGCCGGCCCGGCTCACCCGTTCGAGGATTCCGAGCCCGACGAGCGCCACGACCACCCCGACCGACAGCGATCGCATCTCGCCGATCGCCTCACCGATCGTGTCTCGTTGGAACCACACCGCAGTCGCGAGAACCGTGCCGACGAGCCCGACGAGTACCACACGGACGACATCGGTCCTGGATCGGCGTGACACGTCCGGAACGTATGTCTGCGACGAAAGGCGTGCGCAGTCAAGCCAGGCACTAGTTTCTACTTTCCGTGAACAACACTCTGAAGGAGAAAACCATGCGACGCTCCCCCACCCTGCGCCGGATCATCCCGGTCATCGCCGTCGGCGCCCTCGTCCTGGCCGCCTGCGGCAGCGACGACGACGCCAGCGGATCCGCTGACGACGCAGTCGCCCCCACCGACACCGACACCGGCACTGACACCGGCTCCGGCTCCGGCTCCGGCTCCGGTGACGCTGGGCCCGACTGCAGTTCCACGATCGACGACGGCGTGCTCACCATCGCCACCGGCGAACCAGCCTTCTTCCCGTGGGTGATCGACGACGACCCGACCACCGGCCAAGGCTTCGAGTCCGCCGTTGCGTACGCCGTAGCCACCGAGATGGGGTACGAGGGCGACGCCGTCGTCTGGACGCGCACCACGTTCGACGAGGCCATCCAGCCCGGAGCGAAGAGCTTCGACATGAACCTCCAGCAGTACACGATCACCCCTGAGCGTGCCGAGAACATCGACTTCTCGCTGCCGTACTTCACCGCCAACCAGGCAATCGTCGCACTCGAGGGCTCGTCGGCCGAAGGGGCGACCACCATTGCCGACCTCAAGGACGTCAAGTTCGGCGCCCAGGTCGGCACCACCAGCCTGGCGTTCATCACCGACGTGATCCAGCCCACCCAGGAGCCGTTCGTGTACGACGACAACGTCGGTGCAAAAGCTGCACTCGAAGCGAACCAGATCGATGCCGCCGTGTTCGACCTGCCGACGGCCTTGTACGTGTCGGGCGTCGAGATCGAGGGCAGCGCCGTCGTCGGGCAGTTCCCCGCCGACGCCGGTGGCGACACCGACCAGTTCGGCTTCGTCCTCGAGAAGGACAGCGCACTGACCGCATGTGTCGATGCGGCCATCACCACGCTCACCGAGAGCGGCGAGCTCGACGCCATCACCCAGGAATGGATGTCGGACTTCACCGGTGCGCCGGTGATCACCGTCGAGTGACCCGACCCGGCACCTACTTCTACCAGCCCTGATGTCCGACCGACCGACCCGGCGCGAGCGCTACGAGCGCGCTCGTCGCCGGCGGTCGGTCGCCATCGCCACGGTCTCCACGATCGTGGTGGTCGGCGCGTTGATCATCCTGATCCCGCTCACCCCCGGCTGGGAGCGGGTGCGCCAAGCCTTCTTCGACGGCGACGTGTTCATCGAGACGTTCCCGGGACTCCTCGACGCGTTCTGGCTCGACGTGCGAATCCTGCTGTGGTCGACCCCACCGATCCTGGCGGTGTCGCTGATGATCGCCCTTGCCCGCAACACCCGCAGCCCAGCGCTGTTCCCCCTACGAGCGTTCGCCGTGATCTTCACCGACGTCCTGCGTGGCATCCCGGTGATCCTGCTCGTGTTCCTGATCGGCTTCGGCGTGCCGGCGCTCGGGCTCTCGCGCACGTGGGCAAACCCGTTGATCTGGGGCAGTGTCACGCTCGTGCTGTCCTACTCGGCCTACACCGCTGAGATCATCCGAGCCGGCATCGAGGCCGTGCACGAGAGCCAACGTGCCGGTGCCCGTTCGCTCGGCATGACGAGCAGCCAGACCATGCGCACCATCGTGCTCCCCCAAGCGTTCCGTAAGATCGTGCCGCCGCTGATGAACACCTTCGTCAGCCTGCAGAAGGACGTGGCGCTGGTGAGCCTGATCGGACCGGTCGAGATCTTGCGTCAGGCCGGGATCGACAAGGCCACGTACGCCAACTTCACGCCATACGTGGCGGCGTCGCTGATCTTCCTGGCGCTCACCATCCCCTGCACCCGACTCGCCGACTGGGCGCTCGCCCGTCAACGCGCCCGTACGGGAGCGACCACGATCGCATGAGCGACGCAGCCAGCACGTCCATGCTCGTGCCGAAGTTGTCGATGCGCGGCGTCCGTAAGTCGTTCGGATCGACCGTGGTGCTCGACGGCATCGACCTCGACGTGGTGGAGGGTGACGTGATCACCCTCATCGGAGCATCGGGCTCCGGCAAGTCGACGCTGCTGCGCTGCGTGAACCTGCTGGAGCCCACCGATGACGGACAGTTGTTGCTCGACGGCGTCGACGTCGCCGAGCCCGGTCTCGACCCCGACCCGATCCGGCGACGCATCGGCATGGTGTTCCAGAGCTTCAACCTGTTCCCGCACATGAGCGTCATCGACAACGTCGCGATCGGCCCCCGAAAAGTGCTCGGCGCGAGCAAGGCCGACGCCCACCGGGAAGGCCGGGAAATGCTCGGCCGGCTCGGCCTCGCCGACCGGGCCGACGCCTACCCGGACCAACTGTCCGGCGGCCAACAGCAGCGTGTCGCCATTGCCCGGTCGCTGGCGATGCACCCCGAGGTGATGCTCCTCGACGAGATCACCTCGGCGCTCGACCCCGAACTGGTCGGCGAGGTCCTCGACGTGGTTCGTGGACTCAAAGCAGCGGGCATGACCATGCTGTTCGCCACACACGAGATGGCATTCGCTCGCGAGATCAGTGATCGCGTGTGCTTCCTGCACCAGGGCCGCATTCTCGAAGAGGGCCCGCCAGCGCAGATCTTCGAGTCGCCGACCGAACCGCGAACACAGGCGTTTCTCCAGCGCGTCATCGACGCCGGCCGCCTCTGACGGCGCGCTCCTCAGCTCATCAGTGTGGTGGCGTACTCGTCGCGCAAGGTCTTCTTCGAGAACTTGCCGACGCTGGTCTTGGGGACCTCGTCGATCCACACCACACCCTTGGGCATCTGCCACTTGGCGATCTTGCCCTCGAGGAAGCTCAGGACCTCGTCCTCGGTGAGTTTTTCCCCGGGCGCGACCACCACGCAGGCCAAGGGTGCCTCACCCCAACGCTCGTGGGCGACACCGATCACGGCTGCCTCGGCGATCTTCGGATGCGCCATCAGTTCGTTCTCGAGCTCGACCGAGCTGATCCACTCGCCACCACTCTTGATGAGGTCCTTCGTGCGGTCGACGAGGCGCACGAAACCACGCCCGTTGACCGTTGCGACGTCACCGGTCTTGAGCCAACCGTCGTCGGTGAAGCTCTCGCGTGAGCGTTCGTCGTCGTAGTAGTCGGAGGCGATCCAGTTGCCTCGACACTGCAGCTCGCCGCTGCTCTCGCCATCCCATGGCACCGGGTTCGTGGTGCCGGGTTCGACGACCCGGCACTCGGCGCCGAACACTATCCGCCCGACCTGCGTGCGGAGTTCTGCCTGCTCGGCCTGCGGCAGCAATTCCTGGTCGGCGTCGAGGCGACAGACCGCCGCGATCGGGCTGGTCTCGGTCATCCCCCACGCCTGGAAGATCGGCAGACCGGTCTGCTCGCGGTACGCCTCCGACAGCGACTTCGGGACGGCCGATCCGCCGCACGGGATACTGCGCAGCGACGACGTGTCCTTGCCCTTCAGCTCGGGCAGCACGGCCATCCAGATCGTCGGCACACCAGCGGCGACGGTGACCTTCTCGTTCACGATCAGCTCCGCGATCGCCGGGCCGGACAGGTTGGGTCCGGGCATCACGAGGTTCGCACCGGTCGCAACCGCAGCGTGAGCGAGACCCCAGGCGTTCGCGTGGAACATCGGAACCACGGGCAAGATGACATCGCTCTCGCGGGCACCGAGGCTGTCAGCGGTCATCGCCCCCATCGTGTGCAGGAACGTCGAGCGATGCGTGTACACGACCCCCTTGGGATTGCCGGTGGTGCCGCTCGTGTAACACATGCTCGCTGCCCGATGCTCGTCCTCGACGTGAAATTCGACGGGATCAGCAGCAGCGAGGAGTTCCTCGTAGTCGAGGAGCTCGTGGCCGTTCAGGTCGGCGGGAATGTCACCCTTGCCGTCGTCCATCATCACCAGGTGCTTCAGGTTGTCGAATGTGGGCAGCAGCGGTGCGAGCAGGCCGAGCAGCGATCGGTCGACGAAGATCACCTCGTCGTCGGCATGGTTCACGATGTAGGTGAGCTGCTCGGGGAACAGGCGGATGTTCAAGGTGTGCAGCACTCGCCCGGTGCAAGGTGCAGCGAAGTACAGCTCGAGGTGACAGGCGGTGTTCCAGGCGAACGTGCCGACGCGGCCGTCGGCCGAGATCCCGAGATTGTCGAGGACGCCGCCGAGCTTGCGGGTGCGCGCCGCCCACTCGCCGTAGGTGGTGCGCTCGAGGCCGGACCCGGTGACGGTGACGATCCCCTTGTGGGGGTGGTACTTCTCGGCACGTTCGAAGATGTGCGAAATGACGAGCGGGACGTCTTGCATCAAGCCTTGCATGACGTGCGAACGTAGCGCACGGCGACGACGGTCGATCCACCGAGGGCGGTACTGTTGCGCCGCATATGAGCGAGCGCGCTGCGATCGAAGTGACCGACACGCCGCACGTGCGCCCGTCGTGGGCGCCGCTGACACTCGTTGCGTTCGTGTTGCTGGTGATCGCCACCAACGTGGCCAGCGGTGTCTGGGCTCGTTGGGTGGAGACCAACCCCGAGGGGTTGCTCATGCTGTCGTCGCGCAACCGCTATCTCGCACTGACATTGGCCGCAGGTGTTCCGGTCGGCACGTATGTCCTGATCGGATTCGTTCGCATCGGGGCGGCGTTCTTGGTGTGCCACATGATCGGGCGGGCGTATCACAACGACGCCATCAGCTGGTTTCGTAAGTTCCTCGGAGTGAAGCCCGACACCATCGACAGCTTCAACCGCGGGTTCGCCAGGGCCGAATGGGTGCTGATCCCGTTCTTCGCCGGGTCGAACATCGTCGCGGCGCTCAGCGGAGTGCATCGCACTCCTCCGGTGCGATTGGCGGTGCTGCTCTCGGTCGGCATCGCCGGGCGGCTGACGCTCATGTGGTGGCTGGCGCGCACGTTCGAGTCACAGCTCGTCGACTTCCTCGGATGGTTACAACGCTACCAGTGGTGGGCCGTGGGCATCTCGATCGCGCTCGTGTTGCTCGTCAACGTGCGCAACCTCCGCGGCGCCTGATACGGGCATTCGCTCCGCGCTGCTGCTACAACGACTCCATGGCTGAAATCACTCTCGGGGGAAACCCCGTCCACACGTCCGGAGATCTCCCCGCTGTCGGTGCTGCTGCACCCGCCTACTCGCTGGTCGGCGCCGACCTGAGCGAGTACGACGCGTCGGAATTCGCCGGGATGAACGTCATCCTCAACATCTTCCCGAGCATCGACACGCCGACGTGCGCCACCAGTGTGCGCCAGTTCAACGAGCGCGCCGCCGGGATGGACGAAACCGTCGTGCTGTGCGTGTCGGCTGACCTGCCGTTCGCGATGGGCCGCTTCTGTGGTGCCGAAGGCATCGAGAACGTGAAGGTCGGCTCGACATTCCGCTCCGACTTCGGTTCGGACTACGGCATCACGCTCACCGATGGCAAGCTGCGAGGTGTGCTCGCCCGGGCAGTCGTGGTGATCGGTGCCGACGGCATCGTGAAGTACACCGAGCTCGTCAGCGAGATCGCCCACGAACCCGACTACGACGCCGCCCTCGCCGCCCTCTGATCCCGCCACGGGTCATCACGGCAGTGGTCATCTCGATTGGGGTCAGACCCCAATCGAGATCGGCCGGAGAAGACGAGATCACTTGCCCGTCGAGCAACGTCCAGCAGGGCCGGATCGCCCCGCAACTTGATACGAGCTCGGGATGCGGCACATCTCCAGGCATTGCTGCCGCTCATGCCGAGCATCTCGGCCACCAACGCCTGATCGGCAGGCGACCGATCGAGCACCCACGCGATCAGCACCGAACGTGCGCCCGCTGTCGCCACCGACGAGTCCATTCGTTCGGCGAGGACGATCGACACCGCTTCGAACAGCATGAGAGCCTCAGCGCTTGTCAGGGCGCTCGGACAGCCGTCAGTTTCGTTGCAGACGAATCGATCGAATGCGGTTGCGTCGTTGTCGAAGTGGGCCAGGACCTCGCCAGTTCGCAGCCATGGCGGCGACGCACGGAATCCGAGGTACGTCCGGTGACTCGACCACCGATAGCCGGCGGGGTCTGCAACTCCCGGCACCTCGAGCGCATTGCGATGGATGTACCGGCAAGCGGCGAGCAAGTACTCGTCGGACTCGATCCGGCGGGAATGGAACCGGCCTCGGAAGAGCGCACCATCGCGACCGAGGCGGTCGTTGACGTGGCGGGTGTAGATGGACCCAATGCGTTGCATCGCGTCCGAGAGCCCACCGTCGGGACAATGGACGAGAAGGTGGTAGTGGTTGTCCATGAGGCAGTACGCGTAGATCAACACTCCGAAGCGTTCATGGGCATCGAGCAGGCGTTGCCCGAACTCGATGCGATCTCGGTCGTGGAAGTACACGGTGCCGTGGTCGATGCCACGATTCATCACGTGGTACAGGCCGTCTTCGATGTCTGGGCGGAGTTGTCTGGACATCACACCATCATGACGACGGGGTGTCACACTCGGTTGGGTTCTGTCTCGGTTGGGGTCTGACCCCAACCGAGATTCAGTCGAGGAAGGGGTCGAGGGTGCGGCTCAGGCCTGGCACGTCTGGGATCTTCTTGCAGGCGAGGATCACGCCGGGCATGAAGCTGTCGCGATCGTAGCTGTCCTGGCGGATCGTGAGCGTCTGGCCCTGCGCTCCGAGGATCACCTCTTGGTGGGCGACCATGCCGCGCATGCGAACCGAGTGGACCCTGATGCCGTTCGGCCCCTCGCCCCCGCGAGCACCCGCAAGCACCTCGTCGGTGGTCGGATCGTCGGCGAAGTCGTGGCCGCGCGACTCGGCCATACGTTCGGCGGTCTTCACCGCAGTACCGGACGGCGCGTCGATCTTGCGGTCGTGGTGCAACTCGATGATCTCGGCGGTGTCGAAGAACGGGGCCGCCATCTCGGCGAAACGCATCATCAGTACTGCGGAGATCGCGAAGTTCGGGGCGATCACACAGTTGGGGCCATCGGAGCCGCTGAAGGCCGACTCGAACAGTTCGAAATCGGCGGCCGTGAATCCGGTCGTGCCGACGACGGCATGGATGCCGCGCTCGGCAAGCCACGCAAGCGCTGCGCGAGATGCATCTACGACCGTGAAATCGACCACCACGTCACATGCCGCCTCGGCGAACACATCGAGTGAGCCGCTCACCTCGACGCCCTCGATCAGGTCGCCGACGCCGAACGGGTCGACGGCCGCGACGAAAACGAGATCAGGGTCAGCGGCCACCGCCGCACAAACGGTTCGACCCATTCGTCCGGCGGCGCCGCTGACCCCAATTCTCATGTGTTCAGTCTGGCTGATTCGAGGGCTTCACTCGCGATCACACCGCGGATCTGACCCCTGTTGTGATCAGCGGTGGCGACGACGAGGACCGCCGCCACGACGGCCGCCGTCGTCCGCAGCAGGACGCTCGGACTTAGGGCCGAGGTCACCGAGCTCGTCGGCGAGCTGCGCGTCGAAGCTGTCTTCGAAGCTGACCTCGACGACATCGGTCGCATGGCCAGCAGTAGCCGACTCCTCACGGGGTGCCCGCTCTTCGCGAGGCGCTCGCTCGGAGCGCTCACGTCGCGGCGGACGATCATCGCTGCCGCCATTCGACGACGACGAGCCGGCGCCTTCCTTCACGGGCGGCGGATCGCCAGCCGGGGTGAGGCTGACCTTGCCCTTGTCGTCGATCTCCTCGACGCGGACCTCGATCTCCTGACCGAGTTCCAGCACGTCCTCGACGGCGTTGATGCGCTTGCCACCACCGAGCTTGGAGATATGCACGAGACCGTCACGGCCCGGCAGGATGTTGACGAACGCACCGAACTTGGTGATGTTGACGACGCGACCCATGTAGACCTTGTCGAGTTCGGCCTTCGGCGGGTCGACGATCGCGAGGATCGCCGCCTTGGCCTCTTCCATGCGCCATGCCTCGACAGCACCGATGGTGACGATGCCGCGGGCACCGTCGTCGTCGACGCCGATGTCGGCTCCGGTCTCCTGCTGGATGGTGTTGATGACCTTGCCCTTCGGACCGATGACCTCACCGACCTTGTCGAGCGGGATGTAGATCGTGGCGATCTTCGGGGCGGTCTCGGCCACCTCGTCACGTGACTGCGAGATGCAGGCGTTCATGACCTCGAGGATCTCGAGGCGTGCAACACGGGCCTGCGCCAACGCTGCGGTGAGCACGTCGGCGGGGATGCCGTCGATCTTCGTGTCGAGCTGCAACGCCGTGATGGCGTCGGCGGTGCCGGCGACCTTGAAGTCCATGTCACCGAACGCGTCCTCGGAACCGAGAATGTCGGTGAGCGTGATGTACTTGCCGTCTTCGTAGATCAGGCCCATGGCGATGCCGGACACGTGGCTGCGCACCGGAACACCGGCGTCCATCAGCGAGAGGCTGGATGCACACACCGACCCCATCGAGGTGGAACCGTTCGACGACATCACCTCGGAGACGAGGCGCAGCGTGTACGCAAAGTCTTCCTGGTTCGGGATGACGGGCAGGACTGCACGGGCAGCGAGCGCACCGTGGCCGATCTCGCGACGCTTGGGCGAACCGACACGGCCGGTCTCACCATTCGCCCACGGCGGCATGTTGTAGTGGTGCAGGTAGCGCTTGGTGTCGTTCGGCGACAACGAGTCGATCATCTGGTTCATGCGGGGCATGGCCATCGTCAACACACTCATCACCTGGGTCTCGCCACGCTGGAACAGCGCCGAGCCGTGTGCGGTCGGCAGCACGCCGACTTCGGCGGAGATCGCACGCAGATCGGCGATGCCGCGGCCGTCCATACGGACGCCTTCTTCGACGACGCGCTTGCGCATCAGCTTCTTGTTGAGCGAACGGACGGCCTCCTTGACCATGCCGTTCTGCCCGGCGAACTCGCCCGGCTCGTCCTTGGTACCGCACAGCTCGGCGAGGATCTCGGCCGTGGCTGCGTCGGTTGCTGCGTTGCGCTCGGACTTGTCGGCGATCGTGATGACCGGGGCGAGCTTGTCGGTGCCGACCTTCTCGACGGCGGCGAAGATCTCCGGCGTGTAGTCGAGGACCGGAGTCCACTTCATCGGGGTGATCGGGCCGTCGGTGGCGATGACCGAGGCGACGAGCTGACGCTGCAGCGCGATCGATTCCTTGATCCAGACCTTGCAGGCGTCGAGACCGTCGGCGAGGACTTCCTCGGTGACTTTCTTGGCTCCGTCGTCGTAGTAGTAGAACGCGTTCTCGGAACCGCCGGCCTCGACCATCATCACGGCGACGTCGCCGTTGTCGAGTTCACGGCCGGCCACGACCAGTTCGAAGGTGCCGGCGTCGGCCTCTTCGTAGGTCGGGTGGGCAATCCACTCACCGTCGACGCTGTACGCCATGCGCACCGCACCGATCGGGCCCTCGAACGGGATGCCCGAGATCATCAACGCAGCAGAAGCGGCGTTGATCGACAGCACGTCGTGCTGGTTGTGCTGGTCGGCGCCGAGCACGGTGGTGACGATCTGGGTCTCGTTGCGGAAGCCGTCGGGGAACGACGGGCGCAGCGGGCGGTCGGTGAGGCGACAGGTGAGAATCGCGTCATCACTCGGACGGCCTTCACGACGGAAGAACGAGCCGGGGATCTTGCCGGCCGCGTAGGCCCGCTCCTCGACATCGACCGTCAGCGGGAAGAAGTCCATGCCCTCACGCACGCTCTTGGCGGCGTTGGCGGTGGTGAGGACCTTCGTGCCACCGATCGATGCCACAACGGCACCCATCGACTGGGGGGCGAGTTTGCCCGTTTCGAAGGTCAGGGTCTTGTCGGTTCCGGACACCAGTCCGGACACGATGATGGGGTCAGCCACAAGGGCTCCTTTCGTGTGCACTCCCCCTCGGGAGTGCGCCTCTTGGAGCGACGGGCCGGTTCCCAGTTGGTCAACCCGACGCGGCCGGCATCGTCGAGATGCAGCATTCGGATTCAGCAACCGGCAACCGACAACGGTTCGCTCATGTTGCGACGCCGGACGTCCCGGCATCAGACGTCAACTATACCTGACCCCACAGCCACAACCGCGGCACACGAATCCAGCCACGGCGTGGCACGCAGATCCAGCCATGTCTGAGTCCGTCTCGAGATCGGACGCAGCGACGACGAGGAATCAACAAGTCGAGGCGGGATCAGATCGTACGAGGACAAGCCGCGCAGCGAGGAGCTGCCTTTCGGCAGCGACGAGCCTGCGCAACGCCGTCATCGGGCGATCTGGCCCGCTGCCCACGAAAGGGGTCTAGCGGCGCAGGCCCTGGGCGGCGATGATGGTGCGGTAGCGCTCGATGTCGATCTTCTTGACGTAGTCGAGCATGCGGCGACGGCGGCCGACGATCATCAGCAGGCCGCGACGGCTGTGGTGATCTTTCTTGTGGATCTTGAGATGCTCGGTGAGGTGCGTGATGCGCTCGGTGAGCAGTGCGATCTGCACTTCGGGCGAGCCGGTGTCGGTCTCGTGGGTGCGGTACTTCTCGATCGTCGCCGTGGTGTTCGGGGTGGTGTCGGAAATGTTGGCCATGGTGTGTCGCCTTCTCTGTCGGAGGTCGCATTCGGGGACCAGATGGCCCTCGTGTGCATCACGTCCGCGCCGGAGATCCCAGCCCGAACGGACCTGGCAATGATACGGGTTCACGCCGCTGGCCACAACGGCGCTCGGGAACAGCCCGAGGTGATCGGGGCGGCGCAAGTACGCTCGCACCCCGTGCCCCCTCGGATCGAAGCACGCGGCGTCTCGAAGTCGTTCGGGTCTCTCGACGCGCTCGCCCCGCTCGACCTCAGCGTCGCCGAGGGCGAGACGGTCACCCTGCTCGGCCCGTCGGGATGCGGCAAGACCACCTTGTTGCGCATGATCGCCGGACTCGAACAACCGACATCAGGAGACATCGTCGTCAACGGGATGTCACCGGACGAAGCGCGGCGTCTCAAACAGATCGGCTTCGTTCCGCAGTCGCCGGCACTGCTCCCATGGCGCACCGTCGAGTCCAATGCACGCCTGCTCCTCGACATCAACCGGCGGGCGTCGCCGACGACCCCCAGCGCATCGGTCGACGATCTCCTCGACGAGGTCGGACTCGGCGACTTCCTCGACGCCTACCCGCACGAGCTGTCCGGCGGCATGCAACAGCGGGTCGGGCTGGTGCGCGCCTTTGCGATCGATGCTCCCATCTTGTTGATGGACGAGCCGTTCGCCGCGCTCGACGAGATGACGCGCACCGACATGCGCCACCTCCTCGGCCGCCTCTGCGAGCCGCTCGGTACGACGGTGTTGTTCGTCACCCACTCGATCCCCGAGGCGACGTTCCTGTCCGATCGGGTCGCCGTGATGTCACCGAGGCCGGGCAGCATCACCGAGGACATCACCATCGATCTCCCTCGCCCACGTCGGCCCGAGTTGGAGGACACCCAACAGTTCTTCCACACCACCACTCGTCTGCGAGCCGCGTTGAGCACCGGGATGCGCCGATGAGTCCGAGCGTTCGGCGCGTCGTCGCTCCGCTGGTCGGCATCATCGGCTTCGGCCTGATGTGGGAGGCCGCCGTGGGCGTTTTCGACATCCGACGGTTCGTGCTGCTCCCTCCGTCGAAGATCGTCAGCGAACTCGCCGAGGCGCCCGGCTTCTACTGGTCGAACATGGTGATCACGGGCCAGCACATGGCGATCGGCCTGTCGATCTCGATGGCGGTGGCGATCGTGGTCGGCGCGTTGATGGCCTCGTCGAGGTTCATCGAGGAGGCCACACAGCCCGTCTTGATCCTGATACTCGTGACGCCGTGGGTTGCCTACATCACCTCGGTCGTGCTGTGGCTCGACGGGGGCACTCCCACCATCGTGTTCATGGTGGCGTTCACGTCGTTTCCCGTGTTCACGTTCGGTGTCGTCGGGGGCATGAAGTCGGCCGACCCGGCGGCGCGCGAGTTGCTCGCGAGCGTCGACGCCCGCCCGTGGGAGGTGTTCTGGCGGTTGCGCCTACCGGCTTCGCTGCCGTCGATCTTCACCACGTTGCGTTTCGCGCTCGGCCTCGGTCTGGCCGCGGCGTACTTCAGCGAGGGGTCGGCGCTCACCAGAGATGGTTTGGGCGCCATCGGCCGCACGGCATCGGCCAGCAACCAGGCCGAAACGCTGTGGGCGACCATCGCGTCTGCCGCCGTGCTCGGCGTCGTCGGGCTGATCGTGATCTCGCTGCTGGAGCGCAGCCTGCTCGAGTGGCACGCATCACAGCGCTCCTGACCGGCGACCGCGTCGTGGAGCGGCGTGCGTGACATCATGATCATCCTCTCCCCCGTCGACAAGGACACCTGATGCGTCTCCGCACTTCTGCTGCCATCGCGATCGCCCCGATACTCCTCCTCGCCGCCTGCGCCAGCGACGACGATTCGAGCGGCACCGATTCCACCGTCGACGGCTCGGCAACCACCACCGAGACGACGGACACCTCGCAGACACCCGATGCCGGATCAGAGGTCGTTGCCGGGGAGGCCTTCCCCGCCGACCGGTGCGCAGCCAACGAAGCGGCGGGCACCATCACCTACCTCACCGGTTTCGACTTCGCGGCCACGGCATCGATCGTCGACATCATCGTCGCCGAAGCCGAGGGCTACTACGAGGCCCTGTGCCTCGACGTCGAGATCACACCGAGCTTCTCGACCGCCAACTATCCGCTGATCGCCGAGAACGACGCCCAGTTCGCCTCTGGCGGCTCGTTCAGTGAGGTCGTCGCATTCGCCGACGCGAACGACGCCGACTTCGTGGTGACCGCCGTGGAAGGACCGACAGCCATCGATTCGCTCATCGTGAACTCGGGTGTCGCCACCGAACTCGGCGACCTCGCCGGTTCCACCATCGGCGTCAAGGGAAAGCTGCCGCCCAGCGTGGCTGCCATGCTCGCCACCGCCGGACTCGTCGAGAACGAGGACTACGAGACCGTGTTGCTCGATGGGTTCGATCCAACGGCTCACATCGCGATCGAATCGATCGACGGGTTCCCTGGCTACAAGAGCAACGAACCCGGCGCCCTGGAACGCGCCGGTATCGAATTCGATCTGTTCGATCCACTCGACTACGACATTCCGGGCTCGTTCGGCATCGTCTACGGCAACCAGCAGTTCATCGACGAGCATCCGACCGCCGCCGAGGACTTCATGCGCGCCACCATGCTCGGCCTCGCCGATGCAATCGCCGACCCGGAGGCCGCCGCGAACACCGCCGTCGAACTGATCAACTCGGGCGGAAACCCGAACTTCCTGTCGCCCGAGGGCGAGGTGTTCCGTTGGACCACCGATGCCGCGCTGATCTCCGAACTCACACCGGCAGGAACGGGATTCGGAATCGGCAATGTGGATGCACTGCAGAACGAACTCGACACGTACGCCCGGGTCGGCCTGTTCGGCGATGCCGACACCCCGACGGCCACCGACTATCTCAGCGACATCCTCGATCGCATCTACGACGCCGACGCCATGGTGATCTGGCCCACGGAGTGAGGCCCCGAACCTCCCGCTGACCGGTCAGGTGGTGAGGAGATCGCGGGTGCTCGACACATCGAGGCCGAGCTGTGTGATGAGGGCGTCGACCCCGTCGAACTTGCGCTCGCTACGCAGGAAGTGCTGGAAGCGGACGCGGGCGGTCTCGCCGTAGAGGTCGACATCGACGTCGAGCAGGTGCGCTTCCAGCAGCGAGGCGTCGGCATGTTCGTAGAACGTCGGCCGTCGGCCGAGATTGATCGCGCAGCCGTACACCTCGCCGTCGGGTCGCTCGTAGAAACCCGCATAGACACCGTCGGCGGGAAGACACATACCCGAGGGGACAGCGACGTTCGCCGTCGGGAAGCCCAGCAACCGACCGCGCTGGTCGCCGGCGAAGACCTCTCCACCGACCTCGTACGGGCGACCGAGCATCGAGTTCGCACGCTTGATGTCGCCGCCGGCGAGCGCACGACGGATCGCTGTGCTGCTGATCGGCTCGTCGATCCCGTCGAGGCGCTGGACGAGTTGCACCGGCTCGACGTCGAAGTCGGCTTCGACGCCGATCTTGCGGAGCAGGTCGACATTGCCGTCGCGATGGCGTCCGAAGTGGAAGTCCTCGCCGACCACGATGACCCGAGTCTTCAGGCACTGCACCAGCACCCGGTCGACGAACGACTCGGGGCTCTCGGCGGCCTGTTCGGTGTCGAACGGTACGACCACCACGGCGTCGATCCCCGTCGACTCGAGTAGCTCCATCTTCTGGTCGGCACTCGTGAGCAATCGTGGTGCCGACTCAGGACGCACCACGCTTGCCGGGTGACGATCGAAGGTGACGACCACCGACTTGGCTCCGACCTCCGCTGCACGTCGGCGGACCTGGTCGATCACGGCCCGATGCCCGAGGTGCACGCCGTCGTAGGCGCCAATGGTGATGACCGCACGCTCGTCCGACAAGGGGCAATGCTGGAGGTCAGTCACGACGAGCACGACCGCAACGCTATCGGTCGACATGGCCGCACACCGTTTCGCCGTGGTTCAGTTCGGCAGCACGACGGCGGGCTTCGTCTGGCCCCGGAATGCCTCGTACACTGCCAGCAGCTCACCAGTGCCATCGAACACCGCCCAGGGTCCGTTGCCGTCCCAAGCGTCGAGTAGTCGACCGTTGGACACGAGCGAGGCCACGGCGTCGTCGACGGTGACCGCCGTCAGCGACCGGACGGCGCTCGCCACAGGGAGTAGCTGGCACTCATCGGGCGAACCGGCCTCGGCGATCGTGAACGCACCGACGTGGGTGCGGCGCAGGTTGCGGAGGTGTGCTCCCCCGCCGAGCAGCCGCCCGAGGTCGTCGGCCAGGGTGCGGATGTAGGTGCCGGCCGAACATTCGACGTCGATCGAGAGCACTCCGGGTGCAGCCCAGCCGGTGACGTCGAAGCGATGGATCGTGACCGGCCGGGGGGCGCGTTCGATCTCGATGCCCTCGCGGGCGAGTTCGTGGAGCCTTTTGCCGTCGACGCGGATCGCCGACACCATCGGCGGTATCTGCTCGATGTCGCCCCTGAGGTGCTCGTCGACAGCCCGACGAGCGTCGTCGAGTGTGACCGCCGACATGTCGAAGCTGGCGAGCACATCGCCAGCCGAGTCGAGCGTCGACGTCGAGGTGCCGAGCACCACCTCACCGGTGTAGCCCTTGCGTGTCTTCTCGACGAAGCGGAGCAGACGGGTGGCCTTGCCCACCGCCACCACGAGCACGCCGGTGGCGTCCGGGTCGAGCGTGCCGGCGTGGCCGACCTGGCGCTCGCCGAAGCGGCGCCGCAGCATGCCGACCACGTCGTGGCTCGTGACACCGGGGGGCTTGTCGACAACGGCGATCCCGTGGGTGGTCGCCGGCTTGCGACGCGCCATCAGTCCCCCGACGGATCCGGGCTGTCAGACACCGCAGGCGGCGCTGACGACTCGCGTTGGAGACGAGCCCGGTCAGACTTCAAGATCTCGTCGATGCGCGCTGCCGAACGAATCACCATGTCGGGTCGGAAGTCGAGAATCGGGGTCTTCTTCGCCCTGATCTGACGAGCAATCGAAGCCTGCAGACGGATCCGGTAGTCGGCGAAGGCTTCGAGGATCTCCTCGTCGCCGTCTTCCTCGGCCAGCGAGTCGAAGAACACGATCGCCCGGTTCAGTTCGGGGTCGACATCGATGCCGGTGACAGTCACGAACGTGAGCCGCTCGTCGTCGATCCGCACGAGTTCGTCGGCAATGATCTCCTGCAACGTGGTGCTGACCCGCGCGCTGCGCGAGTACTTGGGGGTATTGCTGCGGCTGCTGCGCTTGCCTGCCATCGGGATCTCCTCGGTGAGAAACAGAGCGTCTCGATTGGGGTCTGACCCCAATCGAGACGCTCAGGTGAAGTCGGGGGCGACCCGGTTGGATCGCTTGAGTTCGGCCATGCCGGACATGGCGGCCAGTTTCTCGACGGCGTCCCACAACTCGACCGCCTCGGAGCCGGTCGGGGCCTTGGAGATCACGGGTCCGAAGAAGCTCGCCTCGTTGCCGGCGCCGGGATGGAACGTGAGGATCGGTGTGCCGACGTCCTTGCCCGTGCGACTCAGCGCCAGCTCGGTGTCGGCACGAATGTAGGTGTCGTGTGACTCGTCGTCGGCAGCATCGGCGTACGCATCGTCGAACCCTGCCGCCGACAGCAGCCCGCGATACCAGCTCAGCGAGTCGGCGCGTGCGACTTCCCGCTGCGCCCCGACGTGCAACGCAGTGCCGATCGCCGAGTACCAACGCCCGACGGCTGTCGGGTCACCGTCACCGAGCCGGATGGCATCAGCGATGCGAAGGCCCTGCTGGCCGAGGTGGTGACCGGCCCGATACTGCGGCGTGTACCAGCCCTGGGTGTTCTCCTCGTTGAGGATCCACAACGAGATGAATCGCCAATCGACCTCGTAGTCGCGTTGCTCACTGACGTTGGTCACCCACCTCGACGTGATCCACGCCCATGGGCACACTGGATCGAAGAAGAAGTCGAGATCGGCGGCCATCTGTGCAACCTACCGGGACGAACCCGGCGGGCCGATCACGTGCGAGGGATCTCGACGTCTTGGAAGGTCTCGATGAGGTCGCCCGGCTTGAGATCCTGGAAGTCGGACAGACCGATACCGCATTCGAAGCCCTCACGGACCTCGCGAGCATCGTCCTTGAACCGTCGCAGCGACGTGATGTCGCCCTTCCAGATGATCGTGCCGTCACGCAGGAAGCGCACCTTGGAGCCACGGGTGATGACGCCCGAACGGACGTAACAACCAGCGATGGCGCCCAGCTTGGGCACCCGGAAGATCTCCCGGACCTCGGCTTCACCGGTGACCTGCTCCACGAATTCGGGTTCGAGCATGCCGATGACGGCCTGTTCGATGTCTTCGAGGAGCTTGTAGATGATCTCGTAGGTGCGGATCTCGACCTCTTCCTGCTCGGCAAGTTTGCGGGCCTTGCCGTCCGGGCGAACGTTGAATCCGATGATCGTGGCGTTGGTGGCGTTGGCCAGCGTGATGTCGTTCTCGGTGATCCCACCAACTGCGCGGTGGACGAAGCTGATGTTGACCTCGTCGCGTTCGAGTCGACGCAGTGAATCGGTGACCGCTTCGAGCGAGCCCTGCACGTCGGCTTTCAGGATGAGGTTGACCGCAGCCTTCTGACCCGACTGGATCTGGGCGAAGATGTCCTCGAGCTTGGTGCCCGTCTTGACGCGGGCATCTTCTCGGAGATGCTTCGCCTTGAGCCGCAGTTCGCGGGCTTCGGCAACGGTCTTCGCGATCTTCTCGTTGGGCGCGGCGCGGAACTCGTCGCCGGCCTCCGGGACGAGCGACAGACCCAATACCTGCACCGGCATCGACGGGCCGGCGACCTTGACCTGTTCGCCCTTGTCGTTGATCATGGCCCGGACCTTGCCCCAGGCGGCGCCGGCGACGATGGGGTCGCCGACCTTGAGCTCGCCCTTGTCGACGAGGATCGTCGCCACGGGACCGCGACCCTTGTCGAGCTGGGCTTCGATCACGATGCCCTTGGCCCGCCCAGTCGGGTTCGCCGTGAGTTCTTCGAGTTCGGCAACGACCTGCAGCTGTTCGATCAGGTCGTCGACACCGAGGCCGCTCAGGGCCGACATCTCGACGACGATGGTGTCACCGCCCCACGACTCGGGGACGAGCTCGTACTCGGCGAGTTGCGAGAGCACGCGCTGGGGATCGGCGTTGTCGCGATCGATCTTGTTGACCGCCACCACGATCGGAACGTCAGCCGCCCGAGCGTGGTTGATGGCCTCGATGGTCTGGGGCATGATGCCGTCGTCGGCGGCCACCATCAGCACCACGATGTCGGTGGCGTCGGCACCACGAGCACGCATCTGCGTGAACGCGGCGTGACCCGGCGTGTCGAGGAACGTGACCGAGCCGTGCTCGTTCTGCACCTGATAGGCACCGATGTGCTGGGTGATGCCACCTGCTTCGCCATCGACGACGTTGGCGCCGCGGATTCGGTCGAGCAGCGTGGTCTTGCCGTGGTCGACGTGGCCCATCACGGTGATCACCGGCGGGCGCGGCGCCTGCATCTCGTCGTCGTCGGAGTCGTCGAACAACTTCTGCAGTTCGACTTCTTCCTGCTGACCCGGCTCGACGAGCAGGACCTCGGCGCCGACTTCGAGGGCGAAGAGTTCCATCTGCTCGTCCGCGAGCGTCATGGTCGCCGTGACCATCTCGCCGTTGTTGAGCAAGAAACGCACGACGTCGGCGGGCGTGCGGTTCAGCTTCGGAGCGAACTCCTGGGCCGACACACCACGCTCGATGATGACGACGCCCTCGGGAACGGGGGCGTCAGACGAGGTGTAGGCGGTGAACTGCGGCTGCAGGTCGTCCTGGTCGCGACGACGACGCCGACGACCGGTGCGACGCGGCGGGCGCCGCTGACCGCTGGGACGGTTACCGCCCGGACGGCCGGGGCCGCCGCCACCACCGGGGCCGCCACCACCACCGGGGCCGCCTCCACCACCGGGACGGGGGCCACCGGGTCCACCACCGGGACGAGGTGTGAACCCACCGGGGCGCGGACGCGCTCCACCAGGGCCGCCACCGGGACGAGCACCAGCGGGGCGCGCAGATCCGGGAGGAGGCGGAATGACCTTGCCGCTCGGCGACAAGGGCCGACCGGGGGGCGGCGGAATCGACTTGCCACTCGGCGACAAGGGACGCTCGGCCGGGGCGCCCTCGGGAGGCGCAGGGCGACGGGCTTCGGTCGGGGCCGCGACTTGCTCGGGCGGTCGGCCTCCAGCGGTCGGGCGACCACTCGAGATCACACGGGATGACGCGTCGGCCGGCTCGGCGACCACAGCAGATGCGGGCGACTGTGATGCCTGCGGCACCTGCTCGGCATGTGCCGCAGGCTCGGCATGTGCCGCAGGCTCGGTGTGCGCAGGCGCACTCGCCGGTGCCGGTGCTTCGACCACGGGTGTCGTCTCGATCGGAGCAACCGGAGCGACGGATTCGGCAATGGGTTCCGGCGCGGGCGAATCGACCCGAGGAGCAACGTCTGCGGTCGACTCGACAGGCGCCTCGGCGACCGGGTGCGTTGCGCTGGGTGTCTCGGCAACCGACGTGCCGGAGACCGCAGTATCGGTGGGCGGCGTCTCGACGACAGGTGCCTCGGGGACAGATGCCTGAGGGAGAGTCGTGTCGGTCGGGACATCAGCGGACGCTTCGGCGGCAGGCACTGGGGCCTGCGCAGCTGCTGCAGCGTCGCCAGCTGTCGGAGCGGGCTCGTCGATCGACTCGCCGACCTGCACGTCGTCGGCCTCCGGGACAGCGGCCTTCTTCGCCGTTTTCGGCTTCGCATCCGATCCGTCGGCTGCCACCTTCTTCGCCGCCGCCTGCTTCTTGGCGGGCGCCTTCTTGACGGGCTTGACCTCCTCGGGTTGCTCGTCACGCTTCAACCCGTCGCGCTCGGCGCGACGGGTCACCATGTCGGCGTACGCCTCGGCGAGCGAGGACGACGGGCCCTTGGCGGCGACACCGAGCACACCACACAGGTCGAGGACCTCGACGTTCGTCATCCCGAGCTCTTTCGCGAGCTCGTGGATCCTGATCTTCTTCGCTGCCACGTTGTCGATTCAACCTTTCACAGTCGTCTTTGCCTCGCGGATGCTGGAATCAATGCGCATCCGGATGTTCGTCACCATCGGCCCCACGGCCAACTCGTTCTCTGATCTCGTGTTCGTCGTCGACGCCAACGTCGCGCTTCCACGCTCGGGCGAACGCCCGCCGCGACAACGCCGCGTCGAGACACGCCGTCGCGACCCAGCCGCCAGCTGCTGCTGCGTCCCGACACAACCATGCCCCACGTCCGTCGCTCGGACCACCGACCACGATGCCGGCATCGGACCCCGTGACACGCACGAGCTCAGATTGCTGACGTCGCTGTCGACAACCGATGCAGCTACGAATGGGTTCAGGTCGCTCGGCAACACTCAGTCGTCGCCGCCGTTCTTCTTGGTGGCGGGCTCGTCGTCCGCTTCGCTTCCTTCTCGCGCCGCGTCTGCCTCGTCGCTAGCGCTTCCCTCCGCAGGTGTGTCCACGTCGGAGGATTCGTCGCTGGCGCTTCCCTCGGCAGGTGTGTCCGATTCGGCGTCATCGTCGCTGGCGCTTCCCTCGGCAGGTGCGTCCGAGTCGGCCTCTTCCGTGGCTTCGGTTGCTTCGCTGGCGGCGGCGGCTTGGACTTGCCAATCGGATTCGCTGATCACGCTGCCGTCGGCGGCGTGCCACTCCATCTCGCCGGACTCGGCATTGGCGCGCCATTCCCCGTCGGCGTACTCGACGTCGGCGTCCCGGCCACCGGCCGGAATGCCCTCAGCGAGCTGCGTCTCGGACCGGATGTCGACGCGCACACCGGTGAGGCGTGCGGCGAGTCGAGCGTTCTGGCCCTCGCGGCCGATCGCCAGGCTCAGCTGGTGGTCGGGCACGATGACGTCGGCGGCGGTTCCGTCTTCGGAAATGTGGACGGCGGTCACCTTCGCCGGCGACAGCGCCTTGGCCACGAAGTCGGCGAGGTCCTCGCTGAACGGCACGATGTCGATCTTCTCGCCGCGCATCTCGTTGACGACCATGCGCACGCGACCGCCGCGGGCGCCGACGCACGCGCCGACCGGGTCGACGTTGTGGTCGTTGGACCAGACGGCGATCTTGGTGCGGTGGCCCGGTTCACGCGCACAGGCCTTGATCTCGACGATGCCGTCGGCGATCTCGGGCACTTCGAGTTCGAACAGCCGCTTGATGAGCCCCGGGTGGGTACGTGACACCACGATCTGCGGGCCCTTCGGCGTACGGCGAACTTCGACGATGTAGGCCTTCTGGCGGTCGCCTTGGGCGGGACGTTCGAACGGCACCTGCTCGGCTTGCGGGAGCAGCGCCTCGACGCGACCGAGATCGAGCAGCGTGTAGCGAGCATCGGTGCGCTGGATGATGCCGGTGACGATGTCGCCCTCGCGGTTCGCGTACTCCTCGAACTTGCGCTCGGACTCGACTTCGCGGATGCGCTGGCTCATCACCTGGCGGAAGGTCTGCGCGGCGATGCGGCCGAGCTCTTCCTTCTTCGGGGTGTCGTCGCGCTCGTTGATCCAATTGCCGTCTTCGTCGACGTCGTACGCGATGAACGAGAACTCCATCGTCTCGGGGTTGACCTCGACGACGACTTCGTCGGCGGCATCGGGGCGGCGCTTGTAGGCCGACGCGAGCGCTTCGACGAGAACGTGCAGCAGCGTGTCTTCGGAGATGCCCTTCTCCTGGGCCAGCATGCCGATGGCCTCGCTCATGTCGAGGTTGCTCATGACGCTTGCTTCTCCTTGTTCGATGTGGTGTTCGTCGTGGACTTCTTGGTGGACTGCTTCGCTCCGGCAGCGTTCTTGCCGGGGGACTGCTTGCCGGGTTTGGGTTTGGGGCCCCACTCGAAGACGGTGCGGGCCTTGTCGACGTCGGTGATCGCCACAGGACGTTCGGTGCCGTCGTCGAGCAGCAGTGTGGCGGAGCGTTCGCCGGCCGAGGTGAGGACGCCTTGAAGCCGCCGCGGCTCGGCCAGCGGATCGCGCAACCGAATCGTGATGGTCTTGCCGACTTCGCGCTGGAAGTGGGCGGGCGTGCGGAGCTGGCGTTCGAGGCCGGGGCTCGTGACCTCGAGGGTGTAGTGCCCAGCGATGGGATCCTCGTGGTCGAGTTCCCGGGAAATCAATCGGGTCGCCAGCGACAGCGAGTCGAGATTGATCCCCGCCTCGGAGCCGGGAGGCGTATCGAGCGTGATGCGCATGGTGGCGCCACGGCGCTCGATGTCGTACACGTCGAGTTGAAGATCGGCAGCGATCGGTGCCACGAGAGCGTGAACTCGATCGATCTCGGTCGATGCACTCATCCGAACTGCCTCCTTTCAACAAACAAGGCGTGGGGCTCAGCCCCACGCCTTTCGGTACCAAACCAAATGGAGAGACCATGTTAGCACCGGCCTCACCCGGTTGGACAGGGGCCCTACGGGCTGGGCCCGCCCAACGGTTCGTATCGCTTGCGTCTCGAAGTCAGAGGGGTTCCAACCGACACGTCGTTGCAGCTCCACCAGCCTCTCCACGGCGTCCCCGACGCCTGGCAGACTCGAAGGTCCGACATCACCCAATCGAAGGTCACCACCGTCGCACCGAACTCGCTGACGGCCTCGCCGTCGACACAGCTACATTCTGACCGTGCTTCGGATGTCGACCCTGTTCCTGCGGACCCTGCGTGATGACCCGGCTGATGCCGAAGTTGCCAGCCACCGCCTGCTCGTGCGTGCTGGCTACATCCGGCGTGCGGCGCCCGGCGGGTTCACGTGGCTACCGCTCGGCTGGCTCGTGTACCGCAACGTCGAACGCATCGTTCGCGAGGAGATGGACGCCGCTGGTTTCCAAGAGGTCCACTTCCCGGCGCTGCTGCCCCGCGAGCCCTACGAGGCCACCGGGCGCTGGACCGAGTACGGCGACAACCTGTTCCGCCTGCAGGACCGCAAGGGCGCCGACTTCCTCCTCGCGCCCACCCACGAGGAAATGTTCACCCTGTTGGTGAAGGACATCTGCGCTTCCTACAAGGACCTGCCGTTGTCGATCTACCAGATCCAGACCAAATATCGCGACGAGGCTCGCCCCCGCGCCGGCCTGCTGCGTGGCCGCGAGTTCGTCATGAAGGACTCGTACAGCTTCGACCTCGACGACGAGGGCCTGCAGGTGTCGTACGACGCACACCGCGCCGCGTACATCTCACTGTTCGACCGGCTCGGATTGCCGTACGTGATCGTGTCGGCGATGTCGGGTGCCATGGGTGGCTCGGCCTCGGAGGAGTTCCTGGCGCCGATGGAGGTCGGCGAGGACTCGTTCATCCGCTGCACGTCGTGCGACTACGCAGCGAACGTCGAAGCGGTCATCACGCCGGCTCCCCCGGCGACCGCGTTCGATGGGCTGCCCGCCGCAGTCGTGCACGACACGCCCGGCACGCCGACGATCGCCACGTTGGTCGACTTCGTCAACGCCGACCCGACGCTGCGCCACCCCGATCACGACTGGACCGCTGCCGACACGCTGAAGAACGTCGTCGTGAAGCTCCGTCATCCCGACGGCACCATCGAACCGTTGGCGATCGGGCTGCCCGGCGACCGCGAGGTCGACATGAAGCGCCTCGCAGCGCAGGTCTCCCCCGCCGAGCCCGAACCGTTCGAGGAAGGCGACTTCGTGAAGCATCGCTCGTTGGTCAAGGGCTACATCGGCCCAGGCGTGCTCGGCACGAACAACGCCTCCGGCATCCGTTACCTCGTCGATCCTCGCGTGGTCGACGGCACGGCCTGGATCACCGGCGCCGATTCTGCCGGCCACCACGTCATCGACCTGGTGGCCGGTCGCGACTTCACTCCTGATGGCACCATCGAGGCCGCCGAGATCCGCGACGGCGACGTGTGCCCGGTGTGCGGCTCACCGGTCGAGATCGCTCGCGGCATCGAACTCGCCCACATCTTCCAGCTCGGCCGCAAGTACGCCGAAGCTCTGGGGCTGTCCGTGCAGGACGAGAACGGCAAGCCCTCAACGCCGACGATGGGCTCGTACGGCGTCGGCGTCACGCGAGCGTTGGCCGCCATCGCCGAAGCGAACCACGACGACATCGGGCTCGTGTGGCCTCGGGAGATCTCGCCGGCCGACGTGCACGTGGTGATCGCCGGCAAAGCCGACGGCCCGCAGATCCCCGCCGGCGAACAGCTCGCGATCGACCTCGAGGCCGCCGGTCTGCGAGTGCTGCTCGACGATCGCTACGGCCCGTCACCCGGCGTGAAGTTCAAGGACGCCGAGCTGTTGGGCATCCCCACGATCGCCATCGTCGGCCGTGGCCTCGCCGACGAAGAGAATCCCACGATCGAGGTCAAGGACCGTCGCTCCGGCGATCGCCAGGACGTTCCTCTCGCCGACGTCGTCGCCCACCTCGTCGCCACCTGCCGCCCCTGAATCGCACCCGCACCTCCGCCTGAAATGGCGCGCGATTGTTGCGCTCAGCGCAACGCTGACGGGATTTTTCGGGTTTCGGGGGTCCGATTCAGGAGTGGCGGAGGAGGCCTTGGTCGATGACGACTCGCTCGGTCGTCGGGTCGTGTGGATCGACGGCACTCGTGGTGAAGAACGTCTCGCCGGTGTCGCCCGGCCACATGTCGATCGTGAGGGTGTCGCCGGGAAGCACCGGAGCTGCGAAGCGGGCTTCGATGTGGTGGAACTTCGACGGATCACTGCCGCACACGGCGTGCAGGAGCGCCCGACCGGTGAAGCCATAGCTGCACAGGCCGTGCAGGATCGGCCGGTCGAAGCCACCGATCGCTGCGAACGACGGGTCGGTGTGCAGCGGGTTGCGGTCGCCCGACAGTCGATAGACGAAGGCCTGGTCGATCGAGGTCTGGTACGACACGACGTGGTCGGGGTCGCTCTCGGGCGGCACGTTCTTCGGACCAGACGGACCACGCTCGCCGCCCCATCCGCCCTCGCCGCGGATGAACGCCGACGAGGTGTTGGTGTAGAGCGGCACGCCGTCCATCACCGCCGTCGACTCGGTGACCACGACGGCTGCCTTGCCCTTGTCGTACATTGCGACCAGTTCGCTCGTGATCGACACCGTCCCCTCGACCGGGATCGGTCGATGCAACGTGACCGCCTGCTGGCCGTGCACGAGCAACGCCGGGTTGAACGTGCCGATGTTGCCCATCGCCGAGCCCCTCCCCCAACCGATCACCACCGGGAACGTGGGGAACACCAACTGATCGACACCGCTGGTGTTCTCGGTGGTGAAGGCGAGTTCCTCGTGGCCGGCACCGATGCCGACCGCGTAGATGAGTGCGTCCCGCGAGGTCCAGCTGACCTCGACCGGATCGCTTGTGGAACCAACGGCATCGGGATTGAGCGGCATGAGCGTCTCGCTTTCGTACGGGTTCGATCGGAGGTGAGCAGATGGGTGCGTGAGTGGGATCGTCAGGAGTTCAGCATCGTCTGCGGCCAGCCACCGGGCTCGCCGTTCATGCCCGAGTTGGCACGGGCAGTCGCAAGGAGTTCGGCGACGGCCGGGCCGATCTTGGTGGGGTCGTCGATCGGCGTCGTCGACGGGCCTCGCACCCACCCTTCGGCAACGGCCAGTGTCTGGCCCGACGCTTCGAACACACGCCCGGTGACGCCAGCCGCCTCGTCCGAGCACAACCAGGTGACGATCGGTGCGATCCAGTGCGGCGCCCGAGCCTCACGTTCCTCGTCGGTCTCCGGCGCGGGGCCCAGTCCCTCGGTCATCCGGGTGAGCGCCACCGGGCCGACGGCGTTGACGGTGACGCCATAGCGGGCCACCTCGAGCGCAACGATGTTCGTGAACGCAGCGATACCTGCTTTCGCGGCGCCGTAGTTGGCCTGCCCCGGATTGCCGTAGATACCCGACACCGAGGTGGTGTTCACGATCCGCCCGCTCACCGGCTCACCGGCCTTGGCTCGCTCACGCCAGTAGGCAACCGCCCACCTCGACGGGGCGAAGGTGCCCTTGAGGTGCACGTCGATGACCGAGTCCCATTCCTCCTCGGTCATGTTCGCGAGCACCCGGTCGCGCAGGATGCCGGCGTTGTTGACGAGCGCGTGGAGGTCGCCGTAGGTCTCGATGGCGGTGTTGATCATTCGCTGCGCGCCCTCCCAGTCGGCGACGTTGTCACCGTTCGCAACAGCCTCGCCGCCCATCTCGATGATCTCGTCGACGACCTGCTGGGCCGGTGAGATGTCGCCGCCACTGCCGTCGACGTTGCCGCCGAGGTCGTTGACGACGACCTTCGCTCCCTGGCGAGCGAGGCTCAGGGCGTGCTCGCGCCCGATCCCCCGCCCGGCTCCGGTGACAATGGCAACTCGACCTTCACACAGACCACTCATCGACAGTCCCTTTCCGTTCTCGGTTGCGCCGGACCTCAGGCGCCGACTCGTCCGGCATCGTAGAGTCGGTCCCGTGTGCGACTGCCAGCGGACGAGGCGCGAACTCCTCGGTGGAGCGCTCACGAGAGCGACCGGGGCCGCCGCAACGCTCGGGCTGGCCGCCTGCGGCCGAGGCGCTGGGACCAGCGGTGAGGCGTTAGCGCAGCTGCCACCGGCGGCGTCGCTCACCACGGTCGAGGTGGCCTCGGGGCTGCGGATCCACCCGCGCAGCGAGTGGGGCGCCGATCTTCCTCCCAAGGGCCCGATCGCTCCCGAAACGGTGAAGTTCTTGCTCGTCCACCACACTGCGTCGAGTAACAACGTGCCTGATCCCCGGGCGATCATCCGCCAGACCTACGCGTTCCAGACCGGTCCGCAGAAGCGCTGGCCCGACATCTGCTACCACTTCATGATCGGCCCCGACGGCTCGGTCTGGGAGACCCGCGCAGGCTCGCTCGCCGGACCGGTGGTCGCCGACGCAACAGGAGGCAACCAGGGCTACGCGCAACTCGTGTGCATGATCGGCGACTTCCAGCTGCAGCCGCCGACACCGGCGGCACAGGAGACGTTGATGCGCACCTTGACCTACCTCGCAGACCGCTACGACGTCGACACCGAACCTGCTGCAACCAGCACCTTCGTGTCTCGGGGATCGGACAAGTTCCGTGCCGGCACCACCGTCACGACCTCAACGATTTCCGGCCATCGTGATGTGACCTACACCGCATGCCCCGGGGACCGAGGGTATGCCTTGCTCGGCGCATGGCGCAGCCGGGTGCACGCCACCCGATTGCAGCGAACCGATCCCGGGCCAACCAAGCGGGCCGTCCGACTCGGCGTCCACCTGAGCTGACCAATGCAGCCCACAGCCGTCCCCCGTAACCTCGCTGGCGTGAATGCTCCGACCTCGACGCCGCTGCGCGAACACCTCACCGCCGATGTCGTGATCGTCGGGCTCGGACCTGCAGGAAGTGCAGCAGCGATCGAGCTGCGCCGAGCCGGCCGAACGGTGGTCGCCATCGACAAGGCCGTGTTCCCCCGCGACAAGTGCTGCGGTGACGGCCTCACGACCCTTGGCTTGCGCGAACTCGAACACCTCGGCCTCGACCGCGACACGATTCCGGATTGGTTCGTCGTCGGCGGTGCTGCCTTCCGTTCGCCGAGCGGTCGGGAAGTGTTCGTCCCCCTCCCCACGACCGGGACGTACGCGGCAGTAGCGCCACGCCTCCAACTCGATGACGCGTTGGTGCAGCTCGCTCGCGATGCCGGCGCCGACATCTGCGACGGGCACGGCTTCGAACGCCTCGACGAGCACGACGACCACGTCACCGTGATCGCCGACGGCCTCACGATCGACGCCCGCTACGTCATCGCAGCGGATGGCATGTGGAGTCCGGTGCGTAAGTCCATCGGAGCGAACGAAGGCGGCTACCTCGGCGAGTGGCACGGCTTCCGTCAGTACGCACGCAACGTCACCGGCCCGGCATCACAACAGCTCCACGTGTGGTTCGAACCCGACCTCGTTCCCGGCTACGCGTGGTCGTTCCCACTGCCGGGTGGTCGCGTCAACATCGGCTTCGGTGTGCTGCGCGACGGCAACCGCCGCATCCAGGACATGAAGCAGCTCTGGGCCGAACTGCTGACACGTCCCCACATCGTCGACGCACTCGGCGATGGTTTCGAGGTCGAGGACCGCCACACCGCCTGGCCGATCCCCGCCCGCGTCGACCAGGCGACACTGGCCGCCGGACGCGTGCTCTTCACCGGCGACGCCGCGATGGCCACCGACGTGATGACCGGCGAGGGCATCGGCCAGGCGTTGCTCACCGGTCGCTTGGCCGCCGAGGCGATCATCGCCGCCGGAGCGCTCCAGCCCGACGACGCTGCTGCCATCTATCGCGCCGAAGTCGCCCACCACCTGTTCGCCGACCACCGGATGTCGCGGGTGCTCGGGTCGGTGCTCAACACCTCGTGGGGTGCGCGAGGCGCAGTTCGCGTCGTGGCGTCGAGTGGCGAGTGGGGTCGACGGAACTTCGCGCGATGGATGTTCGAGGACGAACCCCGCGCCCTGGTGGTCACACCCAGCCGCTGGCATCGCCACTTCCTCGCCCAGCCAGGCGCTTACGCCAGCTGATCACTCGATCGGCTTGGTGTACACGGCCTCGTAGGCGACCAGCTCGAAGCCGATCGATGTGTAGAGCTGGAATGCACCACCCGGGTTGTTGGTGTCGACGCCGAGTGCAGCTTCGGTCGTACCCCGGTCGCTCAATTCCTGCAGGCTCCACGCGAGCAACGTGCCGGCGATGCCGCGGTTGCGCCAGTCCCGGTGCGTGGAGATGAACTCGGTGTAGCCCCGCCGGATCCCGCTGGCCTCGTTCTCGTCGGTGTTGATGTAGGTCTTGACCTGTCCCACGACGGTGTCGCCCGCCCACGCCACCTTCCACAGCGGGATGTCCTGATACGGGTGGTCAATGAACTCGTTCCAGTCGGCGTCGACCTGCTCGCGGAGGTCCCACTCGTCACGGAACGCCTCCCAGTCCGCCTCGAAGATCGTGCGGAGCTGCTCGGGTTGCACCTCGCGCAACTCGACGCCGTCGGGCAATGACCGCTGGGCGATGTCATCGAGATGCGGACGCACCAGTGCAGCGCCCCACTCGGTGGCGGTGTAGCCGCGACCCTCGAGCCACGTCGCCTCGCCGATGGGTGCCTGGCACGGACCCGGGTGCACCGCAAAGGCCCGATACCGGGCTCGACGCACATTACTTGCCCACGACGCCATGCGAGCTTCGTTCGCGTCGACGATCGCCGTCCAGAGCGCGAGGCTGACATGTCCGGGCACTGTCGGTGCGAATACGACGCAGTCGCGGATCCCGCTGCCGAGGTCGTCGAAGCTCGCCCGCGTGTAGGCGATCACCTGGTCGTTCGCCTCGATGAGCGCGATGTCGAGATCGGGGTCGCAGTCGTGGAGGTCGGCGTAGGTGAGGTCGACCTGGGCGAGGCTCGGCAGCTCGGTGTCGCCGTTGGCTGCACGGTGGGCCGCAAGCACCTCGACGATGGCCGGATGGTCGCTCGGCCCGCGGTAGGGCCGCGCCGTGTACGGGGCACGGAGACGAAGCCGATCAGCGAGATGCACGCCTCGAACGTAGGCCGACGGACCGACGGGATCCGCGGAGGTTTCCCGCGCCGCGCGGGTCAGGCGCGGGGGTCGTGGGGCGGGGGCGCCCAGAAATCGACGTCGGCGACACGGCCGCTGATGCCGTCGACGTCGATGTCCTCGGGGTCGCCGGGTGCTTCGGAGACGATCACGATGTCGTCCTCCTTCGGCGGGCCCTCGTAGACGTCTCGCAGGCCGATCATCGCTCCGGCGGCAGCAGCCCCCAGTAACCCGCCTTTGCGACGACCGGCTTCGATCATCGACAATCGTCGGGCGGCGGCACGTTCCTCGGCGTCGGAAGGTTCGAACACTTGGCCAGAATACGAGAAGTCGGTGAGAGATGTCTCGCCGCACCCGTCGAATGCCTCCGCGCCGCTACCGTCGTCCGGCAATGACCGACAGCGATCAGCCCATCGATCAGACCGGCGTGCCTGCGACCGCATCGACCATCCCAGCGACTTCAAGCGACGAGCGCCAGACGGCCGAGACGTTCGAGAAGATCTTCTTCGAGCTCCGCAAGGTGATGGTGGGCCAGACCCGCCTCTTGGAACGCCTGATCGTCGGTGTGCTCTGCCGCGGCCACTGTCTACTCGAATCGGTGCCCGGACTCGCCAAGACGCTCGCTGCCGAGACCCTCGCCGATGTCGTGGGTGGCACGTTCGCCCGCATCCAGTTCACGCCCGACCTGCTGCCGTCGGACATCACCGGCACGCGCATCTATCGCGGCAGCAGCGAGACCTTCGACGTCGAGTTCGGCCCCGTGTTCGTGAACTTCCTCCTCACCGACGAGATCAACCGGGCGCCCGCCAAGGTGCAGTCCGCCCTGCTCGAAGTGATGGCCGAGCAGCAGGTCACCATCGGTGGCATCACCCACCAGGTGCCGAACCCGTTCTTCGTGGTCGCCACCCAGAACCCGATCGAATCAGAGGGCGTCTATCAACTCCCCGACGCCCAGCGCGACCGCTTCATGATGAAGATCGTCCTGGACTACCCCACCCCCGACGAGGAACTCACGATCATCGACCGGATGAGCATCAGCCCACCGATTCCGAGCCAGGTGATCTCGCTCGACGAGTTGATCTCGCTCCAGCAGCGTGCCGACACGGTGTTCGTCGACCGCTCGGTGTCGCAATACGCCGTCGATCTCGTCCAGTGCACCCGCAACCCGGCCCGCTTCGGCCTGAGCGATCTCTCGACCGTGATCGGCCTCGGCGCCAGCCCTCGTGCTTCGCTCAACCTGGTGCGCGGTGCCCGGGCGCTGGCGCTGATGCGCGGTCGCTCGTACACCACCCCGCAGGACGTGTTCGACCTCGCCCCCGAGATCTTGCGCCACCGGTTGCTGCTCACCTACGACGCACTCGCCCGCGACATCACCACCGATCACGTCGTGCAACGAATCCTGGCAACGGTGCCGGCCACCTGGGTGTCGCCGAAGCCGAACGACGCATTCGGCATCGGCGCCCCGAGGAACTGACAGTGGCGACACTGGGTCCGGCGAGCGTGTCGCCGTCGGCTGCTGCAACGGCCACTGGCTCCGCCAACCTGTGGGCGTCGACCGCAGGAACCAGTGGCGGATGGGCCGCCGGCCCTCCGACCGAAACGGTCGCGGAACTGCTGCGCACGCTGGAACTCACCATCAAGGGCCGTCTCGACGGCGTGCTCCACGGGCACTACCAGGGCCTCACACCGGGCCACGGTTCCGAGCCCGGAGAATCGCGGCTCTATCAACCCGGCGACGACGTGCGCCGCATCGACTGGAACATCACGGCCAGAACCCGCGAGACCCACGTGCGCGAGCAGATCGCCGACCGCGACCTCACCGCCTGGCTGGTCGTCGACGTGTCGGCAACGATGCAGTTCGGCACCGTCGCCAACGACAAGTCCCACGTTGCCACCGCCGCGGCGGCATGCATCGGGTTCCTCACCGCTCGCAATCAGAATCGGCTCGGCGCGGTGCTGGTGGCCGGACCGTCGATCCACGTCGTGCCGCCGCGCTCGGGCTCGAATCAGGTGCGCGCCGTGCTGTCGCTGCTGAGCGCGCCACCGCAGTCGGAGGGCCTCGGCCACGCCGATCTCGCCGGCGCCATCGACCGAGTCGGCGCCATCGCCAACCGGCGAGGGTTCGTTGCCGTGATCAGCGACTTCCGCGGCGCCGAGTGGCAGCCCTCGCTGGCCCGGCTCAGCCTGCGCCACGACCTCCTCGCGATCACCGTGCACGATCCACGCGAGCACGACATACCTCCGATCGGACTCGTCGAGCTGGTCGACCCGTCCACCGGCGCCACACGCGAGATCCGAGTCACCGCCCAGGTGCAGGAGCGATTCGCCGCCGCAGCTCAGGAAGAGCGCGACCGGCGAGCCGACGCACTCGGGCGGTCACGCGCCGACGTGATCGAACTGTCGACCGACGGCGACTGGCTCGGCACCATCGTAAAGCACACGCGACGCCGCCGGGTGCAGGCGGTTCGCGGCGACGGGATCCGCCGATGAGTACCGACTTCCTCGCACCGGGTTGGCTCTGGCTCCTGCTGCTCGTTGCCGGCCTCGCCGTGATGTACGTGGTGGTGTTGCGCTGGCGCAAGGCGGCCACGGTGCGCTTCACGCAGGTCGACCTGCTCGACAAAGTGGCCCCGAAGCGCCCGCGGTGGCGTCGCCATGTGGTCGCAGGCCTACAACTGCTCGGGCTCGCCTTCGCCGTGGTCGCCGTTGCTCGGCCGGTCGAACGCACCACCGAGAACACCACCACCGAGGGGCGCATCCTGGTCCTGTTCGACGTGTCGTTGTCGATGATGGCCGACGACGTCGCACCACGGCGCTTCGAAGCCGCCCAAGAAGCGGCCCGCAACTTCGTGGATCTCGTCGACCCCGGCGTCGAAGTGGGTCTGATCGGATTTTCCGGCTCGGTCAGCGTCGATGTCGATCCCACCCTCGATCGGGCGACGATGCTGCGCGGTATCGACAATCTCGAGTTGGCGGAATCGACAGCGATCGGCGACGCGCTCTCGGCGGGCACCAAGCTGCTCGTCAACGCCGCCGACCCCAACGACGATTCAGACCTGCCGCCCGGCGTGATCGTGCTGCTGAGCGACGGCGAGACCACGATCGGTCGCCTCACGTCCGACGGCGCAGCGGAAGCCGCATACGCCGGCATCCCCGTGTACACGATCGCGTTCGGCACCGACGGCGGCACCATCCAAGACCCGGAGACCGGCGACCTCGTGTCCGTCCCGGTACGCCCCGCCGACCTCGAACTCGTGGCCGAGACCACCGGCGGCCAGGCGTTCGAGGCGCAGACCGGTGACGAACTGGCCAGCGCGTACGACCAGATCGCCGAGTCGCTCGGCGAGACGATCGACGACCCGATCGAGATCATCACCGAACTGACCTGGCGGTGGGCCCTCGCAGCGTTCTTCTGCCTCGGCCTGGCCTGGGCGCTCAGCCTGTGGTGGCTGCGCGGCATGGTCTGAGCGTCGTGGTCTGAGCGTCGTGGTCTGAGCGTCGTGGTCTGAGCGTCGTGGTCTGAGCGTCGTGGTCTGAGCGTCGTGGTCTGAGCGTCAGAGCAGATCGCGGAGCTGTTCGATCGTCTTGACCGGGTCGGCGCCGACCGGGCTCACCGACAGATGCGTGACACCGGCCTCCTTGTAGGCGGCCAGACGTTCCTTGATGTAACCGGTGGGGCCCACCAGGTTGGTCTTTTCCAACATCTCCGCCGGGACCGCCGCTGCGGCTTCTTCCTTCTTGCCGTCGAGGTACAGGTCCTGGATCTCGGCAGCTTCGCTCACGTAGCCGTACTTCTGGCAGATCGTGTTGTAGAAGTTCTTGTCGCGCGCTCCCATGCCACCGACGTACAGCGCCACGTTCGGGCGCGAGTAGTCGAGGATCCGTCTCTGGGCGTCACCGGTGAGTTCGTCACCGATCGCGACCATGCCGCCGGCGGAGATCTGCAACGTTCCGAGGCTGGGGTCTCGCACCGCTTGGCCGGCCTTGAGGTCGTCGCCCCACACGGTGTGGAACTTCTCGGGATCGAAGAAGATCGGGATCCAACCGTCGGCGAGCTGCGCCGTGGCTTTCACCGACTGGCCCATCAGGCTCGCCCAGAAGATCGGGACGGTGTCGCGTACGGGATGGTTGATGAGCTTGAGCGGCTTGCCGAGCCCAGTGCCTTCACCAGCCGGCAGGGGCACTTTCACGGTCGGGCCGTCGTAGACGACCTTCTCGCGCTTCATCGTCATGCGACACACGTTGATGTAGTCGCGGATGCGAGGCATCGGCTTCTCGTACGGCACGCCGTGGAAGCCTTCGATCACCTGCGGACCCGAGGCTCCGAGGCCGAGGATGAATCGTCCGCCAGACACCATGTCGAGGCCGGCAGCGGTTTGCGCCATGCAGGTGGCGGTGCGGGAGAACACGTTGAGAATGGCGGAGCCGATCTCGATCGTCGAGGTCTTGGCGGCCAGGTATCCCATCTGCGAGACGGCATCGAAGCTGTAGGCCTCGGGGACCCACACGACATCGAGGCCGGCCTTCTCCAGTTCGATGACCTTCTCCACGTCTGCGTGGAAGTCACCCGAGTAGTTGATCATCATCGACAGCTTCATGGCGCCGAACGATACGTGCCACTGTGCTGGCGGCTGCAGTCGGACGCGTGCAACACGGCGCCGGTCAGCCGTTGAGGTTGCCGGACCGGAAGCCCTCGAGGTCGACGGTGACGTAGCGGTATCCGGCGCCACGCACCGCCGACACGATTGCGTCGCGGGCGGCGATCACCTTGACGAGATCGTCGAGATCGACCTCGATGCGGGCAGTATCGTCGTAGTGGCGGACCCGTACCTGGGCGAAGCCGAGCCGGTGCAGCGCTGACTCGGCCCGATCGACACGTCCGAGGATCTCGACGGACACTTCGGTGCCATACGGAATGCGGCTCGCGAGGCATGCTGCCGCCGGCTTGTCCCACGTACGCAACCCCATTGCCATGGACGCTGCACGGACGTCGGCCTTGGTGAACCCTGCATTCACCAACGGGAACTCGGCGCCTGCCTCGCTGGCGGCTCGTTGGCCGGGTCGGTGGTCACCGAGGTCGTCGAGATTCACCCCGAGCACCACGGTGGAACCCCCGAGAGCGGCGATCGGGCCGACAACATCCATCAGCTCGGCCTTGCAGTGGTAACAGCGGTCGGTGTCGTTCAACCTGTACGCCGCGCGTTCCATCTCCGAGGTCACCACCGGCGTCCACTGCAAGCCCCACTCCTCGGCGAGTAGCCGGCAGTCGGCTTCCTCGTCGCCGGCCAGCGACGGCGATACCGCCGTGACGGCGTGAACCCGAGCCGCGCCGAGCACCCTCGTGGCCGCCGCAGCGAGGAACGCCGAGTCGGCGCCACCGCTGAAGGCCACGACGACCGGCTGCAGGCGCAGCAGCTCAGCCTCGAGAGCGATCAACTTCTCGGCGAGTTCGTCGTCGACGCGGCCAGATTCCACGATCGGTTGAAGCGGAGCCGACGAGAACATCGTCGCAGTATGCCGCCACGACCAGCCACCAACCGACATGACGGCATCGATCATCGTCACCTACTTCCTCCAGTGGCCTCCGGGCCCGTTCCCCGCTGCGGGGTTCGCCTGGGGCCCCGCGACGCGCGACACTGTGACCCGATGAGCATGCCGACGTGGTGGAACCAGCGGCGCTTCGGCATCTTCGTCCACTCGAACCTGGCGACGGTGCCCGCGTGGTCGCCGATCGGCGAGTACTCCGACTGGTATCGCAGCCACCTCGGCGAGGACGTCGCCGACGTGCTCCTCCACCCGCAGCCGATGGTCGAGGTGCTGGCTCACCATCGTGACCGGTGGGGGCACATCGAGCGCTTCGACGATTTCCTCCCACTGCTCACCTACGACCGCTTCGACGCGGAGGCCTGGGCACAACTCGTGTCCGACGCAGGCGCGGGCTACAGCGTGTTCGTCGCCAAACACCATGACGGCTGGTCGTGGTGGGACGCTCCGAACACCGACCGGACGATGTTGCACGGCGGACCACGTCGCAACGTGTTGGCAGAGTTCGCTGCCGCCTGCGAGCGCAACGACATCGTGTTCGGGACCTACTACTCGCTGCTCGACTGGGGCGACGCGCGCTTCCCCGATCCGTCCTATGTCAGCGAAGTGCTCCACCCACACGTGATCGACCTGGTCGAGCGATACGGGTCGAGCGTGCTGTGGGGTGACGGACACTGGGGTCACGGCCCCGATCTCTGGCGCACACCTGAACTCCTCGACCGGATCTGGGCGATCGATCCCGACGTGGTGGTCAACGACCGTTGGTGGGCGGCCGATGGAGACGTGCCGGTCGGAAGCCCCGAGCTGGTGCGTACGTTCGAGTACGAGGCACCCGACGAGATCGTCGATGGGCCGTGGGAGCTGTGCCGGGGCATCGGTGCGAGCTTCTGCCACAACCGCGCCGAACGCGCCGAACACCATCTGTCGGGCTTCGACATCGTGGCGCTGCTCACCGACGTCGTCGCAAAGGGCGGGCATCTGCTGTTGAACATCGGCCCGGCCGCAGACGGCACCATCCCTGAACTGCAGCGGGTTCCGCTCGAAGCAGCAGGGCGGTGGATCCGCGTGCATCAGCGGCTGATCGACGAGTCGACGCCGTGGGACATCTGGGGCGACGACGGCGTCCGATACCTCCGACTCGACGATCAGGTGCACGCTGTCGATCTCACCGGCCGGGGCCGCTTCGCCGCGATCACCCCCGACCGCTACCGGGTGACGGCGGTGGAACGAGGCGGCGTCCCGATCGGCTTCCGACAACACGACGAGGGCCTGCACGTCGACGTCGGACGGTCGGTGCTCGAACGCCGAGCGCGCGCCGGGCGCATCGACGACATTCATGTGTACGAGGTCACGCTCGCCCCGGTCGAGCAGCCCGTCGAGCTGTTCGAGCCGCAGCCTCGCCAGCCGATCGCCCTCGCTCCACTGGTCAGCGGCGCCCGCCCCGGCGACATCGTGCAACTCGGCGACGGTACCTACACGGGCCCGGTCACGGTGCCTGCCGGGGTGATCGTGCGCGGCCTCGGCGCCTCGCGCACGGTGATCGACGGTGGCGGTGCCACTGCCGTCGTACTGGCGCGAAATGCCCGACTCGAACACCTCCGAGCCAGCGGTGGGCCCACTCGCGTGGCCTGGTTCCCATACCCCGTCGTGGAGGTCGAGGGCCCCTATGCCACCCTGCTCGGATGCCGCGTCGACGGCCATGTCATGGTGCGTGCCGATGACGTGGTGATCCGGGCAACGGTCGCGTCAGGTGTTGTCGCCGACGGGGCCGACCGACTCACCGTGTCGCGAAGCCAGTTCGCCGGGATGCGATGGGACGTCGGGGTGCACCTGATCGGCGGCAGCGGGCACGAGGTCGATTCGTGCGAGTTCCGCGATCATCTGTGCGGGATCCGGGCGAGCGATACGACCGGAACGATCGTGCGGGGCAACAACATCGCCGGGCGGTGGTGGGGCATCCACCTGGAGCAGACCGAGGGCGCCCACGTGTACGGCAACTTCATCGACCACACCATGCGCGGCATCGACATCGACGGTGGAACCCAAGCGGTCGTCGACGGCAACGCCGTGTGCGACGGCGACAGCGGCTGCATCGTCGAATGGGGGGCGTCAGACTGTCAGGTCAGTGGCAATCGCTGGGAGCGTTGCCGAATCGGTGTGCTCTCGTGGGACGTATCCGACCTCCACGCGCACGACAACGAGTCGATCGACCTCCACGAACCCGACGCCGCCTACGCCACCGGCCCGTGAATCTCGATTGGGGTCTGACCCCAATCGAGATTCAGGCGGATTGGCTGCGACGCTTGGCTTCGCGGGCGCGGTTGGTGGGGTCGAGGTCGGCTTTGCGTAGGCGGATGTTCTGCGGGGTGACCTCGACGGACTCGTCGTCGGCGATGAACTCGAGCGCACCTTCCAGCGACAACACACGGTGCGGCGTGAGCTTGACGGTCTCGTCGGCGGATGATGCACGCACGTTGGTCATCTTCTTCTCACGGCAGATGTTGACGTCCATGTCGCCGGCGCGAGAGTTCTCGCCGACGATCATGCCGCAGTACACCTCGGCGCCAGGGCCGACCATCATCGCGGCGCGATCCTGCAAGTTCATCATGGCGTAGGTGGTCGCCGGACCGGTGCGGTCGGCGACCAGAACGCCGGACTGGCGCGAGCGGATCTCGCCGGCCCACGGCTCGTAGCCCTCGAAGGTGTGACTGATGACGCCGGTGCCGCGTGTCTCGGTGAGGAACTCGGTGCGGAAGCCGATGAGCCCACGAGCCGGCACGAGGTAGTCGAGGCGGACCCAGCCCGACCCGCCCATGTTCTGCATGCGTCCCTTGCGGGTGGCGAGCAGCTGGGTGACAGCGCCGAGGTGCTCGTTGGGCACGTCGATCGTCACGCGCTCGACGGGCTCGTGGACCTTGCCGTCGACCTCGTGGGTCAACACCTGCGGCTTGCCGACGTTGAGCTCGAAGCCCTCGCGGCGCATCTGCTCGACGAGGATCGCCAGCTGCAGCTCTCCACGGGCCTGGACCTCCCAGGCGTCGGGGCGCTCGGTCGGCAGCACCCGGATCGACACGTTGCCGACCAGCTCGGCGTCAAGGCGGTTCTTGACGAGGCGAGCGGTGAGCTTCTTGCCCTCGCGCCCGGCGAGCGGCGAGGTGTTGATGCCGATCGTCATCGACAGTGCCGGCTCGTCGACGGTGATGACCGGCAGCGCTACCGGGTTCTCCGGGTCGGCGAGGGTTTCGCCGATGTAGATCTCTTCGATGCCGGCAACGGCCACGAGGTCGCCCTGGCGGGCGCCGTCGACGGGGACGCGGGTGAGGTGTTCGGTGAGGAACAGCTCGGCGATCTTCGCCCGAGCGATGGTGCCGTCACGCTTGCACCACGCAACGGACTGGCCCTTCTTGATCTCGCCTTCCATGACGCGCAGCAGTGCGAGGCGACCGAGGTACGGCGACGCGTCGAGGTTGGTCACCCACGCCTGCAACGGTGCGCCCTCGTGGTAGGTCGGCGCCGGAATGTGCTCGAGCAGGACCTCCACGAAATCGTGCAACGTCTTCTTCTCGATCGTGCCGGCGATGATGCCGTGCGCTTCGTCGAGGTCGAGCGTGGCCCAGCCCTCGCGACCCGAGCAGTACACGATGGGGAACTCGACCTGATGTTCCTTGGCGTCGAGGTCGAAGAACAGTTCGTAGACCTCGTCGATGACCTCGAGCGTGCGGGCGTCGGCGCGGTCGACCTTGTTGATCACGAGGATCACGGGCAGGTTGCGGGCCAGCGCCTTGCGCAGCACGAAGCGGGTCTGCGGCAGCGGACCTTCGGCGGCATCTACGAGCAGCACGATGCCGTCGACCATGGTGAGTGCCCGTTCGACCTCGCCACCGAAGTCGGCGTGGCCGGGGGTGTCGACGATGTTCAGCGTGATGTGTTCGTCGGTGCGCAGGTCGTGCCAGACGAGCGAGGTGTTCTTCGCGAGGATGGTGATGCCCTTTTCGCGTTCGAGATCACCCGAGTCCATGACACGCTCGGCGACCTCTTCGTTCGAGCGGAACGCACCGGATTGGTGCAGCATCGCGTCGACGAGCGTGGTCTTGCCGTGGTCGACGTGGGCGACGATGGCGAGGTTGCGGATGTCGCTGCGGTGACGCACGTTGGCGTCGTTCGCGCTGGCATCGGAATCGACGCCCGGCGGGCCGTCGAGGAGAGTCTGGTCGTTGGGCACGACAAGCCACGCTATCGCCGCTTCACGAACGAACGATCGATCCACACACCCGTGTGACACCCGGCTCGTCGGCCGACGACAACGCGATTCCAACCGAAATCTTGCGCCATCGTTGCGCTGAGCGCCACGAATCCGCGCCATTTCGGGGTTGAAGCCGATCCCATACCCTTGGGGGTATCTTCTACTGAGTGCGCGCGTTGCTGGCTTCACCACTCGGGTTCCTGATCGGATTGTCGCTCGGCGCACTCGGTGGCGGCGGCTCGATCCTCGCCGTGCCGGCGCTGGTGTACGCCGCTGGCCAGGATCCGAAGGGAGCGACCACCACCTCGCTCGTGCTCGTCACCATCACGGCGTTGATCGGCATCATCCCCCACTGGCGCGCCGGGCGGGTGCGGCTCGCCGCTGGCACCGTGTTCGGCATCGCCGGTATCGGCGGATCGTTGTTGGGCTCCGCCTGGAACGAAACCGTCGATGCCGACGTGCTGCTGCTCGCTTTCTCCGTGTTGATGTTGGTGGCCGCCTACGCGATGTGGCGACGCCTGGCCACCCGGGCTCCCACCGACGTTCGCACGGAAGCCATCGCAGTTCGGCTCGACGCAACAACCGCCGTCAAGGTCGTGGTGGCAGGATCGTTCATCGGCTTGCTGACGGGATTCTTCGGCGTCGGAGGCGGGTTCGTGATCGTGCCGGCGCTCGTGCTCGCACTTGGGTTCACGATGCCGGAGGTGGTCGGCACCTCACTGCTGGTGATCGCGGTGAACTCGACGGTGGCGCTCGCCACCCGCTTGCCCGGGGGATCGATCGAGTGGGGCACGGTCGTGCCGTTCACCATCGCGAGCCTGATCGGCGTGTTCATCGGCAGCCGCCTGGCCAGCACCCACAATCCGAGCTTCCTACAGAAGTGGTTCATCGGGTTCCTCGTGGTGATCGCGTTCTACACCGCCACCAGTTCGATCCTCGCCCTCATCTGAGCGCGTCAACTCGAATCCAGCTCAGAGTCGGCTGTACCGCTCGACCTCAGCAGCGAAGTTGGCGAGGTCGGTCTCGGAGATCGTGGGCACGATCGAATCGAGTGCCGCGATGAGATCGTCGTTCGTGATCGTGGCGGTCGCATCACCCTGACGGACCGTTCGGAACACACCGGCGGCGGCCTGTTGGATCGCGCTCGCAATGTCGGCCGGAGTCAAGCCGTCGGTGTGTTCCACCATCGCGTCGGGCTCGACCGACGAGGCCGGGATGGCTCTCAGCATCTCGCCGAGCAACGTGCGCCGTGTGTCGGCATCTGGCGGACCGACGGGAATCACGAGGTCGAATCGGCCGGGGCGAACGACCGCAGGGTCGAGTGCAGCGATCGAGTTGGTGGCGCACACCAACAGACGACCTGGCGATTCGCGCACCCGCACGATGGCTTTGAGCAGTTCGTTCACCACCGCTTGGGTTTCCGGTCGAGCGGCGCGTGAGCTGGCGATGTCGTCGACTTCGTCGATGAACACCACGACATGCTCGAGAGCGAGCAGGTCGTCGAAGGCTCGGTGGAGTTCGTCGGCCATCATCGCTGCTCCGTTGGCACCGAGTTTCGACGGCAGCAACTCGACGAACGGCCAACCCAGTCGTCCGGCAATCGCCTTGGCGAACGACGTCTTGCCGGTTCCGGGCGGGCCGAACAAGAGCATCGCGGACGGCGCGAGGACTCCGAACTGGAGTGCCAACTCCGATTCGATCAACGGGGCCAACAGACGTTGCTCGACGATGTCGCGCTGCATCGTGAGGCCCGAGAACGACGCCCAGCGTGATGGAGCGATCAGTTCGCCGCTCCATCGTTCGAGAATCGAGAACGCAGTGGGACGCAGTGGTTCGTCTTTCTCGTAGAGCGCCAGGTTGGGGGTGACCTGGAAGCCCCGGTTGACCAGGGCGGTCGCACCGACCTGGTTCTCGGTGAGGAGAGCGACGATCCGGCGACAGCCTTCTTTCAAGAACACTGCCTCGGCGCGTTCGAGCAATGCCGATCCGACGCCGAGGTTCCGCCACTCCGGCGCGATCTCGATGGCGACGATGCGTCCGGTGTCACCCTCGACTCGACCCACGAGGACCGCAACGACCGCTTCGCCGACGCATACGACGACATTGGTCGAGGGTGACCCGAGGTCGCCGACGAGTTCGCTGAGTGTGACGTGAGCAGTCGAGTCGCTGCCTGCACGTTCGAGCAGTCGGACAATCGCAGGTGTGTCATCGACTTCGGAGATCCGGACCATCCACGCCATGTTCGGACAGTAGGAGCGTTTCGAGAATCGACGATGTTGTGCTCGCGGAAAGAGGGGTGGACGTTTCCTGATCGCCCTCGCCGGGTATGGGCAGCCCAGACGATCGAAGGGACGAACATGAACGAACTCAACCGCACCGATACCACAGGCGGTCGCACACCAGTGACGCTGACGGCGTGGGCTCATCGGCACGCCCCGCATCTCAGCGAGGTGTCGAACTCGAACCCGGACGCGACGCTGGGCCGCCACAACCTGGTGGTGATCACCGATGACCTCGCAGCTGCCCGCGTCGTGGCGCTCGACTTCGAACGAACGAGTGGAAACGATGCGGACACCACGATGCTGGTGCTCGGCCATGCGGTGTCGCGAGAAGCAAAGCAGCAGATCGACCCTGAAGGCGTCACCTCCCAGGCGGCACGTCGAACCCTCCTCGGAGGGATACCTGGCGCTGCTGTCTGCTCATTGATCATCGGGCTCGGCGTGTGGTTCGTCACCGAGAGCGGGGCGGCGACCTTCGCTGCGGCGGTGGGCGGTGCCATCTTCGGTTTCTACGTGACGGCGGTATCGAGCTTCGTGATCGGCACCGGCCAGAGCGCGGCATACCAGCAGAGCTTCATCGATCCGGACGCCGCCGATGCGATCGTCGTCGCGATCACAGTCGACGATCACACATTGATCGACCAGGCCCGCCGAGCGGTGTCAGCCGATGACAAGGTGCGTCTGTTCGAACTGGACGAACGGGGCCAACTGATGGCCTGAGACAGCAGCAGCCAGGCGATCAGCCGACGCGCCGGTCGCGGCCCTCCCAGAACGGCTCGCGCAGATCCTTCTTCAACACCTTGCCGCTGGGGTTGCGCGGCAACATGTCGGCCCAGTCGACGCTGGTGGGGCACTTGAACGTTGCCAGGCGCTCCTTGGCGTAGGCGATGATGTCGGCCTCGGTCACATCGGCGTCGGGTGCCTTCACCACAATCGCCTTGGCGGTCTCGCCCCACTTCTCGTGTGGCACACCGATCACCGCGACGTCCACGATCCCCGGATGGCCCATCAACACGTTCTCGACCTCGGCCGGATACACGTTCTCGCCGCCGGACACGATCATGTCCTTCACCCGGTCGTGGATGTAGAGGTAGCCGTCGGTGTCGAGGTAGCCGGCATCGCCCGACTTGAACCAGCCGTCGGGAGTGATCGCCTTCTCGGTCTCTTCTGGTTGCTTCCAGTAGCCCTTCATCACCTGGCCGGACCGGATCCAGATCTCGCCGACATCGCCGACCTCAGATTCCTGGTCGTCGTCACCGACGATTCTGATCTCGACGCCCGGGCCGGGCAAGCCGCACGAACGCAGGCGATGCCGGTTGGGTCCGGTGGTGTCGTGATCCTCCGGTGCCAGGTTGACCACCGCACCCGTCGTCTCGGTGAGGCCGTAGGCCTGCCAGAACTTGCACGGCTTGAACATCTCGACGCACTTCGCGAGCACGTCCTCGCTGATCGGCGACGCGCCGTAGACGACGATCTGCAAACTCGAATAGTCGGCCTCGTCGACGCCGGGCACCATCAGCACGAACGCCAACACGGCCGGAACGAGAAAAGCGTGCGTGATGCGCTGTTGCTCGATCGTGCGGATCAACGCCTCCGGGTCGAGCTCACGGAAGATCACCGACGTGCAGCCCTCGAACATGCCCGCGATCGCCCAACCGCCACCTCCGATGTGGAAAAGCGGCATGGCGATGAGGTTCACGCTGTCCGCCGACAACTCCCACATGTCCTTCGCGAGCGGCAGCAGGCTGAAGAAGTTGTCGTTCGTGAGCATCACGCCCTTCGGGCGACCCGTGGTGCCCGACGAGTAGAGCTGGAACGCGACGTCGTCGTTCGATGACGACGCGCCCGGATCGTCGGCGGGGAACGACGCCACCCAGTCGTCGTACGACTCGTAGCCGTCGTGGCCGCCGATCACGAGGATGCGCGTGACGGTGGTGAGGTTGTCGCGGATGGCGTCGACCATCGGGACGAAGTCGGGTCCGATCACGAGCACCTTCGCGTCGGCGTCGTTGACGATGTACTCGACTTCGGGCGGGGCGAGGCGCCAGTTGACGTCGACGCACACGGCGTTCAGGAGCGTTGCTCCGAAGAACACCTCGAAGTGCTCGATGCCGTTCTTGTCGATGAACGCCACCCGGTCCTGCTCCCCGACACCGGCGGCGGCGAGCCCCTGCGCGACCTGCGCCGATCGGGCGGCGAGTTCAGCCCAGCTGAGCGTGCGTTCGTCCTGGATCAGCGCCGGAGCGTCGGCCCGATCGACCCCGTGGACGCGGATGATGTCAGCAAGGCAGTTGATGTTCCCCATGGGCGCAGAACGTAGTGGGTGCCGACGGGGCCTCGGTCACCCTGCACGGTCACCCTGCACGGTCACCCTGCACGACGAGTTCAGCGCGGCGTGTAGCCGAGGCGGAACGACTTCACGGCGCGAGCGAAGATGTTCGCTTCGACCACCGGCTCCTCGACCACCCGCAGGTCGGTGACCCGGGCGCTGAGTTGACCGAACACGGCGGCGAGCGACGCCCGAGCGACGTGGGTTCCGATGCACAGATGCGTGCCGAAACCGAAGGCCACATGCGGGTTCGGGCTACGTCGGATGTCGAAGCTGAACGGATCGGCGAAGACCGACTCGTCGTGATTGGCCGACGGGTACAGCAGGATGACCCGGTCGCCGCGTTGGACGGGCTGATCGCCGATGTGGTCGTCACTGGCAGCTCGCCGGAAGAAGTTGTTGAGCGGGGTCACCCAACGCAGCACTTCCTCGACAGCGCCCGGCACGAGGTCGGGATCGTTCCCGATGGCGTCCCACTGCTCGGGGTGCTGGGCGAAGGCGTGGAGTCCGTGGCTGATCGCGGTGCGGGTGGTCTCGGCGCCACCGGCGATGAACAACCCGACCTCGTGCACGATCGCAGCCGGTGGAAGGGGTTGACCGTCGATCGTGGAATGCAGCCAGGTGCTGATGAGATCGTCGCCGGGTTCGGCCATTTTCTGCGGAGCGATCTCGCCGAGCACCCCGACGAACTCCATGTTCGCGGCGAAGAAATCACGAAACGACTCACCGCTGCGATCGCGGTCGTCGGTGAGCATCAGCCGCTCGGACCAGGACTTGATCTGCGGCCACATCTCCTCGGGAAACCCGAGGAGGCGGGCGGTGAACCGTGCCGGGAGCTGTCCGGCCAACGCCTCGATCACATCCATCTCGTCGCCCGCCGCGAGGGCATCGTCGATCAATTCGGTCGCCAGCGCAGCGATCTCCGCTTGCCGCTGAGCGACCGATCTCCCGGTGAGTTTGGGTTGCACGAGCATGCGCTGCTGGCGGTGACGCGGATCGTCCTGGGCGATCATGTTGATCTCGTCGGGCGACCACAGCGCCCGGTAGCCCTGGCCCGAGAGGAACACGGTCGATCGTCGCTCGACGTCCATCAGGTCGGCGTGGCGGGTGACGGCCCAGAGCCCGTTCCGTTCGTCGCGGTACACCGGTTCGTTGGCCCGCATCCACGCCCACACGTCATGCGGGTTGCGCTGATAGAGGTACGGATCCAGCAGGTCGACGGTGAGACGATCGGACTCGATGGCGGTCATGGCGCCATCGTCGCAGACGACGCTCGCCGCGTCCGACCCGGGCGCCGGGAGCCGGGAGCCGGGATCAGTCGCGGCGACGGTCGCCGAAGGTGTTCCAGTGGGTGACGGCGCTGGCCGGCTTGCGGGGCGCCACGCCGAAGTTGCCGGCGGGCCGGCCGATCGGGATACAGGCGGCGATCTCGAAGCGAGGGCTGCCGTCGTCGTTCGCCGGCACGCCGAGCGCTTCGAGCGTCTCGGTGGCGTGGATGCGGATGACCGTGGTGAGCGACGTGCCGATGCCGAGCGCCCGCGCTGCCACACAGAAGTTCTGGACCGCCGGGTACACGCTGGCGTCGAGGCGTCCGATGTCCATCGGGCCCTCGTCGTCGGATGGCGTCCACGGGATGATCGGCTGGAGGAAGAACACGATCGCCGGAGCGTCCTGCACGTGGTCGGCCAGATGGCGACTCGCTGCGCGGGTCTTGCGCCACGACTCCGCCGCAGCTTCGTCGCGGAACGCCGACGCATCCGGCAGCGACTTCTCGTATCGGTCGAACGACTGGCGGTACCAGGTTGCGATCTCGGCCTTGCGATCGGGGTCTGTGACCACGACGTACTGCTGCGGCTGCACGTTGCCACCGCTCGGCGCCTGCTGCGCCGCGCGCAGGCAGGTCGCGATCTCGGCATCGGTGACCGGCGCATCGGTGAACCGCCGGATCGCTCGTGTGGTCATCAGCGCCTCGATCGCATCGATCGTCGGCTCCTTGCTGGGGGTGGTGGCGGTGTCGTTCATCGTCCCTCGAACCTCGGTGTGCGTTTGTCGACGAAGGCGCTGACCGCCTCGACGTGATCGGCGGAATGGAAGCAGCTCATCTCGAGCGCCATCGACAGGTCGAAGCTGGTCAGCAGCGCCTGCTTGATCTGCGCGTTGACGGCGACCTTCGTGCCCTGCACGGCGAGCGGTGGTTGCGCCGCAAGCCGCTGGGCCCAGCGTCGGGCAACAGCAGGAACATCCTCGGTTGCGCACACCTCCGAGGCCACTCCGAGGCGCAACGCCTCGTCGGCGCCGAGCGGGTCGCCCAGCATCAGGTGGCGCTTGGCGGCGAGTGGCCCGACGAGTAGCGGCCAGATGGCCGCGCCGCCGTCGCCGGCGACCAGCCCGACCTGTACGTGCGGGTCGATGATCGATGCCGTGTCGGCCATGACGATCACGTCGCACAGCAGCGCCACCGACGCGCCGAGCCCTACCGCCGGACCGTTGAGCGCGCACACGATCGGCACCTCGACGTCGAGCAGGTTCCAGATCAGCTGCTTGCCCTCGCGTCGCAAGGCGTGGAGACGATCGGGGCTGCGCAATTGCGGGAACCACGACATGTCGCCGCCCGCCGAGAAGGCCCGCCCTGATCCGGTGAGCACGATCGCCCGGGCGTCGCGCTCGGCGGCGAGGTCCCGGAACAGTTCCCACAGATCGTGGTGGAGTTGCTCGTCGACGGCGTTCATCGTCGAGGTCGGATGGTCGATCGTGACGATCAGGAGATCGCCGTCGCGTTCGGTTCGGATCGTGTCCATCAGCACATCCGATCAGAACATCGAGGTGTCGACGTCGAGTCCGAGCAGCAGCTTGCCGATCGTCTCGTTGAGCTTCGGGGCGGTCTGGATGTGTTGGGTGACGACGTGCGAATCGCGCAGGCACCGCCCGAGCAGGCTGGTGTCGTACACCGCGGTGCCGCCGGCGAGCGTGAACGCCGTATCGGCGACTTCCGCGGCCACGCTTGCCGCATGGGTGGCGGCCAACCGGATGCCGGTGCGAGCCTCGACGGTGACTTCGTGGCCCGCCACCGCGGCGTGCCACGCCGACTGCAGTTCATCGAGCAGGAACGCCCGGGCGGCGCGCAGCTTGCCTTCGGCACGAGCCAACTCGATCTGGGTGAACCCGCTCTGCGCGAGCGTCTTCGACGAGTACTGCGGCTTCTTGCCCTGCGCGAGTTCGACGAGTTCGACGAGTGCCCGTCGGGCGACACCGAGCCCCACCGCCGACACCCCTGCGGCAAGCAGCGTGAAGTTAGGGAACTGCGACAACGGCGTGCGCACCACCGGGCGGGTGACCGCTGGTTGGATGGTGCGCTCCGACGGGACGAACACGTCGGTCACCGAGTAATCGAGCGAGCCGGACCCGCGCATCCCGGTCGTGTACCACGTGTCGTGAAAGGTGACCTCGGACTGCGGGAACCAGCACAACCGGAACGTGCCGTCGTCGCACAGGGCGCCACCGAGCACCCATCGACAGTGCTGCGTACCACTCCCCCACGCCCATCGTCCGCTGACAGAGAAGCCGTCGACACCGCCGTGCGATGTCGCGACGCCTTTGCCGTTCGGAGCGAAGACGCCACCGGTGATCGACGACGAATCGCCATAGATCTCTCGCGCCGCCGCCTCGGGCAGCATCGACGCCATCGACGACGTGGTCGACGCGATCATCGTGCACCATCCGGCGGCGCCGTCGCTGTGGGCGACCGCCTCGATTGCCTTCACCACGGAGACCGGATCGACCTCGGGCCCGCCGTAGGCCTCGGGCACACACATCCGCAGCAGCTGGGCGTCGTTGAGCGCTTTAACGGTGGTGAGCGGCAGCCGACGGATCCGCTCACCGTCGTCGGCGTTCGCCTCGATCAGATCGGCGAGGTCGCGTGCGGCATCGACGATCGATGATGCGCTGGTCATGGCGTGACTGTAGGCGGAGTCGCCAACGCTGTCTCCATCACGAACCGCGTGCACGAGTTCCCGGGAGGGTCTACGGTCGATGACATGAAGTTCGGGTTCGTGGTCCCGTGGGGTGACGCCGAGGATGTCGGCGATCTCGCGGCCGCGGCCGAACAGGCCGGATGGGACGGCCTGTTCGTCTGGGAGCCCGTGTGGGGCGTCGACGCCTGGATCTCGCTCGGCCTCGCTGCGGTACGCACGTCGAAGATCCGACTCGGCACGTTGCTCACCCCACCGTCACGTCGACGCCCGTGGGAACTCGCCAGCCAGGTGGCCACCGTCGATCGGATCTCAGCCGGACGGGTGACGCTGTCGGTCGGCCTCGGTGCGATCGATTCCGGGTTCGACGCGTTCGGCGAAGAGTGCGACCGCCGCACGCGAGCCGAACTGATGGACGAGTCGCTCGACATCGTGTGCGGGTTGTGGGGCGGCCAGCCGTTCACCTACGAGGGCGCCCACTACACGATCGCACCAACCGAGTTCCCGACCATCGGCCACACGGTGCACCAGCCGCGAGTGCCGATCTGGTGTGTCGGTGCGCTCGGTCACCCGAAGTCGATGGCCCGTGCGACGAAGTGGGACGGCGTGATTCCCCAGGTGCTCGACGGTGAAGGCGGAGCGCGCCAACCGCATCTCGACGAGGTGGCCGACCTCCGGTCGAAACTCGATGCTCAACGACCGGGCGACGCCGTCGACATCATCGTGGAGGGTTCGATGTCGGAGCATTCGCCCGCGGCGTACGCCGACGCCGGAGCCACGTGGTGGATCGAGTCGATGTGGGAGGCAATGGCCGAACACTCCCCCGTCAGCGCCGCCTACGACCGCCTCGGCCAAGGCCCGCCGGTCTGAGGTGTGTATAGTTAGGCGTATGCCCAGAGTTCAGGTGTACCTGCCCGACGACCTCCATGAAGAACTCAAGCGACGAGGGCTTCCCGCCTCCGAACTACTGCAGATCGCCGTTCGCGCCGAACTCGAACGCCAGGACGCACTCGACGAGACCGACCGATATCTCGACGAACTCGTCGCCGACGTGGGCGAACCGAGCCAACGAGCGCAATCAACAGCTGACGCGATCGCGCGACGCATCCGCGACCGCTCGCTCGAACGAGTGGGCTGACGTGCTCGTGCTCGACAGCGGTGGCCTGTCGCGCCTTGCCGCACGAACCAAGACATCAGTGACGCTCATCCGAGCACTCAGAACCCAGGAACTCTGGCCACCGGTCGTTCCGACCATGGTGCTCATCGAGTCTCTGTACGGAGACGACAGACGTGATGCGAACACCGACCGCTTCTTGAAGACGTGCATCATCGATTCGTCCGTGAGCTCGAAGACGGCACGTCGGGCTGCTGAGATTCGAAGGCGCGCCTGCGCTGGATCCGCTGTAGACGCGCTCGTGGTCGCGATCGCAGAGCCAGGCGGAACCGTTCTGACCGGTGACAGCGCCGACATCAGAACACTCGCCGGATACTCCGACGGGGTCATCGTCGAAGTCATCTGATCTTCCGTCGAGATCGATCACGTCGCCACTTGCCCTCGGAGGTTGCGTTCGTCAGTCTGCGGTCGCGTCGGGAAGTGCCAGTTTCCAGGCGGTTTCGTCGACAGCCCGCAGGCGAAGCGCGAGTTGTGTCACCTCGTCGAGACCGACCTGACCGCTGACCGCCACGATTCGATTGGGTGTCTGGCTCCACACCAGCGCGTTCCATTCGCCATCGGGATCAGCGCGTGTGGCGATCCAGGCTCGGGCACCGTTGATCTGGGTTGGTTCGATGCGATCCGCGAGGCCTGCAGCGGGAAACAGCGGCGTCGATGCAGTTGTTGTCTCGACGGTCAGGATCGATTGGTCGACGGTGAGTGCTTGGAAGGACGCGGTGTAGCCGAGGTCGGCGGGTGAGCCGACGTAACGGTGGATCACGACCAGGTCGTCGACGGCGAGGTCGACGTCCAGTTCGTTCTGCTCGTCGATGCTCACGACATCGAGCAGGTCGAGCGCCAACTGCGTCTCCGACGATGTGGTCACCAGTAGCCACCGGTCGTTGCGCTGTTGGGCGACCAACACGACCGGTTCGTTCGTGACGAACGCCGGTCCGCTCGGTGTGTCGACCGGGCTCCAGTCGCCGCCGAAGATCGGCGAGCGGTCAGACACGCCGACCGAACGGAGCCCGGTGTATCCCGAACCGTCCCCGACGCCGAGCAGGAGCCCGTCCGGCCTGGAACTCTCCCCAGCGGACTCCGGGTCCGGGCCGGTCGTGAACGAGTACCCGTTCAGAGGTTGGTAGCCCTCCACCGGATCAGGCAGCACCCACAGTGCTCCCAGCCGCAAGCCAGAGCCTCACCAGACCAAGAACCGTGACAGTAGGACGCAGATTCTCCCCACGGCGTCTCTCGGGGAGACCACGCTGTTGCCGCTGATGGACGAAGTCCGTTCACACGCCGACGCGCTCGAAGCCGAGGTGGCCGACAACTACTGGCCGTTGCCGAAGTACCGCCAGATGCTCTTCATCGAGTGACCCGCTGAAGCGGTGCTCCACGAACGGCGAACCGGTCCCTGCGTCACAGTTCGGTGGTCGTGCCGTCGATGTCGCGATCGCCGGCCATGAGGCTATCGGCGAGTGCCTCGGAATCGAAGCTGTGGCCGCTGTCGTTGATGACGTAGCCGAAGAAGCCAGGCAGGTCGCTTTCGATGTAGCCCTGCCGGGTTGCGTGGATTGCGCCGGCGAGGATGAGTTCGCTGCGGCGATCGGTGATGTCGGAGGCTTTTCGTCCGAGGATGTCGGCTACCGCTCGGGTGGAGACTTCCGCTCCCGCAGTGTCGATGGAGATTCGTGCAGTTGCGTAGAGATAGTCGCGTTGAGCAGGTGTGAGCCGATGCCACCGGAGGCGGTACAGGCCGTCACGTGCAGCTTGGCGTCCGGCCGCGACGCCGTGTTGCGCGTGGTCGAACGTGATGAGTTCGCTGTTGCCTGCTGCTTCGGTTGTGTGCAAGCCGAAGAGTTGCACCAAGTACGGGTAGCCGTCGATGGCATCGGTGAGGTGTTGGAGTGCGTCAGGTTCGGACCGCCGCCCGGTGTCGAGCGCTGGTTGGACGAGAGCGTGCGTCGTCGCGGCGGGCGTCAGACGTCCGAGGGCGCTGAAGGCCAAGCGTTCACCGTATGACATGTGGTCTCCGATGTGTCCAGGCAACGTATTGAGCCCGGAGAACACGACGATGCATGGCCCGACACGGGCTTTGGCGATGCCGTCGAGTGCACTACCGATCGCAGCGAGGTCGGGACCTTGAGCGTTCTGCGCTTCGTCCACGAGAATCATCAGGCCGTTGCGCTTCTTCGTGACCTCCTCGACAACAGCGGTGAGGACCTGCTTGAGGTCGGTCGAAATGCGCTCGGAGATCTCCGGTCGCTGTCGGCGCGCTTCTCGTTCATAGATTCCGAGCTTGAGTCGCTGGGTTTCGTCGCCCCAGTCGTTGCGGAGCTTGTGGACCGATCGCCTGACCCGGCGGCTGATCCGATCCAATCGTTCTACATGGTCGAAGACATGATCGAGGAGCGGCGCGTCGGGCTGGCGAGGTCGTCTTCGCGACCGGCGAGCACCGGTGGCTGCTCGGCAAAGCCTGAGCGATATGGGTTGCCTGCGACTGGCATGTGATGGACCTCTGACCGACGAATACCTCAACGTCCTGATTTCGGCAATCATAGGTGGGTCGGAGAACCGACGGAACGCTCAACGGGCTGGTCCGATCGGACCTTGCGGCGGCTACGTTCGACGGCGTGACGACGACCGATGCCGGCTGGAACTTCGCTGACCTGTGGGAGACCGTGGCGACACAGATCCCCGACGCGCTCGCCCAGCAGCAGGGCGAACGTTCCCACGCGTGGGCCGAGTTCAACCGTCGGGCGAACGGCATCGCAGCAGCCCTGCTCCAGCCTGATTCCGCCGAACAGGACAAGGTGGCCCAGTACCTCTACAACAGCCCCGAGTACCTCGAATCGGTGTTCGCGGCGTTCAAGGTCGGCTTCGCCGTGGTCAACACCAACTACCGGTACGCCGCCGACGAACTCGTATACCTGTGGGACAACGCGGACGCCACCGCGGTCGTGTTCCACGGCACGTTCGCCGAGCAGTGCGACGCCATCCGCGAACGTGTCCCGAAGGTGAAGAACTGGCTGTGGGTCGACGACGGCAGCGGACCTTGCCCGGCATGGGCGACGCCGTACGAGGACGCTGCCGCCGCGGGCACCGACGACAACGTCGAAGGTCCGTGGGGCCGCAGTGGCGATCACCTCATGTTGCTGTACACCGGCGGCACCACCGGCATGCCCAAGGGCGTGATGTGGCGACAGGACGACCTGTTCGGCGTGCTCGACGCCAACAACAAGAAGCGGATGCCGCCAGAGCAAGACCTCGACGCAGTCGCCGAACGGATCGTGAAGGCCGGCCCACGCAACATGCCGGCCGCTCCGCTGATGCACGGCACTGGGCTGTTCAACGCGATCAGCAACCTGATGGTCGGCGGCTCGATCACCACCATGGAGGGCCGCCACTTCAGTGCCGAGGAGTTCCTCGACACCGTGCAGCACTTCGGCATCAACTCGACCTCGATCGTCGGCGACGCGTTCGCCAAACCGATCCTGCGGGCGCTCGATGCCGAGCCCGATCGCTGGGACATCTCGACACTGCGGGTGATCGTGTCGTCCGGCGTGATGTGGTCGAAGGAATCCAAGCAGGGTCTGCTGGGCCACAACGAGCGCCTCATCATGGTCGACTCGCTCGGCTCCAGCGAGGCCATCGGCATGGCGAGCAACACCACCACCTCCGAGTCGAGCGGCGACACCGCGAAGTTCGAACTCGGTCCCACCACCCGGGTGATCACCGACGAAGGCCGCGACGTCGTGCCCGGCTCGGGCGAGCTCGGCCGCGTCGCACTTCCGGGACGCACCCCGATCGGGTACTACAAGGACGAGGCGAAGTCGGCCCTCACGTTCGTGGTGGTCGACGGCGAGCGGTACTCGATCCCTGGCGACTACGCCACCGTCGACGCCGATGGCACGGTCGCGCTGCTCGGACGTGGCAGCCAGTGCATCAACACCGGCGGCGAAAAGGTGTACCCCGAGGAAGTCGAGGAGTGCCTGAAGCTGCACCCCAGCGTGGCTGACGCAGCCGTCGTCGGCGTGCCCGACGAGAAGTGGGGCGAGGCGATCACCGCGCTCGTCGAACCGCACGCCGGCGAGGTCGTCGACGAGTCCGAGTTGATCGCCCACGTGAAGTCGCGACTCGCCGCGTACAAGGCGCCGAAGAGGGTCGTGACGGTCACCTCGATCGGGCGCGCCGCGAACGGCAAGCTCGACTACAAGCAGCTCAAGTCCGACGCACTCACCGATCCAACCATCGGCGCGGGCAGCAGCGCGGCTGTCTAACCTGGGCCCGGTGACGGCGACTGCGGCGGACTTCGACTGGCTCGCCCACGCCGGTGTGCTGTTCGATCTCGATGGCGTGATCACCCCGACCGCCGAGATCCACGAGCACGCCTGGGGCGAACTGTTCGCCGACTTCGACTACACCGAGGCCGACTACCTGCGCTACATCGACGGTAAGCCCCGGTACGACGGCGTTCGTTCGTTCCTCGCATCTCGGAACGTCTCCCTGCCCGACGGAGACCCCACCGATGCGCCCGGCGACGACACCGTGTGCGCCCTGGGTAACCGCAAGAACGCGTTGTTCAACACGATCCTCGAACGCGACGGCATCGCTCCCTACCCGTCGTCGCTCGCAACCATCGAACTGCTCGACGCTGCCGGCATCCCGTCAGCGATCGTGTCGTCATCGAAGAATGCTCGCAACGTGCTCGACGCTGCTGGTCTCGGGAAACGTTTTGGCGTCGTCGTCGATGGCGTCGTCGCAGCATCCGAACACATCGCAGGCAAGCCAGCCTCTGACATGTTCCTCGACGCTGCACGCAAGATCGGCGTCGATCCGGCCGATGTCGTCGTGGTCGAAGACGCCGTATCGGGGGTAGCCGCTGGCGCGGCCGGTGGCTTCGCCGTGGTGATCGGCGTCGACCGGGGAGCCGGTGCCGAGACCTTGCTCCGCAGCGGCGCCACCTTCGTCGTCTCGGACCTCGCGGAGTTGCTTCCATGAACCGTCTTCCTCCGCCGCTCGGCCTGCCGGAGCACCGGTTCCCCGTCGAGCCGTGGCGTCTCGTCGAGCGCTCGTACTCCAGTGACGACCTCGGCGTCACCGAGACACTGTTCGCACTCGGCAACGGCTACCTCGGCATGCGGGCCAACCCGGAAGAAGGCCGCGAAGCGCACAGCCACGGCACCTACCTGAACGGATTCCACGAGACGTGGCAGATCAAGCACGCCGAGGAAGCGTTCGGCTTCGCGAAGACCGGCCAGACCATCGTCAACGTTCCCGACGCCAAGCTGCTCAAGTTGTACGTCGACGACGAGCCGCTGCTGCTTCCCACCGCCGACCTCGACAGCTACGAACGTGCCATCGACTTCCGCAACGGGGTACTCACACGCGACATGATCTGGCGCACGCCCGCCGGCAAGCGGGTGCGAGTCACGTCGCAGCGGATGATCAGCTTCGTGCACCGTCATCTCGCGGTGATGACCTTCGAGATCACCCTGCTCGATGCAGCGGCACCGGTGGTGGTGTCCTCACAGCTCCTCAACCGCCAAGACGGCGAGGACGAGTACCACGTGAAGTCGGCAGCGCTCGGCGAAGGAGTGGATCCACGCCGATCACGTCAATTCGACCATCGGGTACTCGAGCCACGGTTGCAACGCGAGCACGGCAACGAGATCGTGCTCGGCTATCGGTGTGCGAACAGCAAGATGACCCTCGCCTGCGGCACACGTCACCTCATCGACACGTCGTGCCAGGTCGAGGTGACCACCGACGTCGGCGTCGACCTCGCAAAGACGGTGTTCACGGTGAGCGCCACACCAGGCGACCCGATCAAGATCACCAAGCTCGTGTCGTACCACTCGTCGAACGGAGTGCCGGCTTCGGAGCTGGCCGATCGCTGCTCACGGACGCTCGAGCGCGCCGAGGCCGGTGGCATCGAGCAGATCATGGTCGAGCAGCGTGAGTGGCTCGACGAGTTCTGGACGAACTCCGACATCGAGCTCCGCGGCGACGACCGGGCCCAACAGGCGTTGCGATGGAACCTGTTCCAGCTCGGACAAGCGTCTGCTCGCACGCAGGAGCAGGGCATCGCCGCCAAGGGGGTCACCGGCGGCGGTTACGACGGCCACTACTTCTGGGACACCGAGGTGTACGTCGCACCGTTCCTCTCTTACACGATGCCTGAGGCTGCACGGAAGGTCGTCCGTTTCCGCTGGCAGATGCTCGACGCCGCCCGCGTGCGCGCTCGCGAAATGAGCCAGGTCGGCGCGCTGTATCCGTGGCGCACGATCAACGGTGAAGAGGCGTCCGCCTACTACGCCGCCGGCACGGCGCAGTACCACATCAACGCCGCAGTCGTGCTGGCGCTGCGTCGGTACCTCGAAGCGTCCGGCGACATCGACTTCCTGTCACGTGAGGGGGCTGAGATCCTCGTCGAGACCGCCCGGCTGTGGGTCGACCTCGGCTTCTACGGCCAGAACGGAGGCCGAGCGTTCCACATCCACCGCGTCACCGGGCCCGACGAGTACACCACGGTCGTCAACGACAATTTCTACACGAACGTGATGGCGAGGTTCAATCTCCGCTACGCCGCGCGCACCGTCCGGTTCCTCTCGGAATGGAACTCGGCCGCGTTCGAAGCGCTGCGCCGGGTGACCGGCCTCGAACTCCAGGAACTCGACGACTGGGACGCCGCTGCCGATGCCATGTTCATCCCGTTCGACGAAGAGCTCGGCATCAACCCGCAGGATTCCGAGTTCCTCGACCTCGAGCCGTGGGAATGGGAGACGACCCCTCCCGAACACTTCCCGCTGCTGTTGCACTACCACCCGTTGGTGATCTACCGCCGACAGGTGTTGAAGCAGGCCGACGTGGTGCTCGCGATGTTCCTACGATCCGAACGGTTCCCGGTGGAACAGAAGCGGCGCAACTTCGACTTCTACGACCCGATCACCACCGGCGACTCGTCGCTGTCGTCGTGCGTCCAAGCGGTCGTCGCTGCCGAGGTCGGCTACGACGAACTGGCGCTCGAATACTTCACCCGGTCGCTGTATCTCGATCTGTGCGACTCGCACGGCAACACCGTCGATGGCGTCCACGTGGCCAACGCCGGCGGCGTGTGGGCTGGCATCGTGCACGGCTTCGCCGGCATGGACGAGCAGGGCAACCACGTCGAGTTCACACCTCGCCTGCCGCGTTCGTGGGACGGTGTGGCCTTCCAGCTCCGACGCCACGGAACGACGATGCGTATCGATCTCGATCCCGACGGCCTGACGGTGATGGTGTTGGACGGCAGCGGAGTTCCGGTGCGAACCGGCGACGACGTCGTGCTCGTGACCGCCGACGATCCGCTGCGCATCGAACGCTGACGCCGAGTAACAGCCGGACGTTCAGCGAGGCGCTGAACTCGATGGTCTCACCGTCGGCTGTCGTGGCCTTACAAGTGACGGTCTCGCCGATGCACCAACGCGAGATGCGAGGATGGCTCCATGGCTCCTCCACTCCCCGATCGACGTCGACTCGATGGGCGGGTCGCGTTGATCACCGGCGTGTCTCGTCCGATCGGGATCGCGGCGACCTTGGCCCAACGGCTCCACGACCTCGGTGCCACCGTGGTGGCCACCGGTTGGGCGCCACACGACGCCGAGATGCCGTGGGGTGAGCAACCGCTCGGCCCGACACCCTTCGAGGTCGGCCGACACGACCTGGAGGGTCCCACCGTCCCCGCCGCGCTCATCGACGAGGTCTTCGAACTGCACGGGCGGCTCGACATCGTCGCTGCGGTGCACGCCCGCTCGTCCGACCAGGGGTTGGACGAGGTGACCGCCGACGAGCTCGATCGATGCTGGGCGGCGAACGTGCGCAGCATGGTGCTCTTGGCGCAGCGGTTCGCGCAGCGCCATGTCAGCACCCCGTCGAGTGCGCCGCCGACCGGACGGATGCTGTGGTTCACGAGCGGCCAACACCCCCAGCCCATGGACGGCGAGATCGCCTACGCCGTGTCGAAGGGTGCGCTGCAGCAGATGACCGCCTCGATCGATCACGCACTGTCGAAGTCGCGCATCATCGCCAACTGCATCAATCCCGGCCCGGTCGACACCGGCTACGCCGAGGGCGACCGCCATGGCGCCGTTGCGTCGATGTTCCCCGACGGCCGATGGGGAACTCCGGCCGACATCGCCGACGTGGTGGCATTCCTGGTGAGCGACGAGGGCGCATGGATCCGCGGCCAGGTGCTCGACGTCGAGGGCGGCTTCAACCGCTTTGCCTGACATTCGTGAGACGCCGAACGCGCCGTTAGCGTTGTCGGCCATGACTGATCTCGGATTCGACGGCAAAGTAGCGATCATCACCGGCGCCGGTGGCGGCCTCGGAAGGCAACACGCGCTGATGATGGCCAAGCGTGGTGCGCTCATCGTGGTGAACGATCTCGGCGGTTCCGTCGACGGCACCGGCAGCGACAAGGGTGCTGCCCAGCTCGTCGTCGACGAGATCAAGGACGCCGGCGGCGAGGCCGTGGCCAACACCGACTCGGTCGCCACGCCCGAAGGTGGCGCGGCGATCGTGCAGAGCGCCGTCGACGCGTTCGGCAAGGTCGACATCGTCATCAACAACGCCGGCATCCTGCGTGACAAGTCGTTCCACAACATGGACGCCGAGCTGTTCGATCCGGTCATCGCAGTGCACCTGCGCGGCGCGTTCAACGTCACCCAGCCGGCGTGGAAGATCATGCGTGAGCAGGGCTACGGGCGCATCGTGTCGACATCGTCGGCTGCCGGCATCTTCGGCAACTTCGGCCAGGCCAACTACGGCGCCGCGAAGATGGGCCTCGTCGGGTTCACCAACGTGCTCGCCGTCGAAGGCGCAAAGTTCAACATCAAGGCCAACGCCATCGCGCCGCTCGCGCTCACCCGCATGACCGAGGACATCCTCGGCGGCCTCGGCGAGAAGCTCCAGCCCGAGCTGATCTCACCGCTCGTGACGTACCTCTCGCACGAGTCGTGTGAGGCGACCGGACGAGTGTTCTCGGTCGGTGGTGGCCGCGTGGCCGAGGTGTTCATCGCCGAGACCGTCGGCTACACCAACACCACCGACCTCACCCCCGAAGACCTCGCCGCCCACTGGGGCGATGTCACCGCGCAAGACGGCTACGCCGTTCCCGCCACCATCGCCGACGAGACCGCGCTCTTCCTCACAGCCCTCGCCTGAACTGTCACACGGTGCCGGGCCTGATGTGACAGTTTGACATGCTGGCGCGGTGATCCCGATCGAGGAGTTCCAAACGGATGCCGAAGCGTGGTTGGCGGCGAATCGTCAGCACGCGCCACGCGACTACGGCGCGATCTGTCCGCCGGATCTGGTGGGTGCCGGGCTCGACTGGCAGCGACGCCTGACCGATGCAGGGTGGGCTGGTATCCACTGGCCCAGCGAACACGGCGGCCGCGGGCTCAGTCCCGAACACAACGGGGTCTGGCTGCTCGAATGCGCTCGGGCCGGAGTTCCTGCTGTGTTCAACATGGTCGGTTTCGTGCTCACCGGCGGGGCGATCATGCGATACGGAACACCCGAGCAGCAGGTGGCGCACCTGCGATCGACGCTCGCCACCGAGCACGTCTGGTGTCAGCTGTTCTCCGAGCCGGGCGCCGGGAGCGACCTCGGGTCGTTGTCGACGCGCGCTGAACTCGACGGTGACCGCTACAACCTGAACGGCCAGAAGGTCTGGTGCTCGGGTGGGCGCTACAGCAATTGGGGAATCCTGATGGCGCGCACCCGCTCCCTCGAAGAAGCGCCCAAGCACGACGGCATCTCGTTCTTCCTGTGCCCGATGGATCTCCCCGGTATCGAGGTGCGGTCGCTGAAGCAGATGACGGGTGAGGCCGAGTTCGACGAGGTGTTCTTCACCGATGTGGAGCTGCCGGCCGACTGCCTCCTCGGGCCGATCCACGGCGGATGGGGTGTCGGGATGGCGGTGCTCACCAGCGAGCGGGGCCACATCGGCACGTCGGTGATCGGCCTCGAACGACGCCTCGACCAGATGGCACATCTCGCCGAAGGACGGGCCCTGTCGGCGGTTGAACGCCAGTCGCTCACCGCGCTCCTGTCCAGCGGCAGCGCGATGAAAGCCATGGCACAGCGCCAGGGTCCGATCGCGTCGACCGCAGCGTCGCTGATGAAGCTCGGGATCACCGAGATGATGTTCGACGTGGCGATGCTGCGCGGCGACCTCGACGGACCCGAAGCGATGCTCGACGGCCCGAGCGCAACCGGCATGCTCGCCGCGCCCGGTGGACGGATCGCTGGCGGATCGAGCCAGGTGCAGCGCAACATCATCGGCGAGCGCCTCCTCGGCCTCCCCCGCGAACCCAAACCGTGACAGACGTGGCGAACAAGTGGAGCGAACTACGATTCGAGTTCGAGTTCTCGCCCGATGACGTCGATCCGTGCTCCGACGAGGTGAACGTGCTGAACGACGCGTTCATCGGGCGCCTCACCGTGTCGGGTCTTCCCGACGCCGTCGAGTTCGACTCGGTGCCCCTGCTCGGTACGGTGCTCACGCTCGCCAGGATCGCCGACTTCCTCGCGCACGCACACGGCCACGGCTATCTCCCCGACCGCCATGCGGCCGACCGACTCGACGTCGCCTCCCATGGCTCCGCACAGACGCCCATTTCGTGTCGTGGTTCGGCGTCGGACCGACGACCGGAGAGCACGTCGGTGACGAAGAGTTCTCGGCCCGCGCCGCCGGTGCACCCCCGCTCTCGGCGACTTCGTTGCGCTTCGGTTTCGAGTTCGAGACGAACCAGGGCGACCCGTGCGACCCCAACCTGAACTTGCTGTGGCACGTGGCGACGGGCGATCTCATCGTGACTCGTGTTCATCCGGCTCGATGATGTCGTCCGGATCACTGCCACGTGGACCGGCGAGTCGGTCCACATCGGGGTCCATACGGTGCGGACGGCCCTCGACGAGTTCCGGCGGTGGGCTTTCGTCGAGGCCCTACGCCGGCAACCATGCATCGAACACCGCAACGAGTTGCGCCGGCTCCTCAGCGACTACGCCTGAAGGTCACCTCGATCGACAGCCGTCCGTCGTCGCTGCTGCACAACGGCCACCACGGCGACGACGATCGTGACGGCAACGAACGGTCCAGCAGCGAGCAGCATCAACCCTCCCCCGATGTTGGCGCCGATCTCCGGTGCCGTCGCTGCCCCGTACGTCACCCCGCCGTAGGCAGCGATGGCCGCGATGGCGGTCAGCACGATCATCACCGTGCGCGTGATCCGGCCCGCCTTGAACCAGCGCCAGAGCAGCACGATGGCGCCGGCGGCCAGCACCGTGGCAGCCAGTCCGAGTGCGAGCCGCGCTCGGTTGCTGATGTCGAGAGGTCGCCACAGGTAGTCGGCGTCGGCGGGCGAGTGATCCGGCTCGGGCAACCCACTGAGCCAGGCCGTCGACACGACGAGCGCTGGCAGCCCGATGAGCGCAACGACGATGACGGCAACGGTGACGGCGACGGTGCGGACGTTTCGAGTCATCGGCTGTCCCTCCTTCGAATCGCGGTGGTTTCGGCAAGCTACAACGCCGAGGTCCGGTCGCACAGCGATTCATCGAGCGATTCGACGGCGCCCGGTCGGCATCGCCATGATGGCCGGGTGCGCGCTGCCTCCTCCGATCACGTCGAAGTCGCGATCCACGAATTCGGCGGCGACGGTCGTGCGCTGCTGCTGTCGCACGCCACCGGCTTCCACGGCCACTGCTACTTGCCGATCGCCGACAGGTTGAACGACGACTTCACGTCGTACGCACTCGACTATCGGGGCCACGGTGACACCGCCCGACCAGACGACTGGCACGTCGACTGGGCCCGCTACGGCGACGACGCGCTCGCCGCTGCCCGAGCGGTGGCTCCCGATGGTGGGCTCGTCGGGTTCGGACACTCGATGGGCGGGGCCGGACTGCTGATGGCAGCGCATCGCGACCCCGGACTGTTCGATGTGATCGTGGCATTCGAGCCGATCGTGTTCCCACCGCGAGATGTCGATCCGGAGGCCGACCCGCACGACGGCACCGAGAACAACGGCACCCTGCTGTCGAGGGGTGCCCGTAAGCGTCGGGCGTCGTTCGACTCGTTCGAGGAAGCGGTCGCCAACTATTCGTCGAAGCCTCCGATGATGGCGTTCGACCCGGATGTCCTGCGGCTCTACGTGGCCCACGGTTTCCGGCCGGCCCCAGAGGGGGTGCGCTTGAAGTGCGACCCCGAGCACGAGGCCCGCACGTTCGACACCGGCGGCACACACGCCACCTGGGCCGAGCTCTCCGAGATCGAGACCAGGGTGGTCGTCGTGGCCGGCAAGGTCGACGAATTCGGTCCCGCAGCGATCGCCCGAGAGATCGCCGAGGCGCTTCCGAACGCCACCTACATCGAGCACGACGAATGGAACCACTTCACGCCGTTCATCGACCCTGCAGCCATGGCTGGGTTGATCCGCGACGCCGCATGCTGAACGCTCACGTAACCCTGTGACAGGTGCCGCGTACGATGGCTGACATGACCGACACCGCCGTTCCTGCACCCACGTATCCGGTGCCGATGTCGCTGTCGCCGTCGCGCGTGTCGTCATTCACGTCGTGCCCCATGCAGTTCCGGTTCTCGAGCATCCAGAAGCTGCCCGAGCCTCCTGGCGTTGCCACCACCAAGGGCACCATCGGGCACCGAGCACTCGAGTTGTTGTTCGTGCGGCGGGCCGCTGACCGCACACCCGAGGCGTTGGCCGCCGACATGGCCACAGCGCTCGACGAATATCGCACGCATCCCGACTACGTCGGCCTCCGTCTGGAGGGCGCCGCGGTCGACAAGTTCGATCGCGATTGTCATGCGCTCGTCGACAAGTACTTCGCCATGGAAGACCCCACCATGGTGCGCGAGATCGGGCTCGAACTGTGGATGGAGGCGTCGGTGGGTCACCTCACGCTGCGCGGCATCATCGACCGGCTCGAACTCGACGCCGACGGCGAACTGGTCGTCACCGACTACAAGACCGGGCGAGCGCCATCGGGCAACTTCGAACAGAAGAGCCTTGCGGGCGTGCACTTCTACTCGTTCCTGTGCGAGGCGGTGTTCGGCAAGCGGCCGGCCAAGATCCGGCTCATGTATCTGGCGTCCGGCGAAACAATCGAGACGGTGCCGTCCGCACAGTCGGTGAAGTTCATCACTACACGCACCACGGCGGTGTGGTCGGCGGTCGAGCGGGCGTGCACCACCGGCGACTTCCGACCGCGCAAGAGCAAGCTGTGCGACTGGTGCTCGTTCCAGCAGTGGTGCCCAGAGTTCGGGGGCGATCCGTCACTCGCCGCCACCGAGGCGGTTGCGGCCTACGAGGAGCTGCTGGCCACGCCCGTTGCGGTGAGCATTGCATGACCCGCGAGAACGGAATTTCGATCGTCCCAGGTCAGAGCCAGTTCGGTCCGCAGGTCGACGCCTTCGACGAGCGCTTCGACGCACTGCTCGAACCGCTCCGCGGCAACCCGATCGCCGACAGGGTGTTCAGTACGGCAAGCCACGTCGGCGACTTCTCGCTGGTCTGGCACGGCATCGGCATCGTGCGCGGCATCGCCAAGGGCCGCCCCGACCAGGTGATCGTGCTGGCGCTGATGGTCGGCGCCGAGAGCCTGATCGTCAATCAGGGAGTCAAGCGGTTGTTCCGCCGCGAGCGTCCCACTCAGACCGGCGACGACCGCCTGCGGGTGCGCAAGCCGACCACATCGTCGTTCCCGTCGGGTCACGCCACCTCGGCGGCGTTCGCCGCAATGGTGCTGTCGGGTTGGGATGGGCCCAAGGTCGGAATGATCTGGTGGAAACTCGCCGCGATCGTCGGCATCAGCCGGGTCTACGTGCGCATCCACCATGGTTCCGACGTGGTCGCCGGCGCCGTCATCGGCACCCTGTTCGGCCTCATCGGCCGTCGTATCGCCAAACACTTCGCTCCCTGAGAATCTCAGCGCCGAGCGACCCACGCGACCGCATCGAGGAAATCTTGGTGGGATCGTTCGAAGCGGGGGCGTTCGTCGAGCCAGATCTTGCGGGTGTCGGCGACCCAGTGAACTCGCGCCGGTGGGTCGTCGTCGAACAGCACCACCCCTTCCAAGGCGATCCGTCCAGCGAGTTCGAGCGGAGCAGTGTTCAGCACGACGAGATCGACACCGTCGGGAACCGCAACATCGCAGGCTGCAGGGGCATCAGTTGGCCACCAGCCTCCGATGTCGAGGTCGGAGTTGTCGCGATGGTCGCCGCGAGCACGGCTTCCGAACACCAGGGCAAACGCAGCACCAGTCGCACGGAGCGCCTCGACGACATCGTCGTGACACACCTCAACGCTCATGGGCGCAGTGCAGATCGCTGGTCGGTGACGCGCCGGGGCTCACGCGCCACCCGCAACGCTCAGGCGTCGGTGGTGACAACCGGTGCGACGAGGGCAGCCGGCTCAGCCGTGAGCAACGTGCGCACGTCGAGCAACAGATCGGCAACCTCACCCGTCGACACGAGTTCACGCTGCATCATCCGGGCCAGGGCGCCATCGATGACGCTCAGGGCTTCGGTGATCACGGCCTCGTTGTTGGTGTCGATGCGCTCATCAGTCATTGCCTGACACGGTACCCGCGATGCCAGCCGCGAACACGCACCTGCTCAGACTTGAGGAAGGTGTCACACAACGTTCACACCTGACCGATGCTGTCTGGGCGTCGAAATCGGCTGCTCTGGGTCGGGGCCTCGGCGATGTGGCGCACCTACGATGCGGACATGGAGTTCAGCGGACGCAACGTCGTGGTCACCGGTGCGGGCCGCGGCATCGGAGAAGCCCTCGCACGCGAGTTCCACTCCCGGGGAGCGAGCGTGGTCGTCGCTGATGTCGCCGGTGCAGACGAGGTCGCCGCCTCGCTGGAACGAGCGACGGCGATCACCGCCGACGTCAGCACCGAAGCGGGCAACGCCGCACTGGTCGAAGCGGCCCGCACCGCACTCGGCTCGATCGATCTGTTCTTCTGCAATGCGGGCGTGGGCACCGGCCGTAGCGTTGTCGAGACTCCTGAGGACGACTGGGACCTGGCGTTCGCCGTGAACGTACACGCTCACCGATGGGCGGCGAAGTATCTGCTGCCCGACTGGCTCGAGCGGGGCGAGGGCTACTTCTGCTCCACCGCCTCGGCTGCCGGCCTCCTGATGCAGATCGGCTCGGGCCCGTACACGGTCACCAAACGCGCTGCGGTCGCGTTCGCCGAATACATGGCGGTCACCTATGGCGACGCCGGCGTGAAGGTCACCTGCCTGTGCCCGCAAGGTGTCAACACCGCGATGCTGCACGCCGGCGACGACGAGATCAGCGGCAGCAACGTCGTGAAAGCGGCCGGTGTCGTACTGGAGCCGGCTGATGTCGCCGTCGAGGTCGCCGACGCCATCGAGGCCGAGCGGTTCCTCGTGCTCCCCCACCCCGAGGTGGCCGACTACATGGCGCTCAAGGCCACCGACCCCGAGCGGTGGCTCGGCGGGATGCGCAAACTGCAGCGTCGCACCATCGGTTCCTGAACATTCACTCCGCTTCGACCTGACATGCACCGCTCGCCCGCCTCGCTCGCCCGACTGGGGTTGCGGATGGGCGAGCCGATCCGCTTCCGCCGCAACGACAAGGGCCGGTGGGTCGTGGGACGGGTCGTGGGCATCGAGTTCGACGGCAGCATCGCCATCCGTGATCCCGACGGATCGGCGCGATCGCTTCGCGCCGAGCGGGTGGAGATCCGCCGGCCCGGCTCGCGCGGCCGCCTGCGCTGGTGCGTGGTCAGCCAGGTGGCGGTCACGTGGGAACAGCTCGAGATGTTCGACGTCACGGATCCATGAGGCGCTGAATCGCCGAGATGCTCACCGGGCCGACGAGTGCCAACCGCTGAAACCGTTGCGGTTGTTGAGTCAGCTAACTCTGGGGTACCCCTTGGTCATGATGGAGTCATGACCGTTGTGGAGGATCCGTTCGTTGCCGAGGCGCCTGTCGCGTCTGGGCGGGGGTGGGTGTTCGGTGACGATTTCGATTGGTGTCCAGCTGATGACGATCGCGGGTTCGATCCGGTGACCGATGTCAGCTTTGGTGGTGTCGGCCAGATCGGTGTCGATTGGATCGAGGCGGTCATCGAGCATTGCGCGCAGGGTCTGTCGATCTTGGAACGTATTGATCCGTCGGGGTTCGATGCGGTGACCACGATGGCGTGGGGGAAAGGGGTCGAGCAGTTGCGGCGTCAGGCGGCTGCGGCGGGTATTGCGGTGGCTGACCATCTCGACACCGCGAAATCGGGTGTCGATCACGGGTTCTTCTCGGCGAAGAACTGGATGAGACACCATCTGCAGCTGTCGGGGGCCGAGGCGTACGGTCGGGTGCAGGAAGCGAAGTTGCGGCGGGCGGTGCGGGTGTGGAACAACGCGTTGTCGGGCGGGCAGGTCGGTGTTGCCCAGACGCGCCTGATGGCACGTATCGCGTCGAACCCGCGGATCGATTCCGATGTGCTCACCGCCGGGGTGTGGCAGTTGATGTCGGATGCGATGGACGAGTCGTACATCGAGTTCGAACGCCGCGCGCTCATCTGGGAGTCGTTGGCCGACCCGGAAGGTGCCGCTGACAAATCGGAACGCATCCATCAACGCCGCAACGCACTCATGCACCAGAACGCCGACGGTGGGTGGAGTCTGCACGCCTCGTTCGACGAGGTCGGTGGTCCCGAGTTCTTGGAGACGTTCTCGTGGTTCGTCGATCGCGAGTTCAACAGCGACTGGGCTGCTGCGATCAAAGAACACGGTGATGGCAACGTCGATGTCACCAAACTGCGTCGCACCGAAGCACAACGGCGCGGTGACGCCCTGGTCGAGATGGGTCGGGCTGCGGCTGCGTGTCCGCCGGACATGAAACGGCCGTTGCCGACGGTGAACTTCCTGCTCGACGCGAACAGCGCTGCGGCTGCTTCTGACGGCACGTTGCTCGACCCGGGCGACTATCGGAATGTGGTGTCGCGTACCGATCGCGGGAACCGGGTCAATCCGAACGCGATCATCGGGGTGTCGCTGTGGGCGCTGCTGCGTCGGGTGGTCATCGACTCCAAAGGTGTCGTGATCGAGTTGGGTCGCACGTCACGGTTGTTCACCGGTCACGCCCGCGACGCCGTGATGCTGCTGGAACCCGCCTGTATCTGGCCGGGTTGTGATCAGCCCCACAGTTGGTGTCACGCCGATCATCTCACCAGCTGGTCAGAACGCGGCCCCACCAACCCTGACAACGGGGGTCCGCTGTGTGCCCGCCACAACTACCTCAAAGAACAAGGCTTCACCGTGTACCGAGACGACCACGGCCGCTGGCACATCATCGCCCCCGACGGCACCATCATCTGCTGAGCGCCCGCACTCAGTCGACGATGCTCGGCGCCAGCCGGAGTCCGAGATCGGTGCGTTCGACTTCCATCGCGAAGTCGAATGCATCGACCGCTGCGGCGAGTTCGATGTCTCGTGGGTCGGCGTGTTCCGAGCCGAGCGCCAGCGTCTTGGCAGCTTCCTCGGTGGTCAGAAGGGCAGCGGCGGTCGACTCGACTTCAAGGGGTCGGCCGGTGCGGGCCCGTTCGATCAGCTCGGCAGCGAGTACGTCGTCCGCGCCACCAGATCGGCGTCACGAACCATGGCCGGCGAGTTCGGGAAGTCGAACCCGTCCGGTCGCAGTCCACGCTCCTCCCCCATCGCCAACGAACCCGGCTGCTCCGCCTTGAACGCGAGCGCCTCGTCGACCGAGGCGACCAGGTAGATCTCCGCAGCTCCCGAGGCGAACGCGTATGCGGCAGTCGTGAACGCCCGGATCACGTCGACCACCACCACGGCCCCGTCGACGCCGTCGAGTTCCCACCGTGCGAGCTGTCTCGTCACAGAAGTTTCACGACGTCGGACCATGCGCGTCGAGGTACGCACGCATGACGTCGGCGGAGATGCGGCCACGGTCGCTGACCTGCAGACCATGTGATGCCGCCCAGGAGCGAACCTCCGCTGGCGTGGGAGCCCGGTGCGGCACCGAGCCGGCGGGGACCAGTTGGGCGGCGCGCGCTTCGCCGACGCGCTCGTGGGTGACGTGTTCGACTGCTGCGCCAAAGAACCGGAAGGTCCACTCCTGGGCGAGCTGGCGGGTTTCGGCGAACACGATCGGCACCGACGGATAGCGCACTGCGGCTTCGGCCAACTGCGTCGCGATCGATGCAGGACGGACGTGTTGCAGCTTGAAGATCGCCGAGTACCGATCCTCCACCACGATCGCTGCCACCCCGCCGGTGTGCGTGAACGCCGCCAGTTCGGCGAGCAGCATCCAGAGTTTGCCGCCGACGATCGTGGACACCAGGTCGTCGACGCTCTTGCGTTCGACCACGGCCACCACCTGTCCGTCGGCCTCGACGGCATAGTCGCCGACTGGCAGCGCCCGCTTCGAAGCGGTCGCCTGCTGCTCGGCGAACTTCCACGCGTAGCGCTCGCGAGTGTCGACCAGCACGTGGAGTTCGTAGCCCGATGCTCGTGCCGTCGGCACCCGCACGCTCGGTCGAGCCTGCTTGCTGGTACGTGCCGACTGCCAGAACACCATCTCGCGCCCACGGGCAACGGTGAACACGAACTGCGACCGGTTCTCGCGACCCCGGTCGAGCACCAGGTCGACGGCCACACCCCGACGCACACAGGACCGCACCGGCACCCGCTCGACGATGTCGACCTCGTCAGGCGACGGCCAGGCGTCAGCCGGATGGCAGTAGATCTTGCTCGTGCGCGGCCACGTGTCCTTCGCCTTCAACACCACCGCACCCGAGGGGAGCGGAATCCGCAGTAGGTACGGCAACGACGACGACTCGTCGGGGTTCCGTGCGATCACGAACTCGTCCACATCCGTCACCGTAGGCGGTGCGACGACGTCACAGACTCGAACGGTGTGCTTCCACCGGCTCCAGACGCGCCGCCCGCAACGCCGGATACAGCCAGGCGCGACCAGGCCGACCGCCGCGCAGGCCAGCAGGCCAGCGGGGCAGCGAGCGGAAGCCACGGCTCGAGCACCGGCGTCCAGTCACGCGCCGCCGACACACCCACGACGGCCACCACGCCGACACTGGACCCCACGATCCCGCCGACGAGGCCCATCGCTGCCGACTCACCCAGGAACTGGATCGCGATGTGGCGGCGTTGTGCCCCGATGGCCCGACGCAATCCGATCTCACCGGTGCGTTCCATCACCGTGACGAGCGTGACGTTGGCGATCCCGATCGCGCCGACTGCCAACGACACCAGACCGAGCAGCAGGAACAGGCTGTTCACGTCGCTCTCGACGGCATCACGCGACGCCGAGGGCGCGCGCGGCGCAGCAGCCGACACGTTCTCCGGGGCGTTCGGACTCAAGGCCACCGGTGCCTGCAGCGCGATCAGGTCGGCAGCACCCAGATCGACCTCATCCATGCATACCGGGTAGACATACCCGGTATGCATTCGTCAAACGGCCGCAGACCGATGTCAGGGGCCAGAGAGCAACCCGCTAGGAACTCGGGCGAACGCCGACGATGCTGGCACGTTCCATCACCCGGATGTCGGGCCAGTAGTCGCTCGATGCGTAGTGCTGCACCGCCAGGTTGTCCCACATGGCGACCGAGTTCGGATGCCAGTGAAGCCGACAGTGGTACTCGAGCGTGTTGGACTGCGCGAACAAGGTGACCAGCAGTTCGTCGGATTCGGCGGGATCGAGGCCGACGATGCGCGACGTGAAGAAGCGGTTGACGTACAGCAGCCGTTCGCCCGAGATCGGGTGACGGATCACCACGGGATGTTCGACGATCGGGTACTTCTCTCGCATCGCCTCGGCGTCGGCGTCGGCGTCGGCGTCGGCGCCAGAGATGGTGTGGCCGAACGCCTGCATGTAGTCGTGCTCGGCGACGAGCCCCTCGATACGGTCCTTCAACTCGTCCGACAGGCCTTCGTACGCGGCGTTCATGTCGCAGAACAACGTGTCGCCACCGGTGTCGGGCACCTCGATCGCTCGAAGGATGGCCCCTTTCGATGGGGACTCACGCCAGGTGACGTCGTGATGCCAGGCGTTCTCGTAGCCGCCGGTGTCGGCGTCCTTCGCGAACCGGACCAGCTCGGGGAAATCGTCGTTGTTGCGCAGGAACGGGTGCACCTCGAGTTCCCCGAAGCGGCGGGCGAAGGCGATGTGCTGTTCGGCGGTGAGCACCTGGTCGCGAAAGAACAGCACCTTGTAGTCGACCCACGCACGGGCCAGTTCGTCGAACACCTCGTCGGGCAGCGGCTTCGACAGGTCGAGGCCCTTGACGATGCCGCCGAGCGTGGCGCCGACCTGGCGCACCTCGAAGTGCTCCCACTCGAGTGCTGTGAGCCTGATGCGCTCGGCCGCCAGGTGGGCGACCGGTCCGACGACTGCCTTGTCGGGACCGAAGGCGAGCTTGCGGGCATTGAACTCGCCGATGTCACCGGATGGATGGATGCCCTGCAGCTTCGCGATCGCAGACGTGGTGCCTTCGAGATCGTCGTCGGTGATGGCCATTGCGTTCCCCTCGCTCTCCGGTGCGTCACGACGACGTCCGACCGCGACGGTAGTGGCAGCGCCCCAACGCGCTCCGATCCGATGTTGGCGCCTCGATTCTCGTACCGTCACCACATGGCTGTACGTCTCGACGAATCCGACGAATACATGCACGAACTCGGCCCCGAGTCGAACTTCAACGAGAGCATGTACATCAATGCCTTCGATCCGGTGCAGGGCGTGGGCGGCTGGTTCCGGATGGGCAACCGGGCCAACGAGGGCGCCGCAGAGATGACCGTGTGCCTCTATCTCCCGCCGGAGGTCGACGGCGGCAACCGTCAGGTCGGGTTCATGTTCAAGCGGCCGGCGATCGAGAACAACGACGCTCTCGATGCCGCCGGACTCACCTGGACCATGGTGAAGCCGTTCGACGAACTGCGAATCGACTACGTCGGCAAGGTCGTGGTGCTCGACGAGCCCGAGCAGATGGCGAATCCGAAAGAGGCGTTCACCAGCAATCCGTACGCCGAAGCCGAGGTGCACCTCACCTTCACCGGCCAGGGTCGCTCCAGCATGTTCGGCGGCGAGCCCGACGAGCCGCACGAGAAGCCGGGCGAAGAGTTCGCGAAGGGCCACTACGAGCAACTGGTGACAGCCTCCGGCACGATGCGAGTGGGTGAGCGCGAATGGCAGATCAACGGCTTCGGACTTCGCGACCATTCGTGGGGCCCCCGCTACTGGCAGGCCCCGTGGTACTACCGCTGGCTGACCGTCAACGTCGACGAGAACTTCGGGTTCATGGCGAGCCGGGTCGCGAAGCGCGACAGCGAAGGCAGCCGGGGCGGGTTCGTGTGGGAGAACGGCGTGATGCACCTGTGCGACGACGTCCAGATCACCACCCAGACCCGCGGCGACGAGCACTACCACGACCGCATCGAGGGCACGATCCGCTCCAGTCGATCCGACCGCGAATGGAACTTCACCGGCGAGGCGCTGAGCCTGATCCCGCTACGCAACCGACGCCAGACCCCCGACGGCGACTGGCTGCAGACCCGCATCTCGGAGGCGTACACCAAGTGGACCATCCACTCCGGCGAGTTCGAGGGCCGTGTCGGCTACGGCATGTCGGAGTACCTCGACCAGATCATCGACGACGCACCCGTCGGCCTCGCCGAGTAGGTCCTGATCAGCCGGGTACGGTCGCCCGTATGAGTGAGACGCCGTCCCAACATCGCACCATCGCCGAACGGTTCATCGACGGGCGCAGTTCGGTCGGTCAACCAGCGGTTTCACCCGACGGGACGCGTGTGGCGTTCGTGGTCGCAACCGTGGACCTGGCGAAGAACACCACCCGATCTCGGGTCTGGCTCGACGATGCGCCGGTGAGCGCCGGCGACCACGACGGCAACCCGACCTGGTCGCCGGACGGCCGATTCCTCGCGTTCACGTCACGACGCGGCGAGAAGCAGGGCGATTCGACCTTGCACGTCCTGCCGATCGACGGCCCGGGCGAGCTGCGCACGGTGTGCACCATGCCCGACGGGCTCGGCGACGTCGCGTGGTCACTCGACGGGCGATGGTTCGCGTTCACGAGCCGGACCCGCCACGAGCGCTACGACGCGAAAGACGAGTCGTGGCAGGCGCCGCGCAAGATCGAGAAATTCTTCAGCCGCCTCAACGGCGAGGACTGGGTCGCGGATCGACCGCGACACGTCTACGTGATCGCCGCCGACGGCACCGGGTCGCAGCGCAACCTCACACCCAGCGAGTTCCAGCACGATGGCGTTGCCTGGTTGGCCGACTCGAGCGGTGTCGTCACCTCCGCCTCGCGCCACGACACGTGGGACCTCGATCAGGCCAGCGACCTCTATGTCGTGTCGCTGCCCGGCGACGAGTCCGGCGACGATCCCACCATCCGATGCCTCACTGCGAGCGACGGCAACTACGGATCTCCGTCGGTGTCGCCAGACGGATCGCTGGTGGCCTTCATCGGCTCTCCCGATTCGCTCACCTACCCGCAGAACGCTCGGGTCGGCGTTCTTCCGATCGACGCCGATGCCGAACCACACTCCGAGATCCGGTGGGTCGGTGCCGGCCTCGACCGAACGTTTCAGACCACCAGCGGTTCACGCCCGCCCGTGTGGGAGTCGCACGACATGTTGCTCGCCGTCGCCGAAGACCGCGGCGACACCCACCTCTACCGCCTGGCGGTCGACGGTTCGTCGGAGCCGACCCCCGTGACCGATGGAGCGCTGACGGTCGCAGGCTTCGACGCCGCCGGTGGAACCCTCGCGACCACACGCACCACGGCGCCCCATCCCGCCGAGCTGTACATCGGCGACGACCGACGCACCCGCGTCGGCGACGAGGCCGCCCACCGCTCGTTCGGCTGGGAGAAGTTCACCACGCCCACCACCGACGGCACCGACGAGATCGACGTCTGGATCATGCGCCCGGCCGACTTCGACGCATCGAAGCACTACCCGGTGCTCCTCAACGTGCACGGCGGCCCGCACACCCAGTATGGCGAGTACTACTTCGACGAGTTCCAGATGCAGGCCGCGGCCGGGTTCGTCGTGGTGCTCGGCAACCCTCGTGGCAGCAGCGGTCGCCACACCAGCTGGGGCCAGGCGATCATGGGGCCGAACCATCCGAAGGCGCCGGGCACCGGGTGGGGCACCGTGGATGTCGACGACGTGCTGGCGATCATCGACGCCGCGCTCGACCGCTACGAGTTCTGCGACCGAGATCGGGTCGGCATGCTCGGAGGGTCGTATGGCGGCTGGATGGCCACCTGGCTCGCCGGCCACCACGGCGACCGGTTCCGCGCGTTCTGCTCCGAGCGGGCGGTCAACAACGCCACGTCGATGGAATGGTCGTCCGACATCGCCACCGGCTTCTCCGCCTTCCATGGCGGCACCCACCTGGAGCTTCCCGACGAGTACGAGCGCCTGTCGCCGATCGAAGCAGTCCGCGACATCGAAGCCCCGATGCTGATCATCCATTCCGAAGAGGACTGGCGCTGCCCGATCATCCAGGCCGAAGAGCTGTGGGTCGCGCTGAAGCTGCTCGGCAAGGACGTCGACTTCTACCGCTTCCCCGGCGAGAACCACGAGCTCTCACGGGCGGGCTCGCCGATCCACCGGGTCCAGCGCGCAGAGATCATCCTCGACTGGTTCACCGACAAGCTCGCGTGACGAGTTCGCGGCGTCAGACGCCGCCGAGATCGTGCGATCGCTTGCGTTTGATCCATTTGACCGTGTCGACGACCAGCAGCAACCCGATGCCGAGGAGCGCACACACGCCGAGATCAGCAGCGGTCAGGGTGTCGAGATCGAGGAACTCGCGCAGCGGTGTGTAGATCGCGATGAGCTGCAAGGCAACCACGAGCGTTGCGATGTAGAGCATGGTCCGGTTGGTCGTCCAGCCGATCGTTCGCAGCGACTCGGTGGCAGATCGGGTGGCGAAGGCCTGCCCGACCTGCATGAAGGCGAGTGTCGTGAACATCATCGTCTGCCACTGGTCCATATCGGCGGCGTAGTAGCCGAACCCGAGCGCCAGTGTCACGGCACCGATCACGATGCCGACCCACGTGGTGCGAACTCCGAGCCCATTGGCCCAGAGGCTGTCGGTCGGAAGGTGAGGCGGGCGAGACATGACCCGTTTCTCGGCGGGTTCCATGCCCATCGACAGTCCGAGGAGGCCGTCGGTCATCAGGTTCAGCCACAGCAACTGCAGCGGCAGGAATGCGATCGCCGTGGTCGTCGAGTCGGTGATCAGGAACGGGATCGGCCAACCCAGCATCACGATGATCTTGCCGAGGTTGCCAGCCACGGCGAAGCTGACGAAGCGCCGCAGGTTGTCGTAGATGACACGTCCCTCTTCGACCGCGGCGACGATCGTGGCGAAGTTGTCGTCACGAAGCACCATGTCGGCGGCTTCCTTCGAGACGTCGGTTCCGGTGATACCCATGGCCACCCCGATGTCGGCTCGCTTGAGCGCCGGCGCATCGTTGACACCGTCGCCGGTCATGGCGACGACATGACCCTGTTTCTGCAGCGACCCCACGATGCGGAGCTTGTGCTCCGGTGACACCCGAGCGAAGACCGACACCTCGAGGACGGCGGCGTCGAACTCGTCGTCGCTCAACTTGTCGAGATCCGACCCGATCAAGGCTCGATCGGTGTCGGTGATTCCCAGGTCACGTCCGATCGCGACAGCGGTCAGGGGATGGTCGCCGGTGATCATCACCGGACGGATCCCTGCGGTGCGACACACGGCCACAGCGTCACGAACCTCGGGCCGAGGCGGATCGATGATGCCCACGAGACCGAGCAGCGTCAGCTCGGATTCGGGGTCGTCATCGGCGCTCGCGATCGAACGACAGGCGATGCCGAGGACCCGCATGCCGCCGCCGGCGAGCGCATCGTTGGCCGCCAGGATCCGGCCTCGCCACGCATCGTCGAACGGCACGACGGTGTCGCCGTCCCACACGCTGACCGTGTGTTGGATGAGTCCGTCGACAGCGCCCTTGACGAACGCGAACCGCGTGTCCTGGGGCATCGCCGCCAGTTCGGGAATCCGGCCGTCGAGCGACCCGTGCACAGTGCTCATCCGCTTGCGTGTCGAGTCGAACGGGCACTCGTCGACGCGGGATATCGCGGCGCGTAGACCCTGAACGTCGAGTCCTGCGTCGTGCGCCACCTGGAGGAGTGCAGTTTCGGTCGGATCGCCGAGCAGGCCGACGGTGCCGTCGTCGTCGATCTGCAGATCGCCGTCGTTGCAGAGCAGACCGGCGACGAGAGCGACAGACGCCGCCGATGGCGCAGCGTCGAGCGACGGCATCAGGTCGGTGTCGAAGCGCAACTGGTGCCCTGCGACATCGACGACGGTCACGGTCATGCGGTTCTGGGTGAGCGTGCCGGTCTTGTCGGAGCAGATCACGGTGACCGAACCCAACGTCTCGACCGCAGGAAGCTTGCGGATCAGCGCGTTGCGCCTCAGCATCCGCTGAGCACCGATCGCCAGCGTGAAGGTCACCACCGCTGGAAGACCCTCGGGAATGACCGCGACGGCGACGCTGATGGCGGTGAGGGCGAGGTCGCCGAAGGCTTCACCGGCGATTGCGCCCATGGCCACCACGAGGAGCGCCACGACGACACCGAGGAGCGCGAGTTGTTTGCCGACCTTGTCGAGGCGGATCTGCAGCGGCGTGGGCTCGGACTCGACGCCTTGCAGAAGAGTGGCGATGTGGCCGAGCTCGGTGCGCATGCCGGTCGCGATGACGATGCCGCGTCCGCGGCCAGCGCTCACCTGCGTCCCGGCGTAGGCCATGCACAAACGGTCACCGAGCGCGAGATCTTCGCGGTCGATGGCCTCCACCTGTTTGTCGACCGGCTCGGACTCGCCGGTGAGTGCGGCCTCCTCGATACGCAAACTGGCGACTTCGAGCAGACGGAGGTCGGCCGGCACGACGGTGCCAGCGTCGAGGTGGACGACATCGCCGGGCACGAGTTCGACCACGGGGACCGATGTGATATGCCCATCACGTGTGATGCGGGCAGACGCGACAGCCATTCGTCTCAGCGCGGCGATTGCCTGCTCGGCGCGGTACTCCTGGTAGAAGCCGAGGGCGGCGAAGAGTACGACGATGGCGAAGATCGCTCCGGCTTCGAGGTACTTGCCGAGCAACAGCGACAGCACGCCGGCACCGATCAGGATCAGCACCATCACCGAGGAGATCTGGGCCCAGATCAGCGCCAGTTTGCTGGTGCCGGCGGATTCTTCCAGTTCGTTCGGACCGAACTCGACGAGGCGGGTCGCTGCAAGCGATGATGGGAGGCCGTCGATGGACGATGCGAGTTCTTCGAAGAGTCGTTCCGGTGACCGGCGGTGCCAGTTCGCGGTGGATGACGCGTCAGCAGCGACGGCGTCAGAGACGGACTTCACGTTGTTCGAGTTCATGGCGGCTTTCAGCAAACGGATGGATGGTCTGCTGAAGGTCTCTCCGCCCCGATCGGGACTGACCCCACCGACCACGTCGTCCGAAGAAGATGCGATGTGTTGACGACGGGCCTCGAGGGATACTCCCCTTCAGGTCTTGCCTTCGAACCGTATCGACCGATGGTGGCAACCGTGCGGGATCGCCGTTCTAGACCCGTCGGAGGGTGGCGCTGAGATGGTGCTGCAGCGGTTGGCCAACCGCTGCCATGCGAAATGTGTAGTGGAGATCGTTCCCGGTGACCGAGATCGTTCGCTCGGTGATGGTGACTTCTTTCGCGCTCGTGGTGGATCTGATCGAGGTCGATCGCACATCGATCACCAGCGGAGCGTCGCCGCCGATCACTGCGCCCACCACTGCGCCCTCGTAGATCTCGGCGAGTCCGGTGGGTTGCGCCATGACGATTTCGATGCTCCCGGGTCGCGGGACCCGCAGGTAGCCGGTTTCGGCGTGCATCGGGGCACTGGTGTCGGGGTGCTTCGTCCGCTGGGTGTAGGCGATGAACGGCTTGCCGACGTGGCTGAACGTGATCGATTCGGCGTACGCGAAGTCGTCGATCGTCGGGTACTCGCCCGTGCCCGATCCCTCCCACGTGCCGAGGAGCGGCGCGAGCACCGCGACATCGGGATGCAGTTCCGGTGTTGGGTCGACGGCCATGGCCTCACCGTACGGCACGCTCGTCGGCCAGCGTGCTACGCATGCATCCGATGGATGCTCGTCCCGATCCCCTGCCCACCTCGCTCCCGAACTCGCTCCCCAACTCGGCCGACCTGTACGCCGCACTGAACGTCGAACCCATCGGTCACGCCGGTGGCCATCGCTACATCCACGTGATCGGGACCTCGGTGTTCGTCGACACCGAACTCGCCGACGCGTCGTGGGGTCGTCACGTCGTCGGCATCGTCGACGGCGACGCCTGGTGGGCGGTCGACGTCCCGGACGCAGAGGATCCGTCGTACGGCTCGGCGCTCGACCTGTTCAGCTACTTCGGACGCGCGGCGCAGAGCGAATGGATGGCCGCTGGCCGCGCCGTGCAGATCGTGGAATGGGCCCGCACGCACCGTTTCTGCGGGCGATGCGCGACCCCGACGGAACTGTCTGCGGGCGAACGCGGCATGAAGTGCCCGGCCTGCGGGCTCATCGCCTACCCGCGATTGGCGCCGGCGATGATCGTGCTCGTCACGCGTGGTGAGCCGGGGCCCGCCCAGGAGGCACTGCTCGCCCGCGGCGTGAACTTCCCGATGCCGATGTACTCGTGCCTCGCCGGCTTCGTCGAGCCCGGTGAGGACCTCGAAGGCGCTGTCGTTCGAGAAGTCGCCGAGGAGGTCGGCATCCGGGTGTCCAACGTGTCGTACCGGGCCAGTCAGCCCTGGCCCTTCCCGCACAGCCTGATGATCGGCTTCCGAGCCGAGTACGTCAGCGGCGACCTGGTGCTCCAAGAGACCGAGATCGCCGACGCCGACTGGTACCGCCGCGACGACCTGCCCATGATTCCCCCGGGCATCTCCGTCGCCCGCCGCCTCATCGACGACTGGCTCCGAGAAACCTGACCGCTCATCGCTCGGGCTGAAGGGACGGCGGGCGCGAGACCTACAGTCGGTGTCATGAGCAGCTCAGATGTCGTGATCGTCGATGCCGTCCGCACCCCCATCGGGAAGCGCAACGGCGGAATGTCCACCCTCCACCCCGCCGAGTCACTTGCCCGTGTACAGCGCGCGATCATCGACCGCAACGGCGTGGAGCCGACCGAAATCGGCCAGGTCGTCACCGGCTGTGTCAGTCAGGTCGGCGAGCAGGCATTCAACATCGGTCGCACGGCGTGGCTGTCGGCCGGTCTTGCACTCACTGTTGCCAACACCACGGTCGACACGCAGTGCGGCTCCAGCCAACAGGCCACCAACCTCGGCGCTTCTCTCGTCGGATCCGGCGTGGTCGACATCGCGCTCGCTTGCGGTGTCGAGGCAATGAGCCGCGTGCCGATCGGAGCAGCCGGCAACAAGGCGCTCGGGCTCGGTGTCCCGATTCCGAGGACCTACTTCGAGCAGTACGAGATGACCTCACAGTTCGAGGGTGCCGAGCGCATCGCAGACAAGTGGGGCGTCACCCGTGACGACACCGACGCGTTCGGATTCGCCTCGCAGCAGCGCGCCGCGCAGGCATGGGCAGAAGATCGCTTCTCCGGCCAGTACATCACCATCGAAGCACCCGACGTCGACGAAGAGGGCAACCCGACCGGCACCACGCACACCGTCGATCGTGACGAAGGTCTGCGTGAGACCACGCTCGAGAAGCTGGCCACGCTGAAGCCGATCGCACGCGAGAACGGTGTGCACACCGCCGGCAACTCGTCGCAGATCTCCGACGGCGCCGCCGCGGTGCTGCTGGCGTCGGAGGCCAAGGCCGCCGAGCTCGGACTGAAGGCTCGGGCGCGCGTCGTCGACACCTGCCTGGTCGGCACCGATCCGATTCTCATGCTCACGGGTCCAATGGATGCCACCAAGCACCTCTTGAAGCGCACCGGGCTGTCGATCGACGACATCGACGTGTTCGAGATCAACGAGGCCTTCGCCTCGGTGGTACTCGCCTGGGCGAAAGAGGTCGGCGCCGACCTCGCCAAGACCAACCCCAACGGTGGAGCGATCGCCCTCGGCCATCCGCTCGGAGCAACGGGTGCGTTCCTGATGACCAAGGCGCTCTACGAACTCGAACGCACCGGTGGCCGATACGCCCTGATCTCGATGTGCTGCGGCGGCGGCTTGGGTACCGGCACGATCATCGAACGGCTGTAATCCAACGTTCGTGTTGCAATCTGGGTGGGACGGGCCACCAGAACTGCAACGCAAACGTGAATGGTGGGCGGCGCGGCCTCCCGGCGGGTAAAACGGCGCTGTGCGTCTCGTCGTCGCTGCTCTCGCCTTGCTCGCCACCACCCTTGCGTGCACTGGCAATCCTGACGCGATCGGCGATGGCCTCGCCGTGGTCACCCATGTGGTCGATGGCGACACGATCGACGTCGAGATAGGCGGGCGCACCGAGCGGGTGCGTCTGATCGGCATCGACACGCCCGAGACCAAGAAGTCGAACACGCCCATCGAGTGCTGGGGCCCGGAGGCGAGCGCGTTCACCGCGTCGCTCCTCCCGGAGGGCACCGAGGTCCGCATCGAACGTGACGTCGTCGGCCGTGACGACTACGGGCGACTGCTCGGCTATTGGATATGCGCCCGATGGCCTCATGTCCAATCGCCCAAAAACCCGCTGGATTTTCAGGGGGCTGTTCGGGTGAACCTTCTGCCCCGGAGTCCCGTTCATCGACTTAGGACGCGAACCACTTCAGCAGTGAGTCTGTCGCCACACTCGGCCGTGCCGACTATCTCTTCGGAGTAACGGTATTGACCGTCGGCTTTCAGTTCGATCCTGTGCGTCTCTGCGCCGTCTTCGCCGCCTCGAATTTCGTAGACAATGGTTGCGTCAGTATCCCAGTCTTCGATGCTGTCGACGGTCAGGTCCGGTTCAAATGTGACGAGACCCCCGGCGGAGCCATAGCACTCGTCCTCTAGGACGATTAGCTGGACCGTAAAGTCGGTGGGATCCCATCTGAAGTCGTCAACCGCACCGTCGTTGGAGGACCTGCCAGCGAGCACAGCGGCACCAACCGCAACGGTTACTACGGCTGTCACCAGACCTATAGCCAACACGGTCTTACGCCGTTTGAGGTCGTTCGACGACGCGACTGGTGGTAGTGGTAACGGTTGTGGTTGAGCGATGACTGACTCCGCAGACGCTGTGGTTAGCAAGGAACTCTCAGTGTCGAACTCCAGGCGTGTCGGAGCATCTCCAAGAGGATTTCCGCACTCACCGCAGAACCTCTGGCCGTTCACGTTGTCATGGCCATTCGAACAGAGCATGCGACGAGACTAATCCGATCGCGACAGCTGCCGAATCATCTCACGGAGAACGCGCACTGTGGCTTCCAATCTGGCCGCACCGGTACCGCCAGCCCATCGCCGAGCGCGAGACTCCAACGATGGACGTAACAGGAATGGCCAAGGGTGATCGAGTCGTCGGTGTGCGCGTCGCTCACGGCTGGGACGCCGAGACGTCGACACCGTTGGTCCTGCTCCAACTTCGCAACGATGCCGGCGGCGTCGGGATCGTGTCGCTGTCGGCTGACCTGGCGCAGATGGTGGTCGACCAGGTGACGGCGGCGATCGCCATCGTTCGCGATGGGTGAGGCGGTCCGTTCATCGCCCACCGCCTGACGGATGCCGGCGCTTCGACTTGTCGATCTCGGCCAGCCGACGCAGCGCGAGCACGACGTCGAGGCGGTCGCGATCACCGAGCACGCCGGACATGGCGACACTGCGGGCGAGCTGCTCGAGATCCTCGGGGGTCGGGTCGACGGTCACCTCGGCGAGTATGACGTGGGGGTGTCACGTAGACGCGGAACGACCCGCCCGAGGGACCTTGTCGGGTCCGAGGGGCGGGTCGTTTTTACGTTCGGGCAGACTCCCGACTGCCCTGTCTCGTCGCGGCCTCAAGGAGCGGCACAACCCACCGGACCCGCTATGCAGCACCGGGTCCGGTTTGGCGACGAGCGTGCTTGTCAGTCGACGGCGTCGGCCACGGGGCGGAACATTCCGGGATGTGCCTTCACGACGGGGTCGTCGCTCGGGCGGATGGTTCCTTCGGCAACACTGAGATTGCCGGGTCCGTGAAACGTCGTCGTCGCAATGACGTAGGTGGAGGTGCTCTTGACTGCCATGGCGATCAGGTCACGTTCAGCATGCCGAAGGCGCCGGTATCGACGCAGCCGCCACCGACGCGCCAGTAGCAGTAGAGGCCTCGCTGACCGCTGGGCCGGTTGTTGGCCAGCGCGAACAGGTGAGGCACCAGCTCGACGGTCATTCCGATTCGGTCGATGATGTTGTACCGCTCGAAGTTGCCGGCGATCAGCATGTAGTTGTCGGCGGCGGCGTTGATCGTGCCGTCGATCGCGGATGCCTCGTACAGCGGGCGTCCGAGCAGCAGCGGCGGCGACCCGGCGGCGAGGTCCGACAGGAACGCATGGTTCACGGCGGTACCGAACTGGCGGGTGAGGTTGATGGTCGAATACGCAGCGACCCACGAAGCCGACCCACGGTGACGTGGTGCGACCTTGTTGATCGTGGCGTACACGTCGGCCACGGCGTAGAGGTCGGCACCCACCGATGTCTGGATCGCACCGGAACCGACGAGCGCGGTCACGATGCCGGTCGGCTGGCTGCTGCCGTCGCCGGCGCCGGTTGCGAACGCGGTTGCTTCGAGGCGGTCCTTCGCGTCGGTGAACGCCATGCGCAGTTCGGACTCCATGCCGAGCCAGTCGGCGCCGACCTCGATCGAGAACGGCACGAACGCTTGGGCCTTATGCGTCTTGATCGAAGGCTGCACGAGAACTGGGGCGTCGTCGGAAACTTCGCCGACCTCCCCATCCCATGACGCCGTGATCCCTGCGGTGGAGACGCCCTTCCACTCGTCGGTCGTGATCGGGATCACGTTCGAGATTTGACGGAACGGATTCGCAGATCCGGCGTTCGTCAAGATCAACGAGCTGTCCAACGTGAACGGCACCGCGAAGCCGCCAGCGTTGCCGGTGAGGCTGGCGGCGCGTGCTTCGAGGACCGCCGACTGCTCCATGGCGGTCAGCGCCCAGTTCTGACCCGAGGCCAGCTTGAGGAACGCCGATCGGTACTCGGGGCGACCGGTGGCGACGATGTGACGACCGAGGCGACCGTCGGCGGTGTCGATCGTCTCGACGAGCTCGGTGGCGCGCTGCTTGTGGTCGTCGGTGAGACCGCGGGTCTGCTCGATCGCCGACAGTGCCCGACCGTGGACTTCGTCGCCGACGAGTCGCCGGTCGTTGAGGTCGTAGGGGTCGCTGTTGCGCATGATGAGCGTCGGGCCGCTGGTCGACTCGGTGCGGGTGTCGTCAGAGGCGTGGCGGGCGATCACGTCGAGGCGATCACGTCGGGCCTTCAGGGTGTCGAGTTCGGCTTCGATCTCAGTGAAGCGGGCGAGGTCCGCGCCGTCGAGGTCGGCGTCGCCGGCTCGTTCCACGAGCCCTTCGGCTTCGGCGACGAGGTCGGCGTGGCGGGTCTGAATTGCGGAGATGGAGTTCATCGGAATGTCCTTCTATGAAGTGAGAGCCGCGCCCGAGCAGTCGAGGCGGCGAGGGATGGTTCGAGGTGTTCGGTACGCACGCCGTGGACCACGGCGCCTGAGTAGGCGCCCCAGCCGACGAGTGAGCATTCGGCGAGTGCGACTTCGACTCGTTCGACGATGTCGCGGGCCGTGTTCCAACGGTCACGGATCGGGCGGAACCCGACCGAGAACGCATCGACGGCGCCGTCAGCGACGAGCGCGAGCGCGTCGTTTCCGGCAGCGGTCTGGCTGACACGAAACTCGCCGTAGAGGCCTGCGGCGTCG